>Ga0335085_10006080_pt1 | contig 19169 bp, 20 predicted proteins | sample Lox_Sample_45_FD_206712 | JGI IMG/M metagenome (GOLD analysis project Ga0335085, IMG submission 206712) | Soil microbial communities from Loxahatchee National Wildlife Refuge, Florida, United States - Lox_Sample_4.5 | ecosystem: Environmental > Terrestrial > Soil > Wetlands | place: USA...
GCGCATCCGATCCGAAGACGGGAGCGTGCGGCAGCGTGATCGATCTGCTGGCGCAGCCGCGGCTCAACCATCACACGGCAGTCAGCGGCGGTGCGCTCGCCATGGAATGCGGAGCGCTGCTCTCCGCGTTCTTTTCGTCGCGCCGCGCCGAGTCGTAACCAAGTCAGGTTGCACGATCCCCACCCGCCGCAGTTGCGGAAGCCGCATTGACGGACGCGGTGCCGCCAGCGGAGCGCAGCTCGAAATCGAACGCGGCGCACCCGGTTTCGCGACCGAGCGCGTCGAAGCTGCGCTCCTCGAAGCGTGCCCGCCCGCCTAGCGCGATCGCGAGCACCGTCGAGCAGCGCGTTCCGTAGCGTGGGTCGACGATGAAGGGACTCGACAGGAGCCGTTCCCACTCGGGCGACACGCCTGTCGTGGGCAGCGCCGCGGGCTCCGCCTGGCGGCGATCGCCGAGCAGCTCGAACAGCGGCTCGATTCGTTCGCTTCCGGATGCTGCCCAAGCGGCCAGCCTGTTCTTGCTCAGTACGAGCTTAGGCCACGGCTCCTCGAGGAGGTGGTTCGACAGCCCGTAGATCCCGGGGCCGAGCGCGATGGCGCCGCTCGCGCGGTTCGAAGCGTACGCCGTCGTTGCGGCGACACCGATGAGCAGGCTGAAGCCGTGATAGCGCTCGCCTTCAGCAGCGAGCGCGGCGGCGCAGACGAGCGGCGGCGCCTCGTCGGAAAGCGCGCGGAGCACGAGCTCACCGCGCGAAGGCGCGTTCGGATCGCGCGGCGCCCCCTCGCGGTAGTTGGTCACGAGGGCCCAGCGGCCGCTCGCGTTCACGCCGAACCAGGTGCCGCCAGCCACGAGATCCCTGCCCGAGAGCACGCCTGAAGGCTGCCAGCGCGCTGCTTCGGCGGCGCGCGCATGGAATTCGTCGCGGTTCGCGGCGATCACCAACGGGAGCCGCGGATGCACTCCCAGGGCAAGCACCGCGAGGCACATCGCGTCAGTCTCCTCGAGCCACCGCGGGTAGCGTCACGCTGCGCGCCCGCGCGAGCGCTCCGCGGCGGGGAAAGCGTATGGGAGAGACAGCTGCGAAAGCGCCGGCCCATCGCGGGCGCCGAGCCGCAGGTCGGCGCCGACCGCCGCCGTCTGCACAACTGCCAGCAGGTCGCTTCCGCTCGCGGGCGCCGGGGCCGCGTTCAGCACGGTACCGCAGGCCTGCTCACCGAAGCGCTCGCTGAACACGCGTGTGCCGGGCGAGGGAGGAGACACGTCGGTGTGCGCCAGCAAGCTGCGCTCCTTGACGATCCCGAGGTGCTGCGTACGAGCGACGATCTCCTGTCCGGTGTAACAGCCCTTCTTGAAACTGACGCCGCCCAGGACTTCCCAGTTGAGCATCTGTGGGATGAACAGGTCCTGCGTCGGCGGAAGAATCGCCGGAACTCCTGCGCGCACCGCGAGCCACTCCCAGCAGGAGAATCCTGCCGGTCGCGCATGCGCGGCCAATAGGTCCCACAGCGGCGCGGCGCGCTCCGGCGCAACGATGGCCATGAAGCGATTGCTCGAGAGCCCGAGCAGGACTCCTCCCGCCAGCGCAACGCTTCGGTAGACGGCGGGCGCGACACCCGCGATCGCTTCCGCGCAACGCACCGCCATCGGCCCGCCGAGGCCGATGCGCGCACTCGCCGCGCTTTCGTCCTCGAGCGCGACCTTCGAGCGCAGCACGAACATTCCCAGGCGTTTTCGGATCGACGCAAGCAACGGAGCCGGCAGCAGCAGCTCGAAGTTTGCCGCGTCGAGTCGCCGCAACAGGAAGTTCGCAAGCACCCGGCCCTTGGGCGAGCACCATGCCGAGTACTGGCTCGTGCCAGGCGCCAGGACCGCTACGTCGCTGGTCAGCTGCCCCTGAAGGAACGCTTCCGCGTCTGGTCCGCTCACCCGCAGGACGGCGATCGGCGCAAGGTCGCAGATGACCGCGTCGTCGCGTGCCGCGGCGCGCTCCTGCGCCGGATCCGCAAAGCTCGACACGCTCGCGCCATCGAACTTCGCGCCGCGTGCGAGCAGCGAGTCGTGCCAGGGAATCATGAGCGGCGTGGTGCCTTGTGGGGCTTTGTCGTGACCTGACGCAGGGGGGTCGTGAGTCGGGAAAACTGTGCTAAAATCTGCAGTTAGCCTGATTCGAGCCGCCCCAACCGGGACGGCGGGTCGGGCAATTCGCAGATCTGCCCGTTCAGGGTGCCCGCAGGCGGCGTATGCGCAGCTCGGGCCCGGTGGCGGATCGAGGCTCAACCCTGACAAGGAGTGTAGTAATGTCGGTCACGATGCGTCAAATGCTGGAGGCCGGGGTCCACTTCGGTCACCAGACTCGGTACTGGAATCCGAAGATGGCGGAGTACATCTTCGGCCACCGCAACAAGATTCACATCGTCAATCTGGAGAAGACGCTGGCGATGTACCAGGAGGCGGTGAAGTACGTTCGTCAGCTCGCCGGCAACCGCGGCACCATCCTGTTCGTGGGGACCAAGCGCCAGGCGCGGGACATCATTGCCGAGGAAGCTCGGCGTGCGGCGATGCCGTACGTGGATCACCGCTGGCTCGGGGGCATGCTGACCAACTTCAAGACGGTGAAGGCGTCGATCAAGCGTCTGAAGGACCTGGAGGCGATGGCGCAGGACGGCACGTTCGAGAAGATGAGCAAGCGCGAGGCGCTCACGCTCCAGCGCGAGATGGACAAGCTCAATCGCAGCCTCGGCGGCATCAAGGAAATGGGCGCGCTGCCCGATGCGCTGTTCGTAATCGATGTCGGCTATCAGAAGATTGCCGTAACAGAAGCGAAGAAGCTGGGAATCCCGATCGTGGGCGTGGTCGACACTAACCATTCGCCCGACGGCATTGCCTACGTGATTCCCGGCAACGACGATTCGAGCCGTGCCATACGTCTCTACGCCCGCGGTGTAGCCGACGCGGTGCTCGAGGGACGCAGCCAGGTGATCCAGGAGATCGTTCAGGCCGACGAATTTGTTGAGGTATCCGGGGACGAAGCAACCGCTTGACGGACGAGGGGCGGCAGCCCCTTTTTTTTGGCATCGGAGAAGAGCGAGCACAGCATGGCGGAAGTGACCGCAAGCATGGTGATGGATCTGCGCGGCCGGACTGGGCTGCCGATGATGGAATGCAAGAAAGCGCTGCAGGAGGCTGCCGGCGATCCCGCCAAGGCGGAGGAGCTTTTGCGCGTGCGCAGCGGCGCCAAGGCTTCCAAGGCCGCCGATCGCGTCGCGGCGGAAGGCGTGATCGGTGCGTTCGTCTCTGCGGACGGAAGGAGCGGCGCGATGGTGGAGCTCAACTGCGAGACGGATTTCGTCGCCCGCAGCGCCGACTTCGTTGCTTTCGCCCGCGCGCTTGCGCGGCTCGTCGTCGAAAGACAGCCCGCGGACGTGCAGGCGCTGTCCGCGCTCGCCCTCGACGGAGGGACGGTCGAAAGCGTTCGCCAGGCTCTCGTCCAGAAGCTCGGCGAGAACGTGTCGATTCGCCGTTTCGTCCGCATGAGCAGCCCCGGCCAGCTCGCGCAGTACCTTCATGGGGGCGGGCGCATCGGCGTTACCGTCGCTTACGAAGGTGGCGACGCGCAAACGGGCAAGGACGTCGCCATGCATGTCGCGGCATCGGTAGCGCAACTGCGACCGATCTGCGTATCGCGCGACCAAGTCCCCAAGGATCTCGTCGAGCGCGAGCGCGCGATCTACGCGGCCCAGGCAGCGCAGAGCGGCAAGAGCGCTGATATCGTAGCCAAGATGGTCGAAGGCAAGCTCAACCGCTTCCTGTCCGAGGTGACGCTGCTCGGCCAGCCGTTCGTCAAGGATCCCGATCAGAGCGTGGAGAAGTATCTCAAGGCAAATGGCGCCAAAGTGAGCGCGTTCGAGCTGTACGTGGTCGGGGAAGGCATCGAGCGGAAGAAGGACAACTTTGCCGCCGAAGTGGCGGCGATGGCGAAGACGGCCTGAGAGAAGAAGCGCGCAGCAGACAGCCCAGGGAGCGAACGCCATGACCGCATCCACCACGGCACCGAACGTTGCGACGCTGCCGGGTGTGGCTCCGGCGGCGCGCGTTGAGCCGGTTTACAAGCGGATTCTGCTCAAGCTGTCGGGCGAGGCCCTGATGGGCGACGATGCCTATGGCATCAACCGGCAGGTGATCGATCGCATCGTCGCCGAAATCGGGGAGGTCGTGCAGCTCGGCGTCCAGGTTGCCGTCGTGATCGGCGGCGGCAACATCTTCAGGGGCGTTGCCCCGGGCGCGGCCGGTATGGATCGGGCGACCGCCGACTACATGGGCATGCTCGCGACGCTGATGAACGCGCTCGCGCTGCAGGACGCCATGCGCCGCGCCGGCCTCGTCTCCCGCGTCCAGTCGGCGCTGTCGATCGAGCAGGTGGCGGAGCCGTACATCCGCGGCAAAGCCCTGCGCTACCTGGAGGAGAACAAGATCGTCATTTTCGCCGCGGGTACGGGCAACCCGTTCTTCACTACGGACACGGCCGCAGCGCTCCGGGGGCGCGAGATGGGAGTGGATATCGTGCTCAAGGCGACCAAGGTCGACGGCGTCTACACCTCCGATCCGAAGCGCGACCCCAACGCTCGCCGCTACCTCACGCTCACCTTCGACGAAGCGATCGTGAAGAACCTGAAGGTGATGGATGCCACCGCGCTCGCGCTGTGCCGCGATCAGAACATGTTGCTCAAAGTGTTCAGCATCTATGTGCCCGGCGCTCTCAAGCGCGTCGTGATGGGCGAGGACGAGGGCACGCTTGTCCAGTGCTAGGTGTTGCCAGGAGGGTCGTTGCCGATGATTAATGAGCTGAAGAAGTCCGCCGAGCAGAAAATGCACAAGACCGTGGAGACGCTCAAGCACGACTACCAGAAGGTGCGTACCGGGCGCGCTCACACCGGGCTGCTCGATCACATCCAGGTCGACTATTACGGCTCGATGATGCCTATCAATCAGGTGGCGAACGTGACTCTCGGCGACGCGCGAACGATCGCCGTGCAGCCGTGGGAAAAGAAGATGGTGCCGGTGGTGGAGAAGGCGATCCGCGACTCGGATCTGGGCTTGAATCCGGCGACATCGGGAGACGTGATCCGCGTGCCGATGCCGGCGCTCACCGAGGAACGGCGCAAGGAGCTGATCAAGGTCGTGCGCCACGAAGCGGAGAATGCTCGCGTCGCGGTGCGCAACGTTCGACGCGATGCAAACGAGCATCTCAAGAAGCTGCTGAAGGAACACAAGGTTTCCGAGGACGACGAGCGCCACGCGCAGACCGACGTGCAAAAAATCACGGACCGCTACATCGCCGAGATCGACAAAGTACTGCAAGGCAAGGAAGCCGACTTGATGGCGGTGTGACCGGGCACGGATCGATCCGCGCGGCCTCCGGCCCGAGGGACGAAACGACCGCCGGGTTCCGGCGCGAACCATGTTCCAAAGCTCCACGCGCGAAATTCCCGAGCCGCCGCTGATCCCGCGCCATATCGCGATCATCATGGACGGTAACGGCCGCTGGGCGAAACAGCGGCTGCTGCCGCGCGTGGCGGGTCACCGCAAGGGCGTCGAGGCGGTTCGCGTTACGGTAAGGGCCTGCATCGAGCGCGGCGTCGAGTACCTGACGCTGTTCGCGTTTTCCAGCGAGAACTGGCGCCGGCCAGCCGACGAAGTGTCGATCCTCATGCAGCTGTTCGTGCGCGCGCTGGAGCAGGAGGTGGCGAAGCTCGACGAGAATGGCATCCGCTTTCGCGTCATCGGAGACACTTCGCGCTTCGAGACGCGCATTCGCAGCCTGATCCAGGCGGGCGAGGCGCTCACGGCGCGGCACAGTCGGTTGACGCTCAGCATCGCTGCGAACTATGGCGGCCGCTGGGACATCGCGCAGGCGGCGAGCCGGCTCCTCGCGGAGCACCCGGAGGCGGCTCGGGGCTTCGAGCCGCAGGCGCTGGAGCCATACCTTTCGATGGCATACGCGCCGGAGCCCGACCTTTTCATCCGCACCGGCGGGGAGCAGCGGATTTCGAACTTTCTGCTCTGGCAGCTTGCCTATACCGAGTTCTACTTCACCGACCTGCTCTGGCCCGACTTCGACGCCAACGCGCTCAATGCCGCGATCGCTTCCTATCAGCAGCGCGAGCGCCGGTTCGGGCAGACGAGCGAGCAACTCCTGGCGGCGCGGCGCTGAGATGCTCGGTACTCGCATCTTGACCGCCGCGGTCCTGGTGCCGTTCACGCTGGCCGCGCTGTTCCTGCTGGGGCCGGTGGGCTGGGGCCTCGCGACCCTGGTAATCGTGGTCGTCGGAGCCGCCGAGTGGGCTGGCCTCGCGGGGTACCCGCAGCGGATCTGGGCCCTGTTTGCGGGAGGCGTGTTTCTGATCGGCCTGACGCTGCTCTTTGCGCGGGCGAGCGCGTTTTCTCCCGAGGGAGGCTGGCCCGCGGCAGTGACGGTGGCTATCTGCGGCGCCGCCACCGTCTTCTGGCTCCTTGTCGCGCCCTTCTGGCTCGCGGCGCGCTGGCGCGTCGCCTCGAGGCTGACGCTGGCTCTGGTGGGGCTGCTGCTGCTGCTCGCCACCTGGGTGGCGGTGGTGCAGCTCCAGTCGCGCTCGCCATGGCTGCTGCTCGCCCTCATGGCCGTTGTGTGGATTGCGGACACGGCGGCTTATTTCGCAGGACGCGCGTTCGGAAGGCACAAGCTGGCGCCTTCGATCAGCCCGGGGAAGACCTGGGAAGGCGTCTACGGCGCGCTTTTGGCTACCGCCGTCTACGCCGTTTTCCTGCTTCGCTTCGCCCCTGATCGGATCGAGCTGTCTGCTGGCGGGGTCGCCGCCTGGATCACCGGGCTGCTGGCCTTGACCGCGCTGTCGATCGTCGGCGACCTCTTCGAATCGCTGCTCAAACGGCAGCGGGGCGTCAAGGACAGCGGAAAACTGCTTCCCGGTCACGGCGGCGTGCTTGACCGCATCGACGCACTGCTGGCAGCGATGCCGGCGGCGGCGCTGATGGCGCAATACGCGCTACGATGAGCGCCGCGATGTCCACGAGACGGCAAATTGCCATCTTGGGCGCCACCGGGTCGATCGGCGCCTCTGCGCTGGACGTGATCGCGCGCCATCCGGATCGTTTCGACGTCGTGGCGCTCGCCGCCAACCGGCGCTGGGAGACGATGCTCGGCCTCGTGCGCCGCTTTCGTCCGCCCTATGCGGCGCTCGCGGACGAGGCCGCGGCAGGCGAGCTCGCCGCGACGCTGCGACGCGAGGGCCTTCGGACGCGCGTCCTGCGCGGCACGGACGGCGTGGTCGAAACTGCTTCACTTCCGGATGCGGACACGGTCATTGCCGCAATCGTTGGCGCTGCGGGACTCGCTCCGGCGCTTGCCGCAGCGCGTGGCGGAAAACGGCTGCTGCTCGCAAACAAGGAAGCGCTCGTGCTCGCCGGCGGCGTGTTCATGCGCGCGGTGCACGAAGGCGGCGGCATGCTGCTGCCGATCGACAGCGAGCACAACGCGGTCTTCCAATGTCTGCCGGGAGGCGCGGGACAAGCGCGCGGGGCGATGGGCGTGCGCAGGATCCTGCTCACGGCGTCGGGCGGGCCTTTCCGCACGCGCGCGCGCAGCGATCTCGAGCGGGTCACTCCCGACGAGGCATGCGCGCACCCGCGCTGGCGCATGGGGCGCAAGATCTCGGTCGACTCGGCGACGATGATGAACAAGGGTCTGGAGGTGATCGAGGCGCACTGGCTGTTCGGCTGCGCTCCCGAGCAGATCGAAGTCGTGATCCACCCGGAGAGCATCGTCCATTCGCTCGTCGAGTACGTCGACGGTTCCGTCTTGGCGCAGCTCAGCCATCCGGACATGCGCACGCCGCTCGCGCAGGCGCTCGCCTGGCCGGAGCGCGTGGCCGCGGGCGTTGCGCAGCTCGACCTCGCGCAAATCGGAGCGCTCAGCTTCGCGGCTCCCGATCGGACACGCTTTCCATGTCTCGATCTCGCCTATCAGGCGCTCGTCGCGGGAGGGACTGCACCGGCCGCGCTCAACGCCGCAAACGAAGTCGCGGTCGGCGCATTTCTCGAGCGACGCCTGGGTTTTCTGGACATAACCGGCGTATGCGCGGAGACGCTGGCGGCGCTTCCCATCAGCGCGATCGGCTCGCTCGAGGACGCGCTCGAGGCCGATCGTGCGGCTCGCGCATTCGCGACCCGGCGGCTCGAGAAGCACGCGCTCCCCGTATGATCGACGTCATGCAGAAGCTGCTGGCGTTTGCCGTGACCCTGGGGGTGCTGATCACTTTTCACGAACTCGGCCACTATGTCATGGCGAGACTCGCAGGCGTGAAGGTGCTGCGCTTCTCGATCGGCTTCGGTCGTGTCATATGGATGCGCCGCGTTGGGGCCGATCGCACCGAATGGGCGCTGTCCGCCCTCCCGCTGGGCGGCTATGTGAAGATGGTGGACGAACGGGAAGGCGAGGTTGCGCCTGCCGACCTGGACCGCGCGTTCAACCGGCAGAGCGTCTGGAAGCGCGCCGCGATCGTCGTAGCGGGCCCGCTCGCGAATCTGTTGCTCGCAGTCCTGCTGTTCGCCGGGACTTATCTGGTCGGAGTCCCGGCACAGCGCGCGCTGCTCGCCGAACCTCCGCCGAACTCCGCGGCCGCGAGCGCCGGGCTTGCTGCGGGCGACCTCGTCACCGCGGTGGACGGCGAGCGCGTGCGCTCGTGGCAGGACCTGCGCTGGCGCTTGCTGAGCGCGTCGGGCGCCGACCGGGTAAGCCTGACCGTGGAGCGCCCGAGTGGCGCATCGACGCGCGTCCTGTCGCTGGCTGCACTCGGCGCGGCCGATTGGGAGGGCAACTATCTCAGCACACTCGGGCTCAAGATCGATCTTGGGGCACCGCTGCTCCGCGAAGTCCTGCCGGGCAAACCCGCGGCGGCCGCCGGGCTGCGCGCCGGCGACGCCATAGTTGCCGTCGACGGTCAGGAGATGCGCTCGCCCGCGGACGTCGCGGCGGTAACCAATGCGCATCCTGGCGAAGTGCTGCGCTTCACGATCAAGCGCGATGGCGCGCGCTTCGACACACAGTTGACGCCGGAGGCGACGGAGCAGGACGGGCGCCGGGTGGGCCTCGCCGGGATGCGTCTGTCGATCGATCCCGCCGCGGTGGAGGAGCTTTCGCTCACCGTGCGCTATGGGCCGATCGACGCGCTGCTCCAGGGGGCGAAGAAAACGTGGGACCTCTCGGTTTTCACGGTGAAGATGCTCGGCCGCATCATCACCGGCGATGCCTCACTCAAGAACATCAGCGGGCCGCTCACCATGGCGGATTACGCCGGCCAGTCGGCGCAGGCTGGCATCCTGACATTCATCGGTTACCTTGCTCTGATCAGCATCAGCTTGGGTGTCCTCAACCTGATGCCAGTGCCGTTACTCGATGGCGGACACTTGTTGTATTATCTCGTCGAGATCTTCAAAGGCAGTCCCGTTTCCGACCGCGTTCTCGAGGTCGGCCAGCGCATCGGCATGGCCGTGCTGGCCCTGCTGATGGCTTTGGCGCTATTCAATGATCTTTCGCGTTTGCTCTGACGCCGGCGACCACGCGCGGGCAGGCGGGTCGCGTGCGAGCGTCGGGGTCGTCGCATGGGCTGCGTTCCTTCTCACGCTGCTCTGCTCTCTGTGCGCCGGGCCGGCACACGCTTTCGAGCCGTTCGTCGTCAAGGACATTCGCGTCGAGGGCGTGCAGCGCACCGACGCTGGCACGGTCTTCAACTATCTCCCGATCAAGGTAGGCGATCGCGTCGACAACGAGAAGGCGTCGGAGGCGGTCAAGGCGCTCTACGCGACGGGATTTTTTCGCGACGTGCGCCTCGAAGTCGAGGGCGACGTGCTGGTCGTCATCGTGCAAGAACGCCCGACGATCAGCCAGATCGACATCGTGGGCGTCAAGGAGTTCGAGAAGGACACCCTGAAGAAGGCGTTGAAGGATATCGGCGTTGCGGAATCGCGCATCTTCGACCGCTCGGCGCTCGACCGTGCGGAACAGGAGTTGAAGCGGCAGTACATCAATCGCGGCTATTACGCGATGACGGTGACGACGACGGTAACGCCGCAGGAGCGCAATCGCGTTGCAATCAACTTCACGGTCGAGGAGGGCGCGGTTGCCAAGATCGCCGTCATCAACTTCGTCGGGGCAAATGTCTTCTCGGAGAAGACGCTGCTCGCGCAGATGCAGCTGTCGACTTCGGGTTGGTTCACCTGGTATACGAAGAACGATCAGTACTCGAAGCAAAAGCTGCAGGCAGATCTCGAATCACTGCGTAGCTACTACACCGATCGCGGGTACCTGGAGTTTCAGGTTGATTCCACCGAGGTATCGATCACGCCTGACAAGGAGCACATCTATATAACGATCGACATCACCGAGGGGCCGAAGTACACGATTTCGGACGTACGTCTGGCCGGAGAGTTGGTGCTGCCGGAAGTCGAGTTCATGCGCTTGATCAGCGTGCACCCCGGTGATGTCTATTCGCGAGGAAAGCTGACGCAGTCGACGAAGGCGATCTCGGACCGGTTGGGCAGCGACGGATACGCGTTCGCCAACGTCAATGCGGTGCCCGACATCGATCGCGAGAAGCGTACCGCAGCCTTCACCTTCTTCGTCGATCCCGGACGACGGATCTATATCCGCAGGATCAACATCAGCGGCAACAGCAAGACGCGCGACGAGGTCATCCGGCGCGAAGTGCGGCAGCTCGAGAACGGCTGGTACGACTCGACACGCATCGAGCGCTCCAAGGTGCGGATCACGCGGCTCAACTACTTCGATGATGTCAATGTCGAGACGCCGAGCGTGCCGGGAAGCCCCGATCAGGTCGACCTCGATGTGACGGTCACGGAGAAACCCACGGGCAACCTGCTCGCCGGCGTAGGTTACTCCAGCGCGGACGGGGTCGTACTCACCGGCTCGATATCCCAGAACAACATCTTCGGCACGGGCAACTCCCTTACTGCCGCGATCAACACGAGCCGCGTCGGCCGGAACATCTCCTTGAGCTACCTCGAGCCGTACTGGACGATCGACGGAGTCTCCCGCACGCTGGAGCTGTACAACAGGAACATCACGCCATCTTCGCTGCCGATCGCGCAGTATTCGTCGGAAACCTACGGCGCAGCGGTCGGCTTCGGGATCCCGGTGTCGGAGACCGATACGGTGAACGTCGGTTTCCGCTATGAACATACCTCGCTATCGGTGCCCGCGGTAAGCCCGCTGATCTACATCGACTTCGTCCACGAGTTCGGCAACGTCACCAACAGCTACATACTGAGCGCCGGCTGGTCGCAGGACACGCGCGACAATATCCTTTTCCCCAATCGGGGACTGGTGCAGGCAGCGCTGTTCGAGTACGGCATGCCATTCGGGGATCTGTACTACTACAAGGCGAACTATCTGATCCAGTGGTTTACGCCGCTGCCGGCAAACTTCGTGCTGATGCTTCGCAGCGACCTGGGTTACGGAGGCGGCCTCGGCGGCAAACCGCTGCCGTTCTTCAAGGCGTATTATGGCGGTGGCGTGGGGTCGGTGCGCGGCTACGAGACCGCGTCCCTCGGCCCGCAGGACGCGGCGGGCAACACGACCGGCGGCAGGCAGAAGATCATCGGGAACGCCGAGCTTTTCTTTCCGCTGCCCGGTGCGAAAGCGTCGGACACTTCGGTCCGGCTCTCGGTATTCTTCGACGCTGGCGAGATTTACGATGAAGGGACGCAGCCGCAGTTCGAATCCTTCCGGTACTCGACGGGCGTGGGAATCGCCTGGAATTCGCCGGTAGGGCCGATCAAGTTGAGCTACGGCTACCCGCTCAACAAGCAGCCGGGTGACCGTATCCAGCGCCTGCAGTTCCAGGTTGGGACTGTGTTCTAAGCGTTGTGCATTCAGGCAGGAGAGAACGTTGAAACAGGCAATGAAGCAAGCGATTATCCTGGGCGCAGCCTTCCTCGGCGCGGCGCTTTTCGCGACGGTGAGCTATGCCCAGAGCAGCGACTACAAGATCGGATTCGTCAATACGGAGCGGCTGTTTCGGGAGGCCGCGCCGGCGAAGCGGGCGCAGCAGAAGCTCGAGAAGGAGTTCGCCGGGCGCGATGCTGACATCCAGAAGCTCACCAAGCAGGTGCGCGACCTTCAGACGCAGCTCGAGAGAGACGGAGCCACGATGGCCGAGAGCGATCGCCGCAACAAGGAGCGCGACCTCGCCAACATGACCCGGGACATGCAGCGGATGCAGCGCGAGTTTCGTGAAGATCTCAACCTGCGGCGCAACGAGGAGCTTGCCGCAGTCCAGGAGCGGGCCAACAAGGTCATCCAGCAGATCGCCGAGGCCGAAAAGTTCGACCTGATTCTGCAGGATCCTGTCGTCTTCGCCAGCAGTCGCATCGACATCACCGAGAAGGTCATCAAGGCGCTCGCCGACAAGTAGGCGGACGACGTGCAGCGCGCCGCGCATGGCTCAGGACTCCACCGGGATCCCCCTGCGTCAGCTGGCCGAGCGTTGTGGCGTCGAGCTGGTGGGAAACGGCGACGTTAGGATCGATCACATCGCGTCGCTCGACGCAGCCGATCGCGGCGCGATCGCATTTCTCTCCAGTCCGAGATACCGAAGCCATCTCGCGACGACGCGTGCGAGCGCTGTGATCGTCACGCCGGCCGACGCGGCGGCCACCGCGCTACCGAAGCTCGTCACCGCGAACCCCTATGCCACGTACGCCCGCGTGGCCGCCGTCCTGCATCCCGCGGAGGTGGCCGCCCCCGGCGTGCACCCGACGGCGGTCGTGGCGTCGAGCGCGGAGGTCGCTCCGGAAGCGACCATCGGACCGCGTGCGGTCGTCGGCGAGCGTGCCTCGATCGCGGCCCGGGCCCGGATCGGGGCTGGAACGGTCGTCGGTGAGGAATGCAGCCTCGGTGAGGACTGCATCCTCCATCCCAACGTGGTGCTCTATCCGCGCACAGTGGTCGGCCCGCGCACGATCGTGCACAGCGGGGCGGTCATCGGCGCGGACGGTTTCGGCATGGCCGAGGAGGGCGGGCGCTGGGTGAAGGTGCCGCAGCTCGGGCGCGCCGTGATCGGCGCTGACGTCGAAATCGGAGCGAATACCACGATCGATCGCGGAGCCATCGGCGACACCGTCATTGAGGACGACGTCAAGCTCGACAACCAGATCCAGATCGGCCACAACTGTCATATCGGCGCGCACACGGCGATTGCGGGTTGCGCCGGCATCGCCGGCAGCACCCGGATCGGGCGCAATTGCAAGATCGGGGGTGCCGCGATGATCGCGGGCCACCTCGAGATCGTCGATGGAACCATCATCGGTGGCGCTTCCGGGGTCGGTGATTCGATCACGGTCGCAGGTACCTACAACGGCGGGCTGCCCGCCCTGCCTCAGAGGGAATGGATGCGCCTGCTGGCTGCGCTGATGCGCCTGCGCTCGCTTGTCGAGCGAGTGCGTGCGCTTGAGCGCGGACGCGCCGAAGAGGAGTCATGATCATGCTGGCAATGGACGTCAATGAGATCATGCGGCACCTGCCGCATCGGTATCCCTTCCTCCTGGTCGATCGCGTGCTCGAATGCGAAAAGGGAGCGCGGATCAAGGCCATCAAGAACGTGTCCATCGGCGAGCCGTTCTTCCAGGGGCACTTCCCCGGCTATCCCGTGATGCCCGGCGTGCTGATCATCGAGGCGCTGGCGCAGGTGTCCGCCATACTTGCCTACGTCACCCGGGGAGACAAGCACGACGGCCGGGAGCTGCTCTTCTTTGCGGGAATCGACAAGGCCCGGTTCAAGCGACCAGTTTTTCCGGGCGACCAGCTGGTGCTCGAATCGACCGAGCTCAACGTCGTGCGCAGCGTCTACAAGTTCGCGGCGAAGGCCACCGTGGGCGGGGAGCTGGCTGCCGAGGGTGAGCTTATGGCAGCGGTGCGGGACGTGCGGGCCTAGGCCGCGTGGCGGGCAACATCCATCCCACCGCGCTCGTTGCCGCTGGCGCCCGGCTGGCACCGGATGTGAGCGTAGGTCCGTATTCCATCATTGGTCCCGAGGTTACAGTGGGGAGTGGCACGATCATCGCGAGCCACGTCGTGATCGCGGGCCGCACCGCCATCGGGCGCGACAATCGGGTCTTCCAGTTCGCCTCGGTCGGCGACATACCGCAGGACCGGAAGTACGGCGGGGAGCCCACCGCCACGGAGATCGGCGACAACAACGTGATTCGCGAATTCGTGACTATTCACGCGGGAACCGCACAGGATCGGGGGCGCACGACCATTGGCAATCGCAACCTGCTGCTCGCGTACTCCCACGTTGCGCACGACTGCCTTGTCGGAGACGATACGACGTTCTCGAACAACGCCCAGCTCGCCGGCCACGTCGTAGTCGGCGACTACGCCGTGCTGGGGGGCTTTGTGGGCGTGCACCAGTTCTGCCGGATCGGCGCGCACGCGATGGTGGCCGCCGGCTCGATCGTGCTGCAGGACGTGCCGCCGTTCGTCACCGCCGCCGGCTATCCTGCCAAGCCCCACGGGAGCAACAGCGAAGGGCTGCGGCGACGCGGCTTCTCGGCCGATGACATTGCGGCGGTGCGACGTGCATACAAGACGCTCTACCGCAAGGCCTTGCCGCTGGAAGAAGCGCGCGCGGCGATCGCGAGCGACGCGAAGGCCTCACCGGCGCTGAATGTCATGGTCGAATTCCTGGAGACTCCGGGACGCGGCATCATCCGCTGACACGACATGGGCGAAGGGGGCGGGGGGATCACGATCGGCATCGTCGCCGGCGAGGCCTCGGGCGATGCGCTTGCTGCCGACCTGATACGGGCGGTGCGCGCCCGCCTGGCGGCGGTGCGCTTCATCGGCATCGCTGGGCCGCAGATGATCTCCGCCGGCTGCGAGGCCTGGTACCCTGCGTCGATGCTCTCGCTGCGCGGTTACGTGGAGGTACTCGGGCGCGTGCCGGAGCTCCTGCGCGTGCGCGCAGCGATCCGCCGCAGGCTGCGTCACGCCGGCGCCCGGTTGTTCATTGGCGTCGACGCTCCGGACTTCAATCTCGGCCTGGAAGCGCGGCTGAAGCGCGACGGCATGCGCACGATCCATTACGTCAGCCCGTCCGTGTGGGCGTGGCGGCGCGAGCGCATCGGAACGATGGCGCGTTGCGCCGATCGCCTCCTCGCGCTGTTTCCCTTCGAGCCTCCGCTGTACGCCGAGGCGCGCCTGCCGGTGACCTTCGTGGGGCATCCGCTCGCGGCGCAGGCCGCCACCGTAGCCAGCCGCCGCGAGACGCGCGAACTGCTCAAGCTGGAAATGAAGCAGCCCATCTTCGCACTGTTGCCCGGAAGCCGGCTTTCGGAACTGGAGATGCACAGCGAGTTGTTGCTCGCCACTGCGGCGGAGCTTCTCGAAGCGCAGCCTGCCGCGCGTTTCCTCGTTCCGCTGGCGAGCCGCGAGACGCGCGAGCACTTCGACGCCGTGCGTTATCGCATGCATCTCGAGGCGCTGCCGATCAAGCTGCTCTACGGCCACGCCGACGAAGCGCTCAAGGCCGCCGACGTCGGGATCGTCGCCTCCGGGACCGCTACGCTGGAGGCTGCGATGTCGCGCTGTCCCCATCTCATCTTCTATCGCGTCAAGCCGCTCACGGCCTGGATCGTGCGACGCAAGCTGCTGCTGCCCTTCGTCGGCCTGCCCAACGTGCTTGCCGGCCGCTTCGTCGTGCCCGAGTTCCTGCAGAAGGACGCCACGCCGGGCAATCTCGCCCGGGCTGCACTCAACCTCTACGACGATACGATTACCCGCCGCCGCCTCGAGGCGCTGTTCGCGGGCATGGCCGCGGAGCTCAGCGCGGACACCGCCGCGATCGTCGGCGAGGCCGTCGCCGGCGAGCTGCGCGCCGCAGGTGTCGCATGCTGATCGCGGGCGTCGACGAGGCGGGCAGGGGTCCGCTGGCGGGCCCGGTGGTGGCGGCCGCGGTCATTCTCGATCCCGAGCGACGATTGCGCGGGCTGCGCGACTCGAAGCAGCTCACCGCGGCGTCGCGCGACCTCCTCGCGGTCGAGATCCGCTCCAATGCCGTCGCGTGGGCGGTGGCGGCAAGCGAGGTTGCCGAGATCGACGAGTTGAACATCCTGCAGGCGACCTTGCTGGCGATGCGCCGCGCGGTCGAAGCGCTCGCCGTCCGACCCGATGTGGTCTGGATCGACGGCTTGCACTGCCCGCCGCTCGCCTATCCCTCACGGCCGATAGTCAACGGCGACCGCGACATCGCGCCGATCGCCGCAGCGTCGATCCTCGCCAAGACGGCGCGCGATGCGTTTCTGCTCGAACTCGATCGCAGCTACCCGGCCTACGGCTTCGCTCGCCACAAGGGATACTGCACGCCCGAACATCTGGCAGCACTGGCTGTCCATGGCCCGTGCCCGGCGCACCGGCGCTACTTCGCCCGCGTTTCCCAGCTGGAACTTGAGTTCTGAGCTCCCCCTGCGAGCAAGGCGCGGCATCGACCGGAGATCGATGGACCGGTAAGATGACGGTCGGAATCGCACGAAGGACCGATCCGATGATTCACTGCGTGCTGCACGACCCGAAGGATTCCGTCGCTGTCGTAGTCGCCGAAGGCGTCAAGGCCGGGCAGACGCTGACGGCGCTGATTCTCGACGAGGACCGTACGATGACGCTCTCCTGCACCCAGGACATTCCACTGGGCCACAAGGTTGCGCTCAAGGACATGAAGGTCGGCGACACGGTGATCAAGTACGGCGTCGACATCGGCAAGGTCGTCGCCCCGATCAAGACAGGTCAGCACGCCCACGTGCATAACATCAAGACGAAGCGCTGGTGATCACCATGCAGAAAGCTTTCCAAGGATATCGCCGCGAGAACGGACGCGTCGGAGTCCGCAACCACGTTGTGATCCTGCCGGTCGACGATCTGTCGAACGCGGCGGCCGAGGCCGTGGCGAACAACGTCAAGGGCGTGCTGGCGATCCCGCATCCCTACGGGCGCCTGCAGTTCGGCGCTGACCTCGATCTGCACTTCCGCACGCTGATCGGCGCGGGCAGCAATCCCAACGTGGCGGCCGTCGTGGTGATCGGTATCGAGGAGGGCTGGACCAAGCGCGTGGTCGATGGCATCGCCAAGACCGGCAAGCCGGTGACCGGCTTCGGCATCGAGCTGCACGGCGATCACGACACGATCATGCGCGCCTCGAAAGCCACACGCGAATACCTGCAATGGGCGAGCGAGAAGCAGCGCGAGGAATGCGGCGTGAACGAGCTCTGGGTTTCGTGCAAGTGCGGCGAGTCGGACACGACGTCGGGCTGCGGCTCCAACCCGACGGTCGGCGACGCGTTCGACAAGCTCTACGCCGCGGGGAGCACGCTGGTGTTCGGGGAGACCACGGAGCTCACCGGCGGTGAGCAGATCGTCGCCGCGCGCTGCCGGGACGACAACGTGCGCAAGGACTTCATGCGCATGTTCGACCGCTATCAGGAGGTGATCAATCGTCACAAGACGAGCGATCTTTCCGAGTCGCAGCCGACGAAGGGCAACATTGCCGGCGGGCTTACCACGATCGAGGAGAAGGCGCTCGGAAACATCCAGAAGATCGGGAAGAGATGCATCATCGACGGCGTGCTCGACAAGGCCGAGGCTCCCACGGGCACGGGCCTTTGGTTCATGGACAGCTCGTCGGCGGCGGCGGAGATGGTTACGCTGTGCGCGGCGGCGGGCTTCGTGGTGCATTTCTTCCCGACCGGGCAGGGCAACGTCATCGGCAACCCAGTTCTGCCGGTCATCAAGATCTGCGCCAATCCGCGCACGGTGCGCACCATGAGCGAGCACATCGACGTCGACACTTCGGGACTCCTGCAACGTGAGATCACGATGGACCAGGCCGGCGACAAGCTTCTCGACATGATGTTTCGCACCGCCAACGGAAGGCTGACCGCCGCGGAGGCGCTCGGCCATCGCGAGTTCGTTCTGACGCGGCTCTACGAGAGCGCCTGATGGCGATGTCCAGGATCCGACTCGTTTCGACCATCGTCGCGTGCCTGGCGGTCGCGGGAGCCGCGCGCGCGGAGATGACCGAGCTCAAGGTCGCGCAGCAGTATGGGATCGGCTACCTCCCTCTCATGGTGATGGAGGAACAGAAGCTCATCGAAAAGCACGCCAAGGCGGCCGGCGTCGACGTCGTCGTCAGCTGGCCGAGGCTCACGGGCGGCAGCGCGATGAACGATGCGCTGCTGTCGAACAGCCTGCAATTCGCCTCGGGCGGCGTCGGCCCGTTCGTGACGCTGTGGGCGCGCACGAGAGGCAATCTCGACGTCAAGGCGGTCGCAGCGATCAACTCGATGCCGCTCTATCTCAACACCCGCAACCCGAATGTGAAGACCGTGAAGGACTTCACCGAGCGCGACCGGATCGCGCTGCCGGCCGTGAAGGTGTCGATCCAGGCGATCACCCTGCAGATGGCGGCGGAAAAGGCGTTCGGCGAGGGTCAGCAGAACAAGCTCGATGCGCTCACGGTCTCGCTGTCGCATCCGGACGCACAAACCGCGTTGCTGTCGGGGCAGTCCGAAATCACGGCCCACTTCGGCTCACCGCCCTTCCAGTATCAGCAACTGCGGAGTCCCGCAATTCACACCGTGGTCAATTCCTACGACGTCCTCGGGGGACCCGCAACGTTCAACCTGGTCTGGACCACCTCGAAGTTCAGAAACGAGAATCCGAAACTCTACGATGCCTTCGTCAAGGCGCTCGACGAGGCTGTCGCGATGATCAACCGCGACAAGCGCTGGGCGGCTGAGGCGTACTTGCGAATCTCCAAGGACAAGGACAGCGTGGACGATATCCTGGCAATGCTCAACGATCCCGCGATCGTGATTACGACAACGCCGCAGAACGTAATGAAGTACGTCGACTTCATGGCGAAGACCGGAGCGATCAAGACGCGCCCGGATTCCTGGCGGGAGATGTTCTTCCCCAACGCGCAAGGTCTGCCGGGCAGCTGAGCACGGCATGGCCGAGAACGCAGCGCCGATCGACCAGGCGCCCGACCTGGCGGCAATCCGGGCCGCGCGCGAGCGCATCCGCTCGCTGGTTCGCCGAACCCCG
>Ga0335085_10006081_pt1 | contig 19169 bp, 17 predicted proteins | sample Lox_Sample_45_FD_206712 | JGI IMG/M metagenome (GOLD analysis project Ga0335085, IMG submission 206712) | Soil microbial communities from Loxahatchee National Wildlife Refuge, Florida, United States - Lox_Sample_4.5 | ecosystem: Environmental > Terrestrial > Soil > Wetlands | place: USA...
GTCGTCGAGCCGTGCGAGCAGGCGCTCCACGCTGATCCGCGACTCCGCGCGCGCGAGGCTGGCGCCGGGACAGAAGTGCTCGGCGTGGCCGAAGGCGATGTTGCGCCGCGCGTTCGAGCGCTTCGGGTCGAAGCGGTCCGGATCCTCGAAGACGCGCGGGTCGCGGTTGGCGGCGCCGATCACCGCCATCACCATCGAGCCCTCGGGAATGTCGACGCCGGCGAGCCTCGTGTCGCGCAGCGCCAGGCGGAAGGAGCCCTTGATCGGACCCTCGAGCCGCAGGCACTCCTCGATGAAGGTCGGGATCGCCTCGGGATCCCTCCGGAGCTGGTCGGCGAGGGGGGGCTGCTCGGCGAGGACCCGCATCGCCGCGCAGAGCAGCCGCGCGGTGGTCTCCTGTCCGGCCGCGAAGACGATGGCGGCGATGCGCACCACGTCCATCACGGCGGGCAGCTCGCCGTTCGGGAAGCGGACGTTGGCCAGCTTGCTCAGCACGTCCTCGCGCGGCTCCGCGCGACGCTCCTCGATGTAGCGGGTGAAGTAGGGATGCAGGTTCGCGAACACGGAGTCGCCGGCGTGCCGGCCCTTGGGGTCGCCGACGTTGCCCGCCTGGCCACCGAGCCAGCCGCGGAACGTCTCGTGGTGCTCGCGCGGGACCCCGAGCAGGTCGGCGATCACGAGCAGCGTGAAGGGCCGCGCGTAGCCCGCGGAGAACTCCACCTCGCCGCGTCCGGCGAACTCGTCGATCAGCCCCTCGGCGAGGGTCCACATGAACTCCTCGTTCTCCTTGAGGCGGTTCGGCGTGAAGAGCTTGCCGACCAGCGCGCGATGCCGGGTGTGCTTGGGCGGATCGAGCGAGGTGAGCTGGTCTCCCATCGGGATCTCGCCGCGGCGGCGCTCGATCATGTCGGTGAGGCTCTCGCCTTCCGAGCGCGGAGGGAGCTTCACGAGCGGACCGAGGGGGCCCACGATCGCCGAGAAGCGATCGTGGTCCGCGTAGACCTCGAGGATCTCGTCGATGCTCGACAGCATGAAGACGCCGCGGTGCGGCTCGCGCCAGACCGGCCCGCGCTCCCGCAGCGCGGCGTAGTAGGGGAGCGGATCCTGGAGGATCCCGGGGTCGGTGAAGAAGTCCCGCTCGAGGACGTTCATCCCGCGCCCCCGGGCTTGCTCTCGAACGGAGTCGAGAACGCGCCGGCCATCTGCTTGATGATGTCGCCGACCGTCGCGTAGCCCTTGGCGTAGTCGGACGGCGCCTTGCCGCCGGCGCCGACGATCGGCGCGAGGTCGACGTGCTTCGCCTGGGCGCGCAGCGCGGCGACCGTGCACTTCTCCTTCGGGATGTGCTTGAAGGGGTCGTACTGGAAGTGCCGCGTGGTGTTCTGCCAGGTCATCTTGTGGACGTCGGCCTCGGGCACGCCCGCGAGCGAGGCAAAGAGCGTCTCCGGCGCCTTCGGCCACGTCGAGTCGGAGTGCGGGTAGTCGCACTCCCAGGTGATGTTGTCGATTCCGATCAGCTCGCGGTTGCGCACGCCGGCGGCGTCGTCGATGAAGCAGGTGATGATGTGCTCGCGGAAGACGTCGCTCGGCTTCTTGCCGTTCGGGAAGCCGTGCAGCGTCCAGCGATGGTGGTGGTCGTGCACGTAGTCGATGCGCTCGAGGAAGTACGGGATCCAGCCGATCCCGCCCTCCGAGAGCGCGATCTTGAGCGCCGGGAACTTGTTGAAGATCTCCGAGAAGACGAGCTCGGTGGCGCAGTTGAAGAGCGTGATCGGCGTGCCCGCGATCATCACCTCGATCGGGGCGCCCGGATCCTGGAGATTCATGCGCGTGCCCGAGCCGATGTGGATGCAGACGACCGTCCCCTCGTCGGCGCACGCCTTCCAGAACGGATCCCAGTGCTCGCTGTGCAGGCTCGGACGGCCGAGCCCGCCCGGGTTGTCGGCGAACGTGACGGCGTGGCAGCCCTTGCGCGCGACGCGGTGCACCTCGCGCCCCATCTCCGCGGGATCCCAGATGGGCGGGATCGCGAGCGGGATGAAGCGGCCCGGATGCTTCTCGCACCATTCATCGATGTGCCAGTCGTTGTAGGCGCGCAGCATGGTGATGGCGAGCTCGCCGTTGCCCGCGTCGGCCTGGCGGCCGAAGAGCTCGCCGACGAAGCCCGGCACCGTCGGGAAGCAGAGCGAGCCGAGCACGCCGTTGGCGTTCATGTCCTCGACCCGCGCGTCGACGTTCCAGCAGCCGCGCCTCAACTGCGAGAGCGCCGTCGGCTCCATCCCGTACTCCTCGGGACGGCGGCCCGCCACGGCGTTCAGGCCGACGTTGGGGATCTGCTGCCCCTCGAACACCCAGACGTCGCTCCCGTCCTGCTTGTGGAGCAGGCGGGGCGCGCGCGACTTCCACTTCGCGTCGAGGTGTCGCTCCCACATGTCGGGGGGCTCGCAGACGTGGTCGTCGACGCTCACCAGGATCATGTCGTCCATCTTCATGACCGTCCTCCTCGAATGCGGCTCAGCGCCGGGGCAGGCCGAGCACGCGCTGCGCGATGATGTTGCGTTGGATCTCGGAGGTGCCCGCCGAGATCGTGGCTGCGTAGCTCACCAGGTACTGCTTCATCCACGGCTTCGGTCCGCGGCTCTCGTCGAAGCTCCAGCCCTCGAACTCCACGTCGAGCGCGTCGACGCCGAGGGCCTCGGTCGCCAGGCGCGCCGCGCGCTGGGCGATCTCGGAGCCGAAGAGCTTGAGCACCGAGTGCTCGGGCGAGGCCTGGCCGCGGGCGAACTTCGCGAAGCCCCGGTAGCCCATGAACCACATCGCCTGCGCGTCGACGTACAGGCTCGCGAGGTCGTCGCGGAGCTTCGGGCTCTCGCCGATCCGCCGGCCGTCGGGCCCGGGCTGGCGCGCGAGCCCGCGCAGGCGATCGAGCAGATCGTCGAGGCGCCGGGCGGCCGCCAGCCACATCATGCCGCGCTCGTGGGCCAGCGAGCCCGCCGAGATCGCCCAGCCCTGGTTGAGCGGCCCGACGAGGTGATCGCGCGGGACGACCACCTCGTCGAAGAACACCTCGTTGAAGTCCACGTAGTCCCGGTCGGTGAGCTCGGGCAGCGGCCGCACCCGGACCCCCGGCGCCTTCATGTCGATGATGACGACGCTGATGCCGCGGTGCTTGGGCGCCGCCGGATCGGTGCGCACGAAGCAGAAGCAGTGGTCCGCGTGGTGCGCTCCCGAGGTCCAGATCTTCTGCCCGGTCACCACGAAGTGGTCGTCGCGCACCTCGGCTCGGGTCGAGAGACCGGCGAGGTCGCTGCCCGCTCCGGGCTCGCTCATCCCCAGGCACCAGGAGATCTCGGCGCGCAGCGTCGGCAGCAGATACCGGCTCTTCAGGAAGTCGCTGCCGTAGTCGTGGATCGACGGCGCGATGATCCCGAGCCCCTGCGGGTTGGTGCTGCGCTCGACCGGGACCTTCGCCATCTCCTCGTGGTACACGAGCTGCTGTACGGGGGGCAGGTTCCGCCCCCCGAGCGCGGGCGGCCATCCGGGAACGAGCAGCCCCGCGTCGAAGAGCCGCCGCTGCCAGCGCCGGGACCAGCCGGGCAGGTGGCCGGAGCTGGTCAGGGGCTCGGCGCGCATCTCCTCCTGCGTCGGCTGGCTCACCTCGAGCCACGCGCGGAGCTCTGCGCGGAATCTCTCCGTCTCGGCGTCGTAGTGGAGCTGCACGTCAGAGCTCCAGCAGCGCCGCGATGCGCTGCCGGTGCGAGCGGCCCGTGCCGAACAGCGCCTCGAGGGTCTTGGCGCGCTTGACGAAGAGATGGACGTCGCTCTCCCACGTGTAGCCCATGCCCCCGTGGATCTGGATCGCCTCCTTGCAGACGAGCCGCTGGCAGTCGCTCGCGGCCGCCTTCGCCATCGACGCGGCGAGCGCGCGGCGGGGATCGTCCTCGGCCACGGCCATCATCGCGAAGTAGCCAGTGGCCCGGGCCTTCTCGATCTGCACGAACATGTCGGCGCACTTGTGCTGGACGGCCTGGAAGGCTCCGATCGGCTGGTCGAACTGGCGCCGGCTCCCGGCGTGCTCGAGGGTCCGGTCGAGCAGGCTCTGGCAGGTGCCCACGCACTCGAGCGCCGCGGCGACCGTGGCGCGCTCGAGCGCGCGCCCGAGGGCGGGCGCGCAGCGGCCCGGTGTGCCGAGCACGCGGTCGGGGCCGACGCGCACGCCGTCGAAGGACAGATGGGCGAGCGGGCGGCTCGGGTCGAGCGCGACCACCCGGCGCGCCTTCGCGGCTCCCTGCGGCACCACGAACAGCGCCACGCCGTCGCCCGCGTCGACGCGAGCGGCCACCGCGATCTCGTCGGCCGCGTCGCCATCGAGCACGTAGGAGCGCTCTCCCTCCAGGACCCAGTCGCTCCCCGCGCGTCGCGCGTGCAGGCTCTCGCCGGGCTCGTGCTCCGCTGCGCGACCGTGATCGATGGCGAGCGCGCCGCGCAGCGCGCCCTCTCCCGCCGGCCTCGCGAGCCGCTCGAGCTGGTCGGGAGCTCCGGCCTCGCACAGGAGCGGCAAGAACTGGGTCACCGTGGCCAGGAACGGCCCGGGCGCGATGCGGCCGCCGTGCTGCTCGACGACCAGGCCGACGGACGTGAAGCCGAGCGCGAGACCGCCCAGATCCTCGGGCAGATCGATCGAGGTCCACCCGAGCTCGCGCGCGCTTCGCCAGGGCTGCTCGGGCGCGCTGCCGTTCTCGACGATGTCGCGCACCAACGAGGTCGGACACTCCTTCGCGAGCACGGATCGCACCGAGTCGACCAGCTCCTGCTGCTCCGGCGTGACCTCGAAGTTCATCGACGCCTCCGGGCCGTGCCGGCTCGCCGCTCTTCGATGCCGAGCATGCTCCGCGCCACGAGCAGGATCTCGCGCTTGTGCTCCTCGAGCGCGGACTCGCTCCAGACGTCGAACGAGACGTCGACGGTGAGCCAGGGCATCGCCGCGAAGTGGAACACCGTGGTCGCGCCCATCAGGCTGATGAACCGATGCGGATCGACCCGCGGCTTGAGCTCACCCGACGCGACACCTTCCTGGATCAGCGCGCGGAACGTCTCGATGGGCGCCCGGCCCGCTCGCACGATGGGCGACTCCATGCCCGGGTGCGCGTTCGCCGCCTCGCGCAGGATCAGGCGCGCGACGCTCGGACGTCGCGTGACGTAGTCGATCCAGCCGATCAGGGACGCCTCCAGCCGCTCCGCGACGCTGCCGTGGCTCGGGAGCGTCGCGCTCGCGCCGCGGAAGACCTCGTCGAGCACCTCCGCGTAGAGCTCCTGCTTGTCGCCGAAGTGGTAGAAGATGGCGGCGCGCCGGATGCCGACGTCGGCGGCGATGTCGTCGAGGCGCGTGGCCTCGAAGCCGCGCTCGGCGAAGAGGCGCTCGGCAGCGGCCACGATCTCGGCGCGGGTCTGGAGGCCGCGGTCACGGCGGGCGACGGGAGCGGGGGCGGCTCGGCTGGACATCGCGGTTGACGATTATACTGGCGCGCCAGTAAGCTAGGCAACAGCCCTGGAGGCAGCCGATGACCCTTCCCGCCGACCAGATCGTGATCTCGGCCGACGACCACCTCGACATCCACGCCATGGCGCCCGACGTGTGGTCGTCGCGCCTGCCCGCGGCCTGGCGCGAGCGCGGCCCGCACGTCGAGGAGACTCCCGACGGGCCGTACTGGATCTGCGACGGCCGCCGCATCGCGCCGAGCGGCCGCAAGGAGGCCGGCTACCTGTCGGCCAACGACCACGGCTTCCGGCCCGGCCAGCCGCGGACGCGGCTCGAGGACATGGACCGCGACGGCGTCCGCGCGCAGGTGATCTATGGCCCGACGTGTACGCACCTGCAGATCACCGACGCGGGCCTACACGAGCAGGTGTCCAGGGTCTACAACGACTGGGCGGCCGAGTTCCAGCGCGAGGCGCCGGACCGCCTGGTGCTGCTTCCCGACATCCCCTCGTACGAGCCGAAGGCCGCCGCGCGCGAGCTGCAGCGCTGCGCCGGGCTCGGCCACAAGGGCGCGATCGTCAGCAGCACGGTGGGCAGGGGCGAGCCGCTCTTCGCCGACGAGTGGAAGGTGTTCTGGGACGCCGCGCAGGAGATCGGCGTGCCGATCCACGTGCACCTCTCGGGAGGCCTGCACAGCCTCCGGATGACGCCCGGCTCGTGGCGCATGCCGGCGGCCGTCGCGGTCGTCCCGATGCAGCTCGACGAGACCCTGGCCGGCATGATCTTCTCGGGCACCCTCGAGCAGCGTCCCCGCGTCCAGTTCGTGATGGGCGAGGCGGGCCTCGGCTGGATCCCGTACGTGATCGAGCGGCTCGACCACGAGGCGCACAAGTACGGATCGAAGATCCGCGATCACAAGATCGCGATGCTGCCGAGCGAGATCTTCGCGAGGCAGGTGTTCACCACCTACGAGGACGAGCAGCTCGGCGTCGAGCTGATCCCGCGCATCGGCGCCGACAACGTGATGTGGGCCTCGGACTACCCGCACGGCGACAGCACCTGGCCCCACTCGCGCAAGGCGCTGGCCGAGTCGTCGCTCGCGCGGCACGGACCCGAGGTCCTGCGCAAGGTGACCTGCGACAACGCCGCGCGCCTCTACGGCTTCCCCATCTGAGGCGATACGGATCGCCACGCGAGGGCAGCCGGGGCAACATCCGAGACGTGTCTCCCCCGACCGAGGCGCAGCGCACCCTGAACGAGACGATCCCCGGCGCCGTCGCCGCGAGCATCGCCGCGTGGCCCGACGCCGAGGCCGTCGTGGAGCCCGAGCGGCGGATCACGTACCGCGAGCTCGGCCAGCTCGTCGACGCGTCGACCCGAGCCATGATGGCGGCGGGCGTGGGGCCGGGCGATCGCGTCGCCGTCTGGGCGCCGAACGGCCTCGGATGGATCGTCGCCGCCCTCGGCGCGCAGTCCGCGGGCGCAGCCCTCGTCCCCATCAACACGCGCTTCAAGGGCCAGGAGGCCGCCCACCTCCTCTCCGCCTCGAAGGCGGCGGTCCTCGTCACCACCGTCGGCTTCCTCGGGACCGACACCGTCGGCATGCTGCGCGCGTCGGGGACACCGCTGCCCCACCTCGAGCGGATCGTGCTGTTCGAAGGGTCGGCACCCGCCGCGGGGGGACCCGGCGACACCGAGGTGGAGCGCTGGCAGGCGTTCCTCGCGCGCGCCGAGGCGATCCCCGCCGAGGCGTCGGCGCAGCGCCGGCAGGGCGTGCGACCCGTGGACCCGAGCGACATCCTCTTCACGTCCGGAACGACGGGGCGCCCGAAGGGCGTGATCATGAATCACGGCCAGACGGTGGCGCAGTTCCGCGCGTGGTGTGCGTTCGCCGGGCTCGGAGCCGGCGACCGCTATCTGATCGTCAACCCGTTCTTCCACATGTTCGGGTACAAGGCCGGATGGCTCGCGAGCCTGCTCCAGGGCGCCACGATCGTCCCGGTCCCCGTCTTCGACGTCCCGAAGGTGCTGTCGCTGGTGGAGACGGAGCGGATCACGGTGCTTCCCGGTCCCCCCACGATCTATCGCTCCATCCTCGATCACCCCGAGCGCCGCACGTTCGATCTCGGCACGCTTCGCGTCGCCGTGACCGGAGCCGCCGACGTCCCCGTCGAGCTGATCCGCGAGATGCGCGCCGAGCTGCCCTTCCGCTCGATCCTCACCGGCTACGGGCTCACCGAGGCCGGGACGTGCACGGGCTCGCGGGCCGACGACGACGCCGAGACGATCGCCACGACGGCGGGGCGCGCGATGGACGGCCTCGACGTCATCGTCGCCGGCGCCGACGGGAGGGAGGTCGAGCGCGGCACCACCGGCGAGCTGCTGGTCCGCGGCTATGGCGTGATGCAGGGCTATCTCGACGACCTGGCGGCGACCGCCGCGGCAATCGACGAGCGGGGCTTCCTGCACACCGGCGATCTGGCGACGATGGACGACCGCGGCTACGTGCGCATCGTCGGGCGGTCGAAGGACATGCTCATCGTCGGCGGGTTCAACGTGTATCCGGCCGAGGTCGAGAATGCCCTGCTGGCGCACGACGCGATCGGCCAGGTCGCGGTCATCGGCGTTCCCGATCCGCGCATGGGCGAGGTCGCCCTGGCGTACGTGGTTCCCGCACCGGGGCGATCCATCGACCCGGCTGCGATCATCGCCTGGGCCCGCGAGCGCCTCGCCAACTACAAGGTGCCGCGGTTCGTCGTCGCCACCGGGTCCCTGCCGACCAACGCCACGGGCAAGGTCGTGAAGGACGAGCTCCGCGCCCGCGCCGCGGCAGACCTGTCGTGACGGGAGACCCCGGCTCAGGCGGGCAGTGGTGCCTGCGCCGCGTGCCGCCACACCTCGAGCGGGCGTACGTCGACGGCGGCTGGTGGACCGACGACACGCTCGGCGCGATGGTGGCTCGCCAGCTCGCGGACCACGCCGGGTCGGCCGTCGCGATCTGGTCGCGATCGCGCCCCTGGCGGGGCCGCTATGCCGACGTCGACGACGAGGCTCGGCGCCTCGTCACGCTGCTGCGAGACCTGGGCGTGCAGCCCGGCGAGTCCGTCGCCTTCCAGATCCCCAACTGGCGCGAGGCCGTCGTCTCGTTCGCCGCCCTGGCGCTCGGCGGGTATGTGCTCGTACCGATCGTCCACATCTATGGCCGCAAGGAGGTGGCCTTCATCCTCGAGCAGAGCGGCGCGGCCGCCTACATCTCGCCGCTCGCGTACGGCCACGTCCGCTACGACGCGATCGTCGAGACGGCGGCTCCGGCCTCGCTTCGCGCGCACGTCATCGTCGGCGACGACGAGAGCCCGCCACGCGCAGGCCGCGTCGCGCGCATCGCCTGGGCGGCGTGCGCCGGGCTCCTGCCCGCGATCGATCTGCCGCCGGTGAAGCCGAACGATGTCGCCGTGCTCGCGTACACCTCCGGGACGACCAGCGACCCCAAGGGCGTGATCCACGATCACCGGACGATGCTCAGCGAGCTCCTCCACATGAAGGAGTGGCTCACGCCGGGCACGCCCAACCTGATGGGCTCGCCCGTCGCGCACGCAACCGGGATGATCGGCGCCGTGCTCGGCCCGCTCGCGATCGGACAGGACATCCACCTGATCGACCGCTGGGACCCGGCGCATGCGCTCGAGGTCATGCTCGAGGCTAGGGTCGGCGCCGGTCACGGCGCGTCGGTGTTCCTCGCGAGCCTCCTCGATCACCCCGGGTTCACGCCGGACCACGCCGCGCGCATGCACCGGGTGGGGCTCGGCGGCGCACCCGTTCCGATCGCGCTCGCCGAGCGCGCGGCCTCGCACGGCATCGCCATCATCCGCGCCTACGGCTCGACCGAGCACCCGTCCACGACGGGCTGCCGCTACGACGACCCCGCCGACCGCAGGCACCGCACGGACGGCCGCGCGTGTCCGGGCGTCGAGCTGCGCCTCGTCGACGACGCGGGCGCCGACGTTCCCCCCGGCTCGCCGGGCGAGATCCTCTCCCGCGGCCCCGATCTGTGTCTCGGCTACACCGATCCGACGCTCACGGCCGCGTCGTTCGACGGCGAGGGCTGGTATCGCACCGGCGACATCGGCGTCCTCGACGAGGACGGCTTCCTCACGATCACCGATCGGGCGAAGGACGTGATCATCCGGGGCGGGGAGAACATCTCGGCGACCGAGGTCGAGGAGGCGCTCCAGACATTGCCCGGTGTCGCCGAGATCGCGGTGGTCGCCGCTCCCGACCGCCGCCTCGGCGAGCGCGCCTGCGCGATCGTGCGGATGCGGCCCGGTGCGGCGCCCGTGACCCTCACCGACGTGACCGCGCACCTCTCCGGCGCCGGTCTCGCCCGCCAGAAGTGGCCCGAGGAGGTGCGCGTCGTGGACGCGCTTCCGCGGACGGCCTCCGGCAAGGTTCGCAAGGTCGATCTGCGCGCGTGGCTCCGCTCGGAAGCGAGCCGCGCCGCGGCTGGCAGGGTCAGCGCCCCAGGTTCATCGACTGGGAGATGATCGCGAACCCCCTGGTCGCGGCGAGGCGCTTGCCCACGACCGCCTGGTACTCGGGCGACTCGTACCAGGCCTTCGCGGCCTCCTTGGACTCGAACTTGACGATCACCGTCTGCGGTCCGGGCGGCGTCCCCTCGATGGTCTCCGACGCGACGTCGAATGCCACGAGCTCGCCGCCGGAGGCGCGGATGGTTGCGCCCGCGCCGGTCTGGTACTCGCGATAGAGCTTCGGGTCGTTCACGACGTACTGTGCGATGAAGTACGCGGCCATCGCTGTCCTCTCCTGCGCCTCTAGAGCGCCGCCTGGATGCCATCGAAGAACTGCCACCACGCGTCCAGCGAGTGCTGGAGCGCGTCGCGGACGCGCGCCTGTGTCACCGCGTCGGTCGCATGGCGGCCGACGATGTGGTCGCCGACGTCGCTGTGCTCCGCGTCGGCCGTCTCGTGGACGTCCCAGAACGCAACCGCATCGCGGCTCAGGCCGTAGTTCTCCTGCAGCCGGCGCGCCATCGGCCCGAAGGCGCCCGGGACCTGTCCCTCAGCCGCCAGGTTGATGGCCGCTGCCGCCTCGATGAACGAGCGCTGCTTGGTCGAGAGCTCGAACCAGTCGATCAGCGCGCGGGTGGCGGGAAGGGGCCGCCCTTCCACCATGTCCGCACGCTCGAGGCCGACCGCCTCGCCGAACCGGATGAAGAGCTCCGGGTGCGGCAGGTTGCAGCCCGACACCCGGCCCGTCTCCTCCTCGTAGACGCTCTCCGCCAGCTTCATGCGCTCGTCGGAGAAGGGACAGTTGGCGTGCATGGCGCTCACCGCGCGAGGGAACTCCCGCACCTGCAGGAAGAACTGGACGGCGAAGCGCTTCAGCGCCTCGCGGTCGAGCTTGCCGTCGGCGATCTCGAGCCAGAGCGGATGACGGCCGAACGTCCGGCGCGCCTCGATGCGCGCGACCAGATCCTGGATGAAGGCCTCGGGAGACAGAACCTCGCTCATCTCTGCCCCTTCGCGACGGGCCGCGCTGCGGCGGATTCCCGGCCGGCTGGCCGGCCGGGCCGCCGGACCATACCATCTGATAATGGCATTCTCAAAGACGGGATTGCCCGATTCTCGCGCGGCCGACGTCGCCGACTTCCGCGCGGCGCTGCACGCCTGGCTCGACGCGAACCGCGCAGAGCTGGCGCCCCGCCACGGCCCGCCCTGGACGCTCGACGAGCGGGTCGCGCAGATGCAGCGGGTGAAGTCGATCCTGTTCGAAGCGGGGTGGATGCAGTTCGGATGGCCCGAGCGGGTCGGCGGTCGAGGCGGCTCCCCCATGCTGCGGACGGAGCTCGGGGCCGCCCTCGCGGCCCGCGACCTCGCGGATCCCGGCCTCTTCTCGCTGATCGAGGTGCTCGCGCCGACGCTGATCGACTTCGCGCGGCCGGAGCTCGCCGCCGAGGTCGTCCCCCATCTGCTCTCGGGCACCGAGCTCTGGTGCCAGGGCTTCTCCGAGCCCGACGCGGGGAGCGACCTCGCGTCGCTGCGCTGCCGCGCCATCCCTGACAACGCGCGCACCGCCTCGGCGTGGGTGATCGACGGCCAGAAGGTGTGGACGAGCCTCGCCCAGTACTCCGACCGATGCGTGCTGCTCACGCGCACGGGGCCGGCCGACTCGCGGCATCGGGGCATCACGGCGTTCTTCGTCGACATGGATGCGCCGGGCATCACCGTGCGGCCGCTCGAGATGATCAACGGGGAGCGCGAGTTCGCCGAGGTGTTCTTCGACGGCGTCGTCGTCCCGGCCGATCGGATGCTCGGCGAGCTGAACGGCGGCTGGGCCGTCGCCATGAGCATCCTCCCGTACGAGCGCTCCTCGTGCTTCTGGCAGAAGGTCGCTTTCCTCTACCAGCGGCTCGGACGTCTCGTCGAGCTCGCGCCCGGCGACGACCGCGCGGCCGAGGTCGTGGGCAACGCGTACCTGCAGCTCCACGCGCTGCGCGCCCGCTCGCGCGCGACGCAGCACCGGCTCGCGGAGACCGGCACGCTCGGCGCCGAGACGTCGATCGACAAGGTGCTCGTCGCGACCGCGGAGCAGGCGACCTACGACGCGGTCCGCCGGCTCCTCTCCGGGATGATCGAGATGGACGACGGCGCGGCCGCCGAGGTGTGGCGCGCCGAGTACCTGTACTCGCGCGCCGCGACCATCTACGGCGGCACCGCCGAGGTGCAGCGCAACATCATCGCCCGCCGTCTCCTCGGGCTCGGGAGCGACGATTGATCGACGCCGACGAACGCGCCCTCATGGAGAAGTCGGTGCACGCCGCCATCGCGGACGCTCGCGAGGCCGACGAGGGCGCAGATGTCGACGCCGTCCTGGCGCAGCTCGGATGGCGCGAGCTGCTCCGCGACGAGCCGGGCGATGCCATCGACATCGTGTTCCGCGCGCTCGGCGCGACGAACGCCACGGCGACGGCGCTCGACGACGTGCTCGTCTCGGCGCTCGCTCGGGAGCCGCGCGCCGACCTCGCCGTCCTCCTCCCGCGCTTCGCCGCCTGGGATCCGCCGGGGCGGATCGACGGGGGCGAGGTGCGCGCGCAGAGCCTTGCCACCGCCCGGGCCGACGCCGCCGAGGTGCTCGTGGTGTGCGGCGCGCCGTCGGAGCCGTGGAGCGTCGCGATTCCGACAGCGAGCGCGGAGATCCGTCCGCTGCGCGGCATCGATCCGGGGGCGGGCTTCCGAAGTGTCCGCGTGCAGGGCAGCGCGGCGCGCGCCGTCCGCGTCGATCCCGCGGCGTGGCGGGCGGCGGTCGCGCTCGGCCGGCGCGCGATCGCGCATCAGATCGCCGGAGCCTGCCGCGCGATGCTCGACCTCGCGTGCGCACACGCGAAGGAGCGCGTGCAGTTCGGCCGCCCGATCGCGCGGTTCCAAGCCGTGCGCCACCGGCTCGCGGAGGCGCTCGTCGCCGTCGAGGCGCTCGACGCGGCGCTGACTGCGGCCCGCGAGACGCCGAGCCCGGAGACCGCGGCGCTCGCGAAGGCCCTCGCCGGACGCACGGCGCGCACGGTGGCGACGCAGTGCCAGCAGGTGCTCGCCGGCATCGGCTTCACCTCCGAGCATCCGTTCCAACGCTTCCTCAAGCGGACCCTCGCGCTCGAGGGGCTCTTCGGATCGGCCGACGACATCGCCCTCGACGTCGGACGGCAGCTCCTCGCCGCGCGCCGCGTGCCGACGCTGATCGAGCTCTGACGCACTGGGGGAGGCGGAACGAGTGGACTGGGGCGAGCTCGTCAAGGCCTTCGCGGCGCTCTTCGCGATCATGAATCCGATCGGGAACATCCCGATCTTCCTCTCCATCACCGAAGGGCGCTCCGATGCCGAGCGGGGGAGGATCGCGGGCGTGGCGGCCGGCGCGGTGGCCGCGATCCTGGTCGCGTGCGTGCTGATCGGGAACGCGCTCCTGCGCGCCTTCGGGATCTCGGTGGCCGGCCTGCGCGCCGCCGGCGGGCTCATCATCCTCTCGATCGCGTTCTCGCTGCTCCACGCCAGGCCGAGCGGCATGCACCATGAGCCGAGCGACGCCGACGCGAAGGACGACCCCGCGGTCTATCCGCTCGCCATGCCGCTCCTCGCCGGCCCGGGCGCCATCGCGACGGTGATCGTGTTCGCGCACGGCGCGAGCGGTGCCACCGCGGATGCCGGACTGGTCGGCGTGGTCCTGGTGATGGCCGTGCTCCTGTTCCTCGGCATGCGGCTCGCGGTGCCCGCCTCGCGCGTGCTCGGCGCGGCCGGCATGAACGTCATCACCCGCATCATGGGGATCATCCTCGGCGCCATCGCGGTCGAGATGTTCTTCGCCGGCGCCCGCGTCCTGCTCGGGTCCTAGGGTCGAAGCGCCGCGCCGCTGGGTCGGGCCGACGCCGAGGGGCAGGCGACTCAGTCCGCCGTCGGCGATCGTCCCAGGAAGCGCTCGACGTTCTTGCGGAGCTCGGGCGTCTCGAAGGACTCGGTCTCGGCCGACAGCGCGAAGTCGATGGTGGCCAGCACCGATCGCTCCACGTGCAGGTTCAGAACCCGCTTGGTCGCTTCGACGGCCTGTCGCGGCAGCTTGGCGATCTTGTGGGCGGCCGCAAGTGCCGCGGACAGCACCTCGCCGTCCGGGCACACGTGATTGGCGAGCCCGATCTGCGCCGCGCGAGCCGCCGTGATCCGCTCCCCCGTGAAGGCGTACTCCTTCGCGAGCAGGAGGCTCGTGTGCAGCGGCCAGGTGAGCGGCCCGCCGTCGGCCGCCACCAGGCCCACCGCCACGTGCGGGTCCGCCAGATAGGCGGATTGCGCCATGTAGACGACGTCCGAGAGCGCGACCACGCTGCAGCCGAGGCCCACGGCCGGTCCGTTGACCGCAGCCACCACCGGGACGCGGCAGCGGATCATGTTGAGCACCAGCTCCCGTCCCTCCGCGATCACGTCGCGCCGCAGCGTGCGGTCCTTCACCATCCGCTCGAGCAGGTCGAAGTCGCCCCCCGCCGAGAACGCGCGCCCTTCGCCGGTGATGACGGCGACGCGCGCGTCGGGATCGGCGCTGAGGAGCGGGAAGACGCGGGTCAATCCGAGGTGCAGCTCCTCGTTCACCGCGTTGAGCTGGTCGGGACGGGAGAGCCTCACCACGCGCACGGGGCCGTCGGCCTCCACGCGCACCGCGCCGGGAAGGGGATAGTCCATCGGTCTCCTCTCCAGCACGCGGGCGATCAGGCCGACGGCAGGCCGAGGATCCGCGTGGCGATGATGTTCTTCTGGATCTGCGAGGTTCCGCCCATCACGCTCTGGGCGCGGCTGTACAGGTAGATCTTCAGGCCGACGTCGTCCGCGTCGAGCACCGCGCGCGATCCCGCCACGGAGAGTGCCGCAGCGCCCACGGTCTGCTCGACCCAGGTCATCAGGAGCTTGTCGATCGAGCCGCCGGGGCCGTGGTCGAGCCCGTCGAGGCGCTCGGAGAGCCGGCGGCGGACGTGGAGCCGCAGCATCTCCGCCTGCACGTAGGCCCAGGCGACGCCCTCCCGCTGGTCGCCCCGGAACGCGCCCGGGTCCGCGCGCACCGCCTTCTCGAGATCCCGGACCGCCTTCGCGTACCGCGCGACGTAGCCGACCTCGCCGGGCTCGCGCTCGTGGCTGACGATGGTCATCGCGATGCGCCAGCCCTCGCCGGGCCCGCCGATCCTGTTCTCGGCGCGCACGCGCGCGCCGTCGAACAGCACCTGACCGAACTCCTTGGTGATGCCGTTGATCATCCGGAGCGGGCGCTGCTCGATCCCGGGCTGGCGCATCGGCACCGCGAAGGCGGAGAGGCCCTTGTGCTTCGGCACGCTGGCGTCGGTGCGCGCGAGCAGGAAGCACCAGTCGGCGACGTCGGAGTAGCTGGTCCAGATCTTGTGACCCCGGATCACGTACTCGTCGCCGTCGAGCGTCGCGGTCGTGCGGAGCGAGGCGAGGTCGGATCCGGCGTCGGGCTCGCTGAAGCCCTGGCACCAGCGCTCGCGGCCGCTGATCAGTCCGGGAAGGAGGCGATCCTGGATCGCGTCACTGCCGTGCGTCGCGATCCCCTGGACGAGGTACCCGAGGCTCGGGCGCGGGGGCGCGCCCGCCGCGGCGAGCTCCTCGTCGAGGATGACGTCGAAGACCGGCGGAAGGCCGTGGCCGCCGAAGCGCGTGGGCCAGCTCAAGCCGAAGAAGCCCGCGTCGTAGAGCGCGGTGTGCCACTCCGCCTGCCGGGCCCAGTACTCGTCGTCGGTCGACGACACGGGCAGACCCGGGTTGTTCTCCGCGATCCACGCGCGCAGGCGCGCCCTGAACTCCGCCTCCTCCTGCGCGTCACGAAAGTCCATTGAGGACCCCCAGGCGAGCTCCCTGCAGCTTCCGCAGCTGCTCGCCGTCGTCGCCGAACCATCGCGACGAGAGCAGGGCACGGCGCAGATAGACGTGCGCAATGCAGTCCCACGTGTTCCCCATCCCGCCGTGCACCTGCACGGCGGTCTCGCAGACGGTGCGCGCGGCGCGCGCGCAGTAGGCCTTGGCGACGCGTCCGGCGCCGCGGGCGTCTTCGGGCGCGAGCTCGTCGACGGCCCACGCCGGGTAGACCGCGACGCTGAACGCGCCCTCGATCAGGCACCGCGCCTCGGCGAGGAGGTGCTGCATCGCCTGGAACGATCCGATCGGGACGCCGTACTGGCGGCGCTCGCGCGCGTAGGCCACCGTGACCTCGAGCACGCCGCGCATCAGCCCGACGAGATCGGCGCTGGTGAGTGCGAGGCCCAGGGTCGACCAGGCGTCGAGATCCGCGCGGGTGAGGAGCCGGGCCTGGTCGGGAACGGGGATCCGGAGGGCGCTGGCCGGAATCTCGCGGACCGCGCGCGTGAGATCGGTGCCCTCGCTCGCCGCGCCATCGGCCTGCACGTGTGCGAGCCGGTAGTCATCGCCCTCGGGAGCCAGGACGTACGCCGCGACTGGACCGCGCACGGGACCGTCGACGGCGTAGAGCGGTGCCGCCGTGGCCGGACCCGACACCGCCGCGACGTCGATCAGGTCGGGCCCGAACGCGACCACCGCGCCTTCGATGGGAGTCGCGCCGGCGCGCCGGGCGAGGTCCGCGGCCAGGAGCGGACCCGCGAACGGGACGTCGGCGACGGCTTCGCCGAGCGCCTCGGCGAGGATGGCCGCCTCGACCCCGCTGGCGAGCGGGCGCCCGCCGCCGTCGTCGTGGCGCAGCTCGAGCCAGCCGGCCTGTCGCACCGCCTCGTCGAGGCGCCGGGCGCGCTTGTGGTCGTCGAGGTCGGCCACGGTCCGCGGCCCGAGCTCGCGCGCCAGCCGGCGGGCCGTGCGGCCCAGCTCGGCCTGTTCGGGCGTGTAGCGGGTGTCCATGGGCGAGAATCATACTAGCATTTTTAGAGAGGCACGTTACCATCCGGGCTCTGCTGCGAGAGGACGATGCGGCGCGACCCCGCGTATCACTCCCTGGCGGTGGCCGACGTCGCCGACGAGACCGCCGACGCGCGCTCCTTCGTGCTCGAGGTCCCTCCGTCCCTCGAGCAGACGTTCGCCTACGCCGCCGGGCAGTTCTGCACGTTCCGCACCGCCATCGGCGGCGAGCCCGTCGCCCGCTGCTACTCGATGTCGAGCTCTCCCGACGCGGGCGACCGCTTCGCCGTCACGGTGAAGCGGGTCCCGGGCGGGAGGATGTCGAACTGGATGAACGACACGCTCTCGCCGGGCGACACGATCGAGGTGATGCCCCCGACGGGCCGGTTCGTGCTGCGTCCAGCCGAGAGTCCGATCGTCGCCTTCGCGGGCGGGAGCGGCATCACCCCGATCCTCTCGATCGTGAAGACTGCGCTCGTCCGCACGCGCCGGGAGATCGCGCTGGTGTACGCCAACCGCGACGCGGACAGCGTGATCTTCGCCCGCGAGCTCGAGCGCCTGCGCGCGTCGTCGGGTGGACGCCTCTCGGTGCATCATCACCTCGATGCGGGGCGCGGGTTCCTCGACGCCGCGGCGTGCGCGGCGCTCGTCGCCGGCCGCACGCACGCCGACTTCTACGTGTGCGGTCCCGGCCCGTACATGGAGGTGGTCGGGGCCGGCCTGGATCGAAGCGGGGTCGCCGCGAGCCAGGTCTTCATCGAGCGGTTCGAGCTGCCCGAGGAGACTCCCGGAGCCACGGCGCCGTCGGAGACGGAGTCGGTGGTGATCCGACTCGATCGGCGCAAGCACGCGATCGGCTACCAGCCGGGCGACACCCTCCTCGACACGGCCCGTCGCGCGGGCCTCGCGCCGCCGTTCGCATGCCAGGCGGGAAGCTGCGGCACGTGCATGGCCTTCCTCGAGTCGGGGCGGGTCGCGATGCGCGCCAACAACGCCCTGTCGGACGACGAGGTCGAGGCGGGGTGGGTGCTCACCTGCCAGGCCGTCCCGACGAGCCGCGAGGTCGTCGTCGACTACGACCGGTGATCCGCGCTCAGAGCTCCGGGCAGAGCGAGGCCAGGAACGCGAGCGTCCGCGCCCTCGACTCGATGCGCGCGGCGCGGTCGGGCCCGAGCGCGAGGACGCGGACCGCCAGGTCGGTCGTTCCCGCGTCGCGGAAGGCGCGCAGCCGCTCGACGACCATCGATTCGTCACCGGCCGCGAGGATGTCCCCCACGTCGGTGGCGTCCCCGCGATCGAGCAGGCGCTGGTAGTTCGGGCAGAACTCGGCATGGCCCAGCGTCCGATTGGCCCAGTCCCGCGCGGCGTCCACCTCGTCCTTCGGGCAGAGGGCCACGGGGACCCCGGCGACGATCCGCGGAGCGGGGCGGCCGGCCTCGGCGGCAGCCTTCGTGATGCGCGGCGCGACGTGCTCTCCGATGGCTCGCTCGTCGGCGAGCCACAGGATCGTCCCCGACGCGTGCTCGCCGGCGACGCGGAGCATCACGGGCGCGAGCGCCGCGAGCAGGATGGGATTGGGGCCGTGGTCCGTGACGTCCATCGGGCTGTGCACGCGGTACACGTCGTTCTCGACGTCCACCGAGCCCGGGCCGCGCAGCGCGGCGTTCAGCACCTCCAGGTACGCGCGCATCTCGTGGGCCGGCCGCTCGTACGGGAGGCCGAGCATGCCCCCGATGACCCAGTGGTGCGACACGCCGAGCCCCAGCGTGAAGCGGCCCTCGCACACGGCCTGGTTCGAGAGCACCTCCTGCGCCATCGCGATCGGATGGCGGGTCTGGATCGGCAGCACCGCGGTCCCGAGCTCGATCCGCTCGGTCGCGCGCCCCATGAGCGTGATCGCGGTGAACGCGTCGAAGTCGCCGGGGATCTGGGGCACCCAGACGGAGGTGAAGCCGTCCCGCTCGGCCGCCTCGGCGTCGGCCGTGAGCTGCGCCACCTTGTGGCGGTAGCGCCCCCGCTCCGGGCCGATCATCAGGCCGATCCGCACCCTGCCCTCCTCGCGACCGCTCGCCCGACCCGGGTCCGACGCCACCCTAGCCGGGCCGGGAGGGCCTGGCAATTGGATTCTCGTTTCGGGAGAATTATGCTTTCGATGCAGCTCCGGGCGGGTTCCCCATGGCGAGAGCCGACGACTTGCAGCACGCAGACGGACCGGGATGGCGCCAACGAGCGGTCTCGAAGAGCCTGAGCGCCGCGCGCTCGCGCGC
>Ga0335085_10006083_pt1 | contig 19168 bp, 16 predicted proteins | sample Lox_Sample_45_FD_206712 | JGI IMG/M metagenome (GOLD analysis project Ga0335085, IMG submission 206712) | Soil microbial communities from Loxahatchee National Wildlife Refuge, Florida, United States - Lox_Sample_4.5 | ecosystem: Environmental > Terrestrial > Soil > Wetlands | place: USA...
GCCGCGCCAGGTCGTGCTCGCCGACCACGGCACCGTCGCCTACGTCTCCAACGAGGGCGGCCGCCCGGCTGACTCGAATGACTTCACCAACCTGTCCGACGGGACGCCGATCGTGTCGAGCCGGAGCACCGGTGGGGCGATCACCGGCACGGTCTCGGTCGTCAACCTGACGACGGGCAAAGAGACACAAGAGATCCGCGTCGGGCTACAGCCGACTGCGCTCTACCAGGACGGCCGTGCGCTGTTCGTCGCCAACTCGAACGACGACAGCATCTCGGTCATCAACGAGCGCACGAACAGCGTCACCCAGACCGTGCACACCAATCCGGTGCCCGGCGCGCAGGTCGGCAGCTACGCGAACGCGATCAACATGTCAGACCCGAACCACGTGCTGGTCAGCATCGGCCGCGACAACGCGATCGCCGTGTACCGGTACAACGGCCTGTACCGGCAGATGCGGTTCGTCGGCTTGCTCCCGACGGACTGGTATCCCGTGCAGGTCCAGCCCGACCCGGCCCTCGGTCGCAACGCGATCGTAGTGACCAACGACAAGGGCATCGGCGCCCGCGGTCCCCAGTCGACGATCAACAAGGGTCCCTACGCACCACCTTCCTGTGCGCCGCCACAGTATCCAAGCGGATGCGCAGCCACCGGTTACAACACCTACGACGACACCGGCAGCGTGACCACGTTCAACATGCCGGCGGAACACCAGATCCGGCGGGACACACAGACCGTGTTCACCGACGACGACTGGAATCAGATCAGGCCGATCAACCAGGGCGCCTACGACACGGTGCCGAAGGTCATACCGGCCCGTCTCGGCGGCCCGTCGCCGATCAAGCACATCGTGGTGATCGTCAAGGAGAACCGGACCTACGATCAGGTGCTCGGCGACCTCACCAACGCGCAAGGCCAACCCGAGGGCAACGGCGATCCGGCCGACGCCCAGTTCGGCGCGCAGGTCACTCCGAACTTCCACGCGCTCGCGAAGCAGTTCGGGGATCTCGACAATTTCTACGACGAGGGCACGCTGTCGGCCGACGGGCACAACTGGATCGTCCAGGCCGAGGCCAACGACTACGTCGAGAAGGAGTTCGGGGCGTTCTACCGGTCGTATCCGTCGCAGGGCGGTGACTCGCTCGCCTACCAGCGCGACGGCTTCCTCTGGAACGCGGCGGAGAAGGCGGGCCTCAGCGTGCAGAACTTCGGCGAGTACATCCACGACCCGTTCAGCCTCGCGTCGAACGCGCCGGTCTGGGATCAGTGGTACGCGGAGTCGCAGTGGCTCGAGAATGGGCAGCCGGGAGGCCCGAGCGCGGAACCGATCAAGAACCCCTGCCAGTGGGTCCGGGCACAGGCGGACATTCCGTCGCTCCAGAAGATCACCGAGCCCTGCTTCCCGAACTTCCAGCTTTCGATCCCGGATCAGTACCGGGTCGATGAGTGGTTGCCGACGTTCCAGCAGCAGGAGCAGACCGGCCAGATGCCCAACCTGACCTTCATGTGGCTGATGACCGACCACACCGGAGCCACGGGAGTCAACGACAGCTCCACGGTTCCGGACCCGGTCGCTCAGGTCGCCGACAACGACCTGGCGGTGGGCCGCGTGGTCGACACGATCTCGCACAGCAAGTTCTGGAAGAGCACGGCGATCTTCGTCCTAGAGGACGACACGCAGAACGGCGTCGATCACGTCGACGGGCACCGCGGTCCCGCATTCGTGATCAGCCCATACGCATCCACCGGGGTGGACGACAGCTATTACACCCAGCTGAACATGGTCCGTACGATCGAGCAGATCCTCGGCATCCATCCGATGAACCAGGAGGACCTGGCGGCTAAGCCGATGTACGGCGCGTTCACGGAGCATCCGAACGACGCGCCATACGACCTGCAGCACAACCAGATCCCACTGACGCTGGGCGCACCCGGGTATCCGTCGGCGCTGACCGCAATGCCGGCCGGCTCCACGGGCGCCGAACGCAAGGCATTCGCCAAGCAAGGCGTCGTCCCGGCCGACATGCGATCGGTCTACAACGCGTGGCTGGCGTGGAGCAGGCAGCAGGCAGCCGAGCACCACTTCGACGGTCCGGACCGCGTCAACCCAGAGCAGATGAACCGGTTCGACTGGTACGAGGCGCACGATTGGCGCGTCGCGTATCCGGGCGATCCGAAGATCTACACGCCGGACCAGGTGCCGGGCCGGAACCTGCCGGCCGCCTTCCTCGGCGACGACTAGAGCTCCTGGATGTGATCTGCCTCGCGCGCTCCCGAGAACGGGCGCGTGAGGCAGAACTCCTCGAGCGTGGCCTCGGGTACGCCTTCGACGCCGGGCGTGTCGGACGCCTCGCCGAGGGTGTGGGGATCGTCCGCGAAGCCGCCGACCTCGACGGAATGCTGCGGAGACCGGTAGCCGGAGATGCCGATCAGATGCAGCCCGAGCGCCCGCCCGAGCGCGTCGAGACGCGCCGCTATGACCGGCTCCTCGCCCACCGAATAGTTCGTCCCCGGCGCGGGGAAGAACCCAGTCGAGCCACCGTGCGTCGCGTACGCGGTGTTGACGCATCCGCCCTGAGGCGGGGCGACCGGCAGCGATACGTCGCGCGCGGCGGCCGCCTCGCGGTCCAGCACCGTGGCCTCGTGCGCGAGCTTCTTCCGGAGCCTGGTCAACTGGCTCCGCTTGGCGGAACGGTCATGGGCGACGCGCAGCTCGCGATCGACGATCGACAGGCGGAGCTGCGCGATGTCGTCGCGCTCGATGCGCACGGCGGTCGTGGTCTGCTGCCGGCGGATCTTGATCTTGGCGAGCCGGCGCGCTTGCGCCGCGACGGTCGTACGGGTCGTGATGACAGCCCTCATCGTCCGTGAATTGGCGGCGGCGATCTGCTTCAGGTTGCCGACCTTGTTGACCAGATCGTTCCATCCGCGTGACTCGACGATCACGTCGACGATGTTCGGCGTCGGGGACTCGTAGTCGGCCAGCAGCTGTGAGGCCAGTATCCGGCGGTCGGACGCGAGCTCCCGCTGCAGCTGAACGAGCCGTCGTTGCGCGCTCGCCAGCGCCACCGTCACCTGCTCGAGCTCCTGCTCCTGGATGTCAAGGCTCTGCTGGACCGCGGTGAGCCTGGCCTGCAGCGAGCTGATCGTGCCCTCGAATCCCCGGATCTTGGTGCTGTCCGCCTGGATCGCGGAGCGCAGCCGGCCGGCGCGCTGCTTGCCCGCCGAGTAACGGCTCGCCAGGTCCCCCCGGCTCACGCCGGCGCTCGTCACAATGGTGACAACCGCCAGCACGGATGCCACGACAACTACGTACCGCCTGCTCAACGGTCGGCGACCCTACCACGCTCCGGGCAGACTCCTCCCCCTGCAACGCACCTTGCGGTGGTGCGACAACCCCCTTACGCGAAGGCTCCAATACGCGGCCTCGGGGGCCTCAGGCGAAACGCCTGTCTCACGCAAACGCCCCGATGCCGGTGATATCGCGGCCGACGATCAGCGTTTGCATCGTCTCGGTGCCCTCGTAGGTGTGGATCGCCTCGATGTCGGCCATGTGGCGGATCACGTGGTTCTCGAGCAAGATCCCGTTGCCGCCGAGCATGTCGCGCGCCTCGGCGCACACCTGGCGGGCCTTGCGCGTGTTGTTGAGCTTCGCGAGCCCGGCGATCGTGTCGCTGAGCTCGCCGCGCTCGGCCAAACGCCCGATCTGCAGGCAGTAAAGCTGCATCGAGGTCACCTCCGCGAGCATCTTCACCAGTCGGTCCTGGATGATCTGGAAGCTCGCGAGCGGCCGGCCGAACTGCTCGCGGCGCTTGGCGTACATGAGCGCGGTCTCGTACGCCGCGACCGCATGCCCGAGCGCCGCCCACGCGCATGTGCTCCGCGTCCCGGCCAGCACGCGCCCGGTGTCCTTGAAGCTGCCGGCGCCGGGGAGCCGGCTCTCGACCGGTACCTCGACGTCCTCGATCGAAATCTGAGCCTGCCAGATCGCGCGCAGCGATCCCTTGCCCTCGATCACCTCGGCCTCGTAGCCCGGCGTCCCCTTCTCGACCAGGAAACCGTTGACCCTGCCGTCCTCGTTACGCGCCCAGACGACGACCACGTCGGCGATGCTCCCGGCGCCGATCCAGCGCTTGGCGCCGTTCAGCACATACGAATCGCCTACCAGACGCGCGCTCGTCTCGAGTCCAACCGAATCCGACCCGTGGTTCGGCTCGGTCAGCGCGAACGCGCCGAACTTCTCGAAGCGGGCCATCCCAGGCAGCCAGCGCTGTTTCTGCTCCTCGGAGCCGAGCATCGCGATCGACTTCATCGCCAGCCCAGCCTGGACGCCGAGGACCGTTCCGAGGCTGCCGTCGCCGCGGTTCAGCTCCATGTGGATCAGCCCCAGCGAGATCGGATCGAACCCGGGGCAGCCGTAGCCGTTGATGTCCTCGCCGACGATCCCGAGGTCGCCGAGCCGCCGGATCAGCGGCCACGGCATCTCCGCCCGCTCCCAGTAGCCGCCGATCACGGGCAGCACCTCGTCGTCGACGAACAGGCGCACGCGGCGGAGCACCTCGAGCTGCTGCTCGGTCAGCTGCGCCCGCAAGAAGAAATAGTCTGTGGAGAGAGAGTGTCCGAGGTCCTGGAACAGCTCATCGGGCGCGGTCAGCATGTGGATCCTCCAGTTCGGGTTCGGCGAGCGCTGCCGCGATCGCCCGGTAGGTCTTGCGGTTGAAGATCAGACCCACGTGACTGCCGGTCACCTCCACGCAGGTGCCGTATGGGACGAGCGCGGACTGCCAGCGGACGACGCCGTCGCCCTTTGAGTAGATGCTCGTCAGGCGCACGCGGTCGATCGGGAACGGCCCGGCGAAGTCGGCCGCGAACGGGCAGTCGCACCCCTCTGTGAGGCACTGCGGCGACCTCGAGCGCCCGCTTCGGAGCGCGACGCGGCGGGCGGCGCCGGCCGCCGCCTGGGTCGGATAGCTCGTCGCGAGCATCTGTCGGAGCCCGGCGCCGATCGAGATCCCGTGCGAGACGAGCTCTGGCCTGCGATGGCCGAGCGCGCGGACATAATGGCCGCCGCGACTGTGGCCGATCAGTGCCACACGGCGCCCGTGACGCCGGTGCAGCTGCAAGGCCCGGCGCTCGACTCGATCGAGACCGCGGTCCGAGCAGCCGGTGTTCGTGACGAAGCCGGCCGTGTGCGGCTCGTACCCGATACGTTTGAGCCACGCGGCGAGCACGAGCAGCGTGTAGTCACCTCCGCCGAAACCGGGCATCAGAATCACCGGGCGGCCATCCCCTCGCGTGACGCCGCGGCCGTGAAACACCGGGTCCGCGAGCAGACGGGAGAGCTCGAGGGCCCAGCGGGTCTCGCGCAGGTGGTCACCCCACCAGCGCTCATCCGGGACCGGCGGGATCTCGTCAATTCGCAAGTACATAGGTCCCTGGCGCCTTTCCGTGCGCCTTGTAGGTCGCGTTGCCGAGGGACTTCGGGGCGGGCTTCAGCCCTCCTGACCGCTCGGTCAGCCACGCGTCCCAGTCGCCCCACCAACTTCCGGGCAGCTGCGGCGCCTGGGCGGCGAACTCCTCGGCCGTGGCGGGTAGGTCGTCGGCGACGCGGAAGCTCGATCGACTGTCCGGACTCGGTGGATTGACCAGTGCTTGGATGTGCCCGCTGCGTGACAGCACGAACCGCTTGTTGCCGCCGAACAGCAGCGCGCCATGATATGCATCCTCCCAGGGGACGATGTGGTCGGTCACGCCGGCGATGAAGTACGTGTCGAGGTCGACCGCGCCGAGATCGACCGGCTCGCCGAGCACCTCGAGCGCCCCCGGATGGGCGAACGCGTTGTCGAGGCCAATGTGGATGAAGTCGCGGTGTAGTCCCGCCGCGAGACGGACCGTGTCCTGGTTCCAATAGAGGATGTCGAATGCCGGCGGCTCCTTTCCGAGCAGGTAGTTGTTCACGACGTAGTTCCACACGAGATCGTTCGGTCGGAGCCACGTGAACACGCCGGCGAGCGCTTGGCCGTCGAGGTAGCCCTTTCGTGCGGACTCGGCGACCGCGGCTGCCGCGACGTCGCGCGTGGCGAGCGCCGACATCGTGCCCTCGGCCTCGTTGTCGAGCGCGCACACCATCAGCGTCAGGCTGGCGACCTCGCCGAGCTCGCCCTTCGCGGCGAGGTTGCCAAGCAGGGCGGCCGTGATGATCCCGCCCGAACATGCAGCCGCCAGGTGGACCTTGCCCTCCGACGTGATCGAGGCCACCGCGTCGCGGGCCTCGGCGACCGCCTCGGCGTAAGTGTCGAGGTCAAAGTGACCCTGCTCCTGCCCGGGGTTCCGCCACGAGATCGCGAACACCTGCTGGCCCTGCGCGACGTAGTGCTCGACCATGCTCCGCCCCGGCGAGATGTCGAGGACGTAGAACTTGTTGATCGTCGGTGGCACGAACAGCAGCGGCACCTCGCGCACCTGGTCGGTCCTCGGCTGGTACTGGATCAGTTCGAACACGTCGGTGCGGAGGACGACCGACCCGGGCGTGGCCGCGACGTTATCGCCGATCTCGAACTTGCTGGTGTCGACCGTCGCCGGCATTCGGGATGGGGTGCCCAGGTCGTGGGCGAGATGCCTCGCGCCGCGGACGAGGTTGCCTCCGCCGGTGTCGACAATCTCCTTGATCACCGTCGGATTGGACCACGCGAAGTTCGTCGGGGCGAGCGCGTCGAGGACGTTGCCGGCGGCGAGCCTAGCCCGCCGCTCGGCGCGCCAGTCGACGTCTGCGTCGGCGATCAGCCCGTCGACGGTGTCGCCGATAGCCAGGTAGCCCTGTAAGAGTCGGCGGAACATCCAGTTGCCCTCCCACGCGGGGTCGGCGAACCGGCGGTCGCCCCTGGCCGGCGCCAGATCCGAGCGGCCGGCGGCCGTGCGGGCGAGCGTGGCGCCGAGACCGGCGGCGCGTCCGACGACGCGTCCGGGGTGCCGCGCCAGCCCGGCGCCCACCTTGACGGCCGCGCCCGGCGCAATGAATCGCGGCGGGCCGCCCGATGCGGCCTCGCTCAGCATCACGTCGAGCCCGGAGCGGGCCGCCTGGCTAGTACGCCGGACGCGGGACTGCCTGATCTCAGTTGTGGGGTTCTCGCTCATCGATCGTCTCCGGGTTGTGCTTGCACAATAAGACTCGCTCCACCGGGGCCCTCGCGCATCGGATGAGCGACCTAAGTTCGGGAGCTCGCATTGTGTGCTGCGTACAATCGCCGGTGAGGAGAGGCATGGCGTGAACCGGGACCCCGCGATCGTTGCGCTCCGCGCGGCGCTGGAGCAGCGGCTCGAAGCCATGGCGGAGGAGGCCACCGAGCGCATCGTGCTCGAGGTGCCTGCCTACCGGGCCGCTGACGCCCAGTTCCGGGGAGACATCCGCGCCCACGTGATCGCGCACCTTCGCGCCAACCTCGAGAGCCTCGACGCCGACCGCGAGGTCAGCCGCGAGGACCTGCTGTTCGTCCGCCCTCACGCGGCCCGGCGCGCAAGACGGGTCTCGGTTACCGAGTTCGTGCAGGCATTCTACGTGGGCGAGCGGGTGCTCTGGGATACTGCGCTCGGGCTGGCGCACGACGACGAGTCACGCCGCGCGGCGCTCGCGCTCGCCTCGCACTTGCCTCGCTATTTCGAGGTCGCGACGACTCACGCCGCCGAGGTCTACCTCGAGACCCAGGAGCAGCTCGCGGCCACCGGTGAGCGGATCCGCCGGGACCTGCTCGAGGACCTGCTGGCCGGCCGCGAGCTAGAGCCCGGACCGCGGCTCGACGCGGCCCGCGCGGCCGGACTCGTCGACGGGACACCGCTGGTCGTGATCTCCGCGACCCCGTCCGTGACGCCCATCGACGAGCAGCTGATGCGCGGGGGCGCGGCGGCGCTGGCTCGCACGATCGGCGGGAGAACGCTCCCGCTCGCGGTCGTCCGGCAAGACGAGATCGTGGTCGTCGTGCCGGCCGCCAATGACCTGCAGGAGACGATCGCGGGGAGGCTCGCCGACGTCCAACACCGGCTCGCCGACGCCGGCCTGCCGCTGGCCGTCGCGGTCTCGACGACGGTGAGCGGGCTCGCTCAGATCCCCGACGCCTATCGGGAGTCGAGCACGATCCGGATCGCGCGGGGATCGGCGCCCGGCGTCGTGGCGCTGGCGGAGTTGAGCGCGTTCGAGTATCTGACGCTTCGCGCGGACCCGACGACGAGCCGGTTGATTCCGCCCGCCGTCCACGAGTTCGTCGCGCAGGACCTTGCGGACGGCGGCCCACTGATCGCCACGCTGCGCGAGTACGTCGCCTGCGACCTGAACGCACGGCGCGCGGCCGAGAACCTGCACATCCACGTGAACACGGCCCACTACCGCCTCTCGAGGATCGCCGAGCGGACGGGGTACGACCTGCACAGGATCAGCGATCTGATCGAGATTCTGATCGCGGCCCGTCTCGCCGACGCCGAGTTGGGTGCTCCGCACAATCGCGGGCGTCGGAATTAGGCCGACGCTCCCATGTTCCGAGCGCAGACGGTGAGCGACCCTCTCTCGTACCCGAAACCGACGAAAGGCACGCCGATGAACGAGAACCTCGCCCACAACCTGACCGGATCCGCCCAGCGGTACCCAGACAGCCCCGCGCTGCGGATCGACGAAGCCGTGATCAGTTACTCCGAGCTCGACGAAGCGACCGCTCGCCTGGCTGGGCTGCTGCGAGAGCGAGGCGTCGAGCCCGGTGACCGCGTCGGGATCATGCTCCCCAACGTTCCCCAGTTCGCGTTCGCTTACTACGGCGTCCTGCGGGCGGGCGGAGTGATCGTGCCGATGAACATCCTGCTCAAGCAGCGGGAGGTCGAGTTCTACCTCGGCGACTCCGGGGCGAAGGTGATCTTCGCCTGGCATGACTTCGCGGACGAGGCCGAGCAAGGCGCGGCTGCGGTGGGCACCGACTGCATCGTGGTCGAGCCCGTGTCCTTCGGCCGGCTGCTCGCCGGCGCCGAGCCGTTCGAGGAGGTCGTCGAGCGGACCGCGGACGACACCGCGGTGGTCCTGTACACGTCGGGTACGACCGGCAAGCCGAAGGGCGCCGAGCTAACGCATTCGAACCTCGCCATCAATGCGGACGTCAGCAAGGCGCTCTTCTCGCTCGACCACGAGGACGTGATCCTCGGGGCGCTGCCCCTGTTCCACGCGTTCGGCCAGACCTGCGGCCTGAACGCTGCAATCAGCGCCGGCGCTTCGCTCACGTTGATCCCGCGCTTCTCGCCCGAGGCGGCGCTCGCGGGGATGCAGCGCGACCGCGTGACGGTGTTCGAGGGCGTGCCGACGATGTTCACCGCGCTCGTCAACTATCCCGAGCGCGAGCGATTCGACACGAGCACACTCCGGGTGTGCGTGTCGGGCGGGGCGGCGCTGCCGGTCGAGGTGCTGCGCGGCTTCGAGGACGCGTTCGGGTGCGTGATTCTCGAGGGTTACGGCCTCTCGGAGACCTCTCCCGTCGCGTGCTTCAACCATCCCGACCGGGAGCGCAAGCCCGGTTCGATCGGTACGCCGATCGAGGGCGTCGAGATGCGCCTCGTGGGCGACGACCGTCAACCCGTCGCTTCGGTCGAGTTCGGTGAGATCGCGATCCGCGGCCACAACGTGATGAAGGGTTACTGGAACCGGCCCGACGCGACCGCAGACGCGATCGACTCGGACGGATGGTTCTATACCGGTGACATCGCGAGAATCGACGAGGACGGGTGCTACTTCATCGTCGATCGCAAGAAGGAGCTGATCATTCGCGGCGGATACAACGTGTACCCGCGCGAGATCGAAGAGGTCCTGTACGAGCACCCGTGCGTGCGTGAGGCCGCCGTCATCGGCATCCCGCACGCCGAGCTCGGCGAGGAGGTCGGAGCCGCGGTGGCGCTCAAGCCGGGCGCGGACGTCTCCGAGTCCGATATCCGCGACTACGTCAAAGCCAATGTCGCCGCGTACAAGTACCCGCGGTACGTGTGGTTCGTCGAGGAGCTGCCGAAGGGCGCGACCGGCAAGATCCTCAAGCGCGCGATCGAGCCACCCGTGGGGGTTGGCCCGAAGTAAGTCCTCGTCCTGAGTGAGCGTTGTGGCCGGAACACAACGCCCTCGGCTAAAGCGTGGGGTCCGTTCCCAATGACCCCACGTCACATCCGAGAGATCGTTCCGGCCACAAATTCACTCATCTCGAGGAAGGAGCTACCCGCAATGTCAAGTCGACTCAAAATGGCCGTGCCGCTCGCGCTCAGCATCGGGCTCGTCGCGTTCCTGTGGTCGGAGCTCACCCTGAACTTCAACCTGCACTGGTTCACCGTCGCCGACGGCGTGTTCGGCAAGTTCGGGCTTCCCGAGAAGTTCCAGCTCGTGCTGCCGGCGACGTTCGTTACGTGGGGTCTCTACTACGTGCTCGGCGCCGATCGCGTCGCGCTGCGCAAGACGATGCTCGCCGCCACTACCGGTACGGTCGGCGCGATCGTGATCATGACCCTCGGTCCGGCGCTCGCGGGGCTCCCGAGTCTGTGGGGGATCTCGCTGGCGATCGCGATCGCCGGGGGCGCCCTGGTCCTGGTGTCGGCGCTGTCGGCGAGTGACTCGCTTCCGGCCGCTCCCGCGTTCGCGTGCGCCGCCTCGGTGCTGTTCTGGTGGTTCGCCACCGGCCTCGACAACTACGTCCCGGGAGCGGCCGGCCCGCACACCGTCGCCGGGCTCGGCCTCGCGCTGACCAAGCACCCGCTGGCGGCCGGAACCGGCGCACTCGGCGGTCTGTTCTCGACGCCGTGGCCGTGGGTTGCGCTCAGCGTGTGGGTCTCGCTGCTGTGCGGTCCGGTCCTCGGCCTCGTCTCGCGGGCACTCGCCGACGTACCGGGGCGGATTGGCACAACTACGTCACCCGCGGAGCAGGTCGGCCCTCGGGTGGCCGCTTGAGGTCATTGCTCGTGCCCGGCGTCGTCGCCATCGACCGCATCGCCGCGATGCTGGCGAGGCGCCGGGCGGAGCTCGCCACCAAGAGCCTGCGCGAGATCCGAGCCGCGATCCCCGCGTACTCGGAGATCGACGACCCGGTGATCCTGGCGGACGTGACCGAGCACGTCGCCGAAAACCACGACGCGCTGCGGTCAAGCCTGCTGCGCGGAGAGGCGGTCACCGCACAGGAGCTCGCGTTCATCGGGCCACACGCCGCCCTGCGCGCACGGCGCGGCGTGCCACTCGCCGACTTCCTCCAGGCGTTTCGGATCGGTCACCGCGTGATCTGGGACGCGATCGTCGAGCTCGCCGCCGAGGACGCACAGGCCGGGGCCGCCGCCCTCGAGGCGGCGCGCCTCGTGATGGAGTTCATTGACCTCGCGAGTACTCACGCGGCCCAGGCCTACCTCGAGGCCCAGCAGCTCCTCCTCGCCGAGGGCGACCGCGTCCGCCGCGATCTGCTCGAAGACCTCCTCGACGGACGCGAGCCCGCGCCCGGCCCGCGTCTCACCGCCGCTCGCGCCGCCGGCCTCGACGCTTCGGGCCGGTGCCTGCTGATCGCCGCGGTGCCCGTTTCCCCGGCGGACGACGAGCTCGCGCTCCGGTCAGCGGCTTCGGCGCTGGCGCGCGCCGCGGGCGGCGTGCTCCGCCCCTTGACCGTGGTCCGCCAGGACGAGATCGTGATCGTCCGCGCGCTCGACGGCGAGGATCCGCGCCGGCTCACCGAACCGGTGGAGCGCGCTCAGCTCAAGCTCGCCGGCGCCGGCGTCCGTCTCGCGATCGGGATCAGCACGCCGCTCGAGACCACCGCGGGCCTACCGGACGGCTACCGCGAGGCGTGTGCGGCGATCGAGTCGATCGGACCCGGTGGCGGGGTGATGGCACTTCCCGATCTCAGTGCATTCGAGTACCTCACGCTGCGCCGCGACGGGACCGTGCTGCGGCTGCTCGCGCCGGCCGTGCGCCGGTTCGTCGAAGAGGACACCGCCGGGGGTGGCGCGCTCACGACCACGCTGCTGGCGTACGCGGCGGCGAACCTCAACGCGAAGGTCGCGGCACAGCGGCTCTACATCCACGTCAATACGGCGCACCACCGGCTCGCGCGCATCGAAGAGAAGACGGGCTGCAATCTCCGCGACCTGACCGACGTGCAGGAGCTGCTGATCGCGATCCGCCTCGCCGGCGCACGTTCGTGACTGACTCGTGCGCCGGACCGCTTGGGAAGAAACCACTTCTATATGGAGGTTTCCTTCCACGCGCGGCTGAGGCATCACCCGATTCGGACGACGCGGTTCGCCGCCGGCTCCCTATCGTCGGCGGCCATGGAAACGAACGGCCTCGATTTCGCATTCATGGTGTTCGAGCACACCGGCGGCGCGGAGGAGGCATATTCGCGCGCGCCGCGGTCGGTGGACGGCGTTGCCTGGGCGGACCAGGTCGCGTTCGTCGAGCACCACCGGCGCAACCGGATCATCGTCCGCGGAACGTTCGCCGGGCGCTATGTGGACGCCGACGACGAATCCGAGTTCGTGGGCAAGAAGACCGCCGAAGGCGCCATCGCCGGCGGCGCGATTGGTCTTTTCGCCGGCCCGCTGGGCCTCGCCGTGGGCCTGGTCGGGGGTGGACTTGCCGGCGGCGTAGCTCAGGAGCGGAACTCCCCGCACCTGCGGAGCGCATTCTTCGATGAGGTGCGCCGCGAGGTGCCCGAGGGCTCGTCGGCCGTGATCATGATGGCCTCCCCCGATCGTGTCGATGCGATGGTCCGCGCGCTCGAGGGACGGCACGGCCGGCTCGTCCGCCACCACCTGACCGCCGAGGACGCCAAGGCGCTCGAGGAGGCGGTCGCCGGAGATCCGACCGCGGTCCCGCCGCATGCGACGTAAGTGCGGATCGTTCTCAACATCATCTGGTTGATCTTCGGCGGACTGTGGCTGGCGATCCTGTACACCTTTTTCGGACTGATCGCGTTCATCCTGATCATCACGATCCCGTTCGGGTTCGCGGCGCTCCGAATGGCCAGGTTCTGCCTGTGGCCGTTCGGCCGGACGCTCGTGAAGAAGGAGGAATCCGGGGCCGGATCGCTGATCGGCAACATAATCTGGGTGGTGCTGTTCGGCTGGGAGCTCGCGCTCGCCCACCTGCTCACGGGGATCGCGCAGTGCATCACGATCATCGGCATCCCGCTCGGCCTCGCGAACTTCAAGCTGATCCCGGTATCGCTGTGGCCGCTCGGACGGGAGAACGTATCGGTCGAAGAGGCCCAGCGGATGGGGTACTCGGGCCTCGGCATCCCGTCGTAGCGGCCATCCGCCTCTAACCTTCCGCGCCATGCCTGGGAACGGTGCTCGTCGCGCGCGGTCGGCGCGGTCGGCGGGGATGATCCGAGCGCGCCGCCTGTTCGCCGCGCACGACCAGGCCGCTCGGACGGGCGCGCCTGTTGACGACGTGCTCGGACGCGCGGCCGACGATGCCCGTGGTAGCACCCGGCGCGAGCTGCTGATCGGCGCCGGCGGCCTCGCGGCCGGCGCGGCGCTGACGTCGAACCCTGCCGCGGCGCTGGCGTTACGCATCTCGAGGCTGCAGGGCCACCCGCGGATCGCGATCGTCGGCGCGGGTCTGGCCGGTCTGCGGTGCGCGCACATGCTGTGGACGCAGAGCCCCGGCGACCCGGTGATCTCGACCGTCTACGAGGCTAACCCCGACCGCGCGGGGGGTCGCTGCTGGACGCTCCGAGATTACTTCGCCGGCGGTCTCGTCACCGAGCACGGCGGATCGTTCCTGAACAGCGACCAGACCGCGATCCGCCGGCTCGCGACGAGCCTCGGCCTGGAACAGGTGGTGGTTAACGGAGGCGACCTGCCGCGCGGTGACGAGGTGTTCTTCATCGACGGCCGGGTGTACACGTATGCGGAGGCGAACGCCGACTGGCACGACGTCGGCTTCCCGGCGTTTCGTGAGGCCGCACGGGAGATGAACACCGCGTCCGGCACGGCCCGGCTCGACCAGATGTCCGTCCCCGAGTGGCTCGAGGGCACGGAGATCGGCGCGGGGAGCCGCTTCGGCAGGCTGATGCTGGCTGACACGGTCACCGAGAACGGCGGCGACCCCGACGACCAGTCGGCGCTCGATCTGATCGTGCTCCTGACCGGCAACTCGCGCTCGTCGCTCCACCCGCTTCCCGGCGACGACGAGCGGTTCACGATCGTGGGCGGAAACGACCAACTCGTCTCAGGCATGATCGAAGCCCTGCCTGAGGAAACCGTCCGCCACGACCACGCGCTCGTCGCGATCCGCGAGCGCGCGGACCACTCGATCGGACTCGTGTTCGAAGTCGCCGGCAGGAGCGTCGAGAAGACGGCGGATCTGGTCGTACTCGCGCTGCCGTTCAGCACGCTCCGCTGCGTCGACCTCGCGCGCTCCGGACTGTCGCCGACCAAGCGCCGAGTGATCCGGACGATGGGCATGGGGACCAACGCCAAGATCCATCTCGAGCTGACCCACAAGACATGGCCGGCGCTCGGCTACAGCGGTGCGACGTACGGCGAGTGGCAGCGCCTCGCCTGCGGCTGGGACGACACCGTCCAGCTCGGCCCCGATGCCAGCCCTGCGCTGTACCTGGCCTTCCCCGGGGGCCGGGTCGGACGCACGGGGCTCACCGGAAAGGCTCACGGCCCCGCGCCGGCGCGCGACGTCCGGTGGGCGCTCGAGCAGATCGATCACCTGTTTCCGGGCACGTCCGCCGCCCACACGGGTCGCGCCTACGAGGACCACTGGTCGCAGGATCCGTGGGTGCACGGCGCGTACTCGTACTACCGGGTCGGACAGGCCGCAAGCTACGGTGAGCTTGCCGGCGCCGGCGACGGCCGGTTCGTGTTCGCGGGCGAGCACACCTCGATCGACAACATCGGTTTCCTCGACGGAGCCGTCGAGACCGGCGAGCACGCCGCCCAGCGGCTGTTCCGCCGGATCGGCCTCTGATCGGTCGCGCCGACCGCAGAGCCACTCGCGACATTAGTGTGAGTATTCACAATTACGTCACGGAAGGTTCTGGCCGACCTCGGGGTCTTCGTAGGTAACCGTTCACAAAACGGAACCCCGAAAACCACGAACCGGGAACGAACAAATGAGTAGTCTGAGAACTGCGAAGTTCCGCATTGGCGCGGTCGCCGCACTGGCGACCGCAGCCTTGATCATCGCCGGATGTGGCAGCTCGAGCTCGACCTCGACCTCGAGCACGCCCGCAGCGGCCGCCGCGACAAACGCAGCGGCTTCCTCGTCGTCGACCACGTCGGCGGCTGCGGCGGCCACCGGTGTCACCATCAAGACCGCGAAGGGCTCGAGCGGCACCTACCTCGCGGGCCCGAACGGGCATGCGCTGTACTTGTGGGTCGCCGACAGTGGCGGTAAGTCCGTCTGTTCGGGAGCGTGTGCCCAAGCGTGGCCGCCGCTTCTCACCAAGGGCAATCCAACCGCAGGCGCCGGCGTGAACGCGTCGGATCTCGGCACGACGATGCGATCCGACGGGACGCAAGAGGTGACCTATAAGGGTCACCCGCTGTACTACTTCATCGCCGACAACAGCGCGGGCAGCATCGACGGGCAAGGGAGTGACGACTTCGGCGCCAAGTGGTGGCTGGTTGCGCCGTCGGGCGCCGCGATCACCTCCAGCGCGACCACGTCCGCCTCCAGCGGTGGCTCGTCGAGCGGCGGATCCTCCTCGTCTTCCTCGGGCGGCGGCTGGGGGTAGCCGCCGCCGGGGGACAGGCGAGCCGCCGGCGCTTGGGTTGGCGCCTGCGGAAGGTTCTTCGCCCGCCGGGCGTCCTAAGGGGTCGAAATGATGAGACAGGCTCGCGTGTTACTGGCGGCGGCGGTTGCCGTTGCGCTAATGGCGACGCCAGTGCAAGCCCTCGCGCATCACCGGCCGGCACACCGCAGACACAGCGCGCACGCCCACCGTCGTCACCGGCACCGAGTCGCGCACGCCCAGAGCCAGCGCTCCGCCGCCGGCCGCGCGGGCACCGCGATCGTCGCCCTCTCCCCCCGTGTACACCACCAGACTGCCCACGCCGCGAGTGGCGCCACGGTGACAATCGCGGACTTCAATTTCAGCCCGGCGACAATCACTATCCACGTGGGTGACACGGTCACCTGGACGAACCACGGTCCGAGCGCCCACACAGCGACCGCCAGCAACGGCAGCTTCAACACCGGTGTCCTCCAGAAAGGACAGAGCGCGTCGCATACGTTCACCAAGGCAGGAACGTTCGCCTACATCTGCTCGATCCATCCGTTCATGCACGGCACGGTCGTCGTACTGGCGAGCACGACGTCGACCACGACCGCGCCGGCGTCAACTACGCCAACGTCGACGACGCCGGCGAGCACCACTCCGGCCGCGACGACGAGCGCGGGAACGACCGCCGCGCAGTCGACTGCGAACACCCTGCCTATGACCGGCTTCGCCGTGACGGGCACCGTGCTGGCCGGCGTGCTGCTGGCCGGCGTCGGCCTCGCGCTCCGCCGGAAGATCCGCGCCTGACCGCGCCTCCCTCCTGCGAGCCCCAGCATAGATGGGGGTTTGCCCCCATTTCTTAGACGCGCCTCCTCCGCGATCTTGGTATGGCAAACCCAGATCGAGGAGACGTCAGATGATCACCGTTCAAGACCATCGCGAGCGCGCGACTGCCCCGTTGGCGCTCCCATCGAATGGCGTTCCGTCCCGGCTTCGCGTGCTTGTGGTCGACGATCACCCCGCGATCCGGCTCGGATTGCTGCAGCTGCTCGATGATCAGCCCGACTTCGACGTCGTCGACGCGGCGTGCTCCGCAGAGGAGGCCAGATCGTTGGCCGAGCGCGAGCCGATCGACGTGGCCGTCGTCGACTACCAGCTCGGCGCGCGCAGCGGGCTGTGGCTGACCCGGATGCTGAAGCGACTCGAGCGGCCGCCCAGGGTAGTGATCTACTCCGCGTTCAGCGACGGTCCGCTCGCGGCCGCGTGCGTCGTCGCGGGCGCCGACGGACTCGTGAGCAAGGGCGGCACCGGAGCCGAGCTGTGCCACGCGATCCGCGCCGTGTCCCGCGGGCAGTCGCGACTTCCGCTCGTCCCCCCTACGCTCGCCGGCGCGATGCGCCGGCGGCTCGGGTCTGAGGAGCAGGCGGTCTTCGGCATGCTCCTTGCCGGAATCGACCCTGACGAGATCGCGATCACGCTGGGCATCTCCGAGCAGTCGCTCGACTCACGCCGCTGGGCGATGCTGCACAAGCTCGAAGGCCTCCGGCCCGACCCCGCCGGCGCGCATGTCGCAGCGGGAAGGATCAAACGCAGACGCGCCCCCGGGTGCTGAGCGTTGCTGCTTCACTCACGATGAGCGCGATGAACGGCAACAGCTCTTCGCCCGGGCGTCCCGCGCGGCGGCGTTACATCCCGCTGCTATATCGAGTGGCTGGCGTCAACGCGCTGCTGCTGGTGGTCGCGGTAGGGGTCACGATCGTCGTGCTCGATCCCAACCGAGTGTCGTCGTTTCGCGTCGACGCCGAGGGCGCGGCGCTGATCGTCGCGCTGCTGCTGGTGGTGGCGATCAACGTCTACCTGGTTCGGCGCCTCGTCGGTCCGGTACAGGCGCTGACGGCGCTGGCCAGGCGGGTCGACCTGTCCGACCACGAGGAGCGTATGCCGGTTTCCGATCCCGCGTCCGAGGCGGGTGAGCTGGCGTCGACGTTCAACGAAATGCTCGCCAGGCTCGAGGCAGAGCGGCGCGAGGCGACGGGCAGGGTGCTCGCCGGCCAGGAGGCCGAGCGGCTTCGGATCGCGCAGGAGCTGCACGACCAGGTAGGCCAGGAGCTGACCGCGGTGCTGCTCGGGCTCGCGCGGGTCGAGGCGCGCGCCCCCGATGAGCTGCGGGGCGACGTCGCCGACGTCCAGCGTGCGGTCCGCGGCAGCCTCGAGGACGTCCGGCGAATCGCGATCGAGCTGCGCCCCGAAGCGCTCGACGACCTCGGGCTCCAGAGCGCGCTAGCCGTCCTGTGCGAGCGCTTCACCGAGCGCTTCGGCCTCCAGGTCAAGCAGCAGCTCGGACCCCAGCTCCCTGAGCTCTCGCCGGACGCCGAGCTGGTCGTGTACCGCGTCGCGCAGGAGGCACTGACGAACGTCGCGCGCCACTCCGGCGCGCACGAGGCCGAGCTCACGCTCGCGCCCGAGAACGGCTTCCTGACGCTGACCGTCACCGATGCCGGCAACGGCCTCCCCGAGGGCGTCGTCCCGGGAACCGGGATGCGCGGCATGCGCGAGCGCGCCACGTTGATCGGCGCGAACCTGACGATCGACGGAGACCGAGTGGACGGCGGCACCCGCGTGCGCCTCGAGGTGCCGACCGAGCACCGAGTGAGCCTCGAGGTCCGGACGGAGAACGGGCGATGACGCCGCTGAAGAGCCGCGTGCTGCTCGCCGACGATCACGCACTCGTACGGCGCGGGCTGCGCCTCGTGCTCGACGCCGAGCCGGACCTCGAGGTCGTGGCCGAGACCGGCGACGGCGCCGAGGCCGTTCAGCGAGCGCTCGAGCCCGAGGTCGACCTCGCGATCCTCGACATCTCGATGCCGCGGATGACCGGCCTGCAGGCGGCCCGCGAGCTCCACCGCCGCCGGCCCGAGCTGCGCATCCTGATGCTGTCGATGCACCAGAACGAGCGGTACCTGTACGAGGCGCTCAAGGCCGGCGCCGCCGGTTACGTGCTGAAGACCGTCGCCGATCGAGACCTGGTCGAAGCCTGCCGCGCCGCCATGCGCGGCGAGAAGTTCCTGTACCCCGGCGCGATGACGCCACTCATCCGCGACCTGCTCCAGAGCGCGCGCAACGACGCTGACGTGCGCGAGGACCCGCTGACCCCGCGCGAGACCGAGATCGTCAAGCTGATCGCCGAGAGCTACAGCACCAGGGAGATCGCGGAAGCACTCGTGATCAGCGAGAAGACGGTCGATCGCCACCGGACGAACATCCTCGAGAAGCTCGGCATGCACGACCGGGTCGAGCTGACCCGGTACGCGATTCGGCACGGGCTCGTCGAGCCCTGACCGGCGATGAGTTTTCGCTCAGCGGCCGTCTGGTCGGTGATCTACGTCGCCGTCGCGCTCGTGTTCGGCGTGGTCCTGGGCCTGCTCGCGGGGTGGGACCTCGGGACT
>Ga0335085_10006084_pt1 | contig 19168 bp, 17 predicted proteins | sample Lox_Sample_45_FD_206712 | JGI IMG/M metagenome (GOLD analysis project Ga0335085, IMG submission 206712) | Soil microbial communities from Loxahatchee National Wildlife Refuge, Florida, United States - Lox_Sample_4.5 | ecosystem: Environmental > Terrestrial > Soil > Wetlands | place: USA...
CGATCGAGAACGTCCGCCTGCTCGGCGCGGCGACCGAGTGGTCGTCGCGCCTCGAGTCGCTGAACGAGGTCGGCAACGCACTCGCCACCGAGACGGATCTCGACACGCTCCTGGACCTCGTCGCGCGGCGCCTCCGCGAGCTGCTCGGGGCGCAGTTCGTAGAGGTGCTGCTTCCGTCCGGGGCCGACCAGCTGCGGATCGCAGCCATCGCCGGGGAGGGCGCGGACGACCTGATCGGCACGCCCGTGCCGCGTGCGGGGTCGAAGAGCGGCCGCGTCCTCGACACCCTCGCGAGCGAGCGCGTCGACTCGGTGATCGACGACCCCGAGGTCGACCCCGTCGTGACGCGGCGGCTCGGCGCCGGCACGGGGCTCTGGGTCCCGCTCGTCGCGCGCGGGCGGCCGATCGGAGTGCTTGCCGCGCACGACAAGGTCGGTGCTCCCGGCCGCCGCTTCAGCGACGACGACCTGAGGCTGGCGGAGACCTTCGCGAGCCGTGCCGCCGTCGCCGTCGACCTCTCGAAGCGGGTGACGAGCGATGCCGTGCGCCGCGTGGTGGCGGCGCAGGAGCTCGAGCGGCGGCGGCTCGCGCGCGAGCTGCACGACGAGACGGGGCAGGCGATCGCGTCGATCCTGCTCGGGCTGCGCGGTCTCGAGGCGATGGAGGATCCGGCGCGTGCCCACGAGGCGCTCGCGGCGCTGCGGGAGCTCGCCGTCGGGACCTTGCGCGATGTGCGCCGCCTCGCGGTCGACCTGCACCCGAAGACCCTCGACGACTTCGGCCTCGTCTCGGCGCTCGAGCGGCTGATCGAGACGTGGGAGGCGGGGACGGGCATCTCCGTCGACCTCGCCGCGCACCTCGGGAGCGAGGAGCTGTCCGGCGAGGCGGCGACCGCGCTGTACCGGATCGTGCAGGAGGCGCTGGCGAACGTCGTCAAGCACGCGGCCGCTCAACACGTCAGCATCCTGTTGACGCGTAAGAATGGTCGTGTGGTTGCCGTGATCGAGGACGATGGCAAGGGCTTCGATCCCGCGCAGGAGAGTGCGGGATCGGGCATCGAGGGAATGCGAGAGCGGGTGCAGCTCCTCGACGGGCGCTTCCGGATCGAGTCCGGCGAGGGGTCGGGGACGACGCTCGTCGTCGAGGTGCCGCTCGGATGATCCGGGTGCTGATCGTGGACGACCATGCGGTCGTCCGCGCCGGGCTGCGCATGCTGGTCGACGCCGAGAAGGACATGGAGACCGTGGCGGAGGCCGGCACGGTGCGCGACGCGATCTTCGAGGCGCGCTCGACGAACCCCGACCTCGTCCTGATGGACATCGTCATGCCGGGAGAGAGCGGCCTCGAGGGCGTCCCGAAGCTGCTCCACGAGCACCCCGACCTGAAGATCCTCGTGCTGTCGATGCAGGACGATCCGCGGTACGTTCGCGAGGCGTTCGCCGCGGGCGCCAGCGGCTACGTGCTGAAGGAGGCCGCCGACGCCGAGGTCGTCCAGGCGATCCGCGAGGTCGCCGGCGGCGGCCGCTACGTCCATCCCGAGCTCGGCGCGCGGCTCGTCGCCGCCGAGACGGAGGCGTTGCGGCGCGCCGAGGACGATCCGCTCTCGGAGCGAGAGCGTGAGGTGCTGATGCTGCTCGCGCGCGGCTACACGAACCAGGAGATCGCGAAGAAGCTCTTCATCTCGGTACGTACGGCCGAGACGCACCGTGCGCACGTGATGCAGAAGCTGCGCCTGCAGACGCGCGCGGAGCTCGTCAGCTACGCGCTCGCGAACGGGTTGCTGGAGCCCTAGATGACGGTTGCGGTCATCCCGCAACGGCGGTCAGTCCCGTCACCGAGGCCGCCGCGCGCGCGGCGGTGGAGACTGGGGGGCGTGGAGGTCAGCTACGGGATCCTCTGGCGGGAGGACGGCGTCGAGCAGACGGGGCACCTGAGGTTCCTGGACCACACGCTCGAGCTCCGCCCGCACGGCGACGGCGGCGCGACCCGGACGTTCGGGCTCGAGGCGATCGAGTGGCTCGAGATCCGACCCCCGCGAAACGGCGGGCGCGAGCGGATCGTCGTCAAGCTCCGCGACGGCACGGAGCTCGAGCTCGAGAGCACCGTCGACCGGTGGATCGTCCACGAGCTCAGCCGGCGGGTGCTCGACGACGCGTACCGTCCCTGGCATCCGGGGCTCGGCCTTTGACCCGTCCCGATCAGGGGGCCGGACGGGCGCTGCTGCCCGCGCATCCCTTCGACGTCGAGAGCGCACGGAAGCGCCTTGCGGAGTCCGGCGGCGGCTACGAGATCGTCCACGCCTCGCCGGGGCTCGAGATCGGCGTCTACGTCCTCGTGGCGCCGGAGCCCGACCGCCAGCAACCTCACGACGACGACGAGGTCTACGTCGTGCTCGAGGGGAGCGGGGTGCTCGACGTGGCGGGGACTTCGGTCGACCTGCGCGTGGGGCACGCGGTGTTCGTCCCGGCCGGGGCGGAGCATCGCTTCAGCGCGTACGAGCAGCTTTCGGTGCTCGTGATCTTCGAGCGCCGGTGACCCCGGCCACGCCGCGGCGGCCTGACGCCGTCGTGGTCGAAGGGCTCGAGGTCGTGCGCGGCGGCGTGCCGGTGCTGCACGGGCTGTCGCTGCGCGTCCGCGCCGGGAGCGTGACGGGCCTCGTCGGGCCGAGCGGCGGCGGCAAGTCGACGCTCATGCGCGCGATCGTGGGAGTGCAGCGAGTCGCCGGTGGGAGCATCGAGGTGCTCGGGACGCCGGCGGGGACGCCGGCGCTGCGGCGGCGAGTCGGGTACCTGACCCAGGCGCCGTCGGTCTACGCCGACCTCTCGGTGCGCGAGAACCTCGCGTACTTCGCTCGTATCCACGGGACGCCGCCGGGGCGGATCGACGAGCTGATCGCCGCCGTCGCGCTGCAGGGGTTCGAGGGACGTGTCGTCTCCCGGCTGTCGGGCGGGCAGCGGGCGCGGGTGTCGCTCGCGACGGCGCTGCTCGGAGAGCCGGAGCTGCTCGTGCTCGACGAGCCGACGGTCGGGCTCGACCCCGTGCTGCGGCGAGATCTCTGGGACCTCTTCCACCGCCTCGCCGGCGGCGGCACGACGCTGATCGTGTCGAGCCACGTGATGGACGAGGCGGAGCGATGCGAGGAGCTCCTGCTGCTCCGCGAGGGCGCGCTCGTCGCCTCCGGGAGCCCGGACGAGCTACGGGCGCGGACCGGCGAGCAGGGGCTCGATGCGGTGTTCCTGCGGCTCGTGGAGGCGCGGGGATGACGGCGGCGTTGGCGACGCTCGTGCGTGTCCTGATGCAGCTGCGCCGCGACCCGCGGACGATCGCGCTGATCGTCGCGGTGCCGTGCGTGCTCGAGACGCTCCTGCAGCAGCTCTTCCGTGGCCGGCCGGAGGTGTTCCAGCACGTGGGCGCGCCGCTCCTCGGGCTCTTCCCGTTCGTGTCGATGTTCGTCGTGACGTCGGTGACGATGCTGCGGGAGCGGACGTCGGGGACGCTCGAGCGGCTGATGACGATGCCGCTCGCGAAGCTCGACGTCCTCGCCGGCTACGCGGGTGCGTTCGCGCTCCTCGCGGTGGTGCAGGCGACGGTCGTGTCGATCCTGGCGTTCGGGCCGCTCGGGCTCGAGGTGGCGGGGCCGCAGTGGGCGGTCGTGGCGCTCGCGGTCGGGAACGCGACCCTCGGGATGGCGCTCGGGCTCTTCGTCAGCGCGTTCGCGACCACGGAGTTCCAGGCGGTGCAGTTCATGCCCGCGATCGTGCTGCCGCAGTTCCTCCTGTGCGGCCTGTTCGTGTCGCGCTCCCAGATGGCGGACTGGCTGCGCGTCGTCTCGGCGTTCCTGCCCCTCACGTACGCGTACAACGCGCTGGCGACGGTCGCGCGGGGCGGGCCGTACGGCTGGCACTTCGTCCTCGACGTCGCGGTGACGCTCGGGTCGGTGCTGGTCTCGCTCGCGCTCGGCGCGGCGACGCTCAGGCGGCGGACGGAATAGCCGCCTCTGCGGCGGCGGCGCGCCGGTGGAGGAGCGAGACGCCGGTGCCGCTGATCGCGATGCTCGCGAGTGCCGCCGCCAGGATCGCGGCTCCTGCTCCGGGCGAGATCAGGCCGAGCGAGAGCCCGAGCGTCACGACGGCGGCCGGCACGCCGAGCTGCACGGTCGCGGCCAGGGCCGCCGGCTGCGGCTGACGGGTGAGAGCGGCGGTCGCGACGCGCGCGGCGACGTCGAACGCGACGAGCAGCACGGCGAGCCCGATCAATGCCGGCTTCGAGCCGAGCGCGCGGATGTCGATCCGGGCGCCGAGTACGACGAAGAAGAGCGGGATGAAGAAGCCTTGACCGATTCCGGTCACCTGGCGCGAGAGCCGCTTCGGCCCACCCGTCGCAGCGACCATGAGCCCGACCGCGAAGCCGGCGATCAGGATGCTCGTCCCGATCCTCGTCGCGAGCCAGCAGAGCCCGAAGAGCACGAGCAGCGCGAGGCGCAGGTCGAGTGCCCACTCGCGGCGCTTCGAGAGCCGGCGGATGCGGTGGACCCACGTGGCCGTGCGGAGCGCGCGCGTCACGAGGTAGAGCGCGACCACGCAGGCGGCGACCGCGACGGCGCCGAGCGTGGCGCGTAGCGCGCGGTGCGGCTGGAGCACGACCGGCACGGCCACGATCGACGCGACGTCCGCGATCGCCACCTGGGCGGCGACCGCGAGGCCGTCTCGCGTCTCGAGCAGGCCTGCCTCCTCGAGCGAGGGGACGAGCACGGCGGCCGAGCCGCTGGCGAGGACGACTGCGTACACCGCCGCATGCGGAACGCCGGCGATGCGCGCCGCCGCGACACCTCCGGCGACCGCGAACGCAGCCGCGAGCGCCGCACGGACCGCGCCGTGCCCGAGCTCCCGCACGAGCGCCGGCTGGCGGATCGGCACGTGCATCCCCGCGGAGAACATCAGCATCGCAAAACCGATCGAGGCGAGGAACGCCGTCGTGGGCTCGTCCGGGTGCACCCATCCGTAGCCCGACCGGCCGACCAAGAGCCCCGCCAGCAGCTCCCCGACCACCACCGGCACGAGCACGCGCTCGCTCGAGGAGAGCACGGGCCCCGCGATCCCCGCGAGCACGACGATCGAGAGGATCCCGAAGCTCACCCTGCGCAGTCTCTCCGATCCGGGGCCAGGCCCCCGGACGTGTCTGCTGCGGCCATTGTCCAGGGGCCTGGCCCCAGGACGTGTCTGCTGCGGCCATTGTCCAAGGGCCTGGCCCCCGGACGTGTCTGCTGCGGCCATTGTCCAGGGGCCTGGCCCCAGGACAATGGCCGAATCAGGCGGTAGGCCAGCGCGCGACGAGGGACTCGGGCTTGCGGAAGACGAGGCCGCGCGGTGGGGTCGAGCGCTCCTCGTCGAGCTCGAGCCCCGGGAGCGCGTCCACCACCGTCGCGACCGCGATGCGCGCCTCGAGGCGGGCGAGATGCATCCCGAGGCAGACGTGCGGCCCCGCCGCGAAGCCGAGGTTCTGGCGGGCGTTCGGCCGCGTGATGTCGAAGCGGTCCGGGTCGCGGAAGAACGCCGGGTCGCGGTTCGCGGCACCGGCCATGACGGTGACTGCTTCGCCTACCCGGATCGAGGTGCCGCCGAGGACGGTGTCGCGCGTTGCGAAGCGCTCGAAGCTCGCCACCGCAGCCTCGAAGCGGAGCGACTCCTCGATTGCATTGTCGAGCAGCTCCGGCTGCTCGCTCAGGAGGGCCAGCTGGTCGCGGTGCGTGAGCAGGGCCCAGAGCGCGTTGAGGATCAGCGACTCGGTCGTCTCGATGCCGCCGAACATGATCAGCGCGGCGTTCGAGACGAGCTCCGTGCGCGAGAGGTCGTTGCCGGCGGCGACGACCGGCACGGAGCCGATCGACGCCCCGAGCGCCTCGAACGCCTCACGCGCGCTGGCCGGCACCTCGCGGCCGAGGGCCGCCTCCGTCATCCCCTCCGCGAACGCGGCGTACCACTGGAGCACGGTCGCCGGCTCGGCCGCCTCGAGTCCGAGCGCGTGCGACACCGTCCTCACCGCGAGCGGCCCTGCCAGCGCCGAACGCAGCTCCGCGGTGCCGTAGCCCGCGAACGACGCGACGAGCACGGCCGCCGTCTCCTCGACGAAGGCCGCGAAGCCGGCATGCACCTGCTCACGGCGGAACGGCCTCGCGAACGGCGCTCGGTGGCGCGTCTGCTCCGGCCGGTCGGTCGTGAGCATGTTCGTCCCTAGGACAGCGCGGACGGACATGCGCGGATCCTCGACCGTGAACACGTCGGGGTTGAGCGCGACCTCGAGCGCGAGGTCGCGGGCGGTGACGACCCACGAGCGAAGCTCCGCGAGCCACGCCACCGGCTCCTCCTCGCGCAGCCGTGCGAACAGCGGGTACGGGTCGCGCTCGAGCTCGCTCAGTTCCACGCCCGTCATCCTCGCTACGGTGCGACCCGATGGCGACGATTGCCTCCCGGGTCGACACGCAGGCGGAGGAGTTCGCCCGGCGCCGCGCCCGGATGGAGGCGCTCGTGGCGGAGCTGCGGGAGCGGACGGCGCAGGTCGCGCAGGGCGGCAGCCCCGGCGCAGTCGAGCGGCACCGCGCGCGCGGGAAGCTGCCGGCACGCGAGCGGATCGACCGGCTCCTCGACCCGGGGACGGCGTTTCTCGAGCTCGGCGCGCTCGCGGCATGGGGGCTCTACGAGGGCGAGGCGCCGTCGGCGGGGCTCGTCACCGGCATCGGCGTCGTCGAGGGCCAGCCGTGCGTCGTCTTCGCCAACGACGCGACCGTGAAAGGCGGCACCTACTTCCCGCTGACCGTCAAGAAGCACGTGCGCGCGCAGGAGGTGGCGGAGCAGAACCGGCTCCCGTGCATCTACCTCGTCGACTCGGGCGGCGCCTTCCTGCCGCTCCAGGCCGAGGTCTTCCCCGACCGCGACCACTTCGGCCGGTTCTTCTTCAACCAGGCGCGGATGTCGGCGAAGGGGATCGCGCAGATCGCCGTCGTGATGGGCTCCTGCACCGCCGGCGGCGCCTACGTGCCCGCGATGGCGGACGAGACGGTGATCGTCCGCGGCACGGGCTCGATCTTCATCGGCGGCCCGCCGCTCGTGAAGGCGGCGACCGGGGAGGAGGTGACCGCCGAGGAGCTCGGCGGAGCCGATGTCCATGCCCGCCGCTCCGGCGTCGCCGACCACTACGCGGTCTCGGACGAGCACGCGCTCGCGATCGCGAGGACGATCGTCCGCAATCTGCACCGCACGCCGCCGCAGCCGCCGTGGGAGCGGGCCGAGCCCGAGCCGCCGGCCGCCGACCCGGCCGATCTCTACGGCCTCGTCCCGGACGACCACCGCACGCAGCTCGACGCGCGCGAGCTGATCGCGCGCATCGTCGACGGCTCGCGTCTCGACGAGTTCAAGGAGCGCTACGGCGAGACCCTCGTGTGCGGCTGGGCGAGCATCGAGGGCTACCCCGTCGGCATCCTCGCGAACAACGGCGTCCTCTTCGGCGAGTCCTCGCGCAAGGGTGCGCACTTCGTCGAGCTCGCCTGCGCCCGCCGGATCCCGCTCGTCTTCCTGCAGAACATCACCGGCTTCATGGTCGGCAAGGAGTATGAGGCCGGCGGGATCGCCCGCGACGGGGCGAAGCTCGTCACGGCGGTCGCGTGCGCGGAGGTGCCGAAGTTCACGGTCGTCGTCGGCGGCTCCTTCGGCGCGGGCAACTACGCCATGTGCGGCCGCGCGTACGAGCCGCGGCAGCTGTGGATGTGGCCGAATGCCCGCATCTCGGTGATGGGCGGCGAGCAGGCCGCGACGGTGCTGACCATGGTCGGCGACGCCGACGCCGACGAGATTCGCGCCAAGTACGAGGAGGAGGGAAGCCCCTACTACTCCACGGCGCGGCTCTGGGACGACGGCATCATCGACCCGCTCCAGACGCGCCGCGTCCTCGCGCTGGGGATCGCGGCGGCGCTGCAGGCGCCGATCCCGGAGACCCGGTTCGGCGTCTTCCGCATGTGAGCGTCCCTTTTCGCAAGCTGCTCGTCGCGAACCGCGGCGAGATCGCGCTGCGCGTCTTCCGGACGTGCCGCGAGCTCGGGATCGCGACCGTCGCCGTCGTCGCGCCCGACGACGAGGGATCGCTCCACGCGCGGAGCGCGGACGAGATCCGGGCCGTCGCGAGCTATCTCGACGCGGGTGCCGCCGTCCACGCGGCGGTCGAGTCCGGCGCCGATTCAGTCCATCCCGGGTACGGCTTCCTGGCCGAGAGCGCAGGGCTCGCGGAGGCCGTCGAGGCGGCCGGCCTCACGTGGATCGGGCCGCCGCCGGCGGCGCTGCGGAAGGGCGGCGACAAGGTCGTGGCGAAGCGCATCGCCCAGGAGGCGGACGTGCCCGTGCTCGAGCAGGGCGATCGCGCCGAGGCCGGGTACCCGTTGCTCGTCAAGGCCGCCGCGGGCGGCGGCGGCCGCGGCATGCGGATCGTCCGCGGGCCGGCGGAGCTGGACGAGGCGCTTGCCGCCGCGCGGCGCGAGGCGGAGGCCGCGTTCGGCGACGGCACCGTGTTCGTCGAGCGTTACCTGGAGGGCGCGCGCCACGTCGAGGTCCAGCTGCTCGCCGACGCGCACGGCGCCGTGACGGCGCTCGGCGAGCGCGACTGCTCGGTGCAGCGCCGTCACCAGAAGGTGCTCGAGGAGTCGCCGTCGCCGGGCGTCGACCCGCAGCTTCGTGCGGAGCTCTTCGGCGCTGCCGAGCGCTTCGCCCGCGCGATCGGCTATCGCAACGCAGGTACGGCCGAGTTCCTCGTCGCCGGGCGGGAGTACTTCTTCCTCGAGCTGAACGCGCGCATCCAGGTCGAGCATCCGGTGACGGAGGCCGTGACCGGCCTCGACCTCGTCGCCGAGCAGCTCCGGATCGCCGCCGGCGAGCGGCTCCCGCCTCGCCCCCATCCGGCCGGTCACGCAATCGAGGCGCGCCTCTACGCGGAGGACTCCCGCACGTTTCTGCCGCAGGCCGGCCGTGTCGAGCGCCTGCGCCTCCCGGCGGCGATCCGCGTCGACTCAGGCGTGGCCGAGGGTGACACCGTCGGCACCGGCTACGACCCGATGATCGCGAAGCTGATCGCGTACGGCGACACGCGCGCCGAGGCCGTCGAGCGCCTGCGCGAAGCGCTCGCCGAGACGGAGGTCGGCGGGCTCGTCACGAACCTGCCGTTCCTCCGCTGGCTCGTCGCGCACCCGGCGTTCCGCGCCGGCGAGGCGACGACCGACTTCCTCACGCGCTACCCGCCCCTGTCGCGGCCGCCGGCCCGGCTACCGGAACGCCCGTGGCGCACGCCGTTCCGGCTCAACCTCCCCTCGCCGCCCGTGCAGCCGCCGCCCGAGCTCGACGACGCGACACATCCACACGAGGCCGGCGGCGACCCCGACGAGATCGCGGCGCCGATGCCGGGCAAGGTCATCCGCGTGCTCGTCGCGGCCGGCGACGAGGTGGAGGCGCGGGCCCCGCTCGTCGTGCTCGAGGCGATGAAGATGGAGATGCCGCTCACCGCGCCGCGCGCCGGCCGCATTCGCACGGTCAACGCGGCCGAGGGCGACACGGTCGCGCGCGGGCAGGTGCTCGTCGAGCTCGACGACTGACGCTACGGTCTGCTCGTGAACTTCGACCTCCCCGAGGAGCACCAGGCGCTTCGGCAGACCGTCCGGGAGTTCGCGGAGCGCGAGGTCGCGCCCGTCGCGGCCGAGCTCGACCGGACGCACAGCTTCCCGTACGAGATCGTCGCCAAGCTCGGTGAGCTCGGCTGGATGGGCATCCCCTTCCCGGAGCAGTACGGGGGCGCGGGCGCCGACACGCTGGCCTACGCGCTGACAGTGGAGGAGCTCGCGCGCGTCGACTCCTCGGTCGCGATCACGCTCTGCGCGCATTCCTCGCTCGGCATCCAGCCGATCTACCTGTTCGGCTCGGACGAGCAGAAGCGGGAGTGGCTGCCGCAGCTCACCTCCGGGCAACGCCTCGCCGCGTTCGGGCTCACCGAGCCCGAGGCCGGCTCCGACGCCGGCAACACCCGCACACGTGCCCGCCTCGAGGACGGCCACTGGGTGGTCGACGGCGCGAAGCAGTTCATCACGAACGCCGGCACCGACATCTCGGGCTTCGTAACCATCACCGCGCGGACGGGCGACGACGAGATCTCGAACCTGGTCGTCCCGAACGGGACGCCGGGGTTCGAGGTGGGGGAGCCGTACGAGAAGATGGGCTGGCACGCGTCCGACACGCGGCCACTGGCGTTCGCCGACTGCCGCGTGCCCGAGGGGAACCTGCTCGGCGAGCGCGGCCACGGGCTGCAGCAGTTCCTGAAGGTGCTCGACATCGGCCGCATCGGCGTCGCGGCGATGGCGGTGGGGCTCGCGCAGGGCGCCTTCGACCAGGCGCTCGAGTACGCGAAGAGCCGGAACGCGTTCGGCCGCCCGATCGCGACGTTCCAGGCCGTCAGCGGCAAGCTCGCGGACATGTCGACCGAGATCGAGGCGGCGCGGCTGCTCACCTACAAGGCCGCGCGCCTGAAGGACGGCGGCCGGCCGTTCGGCCTCGAGGCCGCGCAGGCGAAGCTGAAGTCGGGCCTCGTCGCGCTTCGCGCCGCCGACGAGGCCGTCCAGATCCACGGCGGCTACGGCTACATCGAGGAGTACCCCGTGTGCCGCTTCTACCGCGACGCGAAGATCCTCACGATCGGCGAGGGAACCGACGAGATCCAGCGGCTCGTGATCGCGCGGGCGCTCGGCGCGCTCTGAGGCCGCAAGGGCGAGCCCGACGGCTGGGTCGATGGCCCGCGTCACACTTTCGTCACGGAGCCTGGCACCGGACATGTCCGTTTGGCCACCACCTCCTGAGCGGGGATTTAGCGTTCGTAGGTCATACGAGCGGCGCCGATCGTGACGCGCTTGTTACGGAGCCTGGCACCGGACATGGCTCGCAGAGGCATGTTCATTGCTGCCGTGCGAGCTCGACGAAGAGGTCGAGCGCGGCCGGGTTCGCGAGCGACTCGCGGCTCGCTGCCTTCGCAGGGTCGGCGCCGAGGAGGATCCGCTTCACGGGCACCTCGAGCAGCTTCCCCGACAGCGTCCGCGGCACCTCGGGCACCTGTCGGATCTCGTCCGGCACGTGGCGCGGGGAGCACTCCTCGCGCAGCAGCGTCCGGATGCGCGCCTGCAGCCCGTCGTCCAGCGCCACGCCCTCGCGCAGCACGACGAAGAGCTGGATGAAGCCGCTCGTCCCGGGCTTCGGCAGGTCGAGGACGAGCGCATCCAGCACCTCCGGGACGCGCAGCACGGCGCGGTAGATCTCGCTCGTGCCGATGCGGACCCCGCCGCGGTTGATCGTCGAGTCGGAGCGGCCGTAGATGATCGCCGTGCCGCGCGAGGTGATCTCGATCCAGTCGCCGTGCCGCCAGATACCCGGGTACACGGAGAAGTAGCTCTCGAGATAGCGCGACCCGTCCTCGTCGCCCCAGAAGAAGACCGGCATCGACGGGAGCGGCTCGGTGACGACGAGCTCGCCCACCTGGTCGACGACGGCACGGCCGTCCTCGTCGAACGCCTCGACCTTCGCCCCGAGCGCGCGCGCCTGCAGCTCGCCCTCGTACACCGGCAGCGTCGGGACGCCGCCGACGAAGGCGGTGCCGACATCGGTGCCGCCGCTCATCGAGAAGAGCCACGTGCCGGCGCCGACGTGGTCGTAGATCCAGCGGAAGCCCTCGGGCGCCAGCGGTGAGCCGGTCGAGCCCACGCTCCGGATCCGCGAGAGATCGCGGCCGCGTCCCGGCTCCACGCCGGCCTTCATGCACGCCGCGACGAAGGCGGCGCTCGTGCCGAAGCAGGTGACACCCGCGTCGGCTGCGAGTTGCCAGAGCACCTCGGGATCCGGCGAGGCGGCGTTGCCGTCGTAGAGCACGACGGGCGCCTCGGTCAGGAGGGCGCCGACGAGGAGGTTCCACATCATCCAGCCGGTCGTCGAGAACCAGAAGAAGCGGTCGTCCGGGTGCAGGTCGTGGTGGAGGAAGCCGATCTTCAGGTACTCGAGCAGGATCCCGCCCTGGCCGTGGACGATCGACTTCGGCAGCCCGGTGGTGCCCGAGGAGTAGAGCACCCACAGCGGGTGGTCGAACGGAAGCTGCTCGAACGACAGCGCCGCGCCGGCGCCGCGCTCCACGAGCGAGGCCCAGGAGAGCGCGTCGCCGGGCACGCCGCTGCCGAGGTAGGGCAGCACGACCGTGTGCTCGAGGCTCGTCACCCCGCCCCGGATCTCGGCGATCGCGTCACTGCGGTCGAAGTCCTTGCCGCCGTAGCGGTAGCCGTCGACCGCGATCAGCACCTTCGGGTCGATCTGCGCGAACCGGTCGACGACCGCGCGCGCGCCGAAGTCCGGCGAGCACGAGGACCAGATCGCGCCGATGCTCGCCGCCGCGAGGAACGCGACCGTCGCCTCCTCGATGTTCGGCAGGTACGCCGCGACGCGGTCGCCGCGCCCGACCCCGAGCGACCGCAGGCCCGCCGCGACGGCCGCCGTCCGCTCTCGCAGCTCGCCCCACGTCGTCCGGGCGAGCGGCCGGAGCTCGGAGGCGTGCACGAGCGCCGTCGCCGCCGGATCCTTGCCGCGGAAGATGTGCTCCGCGTAGCTGAGCTCCGCGCCGGGGAACCAGCGCGCGCCCGGCATCGAGCGGTCGGCGAGCGGCACCTCGTACGGCTCCGAGGCCTGCACCTCGAAGTACTGCCAGATCGTCTCCCAGAAGGCGCCGACGTCGGCGACCGACCACGACCAGAGCTCGTCGTAGCTCGCGAGCGAGAGGCCGCGGGTCTCGCCGAGCCAGCGCTCGTAGGCGCGCAGGTGCGACCGCTCGATCGCCTCGAGCGAGGGTGTCCACATCGGCTCGGTTACGGCACGACCACCAGCGCCCCCTCGACGTCTCCCCGCCGCAGCTTCGCCAGCGCCTCGTTCGCGTCCTCGAGCGCGAACGCCTCCACGGTCGTCCGCACCGGCACGAGCGGCGCGAGCGCGAGCAGCTCCTCGCCGTCCTGCCTCGTCAGGTTCGCCACCGACCGCACCACCCGCTCGCCCCAGAGGATCTCGTACGGGAAGGACGGGATGTCGGACATGTGGATCCCGGCGCAGACGATGGTGCCGCCCTTCGCCACCGCTCGCAGCGCCGCCGGCACGAGCTCGCCGGCCGGCGCGAAGATGATCGCCGCGTCGAGCTCCTCGGGCGGTGGCCCCGCACCCGCCCATTCGGCGCCGAGCGACCGCGCGAAGGCCTGCGCGTGCTCGTCGCCCTCGCGCGTGACGGCGAACACGCGCCGCCCCTGCCACAGCGCCACCTGCGCGACGATGTGCGCCGCGGCGCCGAAGCCGTAGAGGCCGAGCCGATCCGCGTCCCCGGTGAGCCGGAGCGCGCGGTAGCCGATCAGCCCGGCGCAGAGGAGCGGCGCCGCGTCGAGGTCGCCGTAGGCCTCGGGGATCGGGAAGCAGAAGCGCTCGTCGGCGACGGCCCATTCCGCATAGCCGCCGTCGAGGTCGTAGCCGGTGAAGCGGGCGCGGTCGCAGAGGTTCTCGCGGCCGCTCGTGCAGTACCGGCAGGCCCCGCACGTCCAGCCGAGCCAGGGCACGCCGAGGCGGCGGCCGTCCTCGGCCTCGCCGACGATCTGGTGCCCGACGATCAGCGGCAGCTTCGGGTGCGTGAGCTCGCCGTCGACGACGTGGAGGTCGGTGCGGCAGACGCCGCAGGCGCGAACGCGGAGCAGCACCTGCCCCGGCGCCGGCTCGGGTCTCGGCACCTCGGCGGGCTCGAGCGGCCTGCCGCTCTCCCGCAGGAGGGCCGCCCTCACCGGCGCCCGGCGGCGGTGACGACGTTGCGGAGCAGGATCGCCGTCGTGACGGGGCCGACGCCGCCGGGCACCGGCGTCACCGCCTTCGCCACCGGCTCGACGGCGGCCGTGTCGACGTCGCCGACCATGCTGCCGTCCTCCGCCTCGTTCGTCCCGACGTCGACGACGACCGCGCCGGGCGCGACGTGCTCGGCGCCGATCAGGTGCGCTCGCCCCGCCGCGGCCACGAGCACGTCGGCGCGGCGGGTCTCGGACGGCAGGTCGCGCGTCCGCGTGTGGCAGATCGTCACCGTGGCCTGCTCGGCGAGCAGGAGCATCGCGAGCGGCTTGCCGACCACGATCGAGCGGCCGACGACGACGGCGTGGGCGCCCTCGAGCGGCGTCTCCGAATGGCGCAGCAGCTCGACCACCGCCTGCGCGGTCGCCGGCGCGAACGCGTCGAGGCCGGCGGCGAGGCGGCCGAGGCTCGTCGGGCTGGCGCCGTCCACGTCCTTCGCGGGTGCGATGTGCGCGGCCGCCTCCGCCAGGCTCAGGCCGGCAGGGAGCGGGGTGAGACACAGGATCGCGTGCACGTCGCCCGCCGCCGACAGCTCCTTCAGCCGCTGCCGTACCGCGTCCGGCTCCTGCACGACGCGCTCCTCGCGCAGCTCGATGCCGGTGGCGGCCGCGGCCTTCGCGATCGAGCCGACGTACCACTCCGTGGCCGGGTCGTCGGTCGCGACGACAGCAGCCAGCACGGGCGGCGACGGAAGCGCCGCCGCCTCGGCCGCCGCCTCGCCCCGGATCGCCGCGGCAAGCGCGCGCCCCTCGAGCAGCGTCATCCGGCCATCCGCGCCCGCGCCGCCGCCCAGATCGCATCGGCGCGCGCCAGGTCGCGGTCGATCGAGCTCATCGCCTCGCCGAGCTCGGCGAGGAGCGCCTCGTCGGTCAGCGACGCCGTGTTCGCCTCGATGTTCAGGAGCGCGGTCTGGAGCGCCCCGCGTGCCGCCCCGGCGGCGGCGGCGGCGTCGCTGACCACGTTCGGGTTCGATCCGGGAACGATGCGCTCCGCCAGGTCGAGCACCTCCGAGGCGGCAATCGCGGTTCGTCGCGGCACGTCGGCGGCCACGGCGAGTGCGGCCTGGATCCGCGCCGCGCGCTCCGCGCGCTCGTCATCGGTCTCCTTCGGCAGCCGGTAGGCCGCGATCACGCCCGAGAACGCCTCGGCATCCTCGGCCGCGAGCGCGGTCGCCTCCCGCCGGAGCACCGACGCCCGCTCGCTCGCGGCGGTCATGACCGCGTCGTAGTCGGCATAGGCCGGCTTGCCGACCGTGAGGCTGCAGACCATCTCGACGAGCGCCGCGCCCATCGCCACCTCGAGCGCCGCGACGGCGCCGCCACCCGGAGCGGGCGCGGACGAGGCGAGCTCCGCGAGCCATGAGCCGATCGTCTGGTCATCCATCTAGCGCTCCTCTCTCGTGTACGCGATCCCGAGCGCCGCCGGCGCGCCGAGCCGCCGCCGTGTGTTCCCCACGGAGATGAGCACGAGCACGACGACCGTCGCGATGTACGGCAGCGAGTTCGTCCAGAGCGCCGTCGGGCCGAGGTTGATCTGCCGCGCCTGCAGCTCCGGCGCCAGTGCCTGCAGCGCGCCGAAGAAGTACGCGCCGACGAGGCACAGCTCCGGGCGCCAGAACGCGAAGATGACGAGCGCGATCGCGATCCACCCGGCGCCGCCCGTGATCCCGTTGACCCACTGCGGCGTGATCGCCAGCGTGAACGTCGCGCCCGCGACCCCGGCGAACGCGCCGCCCGCGATCGTGTGCGCATAGCGGTAGGCGGCGACGTCGATGCCCATCGCGTCCGCGGCCGCGGGCGACTCGCCCACAGCCCGCACGTTGAGCCCGAGCCGCGTGCGGTTGAGGTACCAGATCAGGACGACCACGAGTCCCCAGGAGATGTAGACGAGGATGTCCTGCCCGAAGACGATCGGCCCGACGACGGGCCATGAACGCACGCTCGCCGGGAACACGGGCCCGAACGCGTGCGCAGCCGGCTGGTCGGCGAGGTTGAGGTCGTTGCCGAGGTAGGACGAGAGGCCGACCGAGCCCGCGAAGATCGTCAGCGCGAGCCCCGAGACGATCTGGCTCGCGCGAAGCGTGATGACGAGAAAGGCGTGGATCGAGGCCATCACCGCCCCCGCGATCGCCGCGACGGCGATCGCCGCCGCAAGCGAGACGCTGCTCGTCGTGTGGAAGCGCTGGACGCACCAGAACCCCATCACGGCGCCGACGAGCATCATCCCCTCGACGCCGAGGTTCAGCACTCCGGAGCGCTCGGCGAGGAGCTCGCCGAGCGACGCATAGAGGAGGGGGGTGCCGTACGCGACTCCGGAGGCGATCACGACGACGATGAGGCTGTGGTTGACGCCGGCGACGAAGAGCATCAGGCGGCCTCGGGTGCGGCCGTGGGCTTCGGCTCCTTGGCCTCGCGCACGACGCGGAGCCGGTAGCGGACGAGCACCTCGCCGCCGAGCGCGCAGAAGAGGATGATCCCCTGGATCACGCCGACGAGCCCGGCCGGGAAGTCGGCGCCCTGCAGGGTGTTGCCCGCGTTCTCGAGCCCGCCGATCAGGAAGGCGACGAGGCAGGTGGCGAGCGGGTTGTAGCGCGCGAGCGCCGCGACGACGATGCCGGTGTAGCCGTAGCCGAGCTTCTGCAGGCCGTTCGGGTCGCCGTCGAGCCCGTGCGCGACGTCGCCGACCTGGCTCGCGCCGCCGATGCCCGCGATGCCGCCCGAGATCGCCATCACGGCGAGGATCTTGCGGCGCACGCGGACGCCGCCGTACCGCGCCGCGCGCTCGGAGTCGCTCAGCACCTGCACCTCGAACCCGAACCGGGTGCGGCCGTAGAGGAACCAGAGGCCGACCGCCGTCGCGAGGCCGAGCAGCAGCCCGAGCGGGACGACGACGCCGCCCTGGATGTCGAGCGTCCAGCTCGGCCAGACGGCGTTGGCCGGCAGCGGCTTCGAGGTCGGGAAGACCGTTGCGTTGAAGCCGCTCGTCTCCCGCCAGTACGACTCGCTCTCGAAGATCAGGTAGGTGATCAGGTAGCCGGCGACGTAGTTGAGCATCAGCGAGGTGATGATCTCGTTCGTCCTGAAGAAGGCCCGGAGCACGCCCGGGATCAGCGCCCAGGCGGCGCCGCCGGCGATGCCGGCGACCACCATCGCGGCGATCACGAGCGGCGAGGTGCTGCCCGGGCCGCCGAGGTAGAGGCCGGCCGCGGCCGCGGTCGTCGCGCCGAGATACAGCTGGCCCTCGGCGCCGATGTTGAACAGGCGCATGCGGAACGCCGCCGCCGCTGCAAGGCCCGTGAAGATGAGCGGGGTCGTCGTCACCAGCGTCTGGGTCAGCGCGCCCTGCTGGATGAAGCCGGCGTCGAAGAGCTTGCGGTACGTGTCGACCGGGTTGTGGCCCGTCACGAGCAGCACGATCCCGGCGATCACGAACGCGACCACGAGCGACGCCGCCGGCACCGCGACCGTCAGCCAGCGCGGCTGGTTCAGCCGACGCTCGAGGCGAAGCTGCATAGGACGCGGACCATATCGCGCGCACTTACAATCATCCGGGGATGGCGGCGGACGAGCTCGAGCGGCGGCTGTCCGTCGCCCGCGGAGACGAGCCGGCCGACGTGGTCGTTCGCGGCGGGCGCGTGCTCTGCGTCTTCACGCGCGAGTGGCTCGACGTCGACGTGGCGATCGCCGACGGCGTCGTGGCGGGGCTCGGTGAGTACGAGGGCCGCGAGGTCGTCGACGCCGCGGGCCGCTATCTCGTTCCGGGCTTCGTCGACCCGCACCTCCACATCGAGTCGTCGAAGCTCCTGATCGACGAGTTCGCGCGCCTCGTGCTGCCGCTCGGCACCACGGCGGTCGTCGCCGACCCGCACGAGATCGCGAACGTGCTCGGCACCGACGGCGTCCACTGGCTCTGCGACGCCGCCGCCGGGCTGCCCCTCGACGTCTACTTCATGGCCTCTTCGTGCGTGCCGGCCTCGTCCTTCGAGTCGCCGCGGCGGGCGCTCACCACCGGCGACCTGGAGGGGCTGCTCCGGCGCACGCACGTGCTGGGCCTGGCGGAGATGATGAACTTCCCGGGCGTCGTCTCGGGCGCCGCCGGCGAGCTCGCGAAGCTCCGGCTCGCCCGGCACATCGACGGGCATGCGCCCGGCGTGGTCGGGAAGGCGCTGAACGCCTACGCCGCGGCCGGCATCGAGTCCGACCACGAGGCGGCGACGGTCGAGGAGGGCCGGGAGCGGCTGCGGGCCGGGCTCTGGCTCCTGATCCGCGAGGCCTCGAGCGCCCGGAACCTCGCGGCGCTCCTGCCGCTCGTGCGCGAGTACGGCCCGAGCCGGATGGCCTTCTGCACCGACGACCGTGAGCCGGAGCACGTGGCCGACGACGGGCACATCAACGCGATCGTGCGCCAGGCGGTCACGCTCGGCGCGCGCCCCGAGGACGCGATCGTGATGGGGACGCTGAACCCGGCCCTCTACCACGGCCTGTCGCACGTCCTCGGCTCGATCGCGCCCGGGAAGCGAGCCGACATCCTCGTGCTCCCGGACCTCGAGCGGTTCGTCCCCGACCTGGTGCTCAAGCGCGGCCGGCCGGTCGCCGACATCCCGCCGATCGCGGTGCCGGAGTGGGTGAAGCAGACCGTGCACGTGGGCGCGATCGACGCCCGGGACCTCGAGGTGCCGTGGCGCGGCGGCCGGGCGCGCGTGATCGGGCTCGTGCCCGACCAGATCATCACCGCGGCGCTCGAGGAGGAGCTGACGACCGAGAACGGCCTCGCCGTCGCCGATCCCGCCCGCGATCTCGCGAAGATCGCGGTCTGGGAGCGTCACCTCCAGACGGGAAGGGTGGGGCTCGGCTTCGTGCGCGGGTTCGGGCTGCGCCGCGGCGCCTTCGGCTCGACCGTGGCGCACGACGCGCACAACATGAGCGTGGTCGGCGCCGACGACGCCTCGATGGTGACGGCCGCGGCGCGGCTGCGGGAGCTCGGCGGCGGCCTCGTCGTCACCGACGGCGACCGGGTGCTCGCGGAGCTGCCGCTGCCCGTGGCCGGGCTTCTCTCCGACCGGCCCCTCGCCGAGGTGCTCGCCGCGAGCCGCAACCTCGCGGACGCCGTCCAGTCGCTCGGCGTCACGTTCCCGCAGCCGGTGCAGATGCTCGCGTTCCTGTCGCTCTCGGTGAGCCCGTCGCTGAAGTTCACCGACCGCGGCCTGGTCGACGTCGAGCGCTTCGAGCTCGTCCCCTTGTCGG
>Ga0335085_10006085_pt1 | contig 19166 bp, 15 predicted proteins | sample Lox_Sample_45_FD_206712 | JGI IMG/M metagenome (GOLD analysis project Ga0335085, IMG submission 206712) | Soil microbial communities from Loxahatchee National Wildlife Refuge, Florida, United States - Lox_Sample_4.5 | ecosystem: Environmental > Terrestrial > Soil > Wetlands | place: USA...
GACAGGGCCATGGAGGGTGCAAACGGCTGGCTGGCCGAGTTGGGTGAGTCAGAGGCACGGAGCAACGTGGTAGCAATCGGGCGCAGAAGATGAAGTCCAACAGCATTTGGCTCGATCACTCTCCAGAAGATGCCCGTTTTGGCGGTTGCATTTCTCCCAGCGGACGTTCGATATCTTCACGCGACGCCCACGGCTCCAAGAAAATCTCATCCCATCCCTCGGGCAGCTTGCGGCGTTTCATTTCTTCGAGCAGGCCGATGTGTTCCGATAACTGGCGAACGGTCAGGTAGACAGTTGGTTGCCCGGCACGATGGACTGGTTCAAGTTCACGCAGTTTTTTTGCTGAAAGTAGCTGCGTGTACTTTTCTGTGACTCGCGTCACCGTATCGATGGCCTCCTCCAAGTCAGAAAATGTCGTGCTGACTGAAACATCGGGAACGCTGTGTGCGACTCTCTTGCTTGCGAAGTGGACAGCTTTCTGAGCAACTGAAATCACGGCCTTCCGATCCTCGCCTAGAAGCCGCCTGCACGCCGCAGTTTCCCAGCCTTTTTCACGAGCCCCTTCCTTTCCTAGTGCGTCTCGCGCTCTAGTAGCGTCTTCAGGATAGCGCTGCAGGAAGCACTCCCATAGACCTGCAGGGTCACGGATGAGCAAGTCGAGAAATCCAACGAGGTTCACATCGGTTCGTTTTGGGTCTTGTCCCGCGAGACGCCTCGCGCCAATAGGGGCGGCATGTGCATACATCATTTGCGCCCACTCACAAAAAATGCTGCGTGGGCGTCCTTGCAGTTTTGGATTGAGCCTAACGATCTCCTGATGGGTGCGGAAGACATACCGATTAAACAGAAGTCCGATCACTTCTTCGCGGATGTCGCGGAGCAGGTCGGCAGGGTCTAGGTCGCACACTCATTCATCTTACCGCTAGCATGTCTCAGCCGGTGTTCGATGCTCTTGATTCTGTCCGTTCCACGCGCCGAAGCGCTACGTGTGCATACTGGCGATCCGTCGCAAAAAGCTGTCGAAGGTTTTGTTCGACAATGCTCTCGGGGCGTAGCAGCACCTCTCGCACGCAAGCAGGGTCGAATCGCGAAACAAACACGCGGTGGCCATCCTGTTCTCCCTTGTCTTCAAGGCGATAAATAGCACGAATGGCTCGCCACTCGCGTTCGAAAGCATACTTAGAACGTTTCCTGAAGAATGCATCCGGGCCATAAGAGCCGATAAATGTGCCCAGAGGCTCGTCGCTGTACGTTATTCTTCCCAACTTGCCGGGATTCCTGAGGGATTCGAACGCAGGGTGGATCGTATCAAATGCTAGAACAAAACCCGTCGTGCCTGCATATGTCTTCCACATTTCATCGGAGTTCGACTCCTCGCAAAGACAGAAAACCGCAAACTCTTCTGGCGCCGTCAAAGCCGATTGGGCGATGCGGAGGACCCTCTCTTGCCAACCCGGAACGGTTAAAATCCTGTGCACAACCGCTTCTTTCAGCCACGCTGGGAGGCTTTGGCCCCAAGGATTGAAGGCTAAATAGGCCCGTATCTCTTCCTCGGTCCCGAACTCTGCGACCTCGGGCCGAAGTTCTCGTTCATCCTCGAAGACGGTGCGTTGACTGAACCGCACAGAGCAGTCCCGCAATACATGGACACGCTCGGGTCGGCAATATTTGTATAGCGTCCGCGGAATGGGTTGCTCGAAGACCCAGCCCCCGCTCCTGTCATAGAGCCATTGGCCAAAGGCTTTTTCCCACTCTCGTATAGCTTTGGGCATTCCTCGTCCTCCTCAGGTTGATGGCAATCGCACGTACTTACGAGGTGGGGGAGATAACGACCGTTTCGCCGCCAATGAAAATCAGATCACACTGCAAAAACACTGCAAAAAGTTTTGTACCGATTTGTACCCCGAATTGTTTCTGATTCTATTGGCTTTATGAGTGGAATTTTTGGAGGCGCGGGTGGGAATCGAACCCACGCATGAAGGTTTTGCAGACCTCTCCCTTACCGCTTGGGTACCGCGCCTCGGAAAACAGTATAGCGAAAGTGCGTTGACGTTTCGATTTGCGAACGAGCTTTTCGTCTACTTGCTATTACGGCAGGCGGGCCATTATCCCGCCAATCCCACATGCCATAAAACAAACGCGAAATTGAACGCGATTTCATGCAGGGCGTCGTAACGGCCTGACGCGCCGCCATGGCCGGCGTCAAAATTCATTTTGAGCAGCAGCGGATTTGCATCCGTTTTCATGGCGCGCAATTTCGCTACGAACTTTGCCGCGTCCCAGTAAGGCACCTGACTGTCGTTCAAGGACGTTTTTACGAGCATTGCCGGATACGCCTGCTGCTTCACGTTGTCATACGGCGAATAGTGCGCCATGTAGTCATAGGCGGCTCTTTCGCTGGGATTTCCCCACTCGACGTATTCGCTTGTGGTCAGCGGAAGCGACGAATCCAGCATGTCACTTAGGACATCCATAAACGGCACCTGTGCGATCGCCGCCTTGAAAAGATACGGCCGCATGTTGAGCGCTGCTCCCACGAGCATTCCACCTGCGCTGCCGCCCTGGATCACGAGCCGGTCTTTTGACGTGTACCGCTCCTGCTCCAAGTATTCGGCGCACTCGATGAAGTCCGTGAACGTGTTCATCTTCTTCATCATGCGTCCGGCGTCGCGCCATGGCTCGCCCAGTTCGCCGCCGCCCCGGACGTGCGCGATGGCGTACACGACGCCGCGATCAAGCAGCGCGAGACGGCTGGGCGAAAAGGTCGGCGGAATCGAAATGCCGTACGAACCGTAAGCATAGAGGAGTAGCGGAGACGTTCCGTCTTGCTTTACGTCTTTGCGATATACCAGCGAAATCGGGACCTTTGTTCCGTCGCCGGCGGTGGCGAAGATGCGCTCGGACGCATAATTGGCGCGATCGAATCCGCCAGGGATTTCCGTTTGCTTAACCAGCTTCGATTGCTGAGTGTTCATATCGTAATCGAACACAGAACTCGGGGTCACTAGCGACTGATAGTTGTAGCGCACGACGTTCGTGTCAAAAACACAGTTGTCGCCCAGGTTCGCCGCATAAACGGGCTCCGGAAACAGGATGCGATGTCGCTGTTGCGTTTCAAGGTCGACAATGTCAATCTGCTGCAGGCCGCTCTCCCATTCCGCAAGCACAAGATGTTTTGCAAACGGCTCGACGCCCGCGATCTTCACGCCGGGCCGGTGCGCGATCAATTCTTTCCAATTACTCTCCTGCGGATCCGTATCTGGGGCTGTGACCACGCGGAAGTTTGTCGCGCCCTTATTCGTTCGGATATAAAAAAGCTGCCCGCCATGTTCGGCGTCGTATTCGTGATTGGGTTCGCGCCGCTGCATGAGGCTGAACGGGCCAAGTGGCTTAGCAGCAGCTATATAGCGCATCTCTGTCGAAGTCTTGCTCGCCGCTTCCAGCAGGATAAATTTCCTATCGCGAGTGCGGCTCACGGCAATATCAAAGAGTTCGTCCGGCTCCTCATACACCAGTTCGCTTTCATCGCTGCCAAGTGCATGCCGGAAAACTTTGTTTCTTCGCTTCGTCACTGCATCTTCCGTGACGTAAAAAATCGTCTTATTGACCGCGGCCCACACAACTCCGTCAACTCTTTCGGCTCGATCCTGCAACAATTCTCCGGTCCGCAGATCTTTCACATAGAGCGTGTACTGCCTGTAGCCCGTTGTGTCCGTCGTGTAGGCGAGCAGGTTGCCGTCGTCACTTGGCTGAAAAGCGCCGATGGACATGAAGCTGTGCCCGGCCGCGAGTTGATTCACGTCAAGCAGAACTTCTTCCGGCGCGCTCAACAAATCCTTGCGTCGACAAATGATGGGATACTGCTTGCCTTGTTCGGTCCGCGAGTAATAGAAATACTCGCCGCTGCGGTAGGGGGCCGATTGATCCGTCTCCTTGATGTGCCCGACCATTTCATTGAACAAAACGTCCTGAAGTGCATCCAAGGGTTTCATCGCGGCGTTGGCGTAAGCTTCCTCGGCTTTCAGGTACTCCATGACTTTGGGATTTCCACGATCTCGGAGCCAGAAATAGTCATCGACGCGCGTGTCGCCGTGAACCGTAATTGCTCTGGGAATTCTCGCGGCAACCGGCGCCGGCCCTATACCCGACGGTAATTCGCCCTCGGAACGCGAGCCATCTCCCGCGGCCGCACAGGCACATCCGAAGATGCTTAGCAGCACCATTGCATGCATGGAGTTCCTTCTCGCTATCATGCGCTCGCTGCCGAATGAGCGAACGCTTCTTTTCCGGGCCTGACTTCCAAGGCCAGCTTAAGCGGGTATTTGCGGCACCAGATCGCCGTGGAATTCCACTTTGTGCGTGTTCGTCAGCAGGATGCGCGATTCCTCGAAGCCCAGCTTAATGCGGCGGCGAAGCTCACGCGCCACGTCATCTTTCCGATTCAGAATCGTGCGCACCTGCAGCCGCAGGACGGTGCCATCGAGCGACAGCGATTCGATGCCGAGCACGCGCGGACCATCCACGAGCGCAGCCGACCAATCCGGATCGGCGCGAAAATCTCCCGCGATTTTTTCCAGCGTGGCAATCGCGCGCCCGGCCTGTTCGTCCGATGGAATCGTCACGTCCACAAACGCCTGAGACCAGTCGCGGTTTAAATTCGACACCTGCCCCACCAAAGAATTGGGTATCGTGACAATCGCCCCGTTCGCATTTCGCAGCACGGTACGCCGCAACGTCAGGTGCTCCACACGCCCAATTTCGCCGTTCAGCTGAATCACGTCACCCACCACGTACTGGTCCTCGATCACGATAAAAAATCCATTAATTACGTCTTTCACCAGGTTCTGCGCACCAAAACCGAGCGCCAGACTGGCCACAGCTGCAGTCGCCTCCAGCGGCGTTACCGTGAAGCCAAATTCCGGCAGCGCCATCAACACCGCCCCGGCAACAATCAACGCAACGCCTGCGCTATATGCGATTCCCGCCACAGTGCGCGTCTGCTGCTCGCGCATCTGCCCGACACGCGTCTGCCCCTTGGAAATCTCCACGAGCCGGGACGTGATCGCCTTCCACACCCGCGCCAAAATCAGCGCCAGTGCAAGAATCGTCAGCAGCCTTAAGCCGTTCGTTTCGGCAAGGTTAATCCAGTGTGTGAGCGCAAAATTCATGCCAGTTCTTGTTGCAGAGTGTCGAATTATACCATTGCGCTAGTGCGCCGCCTGCAGGGAACCCACACCCGTGTGCTATCACAGCATCCGCCGTAAACACTCAGGATTTTCCACTTTAATGCGCTGCGTGTTCGGATCGCCTTGACACCTTCGGTGCCCGGTGTAAGAGTCTGTGCCGAGATTGCAATTCGAAACTATTTCATGAGTCGAAACCGCTCCCATAGGCGCCCGAACCCAATGCGCCCGGTGGGCGGTATGTCCCGGAGGCATTCATGAGAGGTCTCTTTTCGAGGAAATCCATCCTCAGTTTATTGCCGGCATGCGTAGTGCTTCTGCTCGCCTGCGGTACCGTGGGCCGCGCCGACGATAGCGGGACTACGCTCTCACGTCAGCAATATCTCGAAAAGCTGCAACGGATTCTGCCGTCCGATCCACCGTTTGACGCATGGCTTAAGCAGACCGGCGCACTGCCGCCGGATTTCGACTCGCTCCCGAAGCACGATCAACTGCCTGACCCTCTCACGTTTCTCGATGGACATAGCGTGAAGACTGCCGCCGAGTGGCCTGCCCGACGCGCCGAGATCATGTCGCTCTTTCAAAAATATGTGTGGGGAACATTCCCGACGCGCCCGACAATTGGCCACGTCGACGTGCTCGACGAAGCCCACCGGACGGGCTACACGGTCCGCAACCTACGCCTGGAATTTGGCCCGGAGAACAAAGGCGCGATGCGCGTGCGCGTTTATATTCCCGATGGCAAAGGGCCGTTTCCGGTTTTGATCAATAGCAGCCTGGAAGGCTGGGCACCGTCGCTGATCCGCCGCGGCTATATTTCAGCGGGCTACGCGGGCAACGATTTTATGGACGATGCGGCGGCGATTTCCGCTCTATACCCGAAGAATGATTTTGCACTTTTGCCGCGCCGCGCATGGTGCGCCAGTCTCGTGGTCGATTATCTCTATTCGCTTTCGCAAACCGACACGAAGCATATCGGCATCTACGGCTATTCGCGGGACGGTAAGATGGCCGTCATTGCCGCAGCATTCGATCCGCGCATCACGGCTGTGATCGCGGGAAGTACGGGGGTTGGCGGAGTGCTTCCGTTTCGCGCTGCCAGCGAAACCGGTTTTGGCGAAGGAATCGAGACCACCACGCGTGCTTTTCCCACGTGGTTCGCGCCGCAGTTGCGATTTTTTGTCGGTCGCGAAGATCGTCTGCCCGTCGACGGCAACCTCATCGCCGCTCTCATCGCGCCGCGATCGCTCCTGATGGAATGGGGCCACAACGATCAGGTCTCGAGCACGTGGGGGAACGAGCAAACTTATTACTCGTCGCTGAAAGTCTATAAGCTGCTCGGCGCACCGAATGCGGTCGCGACGTTCCGCCTGCCAGGTTTTCACGGTGCAAACGACGAAGAAGCCGATCTCGATTGGCTCGATCAACAGTTCGGGCGTCAGAAGCCGAACTGGACGAACAGTCTTATTTTGCAGTGGGACTGGAATCAGTGGCGTGCGCGATCCGGCGAGACGGTCGATCTCACGCGCTATCCGAAGCACGGTGCGGACGACATCTTAAAATCCTCGAACGGCTCGACGATTTCATCCGTCGAAGCATGGCAGGAAAAGGCTACTGTGCTGCGCAAATCCGTTCTCTGGATGCTTGGTCCAGAGCCGGCTAAGCTCGCGCCGGAAGATCAAGCGCCGCCCTTTCCGTTTGCCGGTCAGGGACGCGGCCGTGGGCCCGCGCCCAGCGCCTACAACTACATTCCCAACCCTGCACAAGTCACGCCGGACATTCCCGCTTGGGTCGTCTCTTCCGGCGGCAAAAGCTTCGGCTGGGACGAGCCGCAGAAGAGTGAAACCACGGATCGCCGCATCGTTTTCAGCGGTGGCATTCGAGGCGACCTTTACTATCCCAAAGACACGCCGCCCGGCAAAAAGCTGCCGACGGCAATCTGGCTGCACGGCTTCAGCTATCCGCTCGGCTACGAATGGGTCTACCACACGAACGATCTACATCCGATTCTCGCGCTCGTGCAGCAGGGTTATGCGGTGCTCGCGTACGATCAAAGCGGCTTTGGCAGCCGTCTGACTGAAACTGGACCTTTTTACGACCGGTATCCGCATTGGTCGCATTTGGGACGAATGGTTGAGGACGCGCAAGCTGCAGTCGACGCGCTCGAGAAAGATAGCCTCGTCGATCCGTCGCGCATTTACCTCTTCGGGTATTCGATTGGAGGCACGGTCGCTTTATACACCGCTGCGCTCGATTCGCGCGTTGCCGGAGTAATTTGCGCTGCGGGCTTCACGCCGATGCTGACCGACACCGCCGCCACCGGTACCGGCGGAATCGCACGGTGGGCGTATGTGCGCGATATTCTCCCGCGCCTCGGCTTTCTCGTCGGGCACGAGTCGCAGGTGCCCTATGATTTTGACGATCTCATCGCCATGATCGCGCCGCGCCCCGTTTATGTCCTAAACCCGCTGCTCGATCGCGACGACACCGCTTCCGATGTTGAGACAGCCGTGAAAGAGGCCGACAAGGTCTATTCGCTCTACGGCGCGTCGAACAAGCTCGAAATCAGTTCGCCGTGGGATTACAACCGCCTAACCAACGCTGAGCAGGACGCCGCCATAAAGTGGCTGACGCAGGCCGCGGATAGCGGCGCCACGGCTATTGCGCAAGCTCATTAGTCGATATCGTCTTAAGCGGCTCTTTGGACGCGGGTGCTTCCGCATCAGGCGGCAGTTTGTGCGCACGCACCGTGCCGACGAGTAGCAACGCGTTCGTCAGTAGAATCACGGCTACGGCCAGCGACGGAAGAAATTCGAAAGCGGTCCCGCGGGCTTCAAGTATTCCGATTCCGAGAACTGCCGTGATTAGTCCGCGCGGCACAAACCACAGCATCAGCTCGCGCTCGAGCCGCGTGAATGTGCGCCACGCAAGTCGGCCCGTTTCCACGGCAACCGCGCGGGCGATCACAATGGCGATGGTACACAAAAGAGCGAGCAGTATGTTCTCGCGCAGGCCGGTCCAATCGACCAGCAATCCCAGCAGCACGAAAAAGAACGTGCGCAACAAAAACGCCAGCTCTCCATGAAAGGTCAACATCTGCTCGCTCGGCTCGTCCGCAGCGTGTCCGCGGTGGTCCGCGATAGGCATTTCATTGAACCAATCGGCTCTTGTGCCTTCCTTAAAGCGCAGGCGCCTGCGCACCGTGAAGAAGTTGCTTAGCGTCAACCCAAAAAACAGCACGGCGATCAACTCGTTGCCACGGAGCAGATGCACACCGGAATAAACCAGCAATACCGCGGCAAACGTCAGCACGTGCCAGAACCGTTGCTCCGAGAGCACCGGCAGCAAATAAGACCACAACACTCCGGCCAGCACTCCCGCCGCGACCGCCAGCAGCAAACTGGACGCCAGCGTCCATGCAATCACCTTCGGCTGCGCGTTCCCGCCGGACGCGATTTCCAGCAGAGTTGTCACGGCGAGCACCGCAAAGGCGTCGCCCAAGGACGCTTCCACCAGTAGTGTAACGGCTACTTCCCGCCGCAATCGAACCTGTTGCAGTACGGGAAGCAAAATCGAACTGCTCACACAGCCGAGCACACCGCCGATCAAGAGCGCATCAATCCACGCAAAGCGGAAGAAAAAGCGGCATACGATGGCTATGAAAATGCCCGAAAGCAGATAGCTGAAAAGCGATAAAAGAAATCCGGCACCAAAGTGACGCAGCACTTCTCTCAGTTTCAGGTCGAGGCCGGCTTCGAAAAGAATCAACATGAGTGCGAGCGAGCCGAAGCCGTGAGTCACACCGCGGAACACATCCGGATCAACCCAATGCAGGACCGGACCGATCAATACGCCCGTGGCCATCAGAATCACAACATCGGGGACATGAGTGAAGCGCACGAGGCGGTTTGCCACGAACGCGAGCACGAGCAATCCGCCAAGCAGCGCAAAGAATGCGTAAAGGTTCATGGAGTCATCCCAGAGCCCCGAACGTTCATTGAAGCGTATTCCCCGGACATAATGAGATTTAAAGAGTATGCAGCAGGTGGGAATATCTTAGCCTAGAGAATAGTTTTCGAGTCCCGGCGTGCGCAAGCCTGACGCCATCCGGAGTACAAGGTCAGTCTAAAACGTAATACAATAAAACTGGGTTATTTCACCACCGCGCGCCCGTAGCTCAGTTGGATTAGAGCGTGTGCCTCCGGAGCACAAGGTCAGGGGTTCGAGTCCCTTCGGGCGCGCCACTTTTTTGTAGTTCATTTTCAATGACTTCCAGCTGTACCCTTAGTTCGTTTCGAACCGAAACCCAACCCGTAGCAAAAAAGGCAAAAGGCAACGAGATGAATCTGTCTATCCACGACAATCTCTTGATCTCGTACGAAGTTCAATGCGACGCCCGGACAATCACGCTGCGAACCAAGAGTCCTGCGGGAGATGAACCGACTAAATTCGTAAATGTGGTTTTCGTGGGCGTTGAGGGCTATCGCCTGGAGAACGATGCATTCGGGAACATCATCTTCGGTTTGGATACTATCTCGGCCGAAGAGTTCCTTGCGGAATATCGTTCTGAGATTGCGGAGTCTTACAGCAGTGCTGGGTCGCCCGGGCCGTGGGCTGCAAACTCTGAATCGGCGTTGGCCCATCTCCAGAGGCAGGGAACGCAAGGGTTCATCTTATCTTCGTCATACGGCCTGTCCGGGTGGGTGCTAGCTCACGACGCTTCCATTTTCTTGGTGGAGAACCTGCCGTCAGCTAACCGATAACAAGGGTACAATTTCTGTGGTCAGCCTCTGATACGGCTATCGCGAAATCGCGGAGAAAAGTTCTAAAATCGTCCCCTTGGGCGCGCCACTTCTTTGCCTTTTTATTTTCAATGATTTAGGAGGACACCCTGTCGCCTATTTCGAACGAATCATTTCCCAGAACGCTGTTTCCGGATAACTTCCGTATAGCCGAGTATGCATCCGATTTTCTAAAAGCGCCGCAAGCGAGACCGATGTATCATTCGACGTCTGCGGACGTTACATTCGCCGTCCGAGCGGCATAGAGCTTCTGAGATTGCGGTCACCCACAACTACACGAAACCCATGGCAGATTCGCAAATACGAACAAGGCGGCCGCTCCGAAAACCGGTGCGCGAGGGTGGGGGCCCGAGGCTCAAGAACTACATCACGCCCGCCGGGTTGCAGCGGTTGAAAGACGAGCATCGATTCCTTTTGAATCGCGAGCGGCCCGCAGTGGTGAAGGTCGTCTCGTGGGCTGCCAGTAACGGGGACCGCAGTGAAAACGCCGACTACCTCTACGGCAAACGACGGCTACGCCAGATCGATTCGCGGATTCGCTTTCTCACGCAGCGCATTGACGCCGCCGTGGTCGTCGATCCTGCCGCGTCGCGGCCGCAGTTAGCCGCGAAGCGCGTTTTCTTCGGCGCAACAGTGACCTACAAGGACACCGCCGGCCACGAACATGTCATCTCGATCGTCGGCATCGACGAGGTGGACCTCGACCGCGGCTACATCAGCTGGCACTCGCCTCTCGGCAGTGCGCTGATGAAGGCGAGCCCTGGCGACCGCGTGGCCCTACACGCGCCAGCAAAGACGGAGCATCTCGAGATCATCAACGTAGAGTACGCGCCGATTCCGATGGATCCCTTCCGCGAACCGCCAGGAGCTCAGTCGGTACCCAAGGTCGAAGGCTCCAAGTTATAAAACGCAAATAAGCGGAAAGTGCCGCTACAAGCTCAATCCGCCAGGGAGCGCGATCTGTCGCAAACTTGCCACAAGATCGCCAAGAAAAGTTCTAAAATCGTCCTCTCGGGCGCGCCATTCTTAGTGGGTCCAGCCGCGAGATATCGGCGCAAGCCGCGCCGTCCGGACAGCTTAACCCTCCTGAGCCATTTTGTGACTTACATCACTGACCCTCGGCTTGCCCGCCGTTATCGTTCAAGTAAGTTCGCTTCGACGCTTCGCTTTAGGTGATAGAAGCATAGTCTGGATGGCTGCGAAGCCACCAATATGAACGCGCACGCAGCAATTGCCAATCGCCCAGACGTGGAGAGCTCGAAACACAATCGCTCCTCCGTGAAATGGTCGTCGCAGATGGTGATCGCGTTGCTCGCGACGGTGTGCATCACTGCACATCTGGTGCTTCGGTACGGATTCGACACGTCTAGAGCAGTGTGGCTGAGCCCGCTGATCCTGGCTCTCATCGGCGGCGGTGTTCCGTTGGTAGTGCAACTGGCGCGAAGGCTGTTTGCGCTTGAGTTTGGATCAGATCATCTCGCCGGAATTTCAATCGTGACCTCCGTAATCCTCGGCGAATATTTGGTTGGGGTGATCGTCATTCTAATGCTCTCGGGCGGGACCACGCTTGAGGAGCTCGCGAGCCGGCGCGCGTCTTCCGTCCTCGAGGCGCTGGCTCGGAGGATGCCGCAGGTGGCCCACAGGAAATCGGGCGCGGGGCTGTCCGATATCAAGCTCGCGGATATTGCTGTGGGAGATGTGCTGATCGTGTTTCCACACGAGATTTGCCCGGTGGATGGCACCGTTGTCGAGGGCGAGGGGAAAATGAATGAGGCTTATCTGACGGGAGAGCCTTTTGAGATCGAAAAGGTTCCAGGCTCTCAGGTGCTTTCCGGAGCTGTGAACGGCGACTTCGCGCTGCAAATTTGCGCCGATAAGCTCGCAATAGACTCGCGCTACGCGAGAATCATGCAGGTGATGCAGGATGCCGAGCAGCGCAGACCGCACATTCGACGTCTCGGCGATAAGCTCGGCGCGTGGTACACGCCAACGGCGCTGGCCCTTGCAGGGTTGGCGTGGCTGATTTCCGGTGAGTCGCACCGCTTTTTGGCTGTCGTGGTGGTGGCGACTCCCTGCCCGCTGCTGATTGCGATTCCTGTTGCGATCATCGGTGCGATTTCGCTTGCGGCGCGGCGCGGCATCATTATTCGGAATCCGGCGGTCCTTGAGCAGGTTGACCGCTGCCGGACGCTGATCTTCGATAAAACAGGAACGCTGACCTACGGAGAGCCTACTCTGTCTGAGACGTTGTGCGCGCCGGGATTTACGAACGATGAAGTTCTGCAAAAGCTGGGAAGCATAGAACGCTACTCGAAGCATCCCCTTTCGCGCGCACTCGAACGAGCCGCACGCGATGCCCATCTGCCGATGGAACCGGTTTCGGAAATCAGCGAACGGCCGGGCGAAGGACTGAAAGGCATTGTTGGCAACCGACGCGTGTTGATTACGAGCCGAAACAGGATCAAAGATCGGAGAATCGACCTGCCGCCCGTTACTTCTGGCCTGGAATGCGTTGTGTTTCTCGATGACACATATGCGGCGACGTGCCGCTTCCACGATACGCCTCGCAAAGACAGTCGTTCTTTCATCAAGCATCTGGGGCCGCGTCATTCCGTCGGTCGCGTTCTCATCGTGTCCGGCGACCGGGATGAGGAGGTTCGGCATCTGGCTCGGCAAGTCGGGATTGACGAAGTCTATTCGGCCAAGAGCCCGGAGGAGAAAGTCACAATCGTGCGCACGGAGGCCGCTCAGGCCCCGACGCTTTTCCTTGGCGATGGAATTAACGATGCGCCCGCTATGCAGGCAGCGACGGTGGGAGTCGCCTTTGGCACACAGAGCGACATTACGACAGAAGCCGCCGATGCAGTGATCCTGGAGACGTCGCTCAGCCGCGTGGACGAATTGATTCACATTGCCCGGCACATGCGCCGCATTGCGTTGCAGTCGGCAGTGGGTGGAATACTTCTAAGCATTCTCGGGATGATCGCGGCCGCTTTCGGATATCTGCCGCCCATTGGCGGAGCCATTGCGCAGGAGGTCATTGATCTCGTCGCCGTGCTCAATGCGGTTCGCGTCGCGTTGCCCGTTCGCCAGCTGGCCGACTTCTGATCGTATTATTGTATAAAACGGCAGCGCATGTTTTGCCTTTCGCCTCACTTCCGCAACGCGCTCCCACTCACCACTGTGGTAGATTTCATCGGGCAATTTTTGCATCCACGGATGTGGCCGGGGTGAATGTGGGCGGACCAAAGCGTTTAGCGGATGAGGCAGGACAATCGTCGATTGCGCTGGACACTCCCGTTCCCAACGGAGCCGCGCCACGTGGAGGAGTCTTCGCCGCGACAACAGCATTCGTCGTCCTCTTTTGCATTGTGGGACTGGCACTCTGGGGACTTCCGTTCTACTACGATTTTATGGTGCGTCAGTTCGGGTGGACGCGCGCACAAGTCACGTCTGGGAATGCGATCAGCAAACTTGTGATCGGGCCGGCCTTCGGGTTTTTTGCGGGTTGGATCATTGATAGGTTCGGCCCGCGCCTAATGATGATGGCAGGAATTTTGATGGCCGGCGCGGCGCTTGTAGGGCTCGGATCGATCTCAAGTCTCGGCATGTTTTATCTCTTTTACTTTTTCAACGCGCTGGGATATGTGTGCGGCGGGCCGCTGCCAAATCAAGTGCTGCTCACGCGATGGTTTGACAAGGGGCGCGGCAAGGCAATGGCCTTCGCATACCTCGGAATCGGATTTGGCGGCGCCGCCGTTCCATGGATTTCGAACGCGCTCATTACGAGATTCGGGTGGCAGGCGTCTCTACGATATTTGGGAATTGGGATTGTTGTTGTTTCGCTGCCGCTGGCGTTTTTTGTGAAGGAAATCCCGGCACCAGCGAAATCCGAACCGCGCACGGCGCCCGTGAGCGTCAGAGCCGCTTTCAAGAGCGGCTCTTTTTACCTGTTGACGCTGGGAAGCATGTGTTCGATCGCGGCAGTGAGCGGCACGCAGCAAAATCTAAAGCTGTTCCTGAGCCTCGACCGGCATTTTTCGCAGACAGCCGCTGCACGGGTCCTATCGCTGATTCTCACGTTCAGCATTTTGGGCCGGCTGCTGATCGGATGGCTTGCGGATCGCTTCTCCAAGAAACATGTGATGTTGCTGACGTACTTTTTGGTCGCGGCGGGGATTCCCCTTTTATTCTTGGGGCGAAACGCGATTGCGATCTACGTCTCGGCGGCGGTATTTGGCACGGGGCTTGGCGGCGACTATATGGTGATCCCATTGATTGCGGCGGAAATTTTCAGCGGTCAGATGCTCGGACGGCTACTCGGCGTGATCTTAACAGCGGGCGGAATGGCGGAAGCGGTGTCACCATGGATGATGGGCTATCTGCGTGACACAACCGGAAGTTATCTGGCGAGCTGCATTGTGCTGGTGGTTGTAGCGGTGCTCGGCATGATTGCGGTGCTCGGTTTGCCCGACCAACAAAAGGCGACATGAGTAAACCAATTCTTCGCGTGGCGAGCATAAAAAGTACAACACGGCTTCAGGAGCATCTCGCTTCGCTCCACGTGACGATTCCGTGCGACCACGAATTGGCGCGGCCGGAAGATTCGCCGTTGCGGTGGGTGCTTGCAAAAGGCGAACTCAGAATTGGGAACCGCATTGCCGTGCAGCCAATGGAGGGCTGGGACGGCTTGCCTGACGGCAATCCGAGCGCAAATACGATTCGACGCTGGCAGCGTTTCGGCTCGAGCGGCGCCAAGTTGATTTGGGGCGGCGAAGCTGTGGCGGTCGTGCATGATGGGCGGGCAAATCCCAATCAACTGGTGGCCGCGCCTCATACGGAAGCTGGAATTGCACAGCTACGCGATACGCTGATCGCGGAGCACCGTGCGCGCACCGGTTCGACCGATGGGCTTGTGATGGGACTGCAACTGACGCATTCGGGGCGCTATTGCCGGCCAAACGTGCATGATCGTCCCGAACCGAAAATCCTCTATCACCATCCCTTTCTTGATCGCCGGTTGCGCCTGCCGCCCGATTATCCGCTGCTGAGCGATGCGGAGATCGAAGGCATTATCGAAAGCTTTCACCGCGCAGCCGTGATGGCGCGGAGGCTCGGCTTCGATTTTGTCGATATCAAGCACTGCCATGGTTATCTCGGGCACGAATTTCTCAGCGCACGAACGCGCGAAGGCCCATACGGCGGCAGCTTCGAAAACCGCACGCGGTTCTTGCGTGAAGTGGTGCAGGGCATTCGCTCGCTCGCACCGGGACTTGAAATCGGTGTGCGGCTTTCGGCGTTCGACACGATTCCATTTGTCCCCGATCCGCAGCAAAGTACGGATGGAAAGCTCGGGCCGGGAATTCCGGAAGTGTGCGAGAACGGCGATGGCTACAAGTTTGGCTTTGGCGCCAATTCGTCAAATCCCGTCGAAATCGATCTCGACGAGCCGACGAAGTTTCTTTCCCTTCTCGAAGAACTCGGCATTCGTCTGGTTAATCTCACGGCGGGCAGCCCGTACTACAATCCACACGTCATTCGGCCCGCCCTTTTCCCTCCATCGGATGGGTATTTGCCTCCGGAGGATCCGCTTATTGGCGTTGCACGACAAATGAACGTGGTTAAGACGTTGAAGCAGCGGTTTCCGAATCTTATTTTCATGGGGTCGGCATACACGTACCTGCAGGATTTTTTGCCGAATGTTGCGCAGGCAGCGTTGCGCGAAGGGTGGGTAGACTGCGTCGGAATCGGGCGCATGATTCTGACGTATCCCGAAATTCTGTGGGATGCCGCCGAGGGGCGTGAAATCGCGCGCAAGCACATTTGCCGAACGTTCAGCGATTGCACGACGGCGCCGCGCAACGGCATGCCTTCGGGCTGCTATCCGCTTGATGATCACTATAAGGAATCTGAATACGCTGCACGTGTGGCCGCGGCAAAGAAACACTAAGCCCACGCTGCAAAGGCGAGAATGGCGGAAACAATGCCAGAAATCGAAGTGGACACTCCCGTGATGACGATTGAGTCCCTGCTCTCGCTGCAAAAACCCCGGCGAAAGGTGCAGGGCATTGCTGCGGCGCTCCTGCCGTTTGGAGTCGACGGGAAGGTGGCAGTAGATGCTTTTCAGCAGCATCTGCGGGCAACACATCGAGCCGGCCTCATGAATGCCGTGAACATGGATACGGGCTATGTGAATTATTTGAGCGATGCGGAAAAACTCGATGTGTTGCACTGGACTCGTGATGCGCTCGGCGAAGGCGTTCCGTTCGTTGCCGGGGCGTATATCGAAGGACAATCCGGCGAGATCATCGATCTGTATCGCAAGCAAATTGAGCCGATCGTCCGCGCCGGCGGGATTCCGATTCTTTTTCAGACGAGGCGCTTGCACGGGAAATCGTCCAAGGAAAAAGCGGATAGCTATCGATCCATTTGCGAAGGCTATTCGCACGTGCTGGCGTTCGAGTTGGGAAAAATGTTTGCGCCCAATGGAGAGATCTTCGATGAAGAGACGGTCCGCAGGCTAATGGACATTCCGGCAATAAAAGGGATGAAGCACTCATCGCTCGACCGCCTTATCGAATTGGAACGGCTCACTCTACGCGATAAGCACCGGCCCGACTTCCGGATTTACACGGGTAACGATCTCGGAATCAACATGATCGAATATGGCTCGGACTATTTGCTTGGCCTCGCTACCTTCACGCCAGAAAAATTCGCAGCGCGCGACCGACTGTGGGAAGCAGGCGACGCGAATTATTATGCGCTCTCGGACACTCTGCAACATCTGGGCAATGTCGCGTTTCGGGCGCCCGTCCCGGCTTACAAGCATTCGGCTGCGGTCTTTCTTCACTTGACCGGGAGGATTGCCACGGATCGCGTACATCCGAGAAATCCGCCTCGACCCCCGTGGGAGATGGAGATACTTCGCGATTGCGCCCTGCGCCTCGGGCTTTCTTGACCAGACAAACGCTGGCTATTTAGTGACCTTCGTTACAAAGTACGTAAGCTGCTTTCCGCGCTCCAGCGTCATCATGTGAGGCGTTTTCGGAGGAATGTAGATCACGTCGCCGGGCCCCATTTTCGTTTGCATGCCGCCGGTGATTCCCGAACCACGGATCTCTCCCGGCTGGGTTTCCTTTCCGTCCACGATTGTTCCGCCGACCGTCTCAGTGACGTTACCTTGCGATATCACAATCACGTCCGCCTGACTTGCGTGCCATTCCGCCTGGCCGGATCCTTCGCGATGCGCGATCATGAAGGTCGTGTTGCCGTCGGTGGCGATGGTTTCGCTCGCCACTTTGTGCGCGTCGATTTTTCCCGATAATATTTTGCCTTGCGCCTCAATCTCGGACAGCTTCCACACATGGACGCCGGGGGCATCGGCGCCGGGGGAGACCGCAGCGACCATTGCTAACGCTGCCATCGAGAGCAAAATACGCGGAGTCGCGTTAGTGCGGCGGATCAGTTTCATTTTTCACCTCGGTTTTTTTTCAGAGATTCAGATTGGCGACTGCAATTTCCCGCGCCAGCATATTCCGCTACGCGTCATTATTCAAGCAGCGGACAAGGTCTAACTCTTAATGTGGAGACCTCTCTGCACTAGACCGCCATTGTGCCGCCGGAAACTGCCGCCTGGAACCACTTCCGGAACCAACACTGCAACTCCATCCCCTGCGAAACGCGTCCGTCGCTCAAAGGCTGAGCAAACTTAGCTTCAAAGATTCCTCGTTCCTGTGCCATCCATTTCAGCCCCCACGGCGTCGGCAGCGAATCAAGCTGGTTGGCGATTTCACGCAGAACTTCCCACGAATTGTCGAATTGAGCTGAAGCTGCAGATGCTCCCTGTGCATAAAGCGCGAGGATCAGCTCCGGCAAAACGCACGCGATTCCTGAAACCACGCCGTCGCAGACACCGTCGTTGAGCGCGGTCCGCAGCGTCGGGTCGTTGCCCACGATGCGGCAAGCATCCGATCCGCTCTCCGTTAAGTGGCGCAAAATGTCCAGTGAGCCGCCGGAATCTTTGATGCCAACTATGGTCGGTACTTCGGCGATGAGCGTGCGAACCGTTTCTTTGTCAAGCCCTGAACTGAACTGCGGCAGATTGTATAGAAGTATCGGCAGTCCGGTTTTCTTTGCGGCCGCCCTGCAAAATGCGTCCAAATCCTGCCGTTGATAGCGAAAATAATACGGCATCGGCAAGAGAAGTCCGGCAGCGCCTTCTTCTTGCGCAATTTCCGCCAGTGCGCAAACCGTTGAAATACTCGGCCCTCCAATGCCGCATAGGATTCTCGCTTTGCCATGGCTTGCTTTGCGAGCCGTTTTGAGCATCGTTTGCAAATGCTGCGGCCGCGCGAGGCAGAACTCGCCTGTCGCTCCGTTCAACGCGAATGAATCGATACCTTTCGACAGGAGAAACTCAACGAGCCGCGTAAGCGCAGAGGCATCCACACTATCGTCCGCTTTGCGCGGCGTGAGCAGCGCGGCAAAAACGCCCGAGAATTCCTTCACAGCCATCTGAATCTCCACAAGTGAAGTGCGCTACTTAGGCACGTCGGAGAGAGGAAAGTGTACGTGGCGAATCGCTTTCCGCTGCCAAGTGTACGTAATTTCCAGATCGCCACTCCTAGCCTGGATAATCGCTGGATATGAATATTCGCCCGGCTGATCCTCCAGCGTGTAGAACATGCGGAAGTGTTCGCCGTCGGTCGAAACGGCAAGATTCAGCGGCGAGCGCCCAGTCGTCGTGTTGTTGTAAACGAGCACAATTCGGCCGTCGCGAAGAACGACGGCGTCAATCCCGGAATTGGGATTGGGCACGTCCAGCGGGCGTGGTTCGGTCCACGTGAGGCCGCTATCGTATGAGTCGGACACGACCACGCGTCCGATATTTGTTGTGGAACGTGCGTAAAAGCGCAGATGTTTTGCGCTCAACGCGACAACTGACGGCTGGATAATCCCGTAGTTGGCGTTTGTATCGGCTGTAGGTATTGAGGTAGTTAGTCCCTGCGACGCAGCGCTGCTGGCACTGCTCGCCTTGACTCCCGGCACAAATGGCCCGAGCTTCGTCCAGGTCTCACCGTCGTCGATACTACGCTCAATCCACGCAGCCCATGTGCGATAGGCCTCGACGGACGTTCCGGCGACGATTGTTCCATTTTTCATTACGAGCGGTTTTGCGCGA
>Ga0335085_10006087_pt1 | contig 19161 bp, 11 predicted proteins | sample Lox_Sample_45_FD_206712 | JGI IMG/M metagenome (GOLD analysis project Ga0335085, IMG submission 206712) | Soil microbial communities from Loxahatchee National Wildlife Refuge, Florida, United States - Lox_Sample_4.5 | ecosystem: Environmental > Terrestrial > Soil > Wetlands | place: USA...
CGCGTACCGCTCGGCGCCTGGCATGGGGTAGGCGCGGCGACCGCGTCCGGGCCGGGTGGTGCCGTCGCGCTGGTCAGCTTCGACGCGAGCGGAACACCCGGCGTGCTCCGGCCGGCGCAGCCAGCCGACACGCACCCGGTCCCGGTGCTCGCTGACCCGCGTACTGCGGCCTCCGCCGGGCCTGGCGGGCAGATCGCCCTGACGGTCGACGGCCTCCCGGTGATCGCGCGCGTGGCCGGGGTCCTCAGCCGCTTCCCGGCGCTTCCCTCCGACCCGGACGGCTTCGTCATCGCCGACGAGCCGACGCTGGCGGCGGCCCTGGATGCACAGCTCCCCGGTCAGGGCCGGGCGGACGAGCTGTGGATCGGAACCGGGCACCTCGCGGGTCTGCGCGCCGCGTTGAAGAGCGGACCGCTCACCCAGCTTGACTCCTCGTTCCGTGTCGACATCGACCATCAGCTCCGGGACGCGCCGGTTGCCCGCGGGGTGCTCGGAACGCTGATCGCGGCGACAGCGCTGTCCTTGCTGCTGACTGTGGTCGGGTTGCTGACGGCGCTGCTCGGCGGAGCCCGTGATGAGAGGATCGGGTCGGACCTTGAGGAGCAGGGGGTCGGTCCGCGCGGATTGCGGGCGGAACTGCGCGTCCGGCTCGCGCTCGCGAGCCTGCTGGGTGTGATCGTCGGCCTCGGGATCGCGGTGCTGCTGACCCGGCTGGCGGTCGCGAGCGTCCGCGGCGCGGACGCTGTCGCCGATCCCAGGCCGCCGGTGGTGACGGTAGTTCCGTGGGCGGCGCTCGCAGTCTGGAGCGCCGGTACGTTCGCGGTCCTCACCCTGGCCGGATGGCTGGTACCCAGGGGGAGTGTCGTTCGTTGAGCGAAGCGGTCGTCGAGCTATGCGACGTGTTCTGCGTGCACCGCACGAATGAGGGAGACGCGGCGGCCCTGGCGGGGACGAACCTCGAGCTGGCCCGGGGCGAGGTGCTGAGCGTGCTCGGTCCGAGTGGTGCCGGGAAGAGCACGCTGCTGCGCGTGGTAGCCGGAATCCAGCCGCCATCCGCGGGCGTCGTCCGCGTGCTCGGCCGCGACATCAGCCGGATGTCGGCCGGCTTCAGGTCGCGGCTCCGGCACGAGCTGATGGGGTTCCTCGGGCAGAACACCGAGACGGTGCTGAGCCCCGATCTTCGCGTACGCGACGCCGTCATGCTGCCGCTCGTGCTGCGGGGAGTGCCGCGACGGGAGGGTCGTACCCGAGTCGATGAACTGCTCGAGGCCACGGCCCTAGCCGAACGGGCCGACGCGCTGCCCGGCGAGCTGTCGGGGGGCGAACGCCAGCGGTTCGCGCTGTGCGCTGCCCTCGCCCACCGGCCGGCGCTGCTGCTCGCCGATGAGCCGACCGGCGAGCTCGACGAGGCCAGCGCCGACGGCACTCGCGCGCTGATTGTCGAGCTCGCCCGCACCAACGGCACGAGCGTCATCCTGGTGACCCACGATCCGGCGACCGCTGAGGTCGCCGACCGCACACTCCGGATCCGGGACGGCCGGATCGTCAGCGACCGCCGCGGCGCGGAGGAGGCGCTCGTGATCGACGGGGGCTGGCTGCGCCTCCCCTCCGATGTGCTCACGCAGGCGGGGATAGGGCGCCGCGCCCGCGTGCGGCCAACCCCGGATGGGGTGATGGTGACGCGGGCGGACGGCGATCCAGGCCCGGCCGGGTCAGCGGGAGCGGCCGCCGCCAGCACTCAGCCGCAGCCGCCCGTCCCCTGGGTCCCCGTCCAGGTCGGGCTGCGCTCCGTGGCGTGCACCTACGGGCGCGGGCTAACGAAGCGCGATGTGCTCGGCGGGCTCACGCATGACTTCGCACCCGGCCGGATGACCGCCATTACCGGTCGTTCGGGCGCGGGGAAATCAACGCTGCTGAAACTGGTCGCCGGGCTCGGCCGCCCGAGTTCGGGACAGGTCATGCTCGATGGCCACTCGCTCGGTGACCGCAACGGTGAGCAGCTCGCGAGCCTGCGCCGGGAGCGGATCGGGTACCTCCCGCAGGAGCCCGTACCGATCGGGTTCCTGAGCGCCGAGGAGCACGCCGTGCTGGTACTGCGGATACGCGGCTGGGACACGGACGCCGCCGTTGAGCGTGCGGCCCAGGCCCTGACCCAGGCCGGGCTGGCCGACCGTGCCCGCCAGCGCGCCTGCCGGCTCTCGGCCGGGGAAGCCCAGCGCCTGGCCCTGGCCAGGGCGCTCGCGAGCGCGCGGGGGCTGCTGATCGTCGACGAGCCGACCTCCCGGCAGGACGAGAACAACGCCCGGGCCGTCGCGGCCCTGCTGGTGGCCGCCGCTCACGAGGAGGGCCAGACGGTGATCTGCGCCACGCACGACCCCGCGGTGATCCGCCACGCAGACAAGGTTGTCGTCCTCGGCGGATAGGAGAGCTGCCGGACCGTCGCGCGGAGGCCCCTCCCTGATACTGGTATCGACTGGTTCAGAGCTGTCCGGTGGCGTCGCTGATGGCTTGGTCGAGGATCGCCAGGCCGAGCGAGAGTTCATCCTCGGTGGCGGTCAGTGGCGGGGCGATCCGGAAGACGCCGCCCATGCCCGGCAGTTGCACGATGTTCATGTGCAGGCCCAGTTCGAGGCAGCGTCTGGTGACGAGTGCCCCCAGTTCGTCGGAGCTGCGTTTGGTCTGGCGGTCGACGACCAGTTCCAGGCCGGCCAGCAGGCCCCGTCCCCGGATGTCGCCGACGATCTCGTGCCGATGCGCGATCTGTTCAAGGCCCTGCCGGAGGAAGCCGCCTAGATGCAAGGCGCGTTCGTCGAGCCGATCGCGTTGCAGCACGTCAAGGACGGTGATGCCGACAGCGGCCGGAAGCGGGTCCGCGACGTGAGTGGTGAAGAACAGGTATCCCCGGTCGTGTGCCGCCTTTTCGAGTTCCGTGCTGGTCAGCACGGCGGCCAGCGGAAGGCCGGCCCCTAGTGTCTTGGACAGGGTCAATATGTCGGGGACGACGCCGTCGCGCTCGAAGGCGTACCACGTGCCGGTGCGGCATAGTCCGGTCTGGGCCTCATCCAGGATCAGTAGCATGCCGCGTTCGTCGCACTTGCCCCGCAACGCCCGGAAGTAGCCGGGTGGCGGCTCGATGATGCCGCCGGAGCTGAGGATCGGCTCGACGATGGCCGCAGCCAGGCTGCCGACCGACTGCGCGTCGATCAGATCGAAACCGAAGTCCAGCTGACGCTGCCAGTCATGCTCGCCGTCGGCGGTAGTGAAATCGGGCCGGTAGCGGTTGGGGGCGGGGATGGCGAAGTTGCCAGGCGCGGCCGGGCCGTAGCCCTTCCGGCCGGCGCTGTAGGTGGCGCCGGCGGCCGCTTGTGTCATGCCGTGCCAGGAACGGGCGAACGAGACGATCTCATGTTTGCCGGTGACGAGCTTTGCCATCCGGATAGCCGCTTCGTTCGACTCGGCGCCGGTGGTAAGCAGCAGCGCCTTCTCCAGCGGTTCCGGCAGTGTCTCGGCGAGCCGACGGGCCAGGTCGATGACGGGGCGGCTGAGCATGCCGCTGAACAGGTGGTCGAGCTTGGCCGCCTGTCGCGTGACGGTGGCGACGATCTCCGGGTGCGAATGACCGAGGATCGCGCTCATCTGGCCGGAGGTGAAGTCGAGGATCTGGCGGCCGTCCTCGGTGAACAGGAAGCTTCCGGCGGCGTGGTCGATAATCTCGCGGGTAAATGCGCCGGCGCCGGCGTAGCGGACAAGGTACCGGTCGGCATCGGCCCAGAAGGTGTCGTCAGTAGAGAACGAGGCGGAGGTTGGAGCGGCCATGGCTTTGACGGTACGTCCGGCCAGGGCAGTTTGGCGCCGACCACGGTGGCGAAGTCCGCGAACGTGGCGGTCACGCCGCCGATGTACACCCGCAGCGTGGTGCCGCGCTCAGCGACCGGGATGATGTCGTTGCGCAGGGTGCTGATGAGATCGGATGTCGCCTTGGCTTCGGGTGAGGTGCCTGGGGTCACCTCAACGACCTCAGTGCCGGATGCGGCGGCGACCTGGCGCACGCTTGTCACGTCGGCCACCTTGTGCAGGTCGGCTTCCAGCATCCGGAGGGCGGCCGCATCGGCTGGCGAACTGGTCTGGGCGACCAGCAGCAGCGGCCCGTTGAAGCCGGGCCCGAACCCGTCGGCGAGCAAGTCGTATGCCTGCCGGGTGGTAGTCGTCGAGGGGTCGTTGCCCTGATCGGAAGAGCCGAGCCGCAGGCTCAGCACGGGGATCGCCAGGACGAGCATGACTGCCGCCGCGGCGGCGGCGAGGATCGCCGGCCGTCGCTCTACTGTTCCCGCCCAGCGCGCCCACGGGCCCGCCGGACCAGGTGCATGCGGCTGAGTGCCCAGTCGGCGACGCTGCCTGCGGCTCAGCACGCGCATCCCGAAGACGCCGAGCAGCGCGGGGAGCAGGGTGATCGCCGCGAGCACGGTGAAGACCACGGTGAGAGCGGAGGCGACCGCTAGGCCGTTCAGGAAACCGACGCCGAGGACCAGGATGCCGAGCAGGGCGATGCATACCGTGCTGCCCGCGAACAGCACAGCGCGGCCGGAGGTGTCGATGGCATTGACCGCCGCCTCCTCGGGCGCCCGCCCGGACTGCAGACCGCGGCGGTACCTGGTGACGATGAACAGGGCGTAGTCGATTCCCACGCCCAGTCCGATCAGCGCGCCGAGGATCGGCGCGAAGTCAACGACGTTCATCGTGTGGGTCAGCGGCGCGATCGCCATCAGCCCGCCGCCGACCCCGGCGATGGCGGTGACTATCGGCAGCAGCATCGCCAGCAGCGAGCCGAACGCGATGAACAGCACCACCGCCGCCGCGAGCACGCCGACTGTCGAGCTGACCCCCAGCGCTGTCTGCTCGGTGTTCTCGATGGCCTGCCCGCCGAACTGGACGCTGAGTCCAGGCGCACGGACCGCCTTGGCGGCGTCGATGACCCGGGTGATGTCCGCCTTGGCCAAGTCGTTGGCCTGCTTAGCGAAGTCGACCGTAGCGTAGGCAGTGCGACCGTCCCGGCTCCCCGCTGACTACCGCCTACGCGGACCGGGCTCCCGCGCAGGCGGAGGCTCCTGGCGCCCTGTCACGGCGCGTTCATCCGACGTTCACCCACCACGGGTGACGCGCGGCCGCCAGAGGACCTGATTGAGTGAGCTGGATGGGAAGGTCGAAACACAGTGCCCTCTGGCTGCGCCACGTCACGCGTGCCAGGTTGGCCGTGCTGACAGCGGCGGGCGCGCCGCCCCATGTCTTACATTGCCAGCGCCTCGGCCATCGAGGAAAGCGGCCTGACTACCGAGGGCATCCCCGGGGTCATGATCGCCGTGACCGACGCCGAACTGGCCAGTCAGATCGAAAGCAGTAATAGCAGTCCGGCAGGCACTGGCTCAGGAGCGCCCAAGGGCGCTCCGAGCGAAAGGGGAACCAGATGGCCGTAACAGCAGCCACACCAAAGGAAGCTGCACCAAGGATCAGGCGAATCAGGCATCCCAGCCTCGATGAGCGCCTGAGCCAGGGGCTGACGGCCCGGGATCGCACCCCGCCGTCCAGCCACGCCGGATGGCGACCGGCCGTGGACCGGCCGGACCCGGTCGGGCTGCTCGAGCAGCAGAACCGGACCCGGGAGCCGGACCTGGTGCCGGTCCGGCACGGCCGGATGATGGTCTCGCCGTTCACCTTCTACCGGGGCGCGGCCAAGATCATGGCCGTGGACCTGAAAGACACGCCGGTGGCCGGCCTGCGCGCCCAGCTGTGCGGCGACGCCCACCTGTCCAACTTCGGCATGTTCGCCTCGCCGGAGCGGCGGCTGATGTTCGACCTGAACGACTTCGACGAGACCCTGCCGGGGCCGTTCGAGTACGACGTGAAGCGGATGGCGGCGAGCTTCCTGATCGCCGGCCGGAACAACGGGTTCGCCAAGGCGGACGCCCGCGCCGCCGCCATGGCCTCGGTGACGGCCTACCGCGAGGCGATGGCCGGGTTCGCCCAGATGCCTACGATGGAGCTCTGGTACGCGCACTTCGACGAGGACCGGCTCCAGCAAGTCATCCAAGGCGCCGTGACCGGAGCCGCGAAGCAGGAGAAGAAAGACAAGAAGGCGAAGGCGAAGAAGAAGACGCAACGGGACGATAAAACCGACAAAGCACTCAAGGAAGCAGCCAGGCGGGCGGAGAAGAGCCTCGCCAAGGCGCACACGCACGACAGCATGCAGGCGCTGTCCAAGCTCGGCGAACTGGCCGGCGGGCAGTACCAGATCGTCAGCCAGCCGCCGGTTATCGTGCCAGCCCGGGAACTGGCCGTCACGTACGGACTGTCCCCGGACGAGGTTCTGCCGGTGCTCCACGAGCAGTTCCGCTCCTACCGGGCCACCCTGCCCGACGACCGGCGCAAGCTGCTGGAGAGGTTCCAGATCGTGGACGCGGCCCGCAAGGTGGTCGGGGTCGGTAGCGTGGGAACCCGGGCGTTCATCATCTTGCTGCAGGGACGTGACGCCCACGACCCGCTGTTCCTTCAGGTCAAGGAGGCGACCGCCTCGGTGCTGGAGGCATCCCTGCCGCGAAGCCGGTACCGGCAGCACGGCGAGCGGGTCGTGCAGGGACAGCGGATGATGCAGGCCGCCAGCGACATCTTCCTGGGCTGGACCAAGGGCGTGGACGTGAACCGGCACTTCTACTGGCGGCAGCTGCGCGACATGAAGGGCTCGGCGCTGGTCGAGCTGATGGCGCCGGTCACGCTCACGTACTACGCGCAGATCTGCGGGTGGACGCTGGCACGGGCGCACGCCCGGTCTGGGGACCCGGTCGCGATGGCCTCCTACCTTGGCCGCGATGACGTGTTCGACCGGTCGATCACCGACTTCTCCGAACGCTACGCCGACCAGAACGAGCAGGACTACGAGCATTTCGTCAAGGCGGTCGGGTCCGGGCGCCTCCAAGCGGTCGAGGGCGTCTGAAGGCTGCCGAACCGCACCGCCGGGCCTGCTGCCCGCCCGCGATGGCGGTCTGGAAGATGGTGCCCCGAATCAGACGGCCTGGCCGGCCCGTTCCGCGGCGTTATCCCGGCTGCCGTCCGCGGTCGCCTGGGCCCGCGGGCGGGTTTCGGTCGCCTGGGGCTGCGGACGATGCTCGGTCGCCTGAGTCCCCGGACGGGGCCGCGGTGCGCGGGCCGAGCGGATGATGGCCTCGAAGGCGCGCGTCAGCTCGTCGTTGGCGTACCGCAGCACGTGAAGCACCCGGCGCGGCCCGGGCGTGATGCTGCCGGGACGAGGCGGGTGCGCGGCTGGCGTGGCGGTCACCTCCTTCGTGGCGCGCACCGGCGCGGCTGCCGGGGTGGGCAGGTCAGATGCGGTGCCCGAGCGGGGCATGGGTATCCGGGCGTCGCTCGGATCGCGCTGGCGATGGTCCTCGCGGATATGCAGGTCCAGGAGCGGCCTGCTGCCGAAGCGCAGACCGCACAGCGGACAGGCGGGGTGCAGGGTGGCGGTCATGGTGTCCTCCTTACGCTCTCAGTCAAGCCGAGCCCGGTGAAAACGGGATGCGGCTGCTGTGATGGCCGGATGGAGGAGGGTCACCGGGGCTGAGGCCGGCGCGAGGGCGGGAACCGTCCCCGTTCGTTACGAAAGATCTTTTTATAACGAACGGGGCTTGGTGCCCGCCTTCCCGCCGGCCGCTTGCTCAGCCGTCCGCGGCGCGGCTGTCGGCGTGCTTGGCGGCGTCGTCGGCGGCCTGCTCGGCGGCGCGGTCGCCGAAGCCGACCCCGATGGCCTGATCCTCGCGGCGGCGCTCGGCGTGGACCAGGTCGCCGAGCACTTGCTTGTCGGCGTCGGTGAGGTCGTCGACGAGCGGCAGGGCCCGCGGGTAGAGCTTGCGGGCCAGCACCGGGTTCAGTTCCGCGGCGTACATGCTGATCTTGGCCAGCAGGAGCAGGAAGGCCACGATGCCGATGACGGTCCCGAACGCCCCGTAGGTCGCCGAGGTGTTCTTGAGCTGATGGGTCACCAGCCCGGTGCCCACGGTGATGAGCGCGGTGAACCCGACCGCGCCGGCCACCGCGCCGGGCAGCAGGCCGCGCGGGCCGATCGTCTTGGCGGTCAGCGCGGTGAAGCTGGCGAAGTACAGGCCGATGTTGATGGCCACCAGCCCGATCAGTACCGGGATCCTGACCGCGTAGTTGTGGGTGCCGCCGGTGACGTAACCGGTGACGAAGGCGTTGACGACGAACGCGGCGCCGATGGTGAACAGGCCCGCCAGGCTGCGGCCGAGGCGGGGCAGGAAGCCGGTCTGTTCGGTCTGCGGGATGTTCCAGACCGTGGCCATCGCCTGCTGCACCGTCTGGGTCACGCCCTGCGCCCCGTAGAGCAGCCCGATCAGGCCGATGATCAGGCCGATCGTGCTGCCGTGCAGCGCGGTGCGGCTCTCCGGGTTGAAGCTCGAGCCGATCACCGGGAACTCGTGCAGGGTACGCAGCAGGCCGTCGCTGATCCCCTGCTGGCCGACGAACCCGAGCAAGGTCACCACCACCAGCAGCAGCGGGAAGATGGAGAGGAACCCGTACCAGGCCATCGCGACGACGACCAGGTTGGCGTTGTCGTCGCCGAACTTCTTCACCACCCCGTAGGCCGCGCCGGCCCAGGGGGTCCGCCGCTGCCACCTGTCCACCGTGCCCATCACCCGCCGCACGGTGCCGAGCGGGTTCACCGCGGGGTCCCGGTATCGCGTCCGGCTGCCAGCGTCGTCTCCATAGACTGCCTGGTACCCAGGTCAGCGGAAACTAACGTGGCGGTCCGGGGGTCCGGGGCGATCTCGAGCACGCCGCGCCGCACCAGGTCGTCGATCTGGGCGGTATCGAGCCCGAGCAGTTCCGCCGCGACCTGGTAGGTCTGCTCGCCGAGCAGGGGGGCGGGCAGGGCCGGCGGCTCGGCGACGCTCCCCGCCCGGATCTGCACGTTCTCCATCACCCACGGCCCGGTCCCGAGCGGGTGGACCTCCTCCCGGAACGAACGACGCTGCCGGTAGTAGCCCCACGCGGGCATGTCGATGGCGCGCAGCATCGCGCCGGCCGGCACGCCCGCGGACTGCAGTTCGTCCATCGCCGCGACCGGGGAGCGCTGCGCGGTCCACTCCGTGACCGCGGCGTCGACGCGCTCACGCTGTTCGTCGCGGCGGGCGGCGTCGGCCAGCGAAGGGTCGGCGAGCAGGTCAGGCCGCTGGATGACCTCGCACAGCGCCGCCCAGTCCGCGTCGCCGCGCACGGTCACCGCCACCCAGTCGTCGTCGCCCGCGCTGGGGAACAGGCCCCACGGCGCGTCGTGTTCCGGGCTGGCGTCGGCGGCATGCCCGCGGCTGGTGAGGTCCTGGGCCGCGATCCGCGCGCCGAAGTGGCTGAGCATCACCTCGGACTGGGCCACGCTGACCGAGCCGCCCCGCCCCGTGCGTTCGCGCCTGACCAGCAGGGCGAGCGCGCCGAGGGCGCCGACCCGGGCGCAGACGTGGTCCGGGTACACGGTGACCGCGTCGCTGAAGCTGCCTGGTTCGCCGGGGTAGACCCACTGGTCCGTGCAGCCCGCGGCGGCGCGCACCAGCGGGCCGTAGCCGAGACGCCGGGACCAGGGCCCGGTCGGCCCGAACGCGGAGCTGTCGACGACCACGATGCCGGGGCTGATGTCGGCGAGGGAGTCGTAGTCGAGTCCGAGCGAGGCGATCACGCCCGGCTTGAAGTTGGTCAGCACGATGTCGGCCGAACGGGCCAGTTCCCGCACCAGCCGCCTGCCCTCGGGGTCCCGGAGGTTGATGCCGATGCCGCGCTTGTTGCGGTGACCCGCGGCGAACCCGGGCGACATGCCCGACGAGCCCTGCGCGGCCCGCGCGCCGTCGGGAAACGCCGAGTTCTCGACCTTGATCACGTCGGCGCCGAGGTCGCCGAGCAGCCGGCCGGTGTCGCCGCCGACCACGATCACGCCGAGATCGAGCACGCGGATGCCGTCGAGCGGCAGCCGGTGCTGCCCGCGCTCGCGCGCGGCCAGCACCCGTGCGTGCGTCACCCGCTGCCCCGCCGCCGCGGGCACCTCGTCGCTGCCCGCGCGGACGCCGTCGATCTCTGTCGTCCCGGCCGGCACCGGCCCGCTGAGACCCGGCGCGAGCTCGGCCTCGCGCAGGAAGCCGCGGGCGCGGATCTGCTCGGTAGTGAGCGCCTCGGTCAAGGTCAGCACGCCGGCGACGGGCACCCCGTACTGCTGTCCCTGCGCCTCGAGTTCGGCCCTGGTCTTGTCGGCGAAGAACCGCGCGATGGCCGGCACCAGGGTCGGCGAGCCGAACCGCGTGCCGAGGTTGTCGTACGCCGGGTCGGCGAACTCCTGTGGCTTGCCCAGCCACTCGAACATGCCGCGCCACTGCCGCTGGGCCAGCACGCAGATGCGGGCGAAGCCGTCCTGGCAGGCGATGATCGGGTACATGTGGCGCGCCTCCGCCCGGCCGCGCGGTGCCGCGCTGAGCGGCGCCCCGGCCGCCGCGCTGCCCGTCATCCCGAAGGCGGGATCGAGCGCCTGCATGGCGCCGTCCAGGACGGCGAAGTCGATCTGGTCGCCGGCGCCGGTCCGCAGCCGGTCGAGGTACAGGCTGAGCGCCTGGAAGGCGGCCTGCGCGGCGGCGACGTCGTAGGGGAGGTCGCCCGGCGGGATCAGCGGGTCGCGTCCCGGGATGCCGGAGCGGGACAGCTCGCCGGTGAGGGCATGGTAGACGGGCGTGCTGCCCTGCCACGCGCTGAAGTCGTTGCCGCGGCCGAAGTCGCTGATCGACAGGACCACGAGCGCCGGGTGCGCCCGGCGGATCTCACCGACCCCGAGCGCGGCCTCCGCGGCGCTGCCGGGGAGCGTGTTCTCGATCAGGATGTCCGACGCCGCCAGCAGGTCATCCCAGGCTTGCCTGCCCGCCGTCGTGGACAGGTCGGCCGTGACCTGGCGGGCGCCGCGGGTCGCGATGGCGCTGCCGAGCGCGAGGCCGCCGACGACAGGGCCGAACCCGGCGCTGGCCGTCACCCCCGGCCGGTGCACGCGCGTGACCTGCGCGCCGAGGTCAAGGAAGTGCCGGCTGACGGCCTGCATCGGACCGGACACGAGATCGGTGACGCGGACACCGAGCAGCGGCGGGTCATAGCCAGGGATGGAGGCGCTCGTCATGTGATCTATGGTGACGCGTGGAGCCATACCGCGAAAGCGAGGACGCGATGACGGGTACGGCGGAGGAACCGCTCGCCGAGCAGGTGCGGTCCTGGCTGGCCGCGAACTGGCACGGCACCGACGACGCCGCCTGGCGGGCCCGCGTCGTCGAGGCCGGCTGGGCCGCTCCGACCTGGCCGGCGGACTCGTTCGGGCGCGGCCTGTCGCGCGCCGAGGCGACCACGGTCGCGCGGGAATTCCAGGCGGCCGGGGCGCCGGGGGGCGCCGTCGAGCGCCAGGGTTACGCCGCGCTCGCCGGGAACGCGGTCGTCGAGTTCGGCTCGCCCGAGCTGAAGCGCGACGTGCTCCCGAAGCTGCTGTCCGGCCAGTGGACCCGCGGCTGCCTGCTCTACAGCGAGCCGGGCAACGGCTCCGACCTCGCGGGCCTCCAGACGCGGGCCGAGCGCGACGGCGACGTCTTCGTGGTGAACGGCCAGAAGATCTGGACCACCGGCGGGCACGAGGCCCAGTGCGGCCTGCTGATCGCGCGCACCAACTGGGATGTGCCCAAGCACGCGGGCATCAGTTTCTTCATCATCCCCATGGACCTGCCCGGCATCGAGGTGCGCCCGATCAAGCAGATGACCGGGGAGTCCGACTTCAACGAGATCTTCCTCACCGACGTGCCCGTCCCGGCCGGCGCGCTCGTCGGCGAGCTTGACGACGGCTGGCGGGTGCTGCAGACCGCGCTCGCCGAAGAGCGGCGCATGATGGGGTTCGAGCTCGGCGCGCCCAGGCGCAAGGACGGTGACCGGGCTCCGATCTTCACCGGGGCCGACGACCTGATCGAGGCCGCGCGCGCGGCGGGCAAGCTCGGGGACGAGGCCGTGCGCCAGGAGATCATGCGGATCCACTCCTGGCGGCTGGTCAACGACTGGAACGCGGTCCGGGCCCGGCAGCAGATCCAGGCGACCGGCGGATCGTCGCTGGCCTCGCTGGGCAAGCTCGCCAACTCCCGCATCCTGCACCGCGGCTGGGCGCTGCGCTACCGCCTGCTCGGCGCGCGCGGCATGCTCTACGATCCCGCCGACGCCGCCGCGTACGAGGTGGATCACGAGCTGATGTGGTCGTTCATCAACTCGGTGGGCGGCGGCACCGACCAGATCCAGCGCAACATCATCGGCGAGCGCATCCTCGGGCTGCCCAAGGGCTACGAGCCCGACCGCGGCGTGCCGTTCCGCGACGTGCGCAAGGGCGGCTCCGCGCGCCCGGCCGGGAACTAGGAGGCGGCGGTGTTCGGGTCATTCACCGACGAGCAGGATCAGCTGCGTGACGCGGTCCGCGGCTACTTCTCAGACAAGTCACCGGAGGCCGAGGTGCGCCGGCTGATGGCCACCGCCGAGGGCTACGACCCGGTCGTGTGGCGGCAGCTGGCCCAGGAGCTTGGCTTGCAGGGCCTCGCCATCCCCGAGCAGTACGGCGGGCAGGGATCCGGCTGGGTCGAGCTCGGGATCGTGCTCGAGGAGATGGGCCGGGCGCTGGTGTGCGCCCCGTTCTTCTCGACGGTCGTGCTGGCCGCCACCACCTTGCTCGAGTCGGCCGACGACGAGGCGAAGAAGGACTACCTGCCGGGCATCGCGGACGGATCGGTACGGGCCACGGTGGCCCTCACCGAGGAATCCGGCCGCTGGGACGAGGGCGGGGTGACGCTGCCCGCGGACCGGTCACCGGACGGCTGGACGCTGACCGGCGCCAAGCACTTCGTGCTCGACGGCGCCACCGCGCAGCTGATCATCGTGCCCGCGCGCACCGCGAGCGGCGTGTCACTGTTCGCGGTGGACGCCGCCGCGCCGGGACTCACCCGCCGGCCGTCGGTCACCCTCGACCAGACCCGCAAGCTCGCGGTCACCGAGTTCGACCGCACCCCGGCCCGCCTGATCGGGGCCGAGGGCGGCGGCTGGGCCGTGCTGCGGCGCGTGCTGGACTTCGCCGCGGTCGCGCTCGCCGCCGAGCAGGCCGGGGGAGCGCAGGCGGCGCTGGACTCCTCGGTCCGCTACCTGAACACGCGCGTCCAGTTCGGGCAGCTGATCGGCGCCTTCCAGGCGCTCAAGCACATGGCCGCCGACGTGCACATCGAGGTCGAGTCGGCCAGGTCCGCCGCCTACTACGCCCTGGCCGCGGCGGCCGAGGACAACGAGGAACTGCCCGCCGCCGCGTCACTGGCCCAGGCGTACTGCAGCGAGGCCTTCGTGACCGCGGCCCACCAGAACATCCAGTTCCACGGCGGGATGGGCTTCACCTGGGAAGCGTCGCCGCACCTGTACTTCAAGCGCGCCCGGTCGTCGGAGATCTTCCTCGGCGACGCCGACGCCCACCGGGAAGCCCTCGCCCAGCGCATCGGCATCTAGGGATCTTCAACGGCGGAGGTGCGGGACGTGGCCGGCCGCTCAGGTCCTTCCGGGCAGCACCCCGGGTGCGGGACAGACGGTGCCCCGGTGCCTCCTGATACCGCCTCCCCGGCGGGGCGCAACTTTCCCATAACGACATGAATGTGACATTCATGTCGCTATGACGACATGAATGTGGCACCGATGTCGTTACCGCAGACCGGGGCGGGTGACTGGCGGGGTCACCGGGGCCGGTGCGGCAGCCGGGACCCGGGGATGACAGTATCCGCCACCATGAAGATCATTAGTCTGCGGCTCAATCTCCACACGGCCTCCACGCCATCTCCACGCCGCCTCCACACGGTCGCCCGTAATAATGGCTCCTGGGGGCTTTGTCTTTACGCCGCAACTGACGGCCTCGGCCTTTGCCTACGCAAAGGTAACACTAATGCGATTAGGTTCGACGAGTGGCAGGAATTAGCGAAGCTAGCTGATTTTACTGCCACGTCGGCACATGGCGTCATATGTGATTGCGGCGAGGGGGGACCATGGCGTACGGTGCGATCGCTCGGATGCCGGCATCAAGGCTCATTTCGCTGCCGCCGGCTTTAAGGCTCCGCGCGGACGGTGCGAGCCGGCGGTATTTTCTTGCTGAAATAGCGTCGCCCGCCGATGCGGCTGACTCAATCAGCAATCAACTTCAGCGTACCGGCCGCCAGATCACGTCGAATTGCCGGCCTGACATTAACCGTGAGCGCGATATGTCGCTCCGCTCAACCCTGCGACGCTGCGTGTAAGAGGGACAGGAGGCGCATCATGCTCCGGAAGGCTCGCGTGCGGTTCTGGATCGAGGTCATCCTGGCCGCGGTCACCGCCGCGCTACTGCTGCTGACGCTCATCTCGCGAGAGTGGATCGAAGAGGTCTTCGGAGTCGAACCAGATGCTGGCAGCGGCGCATTGGAATGGGCGATCGTGGTCGCTCTCGCCGTGGCCACGGTGGCCTTCAGTCTGCTCGCGCGAGCCGAATGGAAGCGCGCAGTGGCCCTCAGGGCCTGAACGAAGCACACCTGAACGGAGCACATCGGTACCGATTGGAGTACGTGATGGCCGAACCGGGATCGCGAAAGCGTTCGAAGAAGGATCCTGAGCCACCCGAGACGGGCTGGACAGACCGCGTGCCTACCAGCCCGGAGTCGGCCAGATCGGAGCCCGCCAGATCGGAGCCGGCGGAGCCGGAGGGGATTGAGCAGGAGCCGGCGGACGACGAACGGACCCGCCGGGAGGTACTGGCGACACCGGCCGACCTCCATGCGGATTACGTGCGGCAGCGAGTCGACAGTGATGAGGGGCCGACCCCGGAGGCCTATGCCCGCGCTCGGGCCCAGTGGCGCCGGCTACCCGGGGCAGTGTCGGCGAGCCCCGCTGATAGCGGCGAGCCTCCTCCGCCGGCCGACGACCGCGGTCCGGCCGACGACCGGAGTCCGGGGGAGTAGCAAATGGCGCTCAAGGGTACGGCGTGGAAGCCGATCGGACCGAGCCCGATCGCCAGCGCTTCCTCTCGATTCGACAACGGGATCGTCACCTCGGTAGCTGTCCATCCCGCCAATCCATCGATCGTCTACCTCGGGACCGGTGGCGGAGGCGTATGGCGGACCGTCGACAACGGCGTCAGCTGGCGACCGCTCTTCGATCGTCAGGTCTCGCTCAACATCGGCGAGGCCAGCGCCATTGCCATCGACCCGATTGACCCCGACACGATCTATGTCGGCATCAGCGGCGCGGCCTTCGCCCGGCCCGGCGCCTTCGCGCTCAATGCGATCGATACGACCGCCGGCCGGGGCCTCTACAAGTCAGCCGACGCGGGGGCGACGTGGATCCGGCTCGGCAGCGGCTTCCCGGTGGAGAACACGGGAACAGCGAATGCCTTCTTCCGCGACTGGATCTATTCGATCGTCGTCGATCCCGCGAATCGGCAGGTCGTCTACCTCGCCGCGCAGAGCGGGGTCTACCGCTCGGTCAACGGCGGGCTGAACTGGACGCTCGGCACCAATGCCGGGGGAAACGCCGAGTCCCTGGCCGTCGACCTGAGTTCGCCCGCCAACGCCCGCGTGCTCTACGCGGGCGTCAACGGCACCGGTGTCATCAGCTCGCCCGATGGCGGTGTGACCTGGTCGGTTAACAACGCCGCGAGCACCGCGCTCGGGACCGGGTTCGGCAAGGTGGTGGTGGCGCTGGCGCCGCCGGCGTCGCCCGCGAACCCGGCCGGAGTGCAGGTCATCTACCTCACGGCCCAGAACACGAGCTCGGACAACCCGGTCGGCTTCTTCGTCAGCACCGACGCAGGCGCGACGTGGTCGGCGCGGTCGGCGACCAACCTCAGCGTCGCGGGCGCCACCCAGGGCGGCTACAGCTTCACGTTCGCGGTCGACCCGGCCTCACCGGGCGACGGGTCGACCGACACGATCTACCTGGGCTGCGTGCGTCAGCTCAAGTCGACGGACTCGGGCAATACCTTCGCGTCGGTGGCCGGAGCGGCACCGGCCTTCCCGCTTCTGCACGCCGACACCCATGTCTGGGCCTTCGCGCCTCCCGGCTCCACGCCGACGCCGGTGTACGTGGGCACCGACGGCGGCTGCTACCAGTCGAACGACGGCGGATCCACCTGGACGCACCACAACAGCGGCTCGGTCCAGTCGACGCTGTTCTACAACATCGACAGCAAGCCCGACCCGGCCGCCACCGTGGTGGTCGGCGCGCTCCAGGACAACGGCGTCCAGACCACGGCCGGCCAGCCCGCGCCGCAGTGGCAGGCCCGCAACGGCGACGGCTGGACCGCGGTGTACGACGGGGGAGCGAACTCGGCGGTCGTGTACGCGTCCGACGGCGTCTACTCGGCCGCCCCTCGCACCAGGATCTTCCGCTCCAGCAACGACGGTGCCAGCTACCCGACCGCCATCACGCCGTGGGGCACGACGAGCGACCAGGGCGCGTTCATCACCTCGATCGCGACCCGTCCAGGGACCGCGGGCACGGTCTACGCGTGTGGCCGGCAGAACCTGTGGCAGAGCCTGGACAGCGGCGGCACCTGGCGCATCGTCGACTCCCAGGGCGGGCCGGGAGACATCGCGGTGTCGCCCACCGACGGCAACTACGTCGTCCACGCTGTCGGCCGGCGCGTGTTCCTCAGCACCAACGCCCTGGCCGCGACCGTCGGCGGGCCGAACGGCGTCCAGTTCGCCGACATCACCCGCAACCTGCCGAACAACGGCCGGAACGTGCAGCGCGTGGCGTTCGACCCGATCGATCCCACGATCATCTATGCCGTTCTCGGCGGCTTCGACGGACAGCTGCCCGGCCAGCAGGGCCACGTCTTCCGCACCACCGCGGCGTCGGCGGCCTGGACCGACATCTCGCCGCCGGTCGACATCCCGATGGGCGCGATCGCGCTCGACGCCACGACGACGCCGGCGACTATCTACGTCGGTACCGACCTGGGCGTCGTGCGCACCGTTGACCTGGGCCGCTCATGGTCGGTGGTCGACGACATCCACCTGCCGCTGGTGCCGGTGACCGATCTCGAGTTCAGTGAGCAGGCGGGCGTGCTGCGCGCCGCGACGTTCGGCCGCGGGGTGTTCGAGTTCGCCACGCCAGACGGGCCGTCGGTGAACCTGAGCCTCCAGGACGGGCTCGACTTCGAGACCGTGTGCCCTGGTGACCATGGTGACCTGACGCTGGAGGTCGTGAACGTCGGCCGGTCCGACCTCACGGTGATCAGCGTCGCCAGGAGCGTCGGTTCGGCCGCCTTCTCCGTGCTGCCCTTCCCGTCATGCCCAGCCGTCGTGGCGCCGGGGGAGCAGCTCGACCTGGTCGTCCGCTACGAACCGACGGCGCCGGGCGGGCGGCCGGAAGCGGCCACGATCCGCGTCCTGACCGACGATCCCGGCGCTCCGATCGTCGATGTACTGGCCACGGGAGAAGCGGGCCGGGCGGCGGCCGAGCTGGTGATGCCGCCCGGCGGCTCGGTCGGTGACGTCTGCGTCGGGGACACCCTCGACGTGCCCGTCGTGATCAGCAACTCCGGCACCTGCGCCCTCGTGATCAGGCGCATCAGCTTCCCGCCCGGTTCTCCGTTCTCGGTCTCGACGGTGCTCAGCTACCCCGTCGTCGTCGAGGCGGGGGCGAGCCTGACGGTGATGGTCCGGTTCGCTCCCACGGCCCAGGGCCCGGCTTCGGCGACCCTGAGGGTCACGAGCAACGACCCCAGCAGTCCGCGAACCGCTGAGCTGACCGGGATGGCGCCACCGCCGCGACTGGTCACGATCGTCGCGGACAGCGGGGATGTGGGCCCGGCCTGTGTAGGGCACTTCACCGACGCGACGCTCACCATCGCCAACAGCGGATGCTGCTGCCTGTCGCTCTTCGAGATCGCCAGCGACTCCGCCGAGTTCGGTGTGCCCGCGGTCCTCGCCTTCCCGGTCGTGATCCACCCCGGCGACAACATCGAGGTTCCGATCCGGTTCCAGCCGCTGTCGTTCGGCGGCAAGACGGCGACGATCACGATCGTCTCCGACGACCCGGCCAGCCCGCACACCGTCCCGCTGCACGGGCTGGCACCGCACGGCACCGTCGCCGTGACGGGCTCCGCCTGCTTCGGCGAGGTGCTCTTCGGGACCCGGGTACAGCAGCGGCTCACGTTCTCGAATGTCGGCGACTGCGACCTCCACGTGACGTGCGTGGGTTTCGAAGGCTGCCGGTGCCCCGGCTGCGAACACCTGGTGCTCGTGCGCAATCCGTTCCCGGCCACGCTCCATCCGGGTGCCGCGCTCGACCTCGTGCTGCAGTACACCGCGACGGGAGGTTCCCCCTGCACCAGGCACCTCGCCGTCGAGAGCGACGATCCCGACCACCCGAAGGTCGTCATCGACGTGTCGGCCTCGACGAAGATGACGCTCAACGGCGCCCTGCGCGGCTGGCTGGCGAGCAACCTGCACTCGCTGCTCGCGACCGTCAGCACGCCTCCGTGCGACGAGGGGTCGCACGGCCCGTCCGATCACCCCTGCTGAGCCGGTCCGGCCCCCGCCGGTCCGGCCCCGGCCGGTCCGGTGCCCGCCGGACCGGCCCCCCGCCGGTCAGGCGCCCGTCGGCTTCATCGCCAGGCGAAGACGGGCTGCTCGAAGTGGGCCACCCGGGTGGTCAGGCCGTGCAGCGCCAGCTGGCAGAACTGGTGGATGATGGCGCCGGTCGGCGCGTACACATGGTCGCCCCCCAGCGCCAGGCGCAGGACCGGCGCGGGCGATTCCGGGATGCGCAGCAGCTCGGGCGGGCGGTCGAAGCTGGCCAGCGGGATCACGTGGATCCGGGCCACTTCCGACGGTTGCCTGACGAGCGTGCGCACCGGGCCGCCCCACACCACCACCGGAGTGATGAGGAAGCCGGACCGGGTGGCGTAGTCATCGAGAGTGCCCAGCACATCGGCTGCCCCGGCCGTCACGCCGGTTTCCTCGCGCAGTTCCCTCAGCGCCGTGTCCTCGGCGGACTCGCCGGGATCGCGGCTTCCGCCGGGCAGCGCCCACTGCCCGGAGTGACTCC
>Ga0335085_10006088_pt1 | contig 19161 bp, 19 predicted proteins | sample Lox_Sample_45_FD_206712 | JGI IMG/M metagenome (GOLD analysis project Ga0335085, IMG submission 206712) | Soil microbial communities from Loxahatchee National Wildlife Refuge, Florida, United States - Lox_Sample_4.5 | ecosystem: Environmental > Terrestrial > Soil > Wetlands | place: USA...
CGGGGTTGCCGCGGCCGGCGGCGGCACCGGGATGGGCGGTGTCGACTTCCTGGTCTCAAACGGGGTGATCGACATCCGCGGCTTGAGATGCAGCTTGTCCGGCGCGGGCGCCGCCGGATCAGGGGCCGGCGTGGCGGGCGGCGGCGGGAGGGGGGCGTCGCCGGCTGCCGGGGCGGCCGGCGGCTCGGTCGTGGGCTGGCCGGGCGCGCCACCGGCCGGCACCTTCAGCTTCAGGCGCGGGGGCGGGGGCGGCGTCTCGTCGCTCATGGGTGAACCGTTAACAAATTCCCGCCATAGCGAAACCAAAAAGATGCGCTCGCGGTCTTCCTCTCAATCCGCCAATAACCAGTCCTCTCATGACCATGAAGCGCCTTCTCCCCGCCGTTCTGTTCGGCATGCTCGTCCTCACCGCCGGCTGCCACCTGCTGCACCGCAAACGGGCCGCGCCGGAATTGCCGCCTGCCGCCGGGGTCGAGGCCGAGTACCGCGACCGGTGGGTCGACCGCCGGGTCCATGACCTCATGGCCGCCAACGGCAACCTGACCGCGGCCGAGGCCCGGCAGACGGCGGAATCGGAATTCGCCAAGCAGTTTCCCTACGTCAGCATCCCGGCCACCGCCCCGACCCATTGAGCGGCTGCCCGCTCACTGCTCGTGGGTGAAATCGACCAGCTCGATCTCGAAGACGAGCGCCGTCATGCGGGGGATGCGCGGCGGATCCCCGCGCGTGCCGTAGCCGAGCTCGTAAGGCACGATGATCAACCGCTTTTCGCCACGCTTCATCTCCTTGAGCGTCTCCTCCCACGCCGGAATCAGCTGGTCGCGGCCGATCCGCGCCTGGAAGGGATGCGCGGGATCGAGCGCCTCGTTGAACACCTTCCCGTTGAGCAGCCGGCCCTGAAAAAGCACCGACACCATGTCGCCCGGACGGGGATGGTCGGTTCCCGTGCCCGGCGTGAGGATCACGTAACGCAGGCCGGTCGAGGTCTTGATCGCCTTGGGCCAGGTCTTCTCCACGTAGACCCGGTCATCCCACGACAGCTTCTCACGCTGCGCCCGCAACGGCAGGCTGCCACCCACCAGGGCCAGCACCAGGAGACAGAACGCGGCGCGCATGCCGGGAGTTTTATGACCGGACGCCGAAAGTAAAGCCCCGGTGGGGGAATTCAGCTGCGGCCGGCGGCCCGCACCGCCGGGTGCGCCGCCACCAACGCCAGCGCCCGCCGCAGCAGTGTGCGTCCCGGCTCAATCCGGTGCCAGGGCGAGGCGCCCGACGGGTGCGGCAACGGCACCACGTCGATCTCACGGCCGCCAATCCCGACGCGGAAGGCGCGCCCGACCACCGCGGCCAGCGGCGGTCCGCCGAGCAGCCGGCCGATGGCGAGCTTGCCGACCGGCAGCACGAGCCGCGGTCGCAGGAGCGCACACTCGCGCTCCAGCCAGCGGGCGCAGCGGGCGATTTCATCCGCGTCCGGCACCCGGTCGCCCCCCGCCGGTTTCTTCCCCGGGAAACAGCGGCAGACCGCGGCAAAATAGATCCGGTCCCGCGTCTCGTCCTCGGTCCAGCCGAGCGCCGTCTCAAACCAGGAGAATAGCGCGCGGCCGGCGGTCCAGGCGAACGGCCGCCCGAGCCGCGGCTCCCGGTCGCCCGGCGCCTGGCCCACGAGCAGGATGCGGCTGGCGACCGCCCGGCCGATCACCGGCGGCGGATGCATGTGCGGACACAACCGGCAGCGCTGCAGGGCGGCAAGATGGCGGCGGACCTGGTCGATCGTGGCGGGCATGGCGGTTCACCCGGCGCGGCGCAGGTTTTCGAGGGTCGCGAACGCCACCGCCGCCGGCCGGTCGGCCCGCACCCGGTCCGCGGCCGCGACGCAGGCCGTCCGCACCGCCGGATCCCGCAGCAGGTGGCGCAGCGCCGCCGCCACGCGCCCGGGCGTGAACCGGCGGGGATACAGCCGCCGGGCCACGCCGAGGCGGACGAGCCGCTGCGCGTTGTCCGGCTGGTCGTGCGCCATCGGCATCACGAGCTGCGGCACGCCCGCGGCCAGCGCCTGCGCCAGCGTGCCGATCCCGCCATGGTGCACGATGGCCGCCACGCGCGGCAGCAACCGGCTGAACGGCGCGTAGTCGACGACGTGCACCGCCGCCGGCAGCGGATCCGGCAGCTGTTCCCGGTGGGCGGTGGCCAGCACGACGCGCACCGCCAGCCGTTCGCAGGCCGCCAGGGCCGCGGCAAAAAACTCGCGGCCGTGGGCCATCGCGCTGCCCGGCGTGCAAAGCACCGGCGGCGCCCCGGCCGCCAGAAACCGCTCCAACTCCGGCGACAGCTCGTGCTGCTCGGCCCGGTCATAGAGCGGAAACCCGGCGAGGTGGCAGCGCGGCGGCCAGTCGGGCTGCGGCGGACCGAACCACGCGGGGAAGAGCCCGAGCACCGCATCGGGCGAATGCATCCACTCCCGCATCAGGCTGCGCGGCGGCGCGACTCCGGCGCGGGCGCAGGCGGCGCGCACCGCCGGTCCGGCCGCCCGGTCCAGCGGATTCGGCAGCGTGAAAAAGGCCCGCTTGAGCCCGCGGGGCAGCGCGCCGAACCACTCGCCATGCGCCCGCAGCACCGGCGTGTCGTGCAGGCTCAGGATCACCGCCGGCTGCAGGTGCACCGTCGCCAGCGGCCAGCCGTGTTTCTCCCGCGCCAGCCGGGCGCCGAGCGCGAGCAGGGAGCCGACCAGCACCACGTCCGGCCCGCCGCGCGCCGCCGCGGCCGTGATCGCCTCCAGGTATTCCCCGGTGGCCCGGCCGGCGTGCCCGAGCGTGAGGTGCAGCGCGCGCCATGGATGCCACAGATCCGGATTGCGGATGAGGCGCTCGTAGTCCCCGGGGTCGCCCACCGCGACGCACGGCAGGCCGGCGCGGTGGGCGAGGCCGTCGAACGGCGGCGTCAGGATGAGGGTCACCGCGTGGCCGCGATCGCGCAGGCCGCGCGCCAGCCAGAGGAACGGGTTCACATCCCCGGCGCTGCCCAGCGGGGCGAGGATGAAATGGCGGGGCATGGCCGGCACGGACCGCGCTCAGATGCTGTATTTCGCCCGGATGTCCCCGGGGATCGGCACGGCGCGGCGGGTCGCCAGGTTGATGAGCTTGTACCCGGCCCGGCCCTGGGCGCTGCGCTTGCCGGCCGGCCGCTTGTCGATCTCGAACGCCACCCGCACGCCGTCGCCGTCGGGCAGGAACTCCTCGATCCAGGTGCGCACGACGAAACGCTCCCCCAGCCCGAGGGGCCGGAGGAATTCCATGGTGAGGCCGGTCAGGTACCAGCCGAGGCCGCGGTCGATGAACGCCTCCCACGGCATCCCGTAGCAGCGCGCCATCTGGTCGTAGCGCGCTGCGAGCACGTAATCCATGTAGCGGCTGCTGTGGACGTGCTGGAACAGGTCGATGTCATCCGGCCGCACCTGCAGCTCGGTCTCGAACTTGGCGTGGAGGTTCGTCATCGCCCGGAACCTCGGTCCGCGCGGCGGCGGAGGCAATCCTTCCCGCGCCCGGGCTCAGGGCGCGCCGAAGAGGCGGTCGAGGCGCCGGCGGTCGCGCTTCGTCGGGCGCCCGGAGCCCTTCGCCCGGGCGAGGAACTGCTGCACGCGCTGGGCGCGGGCCAGCTCGTATTCCGCCGGCGGCGTGTGATCCGCGCAGAACGCGGCCACGAGCGGCGCGCCGACGCGCGCGCGTGGCACGGCGAGCACTTCGAGGGTGCGGTGGATCAGGCCCAGGCGGACGACCACCCGCTCCCCGGGGCGCACGGCGCGCGCCGGCTTCGCCGGCTGGCCGTTCACGGTGACGCTGCCCGCACGGCAGGCGTCGGTCGCCAGGCTGCGGGTGCGAAAGACGCGCACGGCCCAGAGCCATTTGTCGATGCGGTCCGCCTGCGGTGACCCGGTCACGACCGTCACCCTACCGCCGTCCGGGCGACGCGCCAAAGAAAATCCGGTGCCGCCCGGTCAACCGGCCTTCAGCCCCTGGAACTCCGAGCTGATCCAATCGCGGAGCAGGTCCTTTTCGTACCGCAGGTAGTCGTCGGTCGGCCACGCGGACCGCATCTGGTAGGCGAGGTCGGTGATCTCGCGATGGCCGGAGGCGACGACGGCGCCCTTGGCGTCCGTCACGCTGAAATCCAGGGTGATGCGCGGCGGATAGATCGCCTTGACGATGCGGACGTCATCGAACTGCGGCCCCAGCTGGGGCTCGAATTCACCCGCCAGGTCGACATCCGTCACCTTGATGTCCAGGTGCCGGCCGGGCGGCACGTAGCGTTCGGCCGTGGCCTGCATGAACTGCTGCAACTGGTTCACCAGGTCCATGGAGGTGCCTTCCCACGACGAGCGTTTGCAGTCGGTGAATTTGTCCGGCTGCACAAAAGCCACCGTCACCCGCGAAGCGGCCGGGACCGCTGCCCCGTCCGCGAAAGCCGCCCCGGCGCCGCCCAACAGAAGCAGCGCGGGCAGAAGGAGGTGTTGTGATTTCATCGTCACGTTGGGTTGGACTGAATATACACCCAACGGGTTCCGCTGCCCAGCCGGGAGTCCGGATGCCGGCAAAGCCGCCGCCGCGCTTGCCCAAGCGCGGGCCCGGCAATAACATCCCAGCCTGTCCTTGACACTCCGGAGGGGCTCCGGTCACCTTGACCCTCTTTTTTCGACAAGCCCATGCAACCCACATTTCGCCCTCACCGCAAAAAGCGTGCCCGTCAGATCGGTTTTCGCGCCCGGATGTCCACCAAGAGCGGCCGCAAGGTCCTGGCGGCCCGCCGGCGCAAGGGTCGGAAACGCCTCACGGTCGTCTGAGCGCGCCGGCGGCCATCTTTCCCGTGCCCGCGGCCCGTCCGCCCTCCCCACCCGCCGTCCGCCCGTCCCAGCGTTTCCGCGCGGAGCAGCGGCTGCGCCTGCAGCGCGATTTCCAGCGGATGCGCGCGCACGGGCGGCGCATTGACGGCGGCGTCTTCACCCTGTGGTGGCTCCCGCGCGAAGCCGCCGCCGGCGCCCCGGCGCGGGTCGGCGTCGTCGCCTCGACCGCGGCCGTGGGTCCGGCGGTGTCTCGCAACGCGGCCAAGCGCCGGCTGCGCGAGCTGTTCCGCCGGCACCAGGGAATCTTCCCGGCCGGCACCGACCTGCTGCTCGTGGCCCGCGCCGCCCTCAACCGGATGCCGTACCGCGAGGCCGAGGCCCGGTTTCTCGATATCTGCGGGCGGATCCCGGCGCCGAAACATGACTGAGCCGGGCACAATGCCGGCGGCGCTGCGCCGCGCGGCCGGATGGACGGCGTCCCTGCCGGCGCGGGGGCTGCTCGTCGCGCTCTGGATTTACCGGCGCACGGTCTCGCCGCTGCTGCCGGCGGTGTTCGGCCCCGCCTGTGGCTGCCGCTTCCATCCCACCTGCGCCGACTATGCGGCCGGGGCGGTGCGCGCCCACGGCGCGCTGGGCGGCGCATGGCTGGCGACGCGCCGCCTGCTCAAGTGCCACCCCTTCCATCCCGGCGGCTTCGATCCGGTTCCCCCCGCGCCCTGGAGGCGACCGGTCGCCCGGCGGGTGACCGGCGGTCCGGCCGCCCATCCGACTCTCCTGGTCTCCGCCCTTCGCCCCGGCGGCGGTCCCCGCTGACCGCCCGCCCGTCCTTTCAATCACTCCGACGCCTCCTCCCGCATGGACAAGAAAAACACCGTTTTGGGCGTCGTGCTGCTGATCGCGGCATTTGCCAGCCTGTACCTCGGTTCGCACCTGTCGCCGCCCCCGGCACCCCCGGCCCCGGCCGCGGAGTCCCGCCCGGCGACCAGCCCGGCCGGACCGGTCACCCTGGGGCCCGCGACCGCCCCGGCCGCCCCGGCCACGGCGGCGGCGCCCACGGCGCCGCCCGCGCCGACCTCGGACGCGACCTTCGCCCCCGTCGCCTCGGAAAACGCCCGGGCCACGATCACAACCCTGGAGAACGACTACATCGCGGTGCAGCTGTCCGATTTCGGCGGCGCGATCAATGCCGTCGCGTTCAAGAAATACGGCGCCGAGGCCGGCCAGCCCGAGCCCTACGTCTTCAACCAGACCCACGTGGATCCGATCCTCGCGTTCACCGAGGGCTCGCCCGACGGGCTGGACCGGAACACGCCGTTCCAGCGCGTCAGCGCCACCGCCACCGAGGTGGTGTATCGCGCGGTGATCGACCGGCACCTCGAAATCACCCGTCGCTACTCGCTGGTGCCCGCAAAGGGCGATCCCCGGCGCGATCCCGGCGTCTACATGGTCCGGCATGAGACCACCTTCCGCAATCTCGGCCCCGCGCCCCTGGCGTTGTCGCGGGTCGCCTTCAGCCTGGGCACCGCGGCGCTCGTCAGCGCCAACGACTACGGCCAGTACCTGAACGTCGCCGCCTACAACGGCTCCGCGGCGGAGGTCACCGACCGCGGCGCGCTGGAGGGCGCCGGCTTCATCGGCCGGATGTTCGGCCGCAGCTCCGAACCCAAGGCCTCCGTCGAGACGCCCGGTCCCGTCGTCTGGGCCGCGGTCAAGAACCAGTTCTTCGCCAGCATCTACGCCGGCTCGCAGCCCGGCACCGCCGTCATCACCCGCCGCGTCGAGCTGCCCCCGATCCCCGGCGCCCGGATGGCCAACATCGGCCTGACGGGCGCGGAGCGGTTCGACCTGCCGACGCTGGCGCCGGGCGCGACGGCCACCCTGGCCGGATCCCTCTACGTCGGCCCGAAGGAATACCGGCGGCTGTCCCTCTGCCCGGAGCACGAGGACAAGGTGATGCAGTACGACCGTTACTTCTTCAGCCGGATGTTCCTCAGCGGTTACGTCGCGCCGTTCATGAACACGCTCATGAACTGGACGCACCACTGGGTCTACAACTGGGGCCTCGCGATCGTGCTGATGACGCTGATCCTCAAGGTCGTCACCCTGCCTTTCACGCTCGCCGCCTCGCGTTCGGCCAAGCGGATGCAGAAATTCCAGCCGGAGATCCAGGCCCTGCGCGAGAAATTCAAAGACAACCCCCAGAAGCTCAACCAGGCGACGCTCGAGCTGTTCAAGGAGCACAAGATCAACCCGATGGGCGGATGCCTCCCGCTGCTCATCACCATGCCCCTGTTCTTCGGCTTCTTCACGATGCTGCAGGGCTCGGCCGAGCTGCGGTTCCAGGGCTTCCTCTGGGCCCGCGACCTGTCGGCGCCGGACACCGTCGGCCACTTCCTCGGGTTCCCGATCAACATCCTGCCGCTGATCATGACCGCGACGATGGTCTTCCAGATGCGCCTCACGCCGCAGCCGACGGTGGACAACGCCCAGGCGCGGATGATGAAGTTCATGCCGATCATCTTCACGTTCATCTGCTACGGCTACTCCTGCGCGCTGTCGCTCTACATGACGATCAACGGCCTCTTCACCATCGGCCAGCAGCTCGTGATCAACCGCATGAAGGACGTCGCGATCGACACCCCGGCGGCGGCCGGCCCCGGCGGCCGCCCGGCGCCAAAGAACGTGACGCCGACGCGCAAGAAGGGTAGAAAATAGCGCGCGGCGAACGGCGCCGCGGTCCGGGCTCCGCCACCTTCACCTTCCCTCTTCTGTCATGGCTGGTCATAACAAGTGGGCCAAAGTCAAACGCGCCAAGGCCGTCACCGACGCGCGCAAGGGCAAGGTGTTCAGCCGGCTCGCGCGCGACATCACCATGGTGGCCAAGTCCGGCGGCGGCGATCCGGGCATGAACCCGCGGCTGCGCACCATCCTGATGAAGGCGCGCGAGGCCAACATGCCCGCCGACAACATCGACCGCGCGATCAAGAAGGGCACGGGCGAGCTGCCCGGCGTGGTGTACGAGGAGGTGATCTACGAGGGTTACGCCCCCGGCGGCGTCGCCGTGATCGTGCAGGTCACCACCGACAACAAGAACCGCACCGCCTCCGAGGTGCGCAGCATCTTCACCCGGTACGGCGGCAATCTCGCCGGCGCCGGCGCCGTCCTCTACAAGTTCCAGCACCTCGGCCAGTTCCTGATCAGCAAGGACCAGGCCTCCGAGGACACCCTGGTCGAGATCGCCCTCGAGGCCGGCGCCGACGACGTCATCACCACCGAGCACGGCTTCGAGATCCGCAGCCCGGTGCGGGCCTTCGACGCCGTCAGCCAGGCGCTGGAGAAAAAGGGCATCAAGCCCGACGCCGCCGAGATCGCCTACGTGCCCACCCAGACGATCCCGGTCACCAACCTCGACACCGCCCGCTCCTTGCTCAAGCTCCAGGAGTCCCTCGAGGAGCTGGACGACGTGCAGAACGTCTCCGCCAACGACGAGATGGACGACGCGCTGAGCGAGCAAGCGCACGCCGGCTAGGCCGGCCCCGGCGCTCCGGCCGGACCCGGAGGAAACGCGGGCCGGGATGACGCAAAAATCTGTGTTCATCCGCGCCCTTCTGTGGTTAATACGGGCCGCACATGAACGACGCGGAGGAGAACTCCAGCGGTCCGGTCGCCGCCGGCGAGGTCGGCCTCGTCGAGGCGCGGGATTTCGTCCATGCGCCGCCGTTCACCTGCGAAAGCGGCCAGACCCTGCCGGGCTTCACCCTGCGCTACGAGACCTACGGCCGCCTCAACGCCGCGCGCGACAACACCGTGCTGGTCTGCCATGCGCTCAGCGGCGACCACCATTGCGCCGGCATCCACGCCCTCTCCGACCCCAAGCCCGGCTGGTGGAACAACTTCATCGGCCCGGGTAAGGCGGTCGACACGACCCGCTTCCACGTGCTCTGCGCCAACGTCCTCGGCGGCTGCCAGGGTTCGACCGGCCCGTCCTCGCCCAATCCCGCCACGGGCCGGCCCTACGGCCTCGCCTTCCCGTTCGTCACCATCCGCGACATGGTCCGGGCGCAAAAGCTCCTCTGCGACCACCTCGGCGTGACCGCGCTCCACGCCGTCATCGGCGGCTCGATGGGCGGGATGCAGGTGCTGCAGTGGGGGATCGAGTATCCGGCCTTCGTGCGCCGCCTGCTTCCGCTGGCCACGACGGCGCGCGAGGGCGCGCAGGCGATCGCGTTCAACGAGGTCGGCCGCCAGGCGATCATGCAGGACCCGGAGTGGAACCACGGCGACTATCCCAAGGGCGGCGGCCCCCGCGTCGGGCTCGCGGTGGCGCGGATGATGGCGCACATCACCTACCTCTCCGACGCGAGCCTGGACCAGAAATTCGGCCGGCGCCGGGCGGGCACGGCCGACAACCCCGCCTACACCTTCGACGTGCAGTTCGAGGTCGAGAGCTACCTGCGCCACCAGGGCGAGAGCTTCATCAACCGGTTCGACGCCAATTCCTACCTCTACATCACCCGCGCGCTCGACCACTTCGACCTGCCCGCCGCCTACGGCTCGCTGGAACAGGCCTTCGCGCCGGTCCAGGCCGAGACGCTCTGCGTCGCCTTCACGTCCGACTGGCTCTTCCCGCCCGAGCAGAACCGCGAGTACGTCCTCGCGCTCCTGCGCGCCGGCAAGCGCGTCAGCTACGCCGAACTCGCGATGACCCTCGGCCACGACTCCTTCCTCCTCGAATCCGCGGACCTCTACGCCCTCGTGCGCAGCTTCCTCGGCGCGCCCGATCCGTCATGAACAAGCTGGTCGAGAAACGCACCGTCGACATGCAGATCATCGGCGACTGGGTCGAGCCCGGCAGCCGGGTGCTGGATCTCGGGTGCGGCCGCGGCGTGCTCCTCGACTACCTGCAGCAGACCAAGCAGGTGCGCGGCGTCGGCGTCGACCTGGATTTCCACAAGATCCTCGGCTGCGTCCGCCGGGGCGTCACCGCCTATCAGGGGGACCTGGAGGTGTTCATGCGCGCCTTCCCGGACGGCTTCTTCGACCGCGTGATCTGCTCGCGCACCGTGCAGGAGCTGGCGGGACCGGCCGCCGTGATTCTCGAGGCCCTGCGCGTCGGCCGGGCGCTGACGGTCGGGTTCGTCAACCACGGTTATTGGAAGAACCGACTCGATGCCTTCTTCCTCGGCCGCAAGCCGCGCAACCCGGTGTACACCACCGACTGGTTCGAGAGCCGGCCCGCCAATCCGGTGTCGGTCGACGATTTCGAGCAGTTCTGCGCGACCAAGGGCATCCACATCAGCCGCCGCGCGCTGTTGCGCGGCGACTGGAAGACCCGCTGCGCCTACCGGCCGAACCTGTTCGCCGGCTACGCCCTCTACGACCTCTCGCGCTGAGCGGAGGGCGCCCCGGTCGCGCCATTCCCCGCGCCTCCTCCGCCGCCACGCCCTGAATCCGTTTGTCATCTATTAAATGACCAACGCCGATTCCGGCTGCGCTTCCCCGTCCGCCGCGGCCGCCCCTATTCCTGCACCGCCCCCCGATCTGTTTGTCATCTATTAAATGACAAACTCCTGATCCGCTTGCCGATGAAAAAGGCCGGTCCGAAGACCGGCCTTGGAAACTAGAGAATCCGGCGGCGCCTCAGGTCTCGTAGGGCGGGAGGAACTTCTCGATGCGGTGCTTTTCGAGGCGGGCGAACAGCGGCAGGCCGTTGTCGTAGGCCACCGGCACCTCGCCCTGGATGAGCGGCAGCGCGTAGCGGAAGAACTGGAAGTTCATGCTGACGCCGTCCTCGTTGATCCATTCGCGCGGCAGCTTCTTCACGCCGTTGGCGATGTCGCCCAGCGGCGCCAGGCCGGTCTCGCACGTGTAGTGGTCGGTGTCCCCGCGCACGAGGATGACGCACTTGTCGGTCTCGCCGTTGATCGCCGCCTTGACCGCGGCCTGGCCGGCGAGGAACGCCTCGTCGTTGTCGGTCTTTGACGAGCAGTGGGCGGCGGCGCGCTGGGCGATGCCGAGCTTGGCCGTGCGGGCCTTGGCCCCCGTCACGTTCTGCTCGACCAGCCGCATCAGGTACTCGCCCGCGCCGCCGAGCTGGGCGTGGCCGAAGGCGTCCGTGGCCGCGCTGTCGGTGGCCAGGTAGTTCCCATCCTTGTCCACCAGGCCCTCGCCGACGACGATGAGGCAGTATTTCTCGCGCTTGAGCACGCGGCGGACGTCCTCGATGAATTTCTCCGCGCTGAACGCCACCTCGGGCAGATAGATGAGGTGCGGCGGGTCGTAGGGGTGGTCGCGGCGCTTCGCCAGGGCCGCGCCCGCGGCGATCCAGCCGGCGTTGCGGCCCATGACCTCGAGGATGGAGACGAGGTCGTTCTGGCCCATGGCCTCGTTGTCGCAGGCCAGCTCGCGCACCGTGGCGCAGATGTACTTCACCACGCTGCCGTAGCCGGGGCAGTGGTCGGTCACCGCCAGGTCGTTGTCGATCGTCTTCGGCACGCCGATGACGCGGAGCTCGTAGGCCTGCGCCTGGGCGAGCTTGGAGATCTTGTCGGCGGTGTCCTGCGAGTCGTTGCCGCCGCAGTAGAAGAAATAGCGGATGTTGTGCGCCTTGAAGACCTCGATCACCCGGTCGAAGTCCTGCTGTTTCTTGAGCTTGTAGCGGCAGGTGCCGAGGGCGGCGCCGGGCGTGGCGCGCAGCGCGCGGATCTGCTGCTGCGACTCGGAGGCGAGGTCGATGAAATCCTCGTTGAGGATGCCGAGCACCCCGTTGAGGCCGCCATAGACCTCCTCGATGCAGTTATGGTTGAGGGCCTCGGTGATGACGCCGGCCACGCTGGCGTTGATCACGGCGGTCGGACCGCCCGACTGGGCCACTAGACAATTACCTACGAGTTCGGACATGGCAGGGTGTGGGAAAGGTGGTTCGAGCTGACGGAAAGAGGAGCAACCAAAGGGTCCGCTCCGAGGCGTGGCAAACCAAATCTCCCGGGCGGGTCGGTCCGGGCGGACGGGCCGCCGCGAATTCTGTTTCCGGCCCGCCGGGATTGTGCAGGCTCGGGCTGCACACCCCGCAACCACCACCCCCGGAGGCCCCATGATGCGCCCACGCAACCTGATGATTCTGGCCGCCTTCGCGCCGGCCCTGCTCGCGCCCGTCGGCGCGGCGGAGCTCGCCGGCCGCTGGCACGCCGAGTTCGACACCCAGATCGGAACCCAGAAATACACCTACACCTTCAAGGTCGACGGCGCCCAGCTCACCGGCACGGCGGCCTTCGAGCGCGAGACCGGCAACGGCGAGGTGGCGCTGAAGGACATCAAGCTGGAGGGCGACAAGATCTCGTTCGTCGAGCCGCTGAAGTTCGACGACCAGGAGATCAGCATCACCTACGCCGGCACCATCACCGGTGACGAAATGAAGCTCACCCGCCAGGTGGGCGACATCGCCACCGAGGAGCTGGTGGCCAGACGTGTCATGGAGCCGCCCGCGGCCGCGCCCCCGGCGCCGGCCAAGTAGCGGGCGCGTTCCGGCGTCCGGCCCTCAATTTCCGGCCGGCGGTTGGCCCCCGGCCGCGGCCTCAAGCCGCGCCGCCTCGGCGAGCTGCTCCGCGGCCTCCGCCGCGCGGCCCGCCCGCTGCAGCTCCTCCCCCAGGTTGCGGTGGGCCGGGGCATAGTCCGGATCCAACCGCAACGCCTCCCGGTACTGGGCGATGGCATCGGCCGGGCGCCCGGCCGCGTCCAACGCATTGCCCAGGTTGTTGTGCACGTCCGCGCCGCCGGCGCCGAGCCGCAGCGCCTGTTCGAAACTGGCAATCGCCGCCGCCGGCCGGCCCGTCTGGGCGTAGGCAATGCCCAGGGTGTTGTGCGCATCAGCGAATCCCGGCTGCAGCTTCACCGCCTCGGTGCAGGGGGCGACCGCCTCCGCCGGCCGGCCGGCCTGGATCAGCGCGTAACCCAATCCCACCCAGGCCGCCGCATACCGGGGATCGAGACGCACCGCGTCGCGATAGGCCGCGATCGCCTCGTCGACGCGGCCGGCCAGGAGCAGCGCATAGCCGAGATTGTTGTCCCCGGGCGCCCAGGCGGGGGTGAGCCGCAGGGCCGCGCGCCAATGCGCGATGGCCTCCCCGACCCGGCCGTCGTGCAACAGCGCGTCGCTCAGCTCGGCCTCGGCATCCGCGCCCCCCACCTGCAACCGCACCGCCGCCTCATAATGCCGGATCGCCTCGGGATAGCGTTCGAGGCGCACCAGCGCCCGCGCCAGGTTGAAATGCGCGAGGCCGTATGCCGGCTTCAGGCGCAGGGCCTGCTCGAATTGCGCCACGGCCTCCGGCAGCCGTCCGAGCTGGGCCAGGTCATACCCGAGCTTGTTGTGGATGGCCGGCGCGTCCGCGGCGAAGGTCGCATCGGCGGCGAGCCGCACCGCCATCTCATCCGCCGCGACGGCCCCGGCATACCGGCCCTGCCCGGAGCAAGCGATGCCGAGGTTGTACCACGCCCGCGCATTGCGCGGCGCCTTGGCCGCCGTGTCGCGCCACAAGGCGAGCTCGGACCCGTAGGTCGCGTTGCGCTCGAAGGTCAGCCAGCCGAGCGCGCCGGCCAGCACCGGCCACAGCACGAGGCTGCGACGGCCGAGCACGGCGTGCAGGCCGGTCACCACCACCACCACCGCCGCCGCCAGCGGCAGGTACAGGCGGTGCTCGACGATCATTTGGTTCGTCCCCGGCACGACACTGGTGGGGGCGAGGATGACGAAGAACCACGCGCCCAGAAATCCGGCGGCGGGCCGGTGCCGGAGGGCCACCAGGGTCGCCGCGGCCAGGGGCACGACGACCAGCGCGAAGGGGGCCGCCTCCCGGAGTCCCACCCAGAACGTGCCGTAATCGAAGACGAGGGGATGGGGCCACAGCATCAGCTTCAGGTAATGCGCGACGGCCACGAACTGCGTCAGCCAGTAGTCCCAGGGCGGGACGCCGGTGTTGATCCCGACGGTGCCGCCGCGATTCCAGCCCGTGCCGGCGACCAGCAGCGCCAGCGGCACCCAGGTGGCGGCCAGGCTCAGATGCAGCCGGCGCCGGCGGCGCCACGCCTCCCGGAAGGTGCCGGCCACGAACGTCCGGTCATACAGGAACACCAGCAGCGGCGTCGTGGCCGCGACCTCCTTCGTCGCCACGCCCAGCAGGCACGCGGCGATGGTCATGGCCGACCATTTTCTTGCACCACCGGGACGCAAAGACGCCAAGGGGACTCCCCCTGGAGCAATTCCCTCTTGGTTCCCTGGCGTCCTGGTTGTTTCAACCCCACCACCGTCCGCGACTGTACCGGCCGCCCGGATGAACGCGTACAGCATCAGCAGGCTGAACAGTCCCGCGAGCGACTCCGCCCGCTGGCTCACGTAGGTGACGGACTCCGTCTGCAGGGGATGCAGCAGCCAGAGCCCCGCGGCCGCGGCGGCCAGGGGCAGGGAAGACTCGCCGAACCGCGGCCGCAGGAGCGGTCCCGCCAGCGTGCGCCGGACGACGCCGAAGAGGGTGCAAGCCGCCAGGAAGTGAAAGACGAGGTTGAGCGCGTGGTAGCTCCACACCTCCTCCCCGCTGATCGCATAGTTGACGGCCAGGCTGAAGTTCAGCACGGGCCGGCCGCTCACCGTCGCGCCGCCGCCGGGCGGGGCGAACGCCTCCCACGGCGGCCAGAGATGATGGAGGGTCGGGTTCTCCGTGACCGCGTCCGCGTCATCCAGCACGAACGGAGCCAGGAGGGTGTTGCGATAGGCGGCCAGCGCCGCCACCGCGAGCAGGCCGGCGACGAGGAGCACCGCGCGCCGCGACGGTCCGGAGGGCGGCGACGCCGCGTTCACCGCCGCGAAAGAACCGGAATCCTGTGCCATGGACACCTGCCTCCCGTCCCCCGGCGATCGCGCGGGCCTGCCGCTGGGCACGCGCCGGCCCTAAAGGAGCCGGCCGGGCTGGTATTCCGCCGCGCCCTTCACGCGCTTCGCCAGCGGCTGGACCTCGTTGACGAACGCATCGACCTGGTGCGGCGCCGCGCCCACGTAGCGGTTGCTCTCGGCGAGGATCGCCTGCAGTTGACGCTTGCTCAGCCCGACGCGCCGGTCGCCCGCGAGCCGCGCCAGCAGGTCGGTCTCGCCATTGTTCGCCCCCGAGCGCAGCGCCCGGCCCGCCGCCAGCGCGTGTTCCTGGATGGCCGCGTGGGCCACCTCGCGGCCCGCCCCGTTCTTCACCGCCTCCATCAGGATCGTGGTCGAGGCGAGGAACGGCAGGTTGCGCTCGTTCTCGAGCGCGATCGCGGCCGGGAACACGTCCATCTGCTGCAGCACGGTGAGGAAGGTCTCGAGCAGCCCGTCGAGCGCGAAAAAGGCGTCCGGCAGCGCCACGCGGCGCACCACCGAGCAGGACACGTCGCCCTCGTTCCACTGGTGGCCGCTGAGCCCGGCGGTCATCGCCACGTAGCCGCCGAGCACCACCTGGAAACCGCAGATCCGCTCGCAATTCCGCGCGTTGACCTTGTGCGGCATCACCGACGAGCCGACCTGGCCCTCCTTGAATCCCTCGGTCAGCAGGCCCTGGCCCGCCATCAGCCGGATGGTGTGGGCGAAGCTCGCCCCGGCCGCGCCCACCTGGTGCAGCGCCGTGACCACGTCGAAATCCAGGCTGCGCGGGTAGACCTGGCCGACGGCGATCAGCGAGGCATGGAAGCCGAGGTGCCGCAGGACGCGGCCCTCGAGCTCCGCCACCTTCTCGGCGCGCCCGCCAAGCAGCGTCAGCTGGTCGAGCTGCGTGCCCACCGCGCCCTTCAGGCCGCGCACCGGGTAGCGCTCGATCAGGTTCTCCAGCCGCTCGAAGGCGATCAGCAGCTCCTGGCCGAACATCGCCAGGCGCTTGCCGAGCGTCGTCGGCTGCGCGGGCACGTTGTGGGTGCGGCCGGTGACCATCAGGTCGCGGTGGGCCTCGGCCTGGCGCGCGATCGCGAGGAGGGCGGCGACGGTCTTGAAATGGACGACCTTGAGCGCGCGGCAGATCTGGAGCTGCTCCACGTTCTCCGTCAGGTCGCGGCTGGTGAGCCCGAGGTGGATGAACTGCCGGCCGGCCAGGTCGGAGAACTCCTCCAGCCGCGCCTTCACGTCGTGGAGGGTGACGCGCTCGCGCTTCAGGATGGAGCCGAGGTTGATCAGGTCGCGGACCCGCTCGTAATCCTTGATCGCGTCGGCCGGGATCGGCACCCCGAGGTCCTTCTGCGCCTTCATCACCGCGATCCAGAAGTCGCGCTCGAGCAGGATGCGGCCCGGGAGCGACCAGATGTCCTTCATCGCCGCCGAGGCGTAGCGCTCGGCCAGGATGTTGGCGATGGCGGGCGGCGCGACGGGCGCCGCGGGCGGCTCCGGCGGCTTCGGGGACGCGCCCTCACTCGCGCTGGCGGACGGTGGTTTCACGGCGGAAAAAGACGAGCGGGGAGCCGTAGCAAAACCCCCGGGGGATAGCTACAGAAAAAAGACCCCCACCCCCGCGGCCCGCTACGCCAGGCAGCGCACCGCCATCTCCCGCAGCACCTCCTCCTGCTCGCCCGGGCGGCGGACGAGCTCCTCGAAGGCGGCGAGGAACTCCTGCTGGTTGTCGATCAGCCGGCGCACCGGCGGCAGCGGCGCCCCGCCGGCCAGCTTGCCCAGATACCAGAGGTTCTGGGTGAAGAGGTTGAAGGAATTCTTCTCCGTCGCGCCGGCAAACGCGGGGGCGTGGGCCGCGGCCGCCCGCTCGAACTCCCCGCGGTCGAGGCCGCGCGGGCCCAGCCGCACCTCGCCCGCGTCGAGCAGCACCTTCAGCTGCAGGAGCACCCGGTTGCGGTTCTGCAGGGCCGCGAGCACCGGCCGGGCGTCGCCGCCGGCAAAGAAGTGGCGGTGCAGCGCCGCGAGGGTCCACGGCAGGTCGCCCCGGCCGAACGCCTCCGCCGCCTCGAAAAAATCGCCCTCGGCAAAGTTGGGGGTCAGTTCCGCGACGTGCGGCTCCGCCACCGTGCCGCCCGCGCCGGCGTAGCTGGCGAGCTTGCGCACCTCCTCCACCAGCAGCCGGGCGTTCGGCCCGACCCGGGCGAGGAGGAGTTCGAGCGCGTCCGGCGCCAGCGTGACCCCCTGCGCCTCCGCCTCGGCGAGCGCCACCGGCGCCAGCGCCGCGGCGCCCTCCCTGCCCTCGTCGCCGATGAAGGTGTAGTCCGCCGTCGCCTCGCACCACTTGATGAACGAGCGCCGCCGGTCCACCGGCGCCGCCGTCACCACCACGGCCACCTCGTCCGGATTCACGGCCCCGAGCAGGGCCTGCATCTCCTCCACCTGGCGCAGCGTGCCCTCGGCGCGGCCGGTGACCGAGTCGGCCAGGAAGTTCACGTCCTTGAGCCAGACCGCGCGCCGGCCGCCGAAGAGCGACAGGGTCTGCAGCGCCTCGCGCAGCCGGTTCACCGCAGCCTCGACCTCGCCGACGTTGCCGGCAAATCCGTTGATCACTTCGCGCGAGAATTCGTCGGCGACCCCGGATGCCAGCGCCGCATAGCGCTCCTGCCCCAGCCGGTTGACGAGGAAGTCGTCGGGGCCGCAGACGAAGAGGAACGGTTGGGCGGGCATCGGGTTCCGGTTTGCCGGCGAATGCCGGTCAGGGCACGCCTAAAAATCGCCCCGCCCCGCCCTCCGAAAGCCTTGTCGCCGGGGCGGCGCCGTGCGCAGAATCCCCCCGGATGCCATGAACCCCTGCGTCGCGCCGTCCGACTTCGCCGCCGTCCTCCTCGCCGCCAGCCGCGGCGGCCATCCAGCCAGTCCCTTGTTTTTCCCGGTGATGTTGGGACTGTTCGCGGTTTTCTTCGTATTCGCGATCCGGATGGCCGGCGTCCAGCAACGCAAGACCCGCGTCCAGCTCGCCGCCCTGGCGGCGCGCCTCGGCCTCGAGGTGCGCGAGGCGCCGACGACCGGGGTGCTCGGCCTCAAGCCCACGCCCACCGTCGAGGGCCGGCACCGCAACCGGGCCGTGCGGTTCTTCACCTACACCACCAGCTCCGGCAAGAGCCAGACCCACTGGTGCGCGGTCGCCGCGGCGGCAGCCGGCGCCGGGGGGTTCACGCTCGACCTGTTTCCCCAGAACTTCCTCACCCACATCGGCGTCGCCCTCGGCATGCAGGACATCCGGGTGGGCGATCCCGCCTTCGACCCGCTCTTCGTCGTCAAGTCCAACGACACGGCCTACACCCAGGCCGCGCTGCTCCCCGAACTTCGCGCCCGCCTCGTCGCGGAGCGCGGGCGGGGCGCCCGCGGCCACTTGTCGGTCAAGGGTGGCGAGGTCCGCTACGCCGAGATGGGTTTCTTCAGCCAGGAAGCCCAGGTGGCGCGGCTGGCCGACATGCTCGAGATCGTCTGCGACCTCGCCGAGGTGGCGGAGGTTTACCAGAAGCCCTGACGGGGCGCCTAATGCGCTCGCCGCCCCGGCGCGGGCGCATTACGGGTGAACGAATCCGCCGCCGGCCTGTCCCACCCACCCTCTGCCCTCTCTGTCCATGACGCTGTTCCGTCCCCTCCTCCTCACGGCCCTGGCGCTCGGCGCCGGCCGGCTCGCGGCCGACGTGCCCGCCCCCCTCGCCGCGCCGAAAACCACGGCGCCCGCCACCCCGCCGCCCGCGCCCGCCTTTGCCGCCCCGGCCCGAAACTCCAGCCCCAGCGGCCTGATCGTCGACCTGCCGGCCGCCGACACCGCGGCGCTGCCGGCCGACGTCATCGCCCAGGCCACGGCGCGGCTGCGGGAGCTGGTCGCACGCCAGAACGCGCTGCTCACGGCCGCCGGCCAGCCGGGAGCCGACATGGACAACGTCAAGCGCGACATCCAGACGCTGCTGTTCGATTACGACGCCTACCTCCGCACCTACCCCACGTTCGCGCCGGGTTACGTCACCTACGGCCTCCTCCTGGGCCGGGTCGGCATGCGCCGCGAGTCGGCAGCGATCCTCCTCAAGGCCAACCAGCTCGATGCCAACCTGCCGCTGGTGAAGAACCAGCTGGGCAACTACCTCGCCGAGCAGGGCGAGCCGATCGAGGCCGCGAACTACTACCTCGCCGCCATCCAGCTCGCGCCCAACGAACCGCTCTACCACTACCAGCTCGGCACCCTGCTCACCGAAGCCCGCGACGATTTCCTCCAGAGCGGCCAGTGGACCCGGGCGCAGATCGACCACACCATGCAGGAGGCGTTCAGGCGCGCGGCCGAGCTCGCCCCGAACAACATCGCCTACGCCTACGCCTACGCCTTCTCCTTCTATGACCTCGCCGTGCCCGACTGGGACGC
>Ga0335085_10006089_pt1 | contig 19158 bp, 14 predicted proteins | sample Lox_Sample_45_FD_206712 | JGI IMG/M metagenome (GOLD analysis project Ga0335085, IMG submission 206712) | Soil microbial communities from Loxahatchee National Wildlife Refuge, Florida, United States - Lox_Sample_4.5 | ecosystem: Environmental > Terrestrial > Soil > Wetlands | place: USA...
GTCATCCTGAGCGAAGCGAAGGACCAATGCAGTCTGCTTGCGTCTGATCCGCTGCCGGCCGATTTCCAATCAACAATCAAAAATCATCAATCAACAATTTCTCTTACAATGCTCTGGTGTCCGAAGCAAAGCCATTCCGCCTGACGGAGTCCGTGAAAGCCGCGGGTTGAGCGTCTAAGCTGAGTCCAGCGGTGCTGGACAAAGTGCTTGGGAAATTAGCCCGGCAACACGACCCAAACGTCCTGGTCGGCTTCGATCACGCCGACGACGCCGGAGTGTATCAACTCAGCCCCGACCAGGCACTGGTGCAAACAGTAGACTTCTTCACTCCGATCGTCGATGACCCGTACACCTTCGGCCAGATCGCCGCCACCAACGCGCTCTCCGACGTCTACGCCATGGGCGGAAAGCCGCTCACCGCTCTTGCTCTTGTCTGCTTCCCCGACAAAGCGGATCTGGAAATCCTCGAGCGCATTCTCGCCGGCGGACTCTCAAAGATGATTGAAGCTGGATGCACGGTGATCGGCGGACACAGCATCCGCGACGAAGAAACCAAGTTCGGCTATTCCGTCACCGGAGTGATCCACCCGAAAAAGATTTGTCAGAATCAAGGCGCGAAACCTGGCGACAAACTGATCTTCACCAAAGCACTAGGCACAGGTGTGATCTCCACAGCAATCAAGAAAGGCAAAGCCGAGCAAAGTTGGATCGAAGCCGCAGTCGAATCAATGACGACGCTAAACAAGAACGCCGCAGAAGTAATCGCAGACCACGTGGGGACAGCCGCCTCGGCTGTCCAATCGAGCGAAGCTCGACAGGCTAACTCGACAGCTGGCGGCGACCGTGGAAGAGCGGCCCTTCAGGGCCGCGAAAGAGTCCCGGACGATATTGGGGCTTTAGCCCAATCGTCTTTGGCCAACGACCAACAACCGACGACCGACGACACATTTGCAGTTCATTCCATGACCGACATCACCGGCTTCGGCCTCATCGGCCACCTCCGCGAAATCCTGGCGGCCTCAAACGTCTCAGCGGTAGTCCATGCCAACCGCATCCCGCTTCTGCCAGGCGCCCTCGAATGCGTGCGCGCCGGCCACATCCCCGGAGGCCTCAACAACAACCGCGACTTCGCCGAGTGCATGGTGAGCTATGACGAAAGCGTGCCGGAAGACATGCGCGCCATTCTCTATGACCCGCAAACCGCCGGAGGACTGCTGATCTCGGTCACAGGCAATGCCATAGCGTTGGTGAATCATCTCAACGACGCCGGTGTTCCAGCAGTAGAAATCGGCGAAGTCCTGCCGCTCTCCAAGCCGCAAATCAAGATCGTCAAGTGAACCGGCCCCGGCTCGCAAGGATCGAACCAGGAAAAAGGCCATCCCATTATTTCTGGGATGGCCTATCAACACAAAGAATTCCAAGAGCTCTAAGCCGCTTTCCGCGACTTGGCCGAACCTCCAGCAAACGCAGCTTCCATCTTCTCCATCGCCTGATCGATCGTGAAGCTGGCGGCTTTCTGCCGTGGTGGAAACTCCTTGAAAGTTTCCAGGAACTTGCCGACCAGTCCTTGCGCTGCCGTAAGCATGTAGCCCTTCGACATGTACCAGTCCCAATAGGTGTTCGAAGTTGTATCCGCACGCTTAAACGGATCGGTCCGCAGGTTGTAGATCTTCGGGATTCTTAGTGCGGTGAACGGTTCTGTCCAGATTCGCAAGGTCCCTTCACAACGCTGCTCCATGAATACTGCCTTCCAATTGCCAACGCGGATGGCAACAAGGTCGCCATCATCGGAAAAGTAGATGAATCCCTCCCGCGGACTCTTCTTCTCTTTTCCGGTCAGATAGGGCAGCAAGTTGAACCCATCGATATGCACTTTAAAGGTCTTGTCGCCCGCTCTGTGCCCTTTCTTGCACTTTTCGATGATGTCCGGCTCGCCCGCCGCCGCGAGAAACGTTGGCAGCCAATCGTGATGCTGCACAATCTCGTTCGAAACGACGCCCGCCGGAATTTTCCCCGGCCAGCGCACCAGCAGCGGAACGCGGAATGCCCCTTCCCAGTTCGTATCTTTCTCACTGCGAAAAGGAGTCATCGCCCCATCGGGCCACGTGTTCATGTGTGGTCCATTGTCCGTGGTGTAGACGACGAGGGTATTCTCGGTGATTCCCAACTCGTCGAGCAGGTCCAGCATCTCGCCGATGTTCTTGTCGTGATCAATCATCGTGTCGTGATACGGCGACTGATGCGGTCCGGCCTGACCCAGGCTCGACGGCTTGGTGTGCGTACGAAGATGCATGTGCGTAGTATTGAGCCAGCAGAAGAATGGCTGGCCGGCATCGTGTTGCTTCGTAATCCAGTCCTTGGCGGCAGCGACAAACTCATCGTCGTAAGTCTCCATACGCTTCCGTGTCAGCGCGCCCGTGTCTTCAATCCTTTGCTTGCCGACGCGTCCCCATCGAGGCTGTTCTGTCGGATCGTCCTTGTCTGTGGCCCAGCAGTGCAAGACCCCGCGAGGTCCAAACTTCTCTTTGAATCTAGGGTCCTTGGGATAATCCGGGTCTTCGGGGTCCTCTTCCGCATTCAAATGATACAGGTTACCGAAGAACTCATCGAATCCGTGCAGGGTCGGCAGGTACTGGTTCATATCGCCAAAGTGGTTCTTTCCAAACTGCCCTGTGGCATAGCCGAGCGGCTTCAGCAGTTCGGCAGTCGTGGGATCTTCTGCCTGTAGACCAACGGGAGATCCGGGGATTCCAACCTTGGAAAGTCCGGACCGGAAAACACTCTGCCCGGTGATAAAAGCAGCTCGGCCCGCCGTGCAGCTCTGCTCGCCGCAGGAATCCGTAAACATCATGCCTTCTTTTGCAATGCGGTCAATGTTGGGCGTGTCATACCCCATCATTCCGTGGCTGTAACAACTGAGATTGGTAATACCGACGTCGTCTCCGAACAGAACCAGAATATTCGGCTTAGTGGGCATCTCTTTCGTCTTTGCCATGCGTCGACGCGAACCCCCTGTTGAACTGGGTGCACTTCCTTGGGACAAAAGGGTTGTCGATTCGTACAGGTCATTCAACTGTTAAGATTCGACAGAGGGAAAAAGCTGGGGGGGATTGAGCCGCCCGTGCCGCGCATCTTGCTGTCGCATCAACACATTTCGTCAAATCAAGGTGTGACCGGAGAGACTGGTCTGCGACTATTGGAGCGATCCTTCTTGTCCGGCGATTGCCACCGAATGATCTTGCTGTCTGTGCGGTACGCGAGCAAGCACTGTGGTGCCGCAGCCGGGCTCTGATCGAATGGACAATTCTCCCTTAACCAGGCGGAGACGCTCGCGCATGCTGATCAGGCCCAGCCCTCCACGATTTATCGCGTCCTGCCAGTCAAATCCGATCCCCGAGTCACTTACCGTCAAACTGATTCCCTCGTTTGTGCCGCGCACTTCCACTCTGAAGTTCTGTTGAGCGCTATGCTTGACAGCGTTCTGCAATGCTTCCTGAAGAACTCGAAATAAGCAGAGCGAGATTTCCTTCGGAATTGACTCGGGTAGGTCCGAGTGAACGAATTCCACTTGGACATTTCGCCGAGCGGATAACTCACGGCAGAAACTCTTAGCCGCAGTTGCCAAACCAAGATATTCGAGCTTCGAGGAATGCAGGCGGTGTGAGAGCTCCTGAATGTCTCTCACGAGGTCAGAGATGCTCTGGCGTGCGTGCTCCAGGCCTTGGTGCACATCGAGCACAGGGTCGGGAGCCTGAAGATCGAAGCGTTCCAGTTCAATGGAGAGCAACGCGATCCGCTGCCCGATGTCATCATGAAGTTCTCGAGCTACCCACGTACGTTCCTCTTCATGAGCCTCGATCAGCCTGCGCCCCACGCTGGCAAGAGCCTCCTCGGCCAGCTTTCGATCGGTGATGTCCAGGCAAGATCCAATGTAGCCGGCGAAACTGCCGTCTGGATTGAATCGCGGTACACCGATGTCGAAAATCCACCGGTACTCTCCATCGTTACGCCGGAGGCGATACTCCATCGCAAATGATTGCCGCTGATCAAACGCCCGCGAGTAGGTTTCCATACAACGCTTCAGATCTTCGGCGTGGACTCCTTCCGCCCAGCCGTTTCCCAGCTCCGCCTCGAGGGACCGCCCGGTGAACTCCAGCCATGGCAGATTGAAGTAGTTGCACAGCTTGTCGGGTCCAGACATCCAGATCATTACCGGAGCTGTGTTGGCGACCAGCCGGAAGCGCCCTTCGCTCTCACGCACTACCTGCGCATCCCGTTCATGCTCCTCGGCAAGGGCCGCCAGAACCATGAAGGGTATGGAAGCGAAAACCAGAAACATCTGTAGCGGCAACGGGTTCGTAAGCGGCACCAGGTTGGAAAACGGACCTCGTCCTTCGACTGCGCCCCAAATCGACAGAAAGGTCACCGCAATCAGCGAAGTACTAATTCCCAGCCATCCAAATCGCAATGCCGACCAGAGCAGAAATGGAACCAGTGTGTAAAACAGTGCAGGCGAGGTGCTGTTTCCGGGGACCGTAAACACGATGGAACTGACAACGAGCAGCCCCGCGATGAGCACCAGACCTTCGAGACGCAGGGCACGCGTTTTGCGCATCAACGCACGCCCCTCGCCGATCCAACTTAATAGCGCTGGGGTCAATGTGAGGAAAGCAAGCGCTTCGGACAAAAAGACAATTTTCCACCCCATCCAATAGTCGTGCGCAATGCCTTGCGCGCTGAAAAATGCTCCTGCGAGCGGTGCCAGGACGACGGCAAACAACGAGTATTTCGCTAGAGCTTTGACACTATTGAGCCTGGGCGTGCCGTCGAAGCAATATCGCAGGCCGATTGCCGAGATAAGCACTTCGACCGTATTGCCGGGAATGAACCGGGCAATCGAACTCAGCGGCACTCCTGCCTGCAGGTCGGCGAAGGCAAACCCGACAAATGATGCGGGAATCAGCAGGGGCCAGACACTCATCCGGACCAGCAGCAACCCGGTTACCAGAATCGCGCAACCGGGCCAGAGTGGCCACACCGTCTGAGGATTCGATGCCACCCCCCCGATCAGCTTTGGGACCAGGTACGACAACGCGGTGGTGACGCACACCACCAGCAAGGTCGATCGGTAATCAGAATGCGGGTGACTGGGAATGGTGCGGTCCTTGGAAATTGTCATAACAATGCCGCGGCATCGCGAAACTCGGTCCCGGACAGTAGCCTCACAGCTTGGTGGATTTGCGGAGATCCTCAGACGTCGTGTTCGCTCTGAACTCGCGGCTCAAGACAGATGAGTGTAATCCATTCTTGCCGGGCTAGGGACCTGCAGCTTTCTTTCATTTAGACTTCCCCCGGGGCTTAAGCTCGCTGGCTCTGTCAACCGCGGCCACGCTCGCGGACATCAAACGGTTTCGTAAGGAGTCATCATGCAAATCCGCAATCTCGGTCACGTTGGTCTTCAAGTCTCCGCCCAAGGTCTCGGCTGCATGGGTATGTCCGAATTCTACGGACCCGGCGACGACGCCGAATCCATCGCTACCATTCACCGCGCGCTCGATCTCGGCATCTTCTTTCTCGACACCGCCGACGTCTACGGCCCTTACAAAAATGAAGAACTCGTGGGACGCGCCATCAAAGGCAAGCGCGACAACGTAATCCTGGCCACCAAGTTCGGCATCGTCCGCGATCCCAGGAATCCCACCAGCCGTGGCGTCAACGGCAAGCCCGACTACGTAAGGCAGTCCTGTGAGGGAAGCCTCCGACGACTGAACGTCGAAACAATCGATCTTTACTACCAGCACCGCGTCGATCCCAACACCCCCATCGAAGAAACGGTTGGCGCCATGGCGCAACTAATAAAGGAAGGAAAAATTCGTTACATCGGACTCTCTGAGGCCAGCCTGCAGACTCTCCGCCGTGCTGCGAAGGTTCATCCCATCACGGTGTTGCAGACGGAATATTCTCTCTTCTCCCGCGATCCGGAATCCGAACTTCTATCAACCTGCCGCGAACTCGGCATCGGCTTCGTCGCCTACAGTCCACTCGGTCGCGGATTCCTCGGCGGCCAGATCAAGCGTTATGAAGATTTCGCTCCCGACGACTTCCGCCGCAACGTTCCCCGGTTCCAGGGCCCAAACTTCGAGAAGAACCTCGACCTCGTCCGCAAAATCGAAGAGATCGCGAAAGAGAAACACTGCACGCCCTCGCAGCTCGCCCTCGCATGGGTCCTGCTGCAAGGTCAGGACATCGTTCCGATACCCGGCACCAAGCGTAGAAAATATCTGGAAGACAACGCCGCAGCCTCAGACCTGCAGCTGTCCCAACAAGACCTGGCCCGGCTAGACGAAGTCCTGCCACCTAACGCAGTAGCAGGCAACCGCTATGCCGATTACATGATGACTCTACTGAACCGCTAATCAACAACTGACGTAGGGACAGCCGCCTCGGCTGTCCAGCGAGCGAAGCGAGCTAAATGCCCAGGATCCAAACCAGAGTTGCCGCCGCAGTCTTCCCTGTGGCCCTCTGTGTCCCTGGTGGTGAAAGGTTTTGGTGGGTACACACTCCTTTTAGTTCATCCATGGGGCTGGCTGGATGCGTAATGCGACGATGCTTCTCGAACTGCAGGAACACTACAGGAACACTAACGGAAGCCCTCAACGAGGATGATGTCACCCTCGGAGTGCTCGATTCCCGAGAAAAGAAATGAGTGGCCATCCGGCGAAAGCGACGGTCCCCATTGGGTAAACACGCTGGGCAGGTCCGCGATCTTCTGAACCTGGCGGGTGACAAGATCGAAGCGGCTGAGGGAATGATGCCTGGGGGCTCCGGCGGCAAAGTAAATCCCGCCCAATCCAGGCACAAAATCGACGTCGGTGGGCATTCCTATGACTGGGTTCGCTTTCCCACCAGTCACCGGGACGGACCAAGCCTGCGTGTGGTTGAGGGTGTCGACTTTGTGGAAATAAAGACGCTTTCCGCCGAGTGCTTCCTGCGGAGCCATGCCAGCCTCTGCCTCTCCGGTCAAACGAACGGACTCTCCGCCTTGCACTGGAGCTTTCCAGATTGCGCCCGGCGGTTCCGTCGAGAAATAGATACTGCGGCCGTCCGCCGACCAGAAGGGATACGAAGCATTGGGGGTTCCCGTGACGAATTGCGTCGGAGGCCCTCCCTCAGTTTTCACGACGTAGAGTTCCGGTTTGTCCGAGGCCCGCACGTCGAAGATAATTCGACGGCTATCCGGTGACCAGCTCGGAGGTCCAACCTGAGCCCCTCGAAAGGAAGTCAACTGGACAGGATTGGAGGCGTCGCGATCGCACATCCAGATCTCCGGGTTTCCAGAGCGTGATGATTGAAAGGCAATGTGCTTGCCATTGGGCGAAATCCGTGCGGAACCTTCGCCCAGGCTCGAGGAAATAAGCTTCGCTGCCGGACCCGCAGGTGTTGTCGGGCCAGACAACTCAAGCTGCCACACACTTCCTGGATGGCGCACCTGCGCATAGGCGAGCCGATTCCCCCAGCGTGCGACCGACACGCTTTCAGTATCCTGAGCGAAAAGCAACCTTTCTGATTTTCCACCAGCCAGGGGCACTCGCCAGAGTTGGTGGCCCGCTGCGTAGATCAGAGATTGGCTGTCCGCGGCCCACCTGAGATCCGCAAAGCCCTCGGAGGATTTGACACTGGAGACTTCACGGGGCTGTGTCCCATCCGGTCTTTGCACATAGATCCGGAAGACGCTCTCCGTGGGCGCGCACATCGTCGCCAGATACTTACCATCGGGAGAGAAGGCCGGATGCAGCGTCTCGACGCAATCAGGGGCGGGATCCGGCAGGATCCGCTCCTCGTGCGTCTCGATATTCACCAGGTGAAGGCTGTAGTGGTCAGAAGACGTCGGTGCTTTCTTGTAGGGAGAGCCGGTTTTCGAGAACGCCACCCACTTGCTGTCCGGTGACCAACTCACGGCAATTCGCTCCGGACCTCCGAAAGGAACGATGCTAGCTAGCTTGCGCTCCGCACCACCGAGCGCGGAAATCAGGTAGATCCCACTGGCCTCGGGCTCAGCTTCGCGCTTGAATGCGATGAATCGGCCATCGGGAGACCAGGCGGATGCCAGAAATGCGGCAGGGTGATGAGTTAGCTGCACCACACGCTCCTGCCCAACTTGCTTGATGTAAAGGTCAAATTGGAAATCTTTTTCATATCCAAACCAGGAAAATACGACCTGGTTCCCATCGGGCGAGAAATCAGGCGCAACTTCCAATCCCGGGAAGGTAGTAAGCGGGACCACGCTCAGTTCATCGGAATGTCCCTCGGATGGAGATTGCCGCAAGTAGCCCGCAATTGCCAAAAGCAGCAACGCTCCGAACAGGATCGCTGCGAATCGCCATCGCGAAGATGATCCGGGAACTTGTTGGTCTACGGACTGAGGAGGAGCCACGACTGGCTCCGGTGTCTCAGTCTCGACAACCTCAGGCCGCGAGCCGTTTCTCGAAACCCATTCCACTACAGGGATGAATCGGTAGCCGACTTTGGGCAGAGTTTCAACGTAATTGGGACGTTCCGCGGAATCTTCCAGCGCTTGCCGAAGTTTCTTCACCGCGGTGTTAACGCCGTGCTCGAAGTCGACAAATGTGTCTTCTGGCCAAAGCGTGGTGCGTAATTGTTCGCGTCGAACGACCTTTCCTTCCGCCTCCAATAGCAGGCGTAAGACACGCAGTGGCTGATCTTGAATCGGCACCCGCAAGCCGGAGCGTAACAGTTCGTTGCTCTCCAGATTGACCTGAAACTCCCCAAAGCTGGCTAGCCATTTCGAACCCCAAGCAATGCACGGGAGTGTACCGCAATTCCGGAGCGAAGCACAGTCGCTGTTCTTACAGTGCGCCACCAACTAGCTGTCATTGCTACGTGTTGCAGAGTTCACCACGAGTTCACCTGCGAATTCACCTTCCGTTCATTGACCTTCATACCCAAGCGTGACAAGGTTGCGCCGCAAACGGGGGCGGGGATCGAAGGGGTTCCGAGATCCTCAAAACACTCCCGAAACAGTCGAGGAAAAAATGAAAAGATTTGTGTGCCTAGCAACCAGTATGCTCGCTCTTGCTTTGGTCGCCAGTCCCATCCCGGCCGCCGCGAGCCATTGCAGCAACGCCACAATTAAGGGAACTTACGCCCTCACCCTGCGCGGTCAGATCCTTCTGCCGGATGGGTCCAGCATAGTTCTTGATGGTGTGGCCAAACAGGCGTTTGATGGCAAGGGAAACTTCACTCAGGTCGACGCCGTCGCCGAAAATGGCGTACTCACACCGGGCTGGAGGTCAGGCTCGGGTACCTATTCGGTGAATGCCGATTGCACCGGCACCCAGACGATCTCCGTCGCCGGCCTTCCGGATGTGCACTTGCAGTTCATCATCTCTCAGTCCGGGAACAAGATCCGCCAGGTCGTCATCGATCCAGGGGTGGCCACCACAGCCGAAGGAGAACGGGTAAACATCTTCGGGAACTAAGGGCGAAGTTCTCGACGAAAGGGACAGGCACCCCAAGCAAAGAGATTATCCATTGCCGGGTGCCTTGTCCTAAGGCATTCCCATCGTTTTGATACCAGCAAAGTTACGAGACAAACCAGCGCAGGAGCCAATATCCCTGTGGCCCTCTGTGATCCCTGTGGTGAAGGTTTTCGCCGGATCCATCCCACAATCCAACAAGACAGCGCCCCAAACGCACCAATTCGAGCCGGAGAATATGTCCCCAATCCCACCAGTTACTATCTAGATTCCGAATGAGACCGCCGGCCCGGGGCACTTCCTTCGTGAACCTTCGTGTCCTTCGTGGTAAAAGCCTTATCGCCGCGAAATCCGCAGCGCGATTCCGTTCTTGAATGCCGGGCTCTGAATCGCCTTCGCCCCGCCTTCGTGATGGAACTGTCCCGCGTCCTTCTTCTCACCCGACACCACATCCAACCACGAGACCCCATACTCGCCCGCCGGCAAATTCAGACTCACCTCCGACGGCCCATTCCCATCCAGATAAATCGCGTACTCCCGTCCCGACGACATCGCATGCGCCACCACTCCTCCCGCATGCTTCACCAAATCAAAATCAGGCTTCATCTCCACCAGTGGCAGCGCCTTCAAGAACTCGCTCAAAATCTTCAACCGCCGCCGCAGTTCCGGACTCCCCCCACCCGGCCCATTCGCCTCCAGGTCGCTCCCGTCCTCATGTCCCACCGAGAAGGAATAGTCCAGGCTGTCGAACACTCCTCCCCCCGACAACATAAAGTTCCAGGCCTGCCGCGCATACTTGTCGTCTTCCCGTCCCAGGAAGCCGGTTTCGTCATACGACAGAGCTTTGCCCAACCCATAGTTCAGCACCGCCGCTTCCGCGTACGCGTAGTGAAAATTTAGTACGCTTACTCCCGCCAGCACGCTCTTCATCGGATAAACAAAATTGCAGCAGTTCTGCGCGATTAAATGCTTGTTCGGCAAACCCGCCTCTTCACTCGTGATCCACTCCACCACCCGCGCCTGCCACGCCATGGTTGCGGCATCCGGCAAATCCACCGAATTCGGATACTGATCCCTGCCCGTAAACAAGTACGGATTCACCACGTTCGCCAGCACCGGACGATCCGACCACGGCTCATTCGCAATCTCAAACATCACGTTCGGATACGCATTCGCCTCGCGCACCAGCTTCCGCACATATTTCTCCTGAAACCCGAGAATGTTCCCGTTCTCCAGCGTATTCACCTTCTTGTACTCGATCGCGTCCGTCCCATTCAGATTGTTCTCGCGCTTGAACGGAGACAGATTCCATTGCGCGTCCCCATATTGCGAAGAGAACAAACTAATCTCCACCACAATCCCGCGCTTCGCCGCCTCTCCCAAGAAGTCATGCAACCGCGAAAAATATTCCGGATTCCACTTCGCCAAATCCAGCTTGTTTCCTCCGCCCGCATACCCAGGTTCAGCACTCCGCCCCCACGGAGCCACAAACTTCCCCGCAGCCGGCGCCAGCGGATTCCGCTGAATTCCAAACGACTTCGCCGGCTCCTCCACATAAGACCCGCCAAACATGCGGGTCATATTCATCCCGCCCGCCTGCATCGCCGCCAGATATTTGTGATAGTCGAAATCTCCGTTGATGACCGCCCCATAATGCTCCCCGCTGGTCACCAGCGCCATCGCCTTCCCTTGGAAAAGAAAGTAGTGCGGATTTTCCGGATGCAGCTGAATCGGCAACTCACCTTTCTGCTGCGCAAACGCCGTCAAAGATAAAAGCAAAAGAAGCAGAGAAATCGTTCTCTCACCGAAAATCACGCAATCCTCCCACCATGTAATCAGGGTGCCCCACTTCTGGCCGACGTTGCCAGAGGTGGGGATTTTCAGAGCTCGCCAAACGGATTTCATGGCGAGTACACGCAAGTAACCAGTCGTTTCCAAAGAATCCGATGTCGACTCAGCTCCGAAGCGAGTAGAGCATACGCCTCGACAGGCCGTCACGCAGTGATTTTGTGAATAGAAAAGGTTAACTAGAAGGGACGAACCACCAGCACGTACACCAGAACCACGATGCACAGACTCAGCACCAGCATCGACAGCTTCTCCATCCGCATGCTGTCTTTTCGTTTTGTCGCATCCGCCGCCATAACTGGAACCTAGTTTCTCTCACCCCGGCCCTCTTGAAAATGGCTCCGTCGTGGAGGGCACGCAGGTAACATGCCTAAAGTCACACGCGCATCTCTTGCCTGAAAACAACCAGAGATATAAGAGGATGTCATCCTGAGCAACGGCGAAAGCCGTTGCGAAGGACCCTACGAGGGCATGAAGTAACGATGCAGTAGACAGGCCGCCTTATCCAACATGCGGCCTTCATATGACTCTGTGTCCCTCCGTGTCCCCTGTGCTGAAGGCTCTGATCTACCGAGAGTACTCCGTCACCTTCCCATCCACCACAGCCGCCACATACTTCTGCGTCCCCAGATCCCGCACCTGTACCACGCGCAGTCCCTCTCGCGCCAGCTTCCCCCATCGGCTAGGCTTCTTCGGATTCTGCTCAATCGCCTGATACTTTTTCCCGTCCATCAAAAACCGCACAGTCCGCAATCGCCCCGACCCAGTCCGCGTGACGCGCGAACTCTTTCCCTCAACGACTACCGCAAGCCCAGCCATCATCTCCTCAGCCACAGAGCTCAAAGTAGTGTGATCCAACATGATTAGATCCTAACCAAGCCTTGTCATCCTGAGGCGCGCGCAGTTTGCGCGCCGAAGGACCTATGCATTTTCTTGGGGCGTGCGCAACGCTTGCTCATCCTCGGAATTCGCCTTCTTTGTTGATTGCTCGCCAGAAGCGTAGAATGCCCAACCATGAAGAGGGTCGCACTAGCTGGGCTCCTGGCGCTTCTCATTCTGCAGGCTGCGCTTGCCATCGATCTCCCTGCACCACCGCCTGGATTTACCTGGCAAGAAATTCCCGAACTCAAGGCAGCACTCCTGCGCCCGGGTGGATGGTTCTTTAAGAAGGAGGAACAAAAAGGCACGCTTGCGTATTTCATCACGAAGGAGGACATAAGTGAGACAGGGGAATTCCAAACTGGACTGACCGTCAATGTCTTCCACTTAAAAAAGGATTCAGCGGTTGATCGTGGCCAGAACTTGATTGAACAGATAGCAGCAACCAAGCATGGCGAGAAATTCTCCCGCGAGGTTGGTCCCTTCAAGGAATATGGCTGTCTCTACAAAGATACCGACGCCACGGGAACGAGCGTTGTACACACGCTCGCGGTCGCGAATCCGAAGACAAATACGTTGTACCTTTTTATTTTTGAAAGTCCTCAGGCTAGCTGGGATGAGGCCTGGAAACTGGAAAACAGATCATGGACAAACTCGCTCTTGACGATGAAGTCTAGCCGAGCACCAGCTCCTGTCTCCCAGCCACACATTAACCCCAAACCCTTCTGAACTTGCGACGTTTCTACTTCTCCGCCCGAATCCATTCCCCCACCTTGGTCTCCAGCAAATCCAGCGGCAAAGGCCCCTGATCCAGAATCGCATCATGAAACGCCCGCAGATCGAACTTCGCTCCCAACTCCTTCTGCGCTCGCGCCCGCAATTCCAGGATCTTCATCTGTCCCATCTTGTACGACAGCGCCTGCCCCGGCCACGCGATATACCGATCCACTTCCGTCTCGATATTCTGATCGTCCATCGCCGTGTGTTCATGGAAGAAATCGACCATCTGCTGACGCGACCAGTGCTTGGCGTGCACCCCGGTGTCCACTACCCACCGTACCGCGCGCCACATTTCATTCTGCAGACGCCCGTAATCGCTGTACGGATCCTGATAGAACCCCACATCCTTCCCCAGCCGCTCCGAATAAAACGCCCAGCCCTCGCTGTACGCATTGAAGTCCAGAGTGAACCGCCGGAATGGCGGCAATCCCGTCAACTCCTGGGCAATTGAAAACTGCAGGTGATGCCCCGGCACACCCTCGTGATACGCGATCGCCTCCACATTCAGCAGCAACCGCTTCTCCGGCGCATACTCATTCACATTGATCTTTCCTGGCCGCGACCCATCTCCCGCCCCCGGCGAATAATCCGCCGGCACTGCGTCCGCGCTGCGGAACTCTTCCATCGGCACGACCTCGAGTTTGTTCTTCGGCTGCTTTCCAACTAATTCCGGCAGCTTCGTATACATCTGGTCGCGATACTTCGAATAGAGCTCCAGCAGCTGTTGCCCTGACTTGGCATGCAACGCCGGATCCTGCTTGATGTGCTCGTTAAATGATTTCAAATCGCGATAGCCCTGCGTCTTCGCGATCCGCAACATTTCGCCTTCAATTTCCGCGACACTCTTCAGGCCCATCTCATGGATCTGATCCGCCGTGAACTTCGTCGTCGTCTGATGCTCCACCGCAAACTTGTACCGCGCTTCCCCGTCCGGCAGTGACCACACGCCGGGATCGACTCTTCCATGCGGCGCATACTCCTCCCGCACAAACTTGGCAAACCTCGCGTACGCCGGCACCACTTCATTCTTCACCGCATCTTCAATCGCAGTGCGCAGCCGCGTGCGATCCGCTTCCGGGACGGAGTCCGGAAACTTCCTCACCGGCCCGACGAACGTACTCTTCTCCAGCGGAGCATCCGCCACCTGCTGCGCCTGCCCAGCCACCTTTTCCAGCAGATACTTCGGCGGCATCAGGTGATCCCGCAGCCCGTCCCGCATATGTCCCATCACCTGATCCAGCCGGCCCGGCATCTGATGCAATCGCGCCAAATAGTTCTCGTAGTCCTTCCCGTTGCGAAAGGGCAAATATGCCGGCATCGACGCATACCACAAATGCACACCACCAAACTGCGTCTCCGGCATCTCCCAGTCCTTGAAGCGCGCACCCTCTACGCCTTCGCGCAGAGTGCGCACCATCAGCGCCTGATTGAGCTTCTCCTGCTCCGGAAAGCCGCTGACATCAACCGCCTCGAATCGCGCCAGAGCTTCCTTGTCATGCGCGAGATGCTCCGCAATCGCCTTGTCCGACAGATCGCTCAACTGGTCGTTGTACCGCTCGTCCCCGACATTCGTCGCCAGCTCCGGCTCGGTCCGCAGCGTGTATTCCCACTCATCCGCCAGCAACTTCTTCAGCTCAGCTCGACGTGCCTCCACACTCCCGGCATTCTGCCCAGCCCCACTCCCCACAAGACCGATCACCACGAGAAAGAAGACCAGCAAAAACGATGTCCGCATGCTCGACCTCGCCATAGATTCGAGAAAAAGACCACTCGATAGAGAACGATTCGACAAAGAACCATCAAAGCGTTCTATGCTACCGCAATCAAGGCCAGCATGGCCGTGGAAGCGCCTTCTTTTTCCTTTCTTCGTGGGGTTACCGTGGAAGAGCGGCCCTTCAGGGCCGCGTTGCAGTCGCCCAATAAGCGCCCGCGAACACCTTCGCGTGGGCCCGGGTGACCGGATTAAGTTCTTTGTGCATCCCGACGGCACCGTGGTCTTGCTACCGAAACTTCCCGCCTCCGCTGCGCGCGGCATGGTCAAATCTCGAAACCGCCAGCCTGTCAGTACAGAACAGATGACCGCAGCGGCCGCTGAAGGTGCTTTCGGACGTAATTCGCGACGCCGGCGCCGATGATCGGCCTCGACACCAGCATTCTGCTCCGCTATCTCACTCAGGACGACCCGCTGCAATCACCGAAGGCCATGCAGATTTTCGAACGCCGCCTGACACTTAAGAATCCGGGCTTTGTCAGTGTGGTTGCGATGGTCGAAACCGTATGGGTGTTGGATCGCGCCTATGGTTTAACCGGGCAGGAGATCGCTGCAGTAGTTGAACGCCTGCTCCAGCTCGAAGTCCTAAGGATCGAAAATGAGCAGCAGGTCTTCACCGCGATGGTCGCCCTCAAACAGGGCAACGGATCGTTCGCAGACGTGTTGATCGCAGAACTAGGAACCCAGGCAGGCTGCACTCGTATTCTGACATTCGACCGAAAGGCGGCGCGCCATCCGCGTTTCGAAGTCGTGTAATCGTCAGGAAGGAATCAAGATGGGAAGCATCCGAAAAGTAAACCAGCACGATTGTCCCACTTCACCAGACCAAGCGCTCGGATTCATGGCCTCCGATTCACCAAAGGACCTGAAATTGAGGCCGCAAGCCCACTCAGTAACAACCTTGATACTCAAAAAATCTACCCAATGCCGATGCAAGGTCTCTATTCCCTGTGTTCCTCTGTGATCTCCGTGGTGAGGACGCCTGCCGCCTGCTCCTAGCCCTGGGCCCCTGACCCCTGACCCCTGCCTCTAAGCATCTCCACCACCCGCTCATAGTCATCCACGGTGGAGTACTCGATCACAATCTTGCCCTTGCCCTTGCGGTCACGAATTCGTACGCGCACTCCCAGCATGCGTTCCAGATCGAACTGCGCCGCCCGCACATTCGGATCCACCCACCGCGCCCCTGTGGGTGCCTCCTTCTTCTTTACTCCAGGCATGCCAGGGATCGGATCGAGCAGTCCATCCATGCGCAACACCAGCGACTCGATCTGGTCGAGATTCATCCCCTTCTTCACCGCGAACAGCGCCGCTTCCGCGATCCGGTCGTTATCTCCCAGCTTCAGCAGCTCCTTGGCCTGCGCGAAATTAATCCGCTTCTCGGCCAGCATCTGCATCACTTCTCGCGGCAGCTTCAGCAGCCGCATATAGTTCGCCACCGACGCGCGTGCCAATCCCACTCGCTCCGCAATCTCCTGCTGTGTCAGGTTGAACCGGTTGCTCAGCACGCGAAACGCCTCCGCCTGCTCGAGCGGGCTCAGATCTTCGCGCTGCAGGTTCTCGACGATCGTCATCTCGGCTGCCTGCTGTTCTGACACCCTTCGTACCAGTCCGGGGATATGCGTCTTTCCCGCTTTCTTCGAAGCGTGCAGACGGCGTTCACCGAGAATCAGAACGTATCGGCCCTCGTCTTCCTCGGACACACGCACGACGATCGGCTGCACTACACCATTCGCCTTAATCGAATCCGCCAACTCCTCCAGCGCCTCGTCATCCTCCACATACCGTGTCTGGAACGGATTCTTGTCGATGTCCGAGATCGCCAGGTTCACCACGATATTCTGAGGAATCCGAGCGTCGGCCACAGCCTGGATCTCGATCACTTCTTCGGTCGGTTCTTCGTAAGGGTTGGAGTGAACCGCGCCGTTAGCGATCGCCGATGAAGCCGGACTCGTTGCAGCTTGTGCGGCCACCGGCTCCCTGCCTTGAGCGGAGTCGAAGGGTCCGGCCGGGCGCAGTTCGGCAGCATTGGGTGCCCGGGTAGCGACAGCAGTAGCAGGCTCCGTGGAAGAGCGGCCCTTCAAGGCCGCGTCAGGCGCCACCTGAGAAGGGGCTTCAGCCCCTGTGTGCACGGGTGCCAGAGGTTTCACCACTCTCGGTCCAGGCAACAGTGAATCCAGCCCGCGCCCCAGCGCCCGCCGTTTCTCGACCTTCTCTTTATCCTTGTCGGAATGTCCCGCCAAATTCCCTGCCGTAGCCGAAGTGGTCATAATTGTTGTTCTCTGATTGCTGTTGTCACTCCACAGGAGCTCCATATATCGACATATATCGATCTATTAGATCGACGGTCATCGATATATCAAGCGGTCTTGTCCATCTCAGCCGCAGCCGGAATCTCCTCCACCACAGCCTGTTCTTCTCTGTGTTCCTCTGTGACCTCTGTGGCGATAGGTTCCTCTGCCGGCTCAGAGCTGACGGCTGACAGCTCACCCGATGCCTGCCGCTCAATCATCTCCTTGGCCAGTTTGATGTAGCTCTCCGCACCCTTCGAACGCGGATCGTACACCAGCGCAGGCTTGCCATGACTTGGCGCCTCTGCCAGGCGTATGTTGCGCGGCACAGTTGTGTTGCACAGCTTTTCACCAAAGAAGTTCTTCAATTCTGCCATCACCTGCTGGGCCAGATTGGTGCGCTCGTCAAACATGGTCAGCACCACGCCTTCAATGCCAAGCTCTGGATTCAGGCCCGCTCGTATGCGCTCAATCGTGTCAAGCAGCTCGCTGATGCCTTCCAGCGCAAAGTACTCGCCTTGCATTGGAATGAGCACAGCGTCAGCTGCCACGAGTGCGTTCAGCGTAAGCAGATCCAGAGCAGGAGGACAGTCCAGCACGATGAACTGAAAGCGGTCGCGCAGTGGCGCAAGCGCTTCGCGCATCCTGAACTCGCGCGCGTCAGCGTCAACCAGCTCTAGGTTGGCCCCGATCAGGTTCTTGTGCGCTGGAATCAGCCACAGCTGCTCCAACTCAGTGGTGAGCAGAGCCTCTTCCGCACTGGCCACACCCATGAGCAGATGGTAGGAGCTGACGCGTTCGGGATCCTTGACAAACCCCAGGCCGCTGGTGGCATTCGATTGCGGATCGCAATCAACGAGCAGTGTATTCACTTCGGCAGCCGCAAACGAGGCCGCCAGGTTGATGGCAGTCGTAGTCTTGCCGACGCCACCCTTCTGATTGGCAACAGCGATCACACGTCCCATGAAATTGTAAGGAGAAGCAGAGCACTCGCAGAATACTTCGCTTCACAACTCAATTCAATGAAGAAGTGCTGTGCATGCCGGTGAAATTGGTGTGCAAAACCAGTCCAATGTTCCTGCAGGAACATTTTCTAGTCAGCATCGTGGGATTTGTTGACCCACGCCGGAGTTGGTAAACGCTCGCGTGCCGCCCTGGCCGTCTCAGGGAACCTGAGACGTTCGAAGCTTGCAGAGCTAGAGCGACATGGCAAGAGGTAGACGAGGGAGCCCGTCCAGCGACGGTCTAGTCAGGGCTCTAGGAGAAATGTTCCTGCAGGAACATTTCTCATGCGAGCAATCCGCAGCCAACTCTGAACGAAGTGTTCCTGCAGGAACATCTGGAAGGTGCCAAAATGTGTTTAGTTTTTAAACACTTTGCTGACATTTTCCACTCTCACCTGATAATCGACAGGCTGCAAACTAGCAACACCCGAGTTTTTGCTGTGAATTAACCATTCTGGACCACTTTTACACTTCTGATCCCTCCGCGCCGTTGAGTGCTTTGAGGATGCCGATCATCAGGACACTCGAGGCCGTCCCCGGTATCGGAACGGGAGCCGACCATCGCAGCGCTGGGAGGGCGGACTGGGCCCGAGCAACCTGGGGCTGGCCGATGAGGAGGACGAGCCGGCCGCCCGGTGAAACCAGGCCGGCTGCGATGGGTAGGATTGAGTCGAAGTGTTCTACGGCACGCAGGGTGACGACGTCGAAGCGGAGGCCGGCAAGAGATTCCGCGCGGGCATTCTCTATATTCACATTCGTCAATGTAAGGGAACGGACAGCCTCGCGCAGGAATGTCGCCTTTTTGTGGCTCGATTCAATCAGCGTGAGAGAGATGGATGGCGCCCAGAGCTTGATGGGAATGCCTGGGAAGCCGGCACCGGATCCGATGTCGGCCACTCCGATGATGGCGGCCGGGCTTCGCCCTGGTGGGACAGATGAGGTGCCTGTCTCAACGCGATTAGGAAAGACGCAACGGGCCGCGAAGAAACCTTCGCCGAAGTGGCGGGTCACAACCTCTTCGGGATTGCGAATCGCCGTGAGATTGATGTGGGCGTTCCAACGTTGAAGTATATCGATATACGTCGATA
>Ga0335085_10006090_pt1 | contig 19157 bp, 11 predicted proteins | sample Lox_Sample_45_FD_206712 | JGI IMG/M metagenome (GOLD analysis project Ga0335085, IMG submission 206712) | Soil microbial communities from Loxahatchee National Wildlife Refuge, Florida, United States - Lox_Sample_4.5 | ecosystem: Environmental > Terrestrial > Soil > Wetlands | place: USA...
CCGCAAGGTTGTTCGCTCGCTGGCCTGCCGTCCTGCGACACGTCACACTGCCGTTGATCCTGCCTGGAATCCTGTTCGGCACGATCCTCGTCTTCCTGCTCGCGATGGGTGAGGTCGGCGTCCCGATGTATTTCCGCTATCCCGTCTTTCCGGTCGAAACGCTCACACAGTTCTCGGCCTTCTACGACTTCGGCGCCGCGTCCGCCGCGGCCTCTCCGCTTCTCGCGATCACGCTGCTGGTGCTGATCCTGGAGCGCCGCTGTCTGCGCGACAAGACTTATCGGTTGCAACCGACCACACCGCCCCGGAAGTTACTGCTCATTCCGCTTGGCCGCTGGCGCACTCCCGCACTGCTAGGCGTCGCACTGTTCGCGACCGCAACGGTTGTGCTGCCGCTCGTCGCGCTAGCGGTGTCCTCCGTGTCGCCCTGCGCGTACGGGGAAGCATGGAGCCGGGCTGCCGCCAGCTTGGGGCGCAGCCTGGTCTTGGCTGCTGCCGGCGCGACCCTGCTCACAGTGATCGGGTTCTTCTGCGGCTATCTCATCCACCATCGGGCGCTTCGAGTTTGGGGCGCGGTGGATACGCTCACGCTGCTGCTGTTCACCCTACCGGGGGCGGTGATCGGGGTCGGATTGATCGCGCTATGGAATCGGCCGAGCACCGCATTCCTGTATACATCGGCTGCGATGGTGATCCTCGCCTACGTGGCGCAATACACCGCGCTCACCAGCCGTATCACGGTCGCAACGCTGGCCAACATCCCGCGATCGTTCGAGGAAGCGGCGCAAGTGACGGGTGCCCCGTGGCTTGCACGCGTCCGGGATGTGGTCGTGCCCGCAGCTCTGCCGGGCCTCGTCGGCGCCTGGCTGATCGGATTCCTCTTCTGCCTGCGCGATCTGGGCGCTTCCATGCTGGTGTATCCCGCGGGACAGGACACCCTGCCCGTGCGAGTCTTCACGCTTATGGCCAATGGAGCGCCCAGCTTGGTCTCGGCGCTATGCGTCATCCTGGTGGCTGCCACCTTGATCTCGCTGGCCATCTTGGGCTCGCTTTTCCGGGTCACGGCAGCTCGTCGATGAGCGCGATCGACCTGCGGTCCGTGTCCAAGATCTACAACGGCCGCAAGGCTGTCGACGGAATCTCGCTCTCGATCGCGCATGGTGAGCGTGTGGTGCTCGTCGGGCCTTCCGGCTCCGGAAAGACCACGGTGCTGCGTCTGGTGGCCGGACTGGAGGTGCCGGATTCGGGCGCCATCCGTATCGGCGGGACGCTCGTCGCCGAGTCCGGGCGAAACCTCGTCGAGCCCGAGCGGCGTCATATCGGCATGGTGTTCCAGGACCTTGCGCTGTGGCCAAACATGACGGTGTACGAACATCTCGCATTCGCGCTGCGGTATGACAGGCGGAAGCAGTGCGCTGACAGGTCAGCCCGCATACGGGAGGCACTGCAGATGGTGCGCCTGACCGACCGTGCACAGGCGAGGCCCGGGGAGCTATCTGGCGGCGAGCAGCAGCGCGTCGCGCTTGCTCGCGCGCTGGTGGCAAGCCCAACCAGCTTGTTGATGGACGAGCCGCTGTCCAGTCTAGATCCCGAGCTGAGCTTGCACCTGCGCCGGGAAATCCTTGTGCTGCACGCCGAGCTTGGCTTTACGTTGCTTTACGTGACGCACAGCATCGAGGAGGCCGGCGACCTCGGCTCGCGGGTGATCGCCGTCCGGCACGGCAAGCTAGCTGCCCCAGACCCGCGAACGGAACGGGCGACCAGTTGAACGTCCCTAAGTCAGGGGCTTGGTTAGCCCGTCGCGCTTTGAGTAGCGGTCGAGCCCGACGTCCGCTTCGCTCCGGCGCCTCGCCGTGCAGAAGAGCGGCTCGCTAGAGAATCGAGATGTGAGCCGGGGGCGATCGGTCCGGCTCACCTGTTGCTGTCCGCTGTCGTCGGTCGAGGTTCGCGTCACATCGCTTCGACCCCACTTTTGCACTTCTTCCCTCCGACGGCATGCGCGAAGCTCGCGCATCCACCTCACGGACCGAACTTCGCGCTCTCGTCTTCCTTGCCTCATCCTCTTCGAATCGCGGTTGCGCGATTCGCTCGGCAGTCTGTTCGTAAGCTGTACGTAAGGGTGTAGAGCTGGCGCTCCGCCACGCACGCACTTCGACCGACGATCCGTAATTGATCTGGAAGCTACTCCGGCGTAGGCTTGCTTTCGTGTCAGGTGTGCGCAAGGAGGATCGTTGCCATCGAAATCCTCTGCGGCCTGAACAGACGCGGCTACTTCAGCCTGAGGAGGAGCTCAATAACCTGACTACCTCGTAGCAGAGCGTGGCTCGGCCGGACTCGCTTTCTCTTCATGTCTGGTCGCCGTGATTCTTCCGACGAAGTTGGGAACCCAGTTCTCATCAGCCCGAAGTCTCGGGATGGCGCCCTTCAAGCCTCACCTACAGTGCGGGGTCTGGGATCCGCCGAGGGGAATACTCATCACGCAGGCTGCCCGCAAGTTGCTGACCACAACAGGAGGAGAAGGCCATGAGTAAGCGTACGGGATCCCGGATGTTGGTTCCTGCCTGCTTCTTGGCAGCGTTGTTCGCTAGCCCGGTTTGGGCCCAGCAAAAGCACTCGATTGCCATAGCGAGCGAGGGTGTGAAAAGCCGCTACATCCAGCAGCTCGCGATCGACGTAGATGACGTGCCCGGACACCAGGTCCGGGTTCAAGAAAGCCAGCGGACCTTTCCCGCCGACAAGCAGCCCATCATCGACGGCGAGCGGATCGTCGAGTCGTGGAGTCGCAGCGTCACGGATTATACCGCCGGCATTGGGCCCGCCTGGGGCTACAACACGTTGGTCACCGACAAGGGGAACAAGATCTTTCTTCGAACCATCGGGACAAGCGAATCGCAAGCGACGCAAACAGGGTCAAAGCGAGGCACGTATCACGGAACCGCTCAATTCGTCGGCGGAACGGGTCGATTCGTGAAGATCCGAGGCACGCTGGTCGATGTGGCCAAATTCGACACCGACCCGAAGTCTGGTTACAACCTCTTGGAGAGTCACGGCGAATACTGGTTCGAGCAGTAGTTGGGCGCCCGCTGAAGTAAGGCGCCCAACCGGCGGCCGCAGCTGTTGGCGGCTGGGCAGTAGCCCACTTTCCTCGATGATTACGTCACGCAACAACCCGAAGTGGGGGTACGTAGGGAGCCAAACGAGTTCTCATTCCTAATCTCACGAGACGGAGGCATCCATGGAGCCGATCGCATCGATGAGCAGAGCAGCGACTTTCGTATTCCTGGCATTGACGTCCGCAGCAGGTCGAGCGATTCAACTGTTCTCGCCGGGAAGCTCGCGTCGCCGATTGACGGCGCTTGGCGCGATTGCCGCTGCTCGGGAACACCCCGTCGACGGACGACGGATTACCATCCGACACGAGAAGGACCTGATGCGTTTGCCGTCTCTCGTCTTTCTCACAGTCGTCGCCGCCTTCACTGCAGGACTGAGCATGCCGCTGCGAGCGCAAGCGCAGCAACGGGAGGTGAAGATCGGCATCATCTACGACTACACCGGTCCGTTTGCGGGTGGAGGCTCGCAGGCTGCGGCGATCGGCACGAAGATCGCCATCGACATGGTCAACGAGCGCGGCGGCGTCGAGGGCTACAAGATCGTGCCGATGTTCGCCGACGCGCAGTCCAAGGTTGAAGTGGCGATCAACGAGGCCACACGCCTGCTGGACCAGGAGAAAGTCAATCTCATCCTGGGTGTGTACTCCAGCGCGCACTGCGTGCCCATGGCGCAGAAGGTCGATGCGGCGAAGCAGTTCATGTGGATCAACAACTGCATTGCGTCGAGCGTGTTCAAAGGCAAGAACCTGCGCTACGTGTTCCGCCCGGGAGTCCACTCGGATCAGTACGGCGCCGTCTCCTGCGGCTTCTTGAACGACAATGCCAGGGCAAAGCTCGGCAAGGATCCGAGAGAGCTGAAGGTTGCGATCATTTATGAGGACGGTCCCTACGGCACCGGCGTCGCAGCCGGCAATGAACAGGTATGCGCCAAGTACGGCATGCAGATCGTGCTCAAGGAGGGTTACTCTGCGACCGCACCCGACCTGTCGAGCTTGGTCACGAAAGTTCGGCGCGCACGCCCGGATGTAATCCTGCACACCGGTTACAACCCGGATATCACGTTGTTCTGGCGCCAAGCGCGCGAGCAAGGACTCAAATGGGCGGCGCTGATGGGCCACGGCGCCGGCTATAGCCAGCGCGACAAGCTGCGCGAGGCATTCGGCAAGGACGCAGAGTACATCTATACCGTGGACCCTGTTTCAGCGCAGCTGCTCGACCCTGCCGCCCTGGCACCCGGCATGGGCAAACTGACGCAAGAACTGGTCAAACGCTACAAGGCCGAGACGAAGGCCGACGAGGTGCCGTCCCAGGCGTCGCAAGGGTTCAACCACACGTGGATTTTTCTCACCGATGTGCTGCCACGCGCGATCAAGAAGTACGGAGGCACGCATCCTGAGGCATTGCGCAAAGCCGCGCTCGACACCGACATCCCGGACGGCGCCACGATCCAAGGCTACGGCGTGAAGTTCTTGCCGCCAGGCAGCGAGATGGCTGGTCAGAACGAGCGCTGCTCACCTGTGGTGATGCAATACATCGGCGCGAAGACCGAGGTGGTTTGGCCCGCCCGGCTGCGCACTGCCGATCCGGTCCTTCCTTGGCCGAAGAGCCACAGCTATTCCAACCAGTAGTTGCCTTGGCATGCTCCGGTGTGGGGCGAGTGGGGTCAGGCCTGCATAATTGCATTATTGCATTATTGCTCATTCGCTAGCCATCCCCTTTCGCGCAACTGTTCTATGGCAGGCACGATTCCATGTCTGACGCATTGGCTTGGACCTGACCTCCCCAATCCGAGGCATCCACAAAGCCGACCGCATCGATCTAACGGCTCTTGCGCTGAGTCGGGTGGCTCCGGCTGCACGCTGTGGTGCAGTGTCCGGGGGCTCCCAGTCCGTGGCGCCCATTCTCCGACCGGCGGCAAGGTGGGGTGCGGAACTCGCGCGGACCACCGCCGGTCAATGCCCCGCCTGCATCATGTTCACTGCACGCGTCGGCCGTGGCGCCAACCAGATCATGAACGCGGCCACCACGAATACGACACTCACCACGAACATCAGCTCGTTGGTCGCGAGCATGACGCTCTGCGCCTGCAGCAGGTTGTCCAGCGTGCTGCGCACGGCATCCGGCGTCATACCCGAGTTGGCGAGAGACCGCGCCGCCGCGCCGCTGCTGTCCAGCCTTCCGGCCAGCTCCGCGTGCATGTAGTTCGTCTTGTCTTCCCACGCCGTGTTCACCACGGAAGTGGCCACGGCGCCGGACAGTGTCCGCAGAAAATTCTGCAAGCCGGCCGCCGATGCGGTTTCGCGCTCCTCCACACTTCCCAGCGCTAGCGCGGTCAGCGGAACGAAGAAGAAAGGCAAGCCGATCCCCATCAAAATGAGCGGACGAGCGATCTGCCAGTACGTCATGTCGGTGGTGGCGATCGTGCGCAGGATCGTCACGGCGGCGAGCCACACCAAACCACCGAAGATCAGCCTCCGCGGATCTGCCTTCGCGATCAGTGTGCCGGCGACCGGCGCTGCCGCGACGGCCAGCACGCCGCTCCAGGCCGTGGTCATTCCTGCCCAAGTGGCCGTGTAGCCCATGTAGCTTTGCAGCCACAGTGGCGTCAGAACGTTGGTGCCGAACACCGCTCCGAACCCGAGGCTGATGGTCACCACGCTGGCGGTGAACCCCCGATGCCGAAACACACGCAGATCGACGATCGGATTCCGCTCGGTGAACTCCCAGATCAGGAACGCGGCGAACCCGATCACGGCGACGATCGCGAGCACGCAGATCCCGGTCGAGGCGAACCAGTCATGCTCCTTGCCCAGATCGAGCATGAGCTGCAGCGCGCTCACGAAGATGATCAGCAGAGCGAGGCCGATCGTGTCGATCGGCGCGCGTACGAGCGCTTCCTCGTAGCGCTTGAGCATGCGCCACGCGATGGGACTGAAGATGAGCGCCAGCGGAACGTTGATGAAGAAGATCACCGGCCACGAGTAGCTGTCGCACAGCCAGCCGCCGAGAATCGGGCCGAGGACCGGCGCCACCAGCGTGGTCATCGCCCACAAGGCCATGGCGGCCGGCGCCTTCTCCTTGGGGAAGATGCGCAGCAGCAGCGTCTGGGACAGCGGCATGAGCGATCCGCCCGACAGCCCCTGCATGACGCGCCCGAATACCAGCATGCCGAGCGAGTTGGAGAGGCCGCACAGGGCCGAGAACACGCCGAACATTCCCATCGCCGCGGTGAACACGCGCACCGCGCCGAAGCGACCGGCAAGCCAGCCCGTCAGGGGGACGACGATCGCCTCGGCAACGGAATAGGAGGTGATCACCCAGGTGCCCTGGCTGCTGCTGATGCCGAGGCTGCCGGCGACGCTGGGCACCGACACGTTGGCGATCGTCATGTCGAGCACGGCGATGAAGTTGGCGGTCGCCAGGACGATCGCCGCCAGCCAAAGCAGGCCGCCGTCGAGCGGAGCCTGCACGCTGGCGGCGGTTGGCTTCGCGCTGAACATGGAATGCTCCTCAGTTGACGGCTGTGCGCGTGTCGATGGTGGCGCGCATCGAGAGTCCCACCTGCAACGGACGTGCAGCCAGCTCGCTTGTATCGAGTTGGATGCGCACCGGCACCCTCTGCACCACTTTGATCCAGTTGCCGGTGGCATTCTGCGCGGGGATCGTCGCGAACGCCGACCCGGTGCCGCCGGAGAGTCCCGCCACGACGCCGTGATAGGTGACCGAGCTGCCATACAAGTCGGAGGTGACCTTGACCGGCTGGCCGATCTTGACCTTGTCCAGCTGTACTTCCTTGAAGTTGGCGTCGACGTGAACGTCGGCCAGGGGCACCACGGAGAGCAGTGGCGCGCCGGCCTGCACCTGTTGCCCCACCTGCACCGTGCGGCGCACGACCACGCCGTCCACGGGTGCGCGGATCACGGTGCGTTCCAGGTCCACCTTGGCTTGATCGCGGCGGGCCCGGGCCAGAGCGACCTCCGGATTGGTGTCCACAGTGGTGTTGGCGATGAGGACTGCATTCGCTTGACGCGAACCGATTGCGGCCGAATGATTGGCGCGCGATTGCTCCGCGGCTGCCTGCGCTGCGACCAGGTTCGCGCTCGCGGTGGCGAACGCGTTCCGCATCCTGGTCAGCTCGTCAGCGGAGACGAATCCCGCCTTCGCCAGCTCTTCGCGGCGCGCGAGGTCCTTCTGCGCGCGCTCCAAGTCTGCGCTTGCCGCGGCGATCTGCGCCTCCGCGCGCTTCTCCTCGGACACGCGCGATGCGATCTGCGCCGCGAGGCTCTCGTCATTCGCGATATAGCCGCGCACGCGGCGCACGGCCCGGCCGAATTCCGCCTCGGCCTGTGCCAGCGCGAGCGTTGCGTCCGTGTCGTCGAGCACCACGACGATATCGCCTCGCTTGACGGGCTGGGTGTCGGCCACGCGCACTTCACGGACGATGCCACTGATCGCCGGCGTGACCTGTGCCGTCTCGGCAGCCGTGTAGGCGTCGTCGGTCGACACGAAGCGCGACGCGTAGAACACCGAGTAGGCGCCGTAGCCGATCCCGCAAGTCAGTATCGTGGCGCCAAGCCCGATGAACAGACGCTTGCGGCGTCCGCGATTGCGAGCATCCTGCTGCTCGGTCTGCGCCTGAGCGAGCGCGGCTTCGATCACCTGCGATTCCATCTTAGACATGGTGCGATCCTCCCGAAGCGGGTCACTGATCTTTGGCCGAAGGTCTGGCGTGGGTCGAAGCTTAGTCGCGACGACCCTGCAAGTCGTATCGCGACGGTCGGGATTCGGTCTGGATTTAGTCAGGATGGCCGCAGAGGGCCTGCCGCCGGCCCGCTGGGGGGGTAAGCTGCTGCTTCGATGGACCGACGGCACTGTGAGGATCGGGCAGCGGAGCCGCCGGTCAGGTGTCGCTGTCCAGCGCTGTCTAGCTGCGAATCAGCTCCTGCGCGCGCCGCACGAGCTTAGTGCCGAAGCCCTCCCGGAGCCTGCCATACGCGTCGTTCAGGGCGGCGAAGTCGGCGGCCGCGGCGCCATCCAGCTCGCATAGCGCGACCAGTGCAGCAAGCTCGAACCCGAGCGCGTCCTGGGTTCGGGCTTCATCGAGCGATGCGCGCATCGAGGTGCGCGTGGCATCGAGCTGGCCCTGGCCGAGCGCGATCCGCGCCTGCAGCAGGAGCAGATCCGGCACGCGGATGCGCTCGCCAAGCCGCTTCGCCAGCTGCAGCGCTTCATCCACATGCGCCTGCGCTCGCTCCCAGCGGCCGCCAAGCAGCGCCGCCTCGGCGGCATAGCACGATATCTGTGTACTGATCGCCACAATCCCGAGCTGCTTGAACACCGCGTGACCTTCCACGATCCGCGCGTGACCAGTGTCCGGGTCAGATTGCCATGCAAGAGCCCAACCGCCCAGGATCCGCGCCATCCCCTGGGCGTAACCGATGCCGTGTTCGGCGGCAATCTGTTCCAGCAGCGCTGCGTGACTCGCAACAGGCTCGACTTCGCCCAGCGCGATTTCCAGCATGCAGACCGTTCTGGCGGCCAGGCTCCTCGCCATCGGATGGCCGAGCCGGCGGGCCCGCTCGAACGCAGCTTCCACCTGCGCGCGCGCCTGATCGAAGTGACCCGTAGGCAGCGAGCACAGGCCGAGGTGACACTGCATCGCCACGCCGGGGTCGACGAAGAAGCGATCGGGAGGGAGCGGCTCACTCAACGCATCGCACGCGGCGATACCCTGTGCGAACCACCGCTGCGCATCTGGATATTCAGCGAGTGCGGCGCAAGCCATCCCCATGAGGTTGCACGCGGAGATTTGCAGACCCGGGTCGGTCTGGGTCCGTGCCAGCGCCTGGATGCGCGCGCCCAACATCTGCGCGGCGCGATAGTCCCCGTCGCCTAGGCGCACCAGGCCGAGCCCGTTGAGCGCCCAGCCTAGAGCAGGCGTTTCCGGCATGAGGTCGCAAAGCGTCTGCGCGCGCTCGAAGACGGCTCTCGTCTGCTCTGAGGCCATGCCGAGGAGCTGCGAGCAAGCCACGCCGCGCTTGAGCGAGAGCGCGACCTCGAGCCCCAAGCGAACCGCATTCTCGGGACAACGTGGCACCAGCGCCAGCGCCTGCCCGGTGAGATTCATCGCCTCCACCGGCGCAAACTGGCTCAATGCACTGTCGGTTGCGTCGTTGTAGTAACGCAGTGCCGCCAGCGGGTCGTGACCCAAGTCGTAATGCATTGCCAGTTCCGCGGCTGCTACGTCCGCGCCGGCGGCGCGCTCGCGCTCCAGAGACAGCGCCACATCGCGATGCAACTGCGCTCGCATCAGCGCGCCGATGCGCTGGTAGAAGACCGTTCGGTACAGCGCATGGCGAAACGCGTAACGCGCACCGAGCGATCCATCCGCCATTCCGCCGACGGCCACATGTCCGATCCAGTGCTGCTGCCGCACCAATTCATCGCACTGCTCGCCGACGCGCCGCGCCTCTCGCGCGAGAGCGTCCGCGATGGTCTGCGAGCGAAACTCCACGCCGCACACGCTCGCCGCCTCGAGGATCGCCCGCATCTCGTCGGGCAGACGTGCGATTTGCTTCTCCATCACGCCGGCGAGATTCTCCGGCACCTGCCAGACCCTGGCGGCCGTATCCGTCGCCGCGCCGCCAGGCTGCACCGCGCCTTGCCGCACGAGATCGTCGATCACGTTCGCGACGAACAGCGGCAACCCGTCCGTGTGGGCATGCAGGCGACGCACGAACGCTTCCGAGAACGCCGTTTCCGGAACGCGGCTGGAGAGGTATTCGGCGATATCCTGTTCGGAGAACGGATCGAGCACGATCTCGTCGCACAGGCGGTGCATGCGCAGCTCGTGCCGTAGTCCCTTCAGCGGATGATCCCCGGACACGAGCTCCGCGAGACGGAAGCTCCCGAGCCACATCAGGCGCGCGGGCGCGCGGCGGCGTGCGATGTGATCGATCGCCCGGACGGTCGCGTGATCGCTCCAGTGCAGATCCTCGGTCACGACCAGCAGCGGCTGCTCCTGCGTGTAGCGATCGAGCAGCTCGCCCAGCTCGCGTAGCATGCGGTCCGAGCTGCTCCCAGCGAGGTCGCGCCGCAGGCTGTCGCGCTCCGCTGCGTCGGTCAGCCATGGCAGTTGCAGCAGCCAGGCGGGGGCCACAGCGCGCATCAACGGCACAACGCGCTGATCCTGACGGCACAGCGCACCCAGCGCTTCGAGCACCGGCAGATAGGGCTCACCCGCCCCGAATTGCTCGACGCATTGCCCATGCGCCCAGACGACCGGGCCGATCTCGGAGATGAACCCCTCCATCAGCGTCGTTTTTCCTACGCCGGCTTCGCCCGCGACCCAGACCATCTGCCGGCGCCCGGCCGCGACCTGATTCCAGGCGGACCGCAGTCGCGCGCGTGCGTCGCGGCGCCCGATGAACGACGCGTCGCTAAAAGTGCTCGTGGGTGAAGCGGCAGCGGGCTGCTGCGCGCTCGGGACAATCGCCATCACGGATGGCGCAGCCAGTGCGCAGACGAAGCGGTAGCCGCGGCGCGAGGCGGTCTCGATATAGCGCGGCTGCTTCGCATCGTCGCGAAGCGCTGCGCGCAGCTCGCTGATGATGGTCTTGAGCACCGACTCGCTCACATGCCGGTGGCCCCAGACCGCGTCGAGCAAGGCGTCCTTGGTCACCAGCTGTCCGGGCCGCCGGGCGAGCGCGCACAGCACCGCAAATGCCTTGGGCGCGAGCGCGATCGGGCGCCCGCCCCGAGTCACACGAGCATTCGCCTCATCCAGCTCGAATGCGTCGAATCGCACCTGCAAAGGTTCAAAGTCGGCCATTTGCTGGCATGAACGCTCAGAGCAGATCGATGCGAACTCGGGATGCGTTCTATCATCGCACAAAGCGGTCGGCGGCAGCACTCTGCGGCGCACGCGCGCGGGCTAGGCGGGGGCCCCATGGGCGCTGCCGGGCTCGCTTGGGACGACATCGCCCCTAGGTGGGCGCGCCCGGAGCTGCGTACCCGCCGCCTAGCGACGAGCACTCACTGGCTCGCCGCGATGGGCTACTTGCCGTACTCGTCGTGGCGGCGCACCCAGAAGGGTCCACGATCGCCCTCGTCGCGGCCTTTGGGCACCAGGTCGAGGTACTGGTAGTCCACACTCATCATGTCTATCCCTCGAGCATAGGTCGAGTAGGTGTGGAACACCGCACCCGTGGTGTCCTTGTAGAAGACGCTGACCCCCTCACGCTCCGACACGCCGGGGTCCTGCGCCGTGAAGTTGTAGAACGCTTCTTTCCTCGCGACCTCCTCCGGCGTAAACGACACGTGGTAATCGAAGTTGAAGTCGGTTTCAGACGATGAGACCCACTTGAAGCTCCAGTTCATCCGCTTCTTGTATGCTGCCAGCTTGCTGTAGGGTGCCCGAGACACGGCGATCATCGTGACATCGCGCTGGTTGAGGTGCACGATGATTCCGTTGAAGTTGTCTGCCCAGCGGGAGCAGTGCGGGCATCCTGCCTCCCAGTCGGGGCCGAACATGAAGTGGTAGACGATCAGCTGGCTTCTTCCATCGAAAAGCTGGGGCAGGGTTTGTTTCCCATCCGGCCCCTCGAAGACATACGGCTTGGTCACCAGCTCCCACGGCAACTCGCGTCGCTCCTGGCTGAGCTGGTCGCGTAAGCGGGTGAGCTCCTTCTCCCTGGCCAGGAGCCGCCTGCGCGCCTCGATCCACTCGTTTGCGGTAACGATCTTATGGGGCGTCATGCTGTGACCTCCTCGTTTGTCGCGACTAACAACTGCACGCAAACCCTTTCCATCATCCGACTCGATCGGCTTTTCGCGCAACATGTCGCTCACCGTCGCCCATGTTGGACGAACCCGCGGTTTGATCGTCGCCTGACCGCGGCCAGTATAGTCGAGGCGAGCCTCGATGCCGCTGCAGATTCACGAACGAGCCTTTCCGCCCACGGCTGAGGTAAGATGAATCCACCTGCGGCCACGAAGGATGGACAGATGAAGACGGTCTTGATCTATGAGCTCGCCCAGGACGGTCTGCGCAAGGGGAGTACGCATCGTGAAGCTCACAGCGCATGGCTCGACGAGTTCTATGAGCGCGGTGTGCTTCTGATGGCTGGCGCGTTCGCAAATCCGGCAGAAGGGTATATGGCCGTCTTTACCGACCGAGAAGCCGCCGACGAATTCATCCAAGGCGACCCGTTCGTCGCCAATGGCGTCGTGTCGAGCTGGACGCTGCGCGACTGGGACGAGGTCCTCTCCTAGAACTCCTGGCACGACCCCTATGCCGCTTTCTTGTCCGAAGCTGCGGCTGTACCGCTCAACTCACGCTCGATCGCGCTCCAGCGCTCGCGGGCGTTCTCGATATTCGCAACCTTCACGTGACCGAAGCCGCGGATGTGCTCCGGCAGGCTCGCAAGCTCGACGACGCGTGTGAGGTTGCCGGCTGTCAGCTTGGCGGAGAGCGCGCTCAGCGACTGCTCGTAGTCATCGATCAGTCGCCGCTCCATGCGGCGCTCCTCGGTCATGCCGAACGGGTCCAGCGCCGTGCCACGGAGGAACCGTAGGCGGGCCAGGGACTTGAAGGCGAGTCCCATCCACGCCCCATATTCGGACTTGGTCAGGCGCCCCTGAGCGTCGCGCTTGGCAAACAGCGGTGGAGCCAAGTGGTATTTGAGCGTGAAGCTGCCTTCGAATGCATCATTCAGCCGTTTTCGGAACGCTCCGTCGGTATACAGGCGGGCAACCTCGTACTCATCCTTGTAAGCCATCAGCTTGAAGAAGTACTTCGCGACGGCTCGCGCGAGCGAATCGGTCGAGCTCACGGCCGCCTCCGCGCGACGGACTCTGTCGACCAGCGCCTGGTAGCGCCGAGCGTAACCGGCGTTCTGATACTCGGTGAGGAACGCAACGCGGCGCGCGATCAGTGCATCCAGACTCTGCGGCATCTGCACCACAACCGGCTTGCCCGGCAGCGCGATTCGCTCGACCTGAGGAAGATCCAGGGCGGCGCGTCTTCCCCATTGGAAGCTCAGCCTGTTCGAGTCGACGGCGACGCCGTTCAACTCGATTGCGCGCAGGATCGATGCCTCAGCGAGCGGCACCAAGCCCTTCTGGAACGCGAATCCGAGCATGAAGAGGTTGGTAGCGATCGAATCGCCCATCAACGCCGTCGCGAGGCGGGTCGCGTCCAGAAAGTGCGCGCGACCGCCGATGGACTCCTCGATCAGCGCACGGACCTGCGCGCTGGGGAATTGCCAGTCGGGTTGCTGCGCAAACTGGCCGGGCGGCTGCTCATAGGAATTGATGACGGCGACGGTCTTGCCAGGCTTGGTCTTCGAAATCGCATCGAGCCCGCCGGCGGTCAACATGTCGCAGCCCAGGATCAGATCGGCCTCGCCGGTCGCAATGCGCTGCGCGCGGATGTCGTCCGGGCTGCGCGCTATGCGCACATGCGAGGTTACCGCGCCATTCTTCTGGGACATGCCCGTCATGTCCAACGCCGACACACCTTTGCCTTCGAGGTGAGCGGCCATCCCGAGCAGCGCGCCGATCGTGATCACACCCGTACCGCCGATCCCGGTGATGAGGATGTTATAAGGCGCGGTGTCGACGGCAAGAGCGGGCGGATCGGGCAGAACGTCCCCGGGCGCATTCTTCTGCATGCCGGTCTTCGTCTTCTTGGGCCGCGCGCCCTCGAGCGTAACGAAGCTCGGGCAGAACCCCTTGAGACACGAGTAGTCCTGGTTGCAGGACGACTGGTCTATCGCACGCTTGCGGCCAAACTCCGTCTCGAGGGGCAGAATGGCCGTGCAGTTGGACTGCACGCCGCAGTCGCCGCAGCCTTCGCAAACGTCCTCGTTGATGAACACGCGCCGCGGCGCTTGCGGGTACGTCCCTTTCTTTCGGCGGCGGCGCTTCTCGGCGGCACAGGTCTGATCGTAGATCAGGACGGAAACCCCTTGGTACTCGCGCAACTCCTTTTGCACCGCTTCGAGATCTCGGCGATCGCTGAGCGTGACCGACGCAGGCAGGGCCGAACGGTCTTGGTAACGGGACGGATCGTCCGTGACGAGCGCGATGCGCTGTACGCCCTCTGCCGCCATCTGCTCGGCGATCATCGGAACCGTGAGCGTTCCATCGATCGGCTGTCCGCCCGTCATCGCGACCGCATCGTTGAAGAGGATCTTGTAGGTGATGTTGACGTTCGCCGCGACGGCGGCGCGGACGGCAAGGGAGCCGGAGTGGAAGTACGTGCCGTCGCCCAGATTCGCGAACACATGCTTGCGCTTGGAGAACGGCGCCTGGCCGATCCATGGCGCACCCTCGCCGCCCATGTGCGTCGTGGTCTTCGTGTGCTCGGGATAGATGGCCGTCGCCATCACATGGCAGCCGATGCCTGCAAGCGCGATGCTCCCGTCGGGCACTCGCGTCGACGCATTGTGCGGACAGCCCGAGCAGTAGAACGCGGGACGCGGCGGGGTGTTGACGGCCTTCTGGAGCACCGCTTCCTTCGCTTCGAGGAAGGTGAGGCGCGCTTTGATCAGATCGCTCGAATGGAAGCGCGCGATGCGGCCCGCGATGACACGCGCGATCTGCGCAATCGAAAAATCGGCCTTTGCCGGGAGCAGCCACTCGCCGCGGGGATGGACCCACTCGCCGGTCTCATCGAACTTGCCGATCACGCGCGGGCGCACGTCGGGCCGCCAGTTGTAGAGCTGTTCCTTGAGCTGGTACTCGACCATCTGGCGCTTTTCTTCGACGACCAGGATCTCGTCCAGCCCACGCGCGAACTCGCGCACGCCATCCGGTTCGAGCGGCCACGGCATGGAGACCTTGAACACGCGGATGCCGATCTCCGCCGCGTTCTCCGCGTTGATCCCGAGCTCCTCGAGCGCTTCGAGCACATCCATGTACGACTTGCCCGAACAGATGATGCCCAGACGCGCGTTCGGGGCGTCGATCATCGTGCGGTTGAGCCGGTTGGCGCGCGAATACGCGAGCGCCGCGTAGATCTTGTAGTCCTGCATGAGCGCTTCTTGCTTGCGCGCCTGCACGCCGACGAAGTCGCTCAGCAACCTGCAGTTCATCCCGCCCTCGGGCACCGCGAAATCCTCGGGCAGCTTGACCTGAATGCGGAACGGATCGGCATCGACCGACGCGGACGACTCCACCGTGTCGGCGAGCGCCTTGAAGCCGACTGCGCACCCCGAGAAGCGCGACATCGCCCAGCCATGCAGGCCGAGATCCAGGTATTCCTGCACGTTGCAGGGATACAGAACCGGGATCATCGACGCCGAGAACAGGTGGTCGCTCTGGTGCGGCAGCGTGGACGAGTACGCGCCGTGATCGTCGCCTGCGACGAGCAGAACGCCACCATGCTCGGACGTGCCGGCGAAGTTCATGTGCTTGAAGACATCGCCGCAACGGTCCACGCCCGGGCCTTTTCCGTACCACATCGCGAAGACGCCGGCGTAGTCCGATCCGCCGATCAGCCCCACCTGCTGTGAGCCCCAGACGGCAGTGGCGGCGAGCTCTTCGTTGATGCCGGGCTGAAACTTGACGTGATGGGCTTCGAGATGCTTCTGTGCTTTCCACAGCGCTTCGTCGAGACCGCCGAGTGGCGACCCGCGATAACCCGAAATGAATCCGGCTGTGTTCAGCCCCGCGGCCTGATCGCGGCGACGCTGGACCAGCGCCAAGCGCACGAGAGCCTGGATGCCGGTCAGGTAGATGCGACCGGTGTCGGAAACGTACTTGTCTTCCAATGTGACTGTCCGCATGTCTCACTCCTGTGGGGATCGACTTCGGGGTGCTCCGTCGTGGTTTGACGGAACCCCGGAGGAGCGTTCCGGCCGGGTAGGCCGTTGCGCTCGCATTGCGCTATTGTCAACCTAAACTGGCGATGCTGCGCAGAGATGCCGGTGGGCGAGCAGCACCAGAGGATGCCCGCACCCCGAGGCGATACTCGGAAGGCCATGTTCCTGTGCGACCCGGGCCAAGTCGAAGAGGAACGGGCCAGGGTACGCGGGGCAGTCCTCGATCGCCGCGGTTCCCGCGTTCTGCCTGCTTACGACGGCTCGTCCCGGTCGATGCACGTCGACCGGTCTGGTCCGCGATACACTGGCCTTGCGCTCCAGAGGGGTACGCGATCCGTACGGTCAACTGACCGGGACTGTCGGCGATGACCTTTTGAGGCGAGCGCGCCGTTGCGCGACGGAGCAGGGCAACTCGGTGAATGCGGTCGTGCGCGCCGAGTTGGAGCACCATGCCGGCACGAACCAGGGTACAAGAGTGATACGCCTAGACAATCTGAACGTCGCGCGGGCCGCGCTGGTCGAGTTGCAGGCCGCGCGGCTGCACTGGATCCTCGGCCTGCGCTTCGCGATCGCTTGCGGCGTCCCGCCCATGATCGGCTTAGTCGCAGGACGGCCTCTAGCCGGAGCCATCGCTTCGGTCGGTGCGCTGTTTCCGATGCTCGCCGATATCGGTGGGCGCATCCGACAGCGCGTAACGCTCATGCTTGCGACCAGCCTCTTCATGACCGCTGGGTTGGTCGTGGGCGCGGCCACCGCAGACCACTACTGGTCTTCGCTGCTGTTGATCGCAATCGGTGCGTTCACCGCCGCCTGGGTGTCGGATCTGCACCGTATCCTCGAGCTGATATCCCGCTTCGGCGCCGTGAGCCTCGTTGTAGGGGCGGGAGCCCACGTGCACGACCCGTTGGCGGCCGTTTGCTTTTTTGCCGGCGGAGCCTTCGCGTGCCTGGTGGTGCTGGTGGGTCACTTCATCCGCGAGGCCAAGGACCTGCAGCCGCTGCCCACCTGGAGCGAGGGTCTGCGGCTGCTGCTGTCGGGGCAGTCGATCGCGGGGTTGCGCTTCGCCTTGTGCTACACGGGTGTCGCGATCATCGCGGTGTTGGCGGTTCCAGCAATGGGGCTGCAACGCGGTTTCTGGGTCACCATCACCGCGCTGCTCGTGATGCGCCCCGACGGCCCGAAGAGCGTGACGCTCATCGTCCAGCGCGTGATCGGGACGGTCGGCGGCATTGCGCTGGCTGCCCTTGTCGTGCTGTTCGGACACGACGCCTGGGCCCTGGTCGCGTGGGCGCTGTTGTTCGGCTTCTTCGCTCCGGTCGGACTGAAGCGCCACTACGCGCTCGGGGTGGGTCTCATCACCGCGATGATCATGGTGCTGCTCGATCTCGCACTGTTGCAGCAGGGCGGAGACCGGCCGCTGCTGTGGGTGCGGCTGGTAGACACGGGCTTCGGCTGCTTCCTCGCGCTGTGCGGGACTGTGATCGCCGACCCGACGGTTCTAAGGAAGCAGCCGGCGCGCGTTTAACAGGGTGATGCATAACGCACGCTGATGGTCTTGGCGCATAGAAATGGGAATGCGAGCCCTCGCACGTTCAAACAGTTGTGCGCGTGTGCGCCCCGCAAAATTCCCGCGGGCGCTCGCGTCGTGGCTTTTGCATCAACCTACTAGCCTCCGTCAGCGGCCGTTTCGACGGTTTCGTCGGCATAGCGGAAGCGGATCCATCCGGCATTCATCTCGTCCCAGGTCTGCTCACCCCAGGTGACGGAGCGATTCGGATCGGGGTTGGCCGGGTTTTGCGCCGAGTTGTCCCAGGTCATATCGAACACCACTCGTGTACCTTCCGGCAGCACCTTCGGGGACTTTAGCATGTAGCTGGTCTGCCAGTTGAAGTCGTACTTCGGCACCGAGAGCAGGACTTCCTCGCGGCCGTCGGGGTAGCGCGCAGTGAACTTCGCCGCCTTGCCGCGCAGGTGCGCGTGCGGCATGAGGCTGTACAACACAACGGCGCGCTCGAACACGTGCTCGACGGATACCGTATACGCCTTGGTGTTGGGCGGCACCACGAGCGAGTATTTGGCGAGCATCAGCAGATGCAGCGGATAGCGCGGCGGCCCGTCGCGGAAATAGTAGCCGACCCGCGTCACGTCGGTCGTCTCCTTGCCGCTCGGCGTGTAGTGCATCTGGAAGCGCAAGCTGGCGCCTTTGTGCAAGAACACGCCGGTGTCGGGAGGATAAGGCAGCACATTCTTACCCGGCGAGTAACCGCCGAAATGCGCGATCTGCTCGGCTGCGTTGCGCTGAGAGCCCGCGGCGGGATCGTCGACGCCGGCCAGGACGTGGTGCACGACCGACCGGTCGCCGGGAAGGATCTCCACTGCGCGCACCCAGACATCGTGATCGAGCGGGTTCGCGACCCGCGGATACTGGTAATTGACCACGCCAGTGGGCGGTACCGTGTATGCGGGTACCTCGACGATCAAGTCCGGTTGCCCGAGCGTCCATTCCGAGCGGCTGCGCTCCAGATGCGCGAGCGGATCCGGTCCGTCGCCGCGCGGCGCGCCGGCCTCGATCCAGTGCACCAGGGTGGCGGCCTCGTCGACCGTCAGCGAACGATCTCCTTCGAACGCGCCGATGTGCGGATCGGCGTGCCAGGGTGGCATGCGCTGCGTGCGTACGACCTCGCGGATCATCGGCCCGAAGCCACGGACCATCTCGTAGCTCGTCATTGCCCAAGGCGCGACTCCGCCCGGCAGGTGGCAACTCGCGCAGCGCCGCTCCAACAGCGGCGCGATCGTGTCGGAGTAGGAGATCTTGGCATGGGCCGCGCGCCTATCCTGCTCCGGAAGGTCGACCAGGCAGCCGGGAGCGTTGGCCTTCGCCACCCGCACCGGTTTGCCGCTCAGCACGTCTTCCAAGGCGTCCGCGAGGTAGTTTCGCGTTGCGGCTGGCTTTTGCGCGCCGTAGGCCAGGCGGTCGTCGATCGGTCCCCGATACAGCAGCTTCCAGGTGCCGGGCTCGATGACGAAGACATCCGCGGTGCGCTCGACGCCCAAGGATTCGCCGATCAGTTGCGTTTCGTCCTTGAGGATCGGCAAGTCGATGCCGAACTCCGCAGCCTCCTGCGCGACCGCGTCGCGATTGTCCTGGAGGTTGGAGTTGATCAGCAGGAACTCGACGCCACGGCCGCCGTACCGGTCGCGCAACGCGCGTAGCGTAGGC
>Ga0335085_10006091_pt1 | contig 19155 bp, 23 predicted proteins | sample Lox_Sample_45_FD_206712 | JGI IMG/M metagenome (GOLD analysis project Ga0335085, IMG submission 206712) | Soil microbial communities from Loxahatchee National Wildlife Refuge, Florida, United States - Lox_Sample_4.5 | ecosystem: Environmental > Terrestrial > Soil > Wetlands | place: USA...
TCGTCGGGGCGAGCTCCGTGGTGGCGGGCCGGACGATCGCGTCGGTGGGAACGAACGCGAGGTCGTCCACCACCACCCGCATCAGCGTCGCGAGGCCTCCCGCGCTCGCCGGTAGGCGGCGGTGGCTTCGATGGGGCGGCGCAGCCGGTCGTACACGACGCCGAGTCCGAACAACGCCTTGCCGTACGCGGGATCGAGTTCGATCGCGCGTTCGTAGGCGGCGAGCGCGCCCTCGAGGTCGTCGATGTGATTCAGCGCTTCCCCGAGGTGAAACCACGTGGCCGCGTGCGCGCCGTCGTTCGCCAGCACCAGGCGGATCTGGGGGACCGCCTCCGCCCAGAGCCCACGGCGCATCAGCAGCAGGCCAAGCGCGAGCCGGACGTTCCGGTCGTCCGGCGCGACGGTCAGCGCATGCGTGATGTCGCGCTGTGCGGCGGCGTAGCGTCCCGTGGCGGCGAGCAGGTTCGAGCGATCGAGGCGCAGCGGCACATCGTCACCCCGTTCGGCGATGGCGCGATCCAAAGCGGCCAGGGCACGGTCGTGATCGCTCGTCCGGAGCACGGTCGGGGAGACGCCTGGGGCTGGGGGGGTGGGGTCCAGCGCGGCCGTCGCCCGATCGGGGGCTTCATGCTCCCCGGTGGAGGTGAGGAGCAGATCCTCCGCTTCCCGCGACAGCTCGGCGGCGACGCGGGCGCGGTCTTCCTTGGACTGTCCGCGCTTGTACGGTCGCACCATTACGACACCTCGCTGGCGAGCCACGACAGATAGCGATCCAGGCCGTGCACGACGGGGAGCGCCAACAGCTCGGGCACCCGGTAGGGGTGGCGTCGCTCGATCGCGTCCCGCAACGACTCCCACTTGTCCGGGACGGTCTTCATCAACACGACCACCTCGGACTCTTCCTGCCGCTCGCCCTCCCAGCGATACCAGGAGCGCGCCCCCGGCAGCATCGTCCCACAGGCGATCAGCCGGTCGTTCAGAAGCGCGGTAATGAGCGTGCGCGCGGCGGCTTCATCGCCGAGCGTCGTCAACACCAGGAGCGCCGGTCCACCCATGGGAGGGTCGCTAACGTATGGCTTGGCGGTGAGTTAGGCAAGAGTGTGGCCTCGTCGCCACGGACAACCCCTCCCGGGACAGCGCGGATGCCTTCCTCGCCGACGGAGGAACCGAGGAAATCTCGCTTCGGGGAGCGTGCAGCGTGCCGGGGACCCGATCGGTATGCCGCGCGCGACCGGCGGTTGAAGTACTGCCCTCCTGTCTTCGCCCGTTGACCCCTGCGCGCGATCCCGGCTAGCCTGAAAGGTTATGTCTACCGACGCCTTGATCGTTCGCGGGGCCCGCGAGCACAACCTCAAGAACATCAACGTCGAGACTCCCCGCGGCACCCTGACGGTGATCACGGGGCTTTCCGGTTCGGGGAAATCCTCCCTCGCCTTCGATACGATCTACGCCGAAGGTCAGCGCCGCTACGTGGAGTCGCTGTCCGCGTATGCCCGGCAGTTCCTCGGCCTGATGGAAAAACCGGATGTGGACGCGATCGAGGGCCTTTCCCCCGCGATCTCGATCGAACAGAAGACCGCGGGGGCCAATCCCCGGTCCACCGTCGGGACCATCACCGAGGTCTACGATTACCTCCGCCTCCTCTGGGCGCGCTGTGGCACGCCGCACTGTCCCAACGACGGCTCCCCGGTCGAGCGCCAAAGCGCCTCGCAGATCACCGAACTCGTGCTGCAATGGCCTGAGGGGGCGAAGATCGAAGTCCTGGCCCCGTTGGTCCGGGGCCGCAAGGGTGAGTTCCGAGATCTGTTCGAGGGCGCCAGGAAGCAGGGGTTTGTGCGGGTGCGCGTCGACGGCGAGACCTACGATCTCGGTGATGTGCCGAAGCTGCACCGCCGACAGAATCACGATATCGCCGTGGTCGTCGACCGACTGGTGGTGCGGACGGCCGACCGCAGCCGGCTCGCCGATTCGATCGAGACGGCCCTGCGCGCCGCCGAAGGCGTGGTGGAAGTGACGCAGTCTCGGGCCGGCGGCGGGACACCGAAGTCCACCCTCTTTTCCGAGCGTTACGCCTGTCCCAAGTGCGGGTTGTCTCTGCCGGAGCTCGAGCCGCGGCAGTTCTCGTTCAATTCGCCGTTCGGGGCCTGTCCCGACTGCTCGGGACTCGGCACGCGCCGCGAGGTGAACGCTGACCTGGTCCTCGGGGACCCGAGTCTCTCGATTCTCGAAGGTGTGATGCTCCCCTGGGGGGAACCGTCGGGATATCTGCGCAAGGTGGTGCTGCCCACGCTGGCCAAGGCGCTGAACTTCGATCTCGACACGCCCTGGCGTGATCTCCCCGCCGCCGTGCGCAAGACCATCTTGTACGGGGCGCCCGGGAAGACCTTCACGTACCAGTATCACAGCGAGCGCTGGCACGGCACCTACGAATCGGGGTGGCGGGGCGTGCTGGCCCACGTGGAAAAGCGCTACCACGACAGCACTTCGGATGCCGTGCGCGAGCAGCTCGAGGCGTTCATGGTCGAGCAGCCCTGTCCCACCTGCCACGGCCGGCGCTTGAAGCCCGAGAGTCTCTCGGTCCTCGTGGCGGGGAAGAGCATCGGTGAGGTGGTCACCTTGCCGGTGTCGGCGGCGCTCGCGTTCTTCGAGGGACTGCCGCTGCGCGCGAACGGGCGCGCCGGGTTGGATCCGGGGATCGCCCGGCCGATCCTGAAAGAGGTGAACGACCGGCTTCGCTTCCTCACCGATGTGGGACTCGAGTACCTGACGCTGGAGCGGTCGGCCGTCACGCTGTCGGGCGGCGAGGCCCAGCGGATCCGGCTCGCGACGCAGATCGGGAGCCGGCTCGTGGGCGTGCTCTACATCCTCGACGAGCCCTCCATCGGACTGCACCAGCGCGACAACAAGCGGCTGCTCGCCACGCTCATGGAGCTGCGTGATCTCGGCAACACGGTGCTCGTCGTGGAGCACGACGAGGAGACGATCCGTGCGGCGGACCATGTCGTGGACCTGGGGCCGCGCGCCGGCCGGCACGGGGGAGAGGTGGTGGCCGAGGGTTCACTCGAAGAGGTGCTGCGGCACCGCGAGTCGCTGACCGCCCGCTACCTCCGCGGTGAGCTGCGGATCGGGATCCCACCCCGGCGCCGCGTGGCCGCCGCGGACCGGGTGTTACGCGTGATCGGCGCGCGTCACCACAACCTCAAGGATCTCACCGTCGAGTTCCCGCTCGGCCTCTTCATCGCGGTCACGGGCGTCTCGGGATCGGGCAAGTCCACTCTCGTCACCGACATTCTGTATCAGGCGCTGGCCCGCCACTTCTACCGCGCTAAGGTGGTGCCGGGAGCGCATACCCGGATCGAGGGGCTGGAGCTGATCGACAAAGTGATCGACATCGACCAGAGCCCGATCGGCCGGACGCCCCGGTCCAACCCCGCGACCTACACCGGCTTGTTCACGCCGATCCGGGAGCTGTTCACCTTCCTCCCCGAGTCGAAGATCCGGGGATATGGGCCGGGGCGCTTCTCCTTCAATGTGAAGGGGGGGCGCTGCGAGGCGTGTCAGGGGGACGGGCTGGTCAAAGTGGAAATGCACTTCCTCCCCGACGTCTACGTCCCCTGCGAGGTGTGCAAGGGCCGCCGCTACAACCGGGAAACCCTCGAAGTGCGCTATAAAGGAAAGTCGATCGCGGATGTCCTCGACCTCACCGTGGCGGACGCCCTGGAGTTCTTCGACGCGCAGCCCCGGATTCGTTCGAAACTGGAACTGCTGAATGACGTAGGACTCGGATACATCCACCTGGGGCAGCCGGCCACGACGCTCTCGGGGGGCGAAGCCCAGCGGGTCAAGCTCGCGACCGAGCTGGCCAAGCGGGACACGGGCCGGACGCTCTACATCCTGGACGAACCGACCACGGGGTTGCACTTCGAGGATGTGCGGCTGCTGCTGGACGTGCTGCACCGCCTCGTGGACAAGGGCAATACGGTCGTCGTCATCGAGCACAACCTGGACGTCGTCAAGACGGCCGATCGGGTGCTCGATCTGGGCCCGGAAGGCGGCGACGCAGGGGGACGCCTCGTGGCTGCGGGAACCCCAGAAGATGTGTCGCGGGTGAAGGGCTCTCATACCGGGCAATTCCTGCGCAAGGTGTTGCAGGCGGGGGACTAAGGCGTAAGGTTGGAGCGGGAGAGGACCTATGGCTGACGTCTGGGCGCCGGTCGTCGGGATTGGGGTGCTGACCCTGTCGGTGGCAACCGCCGTCGTACTGCGCGGGCCGATCGGGAAGGCGCTGGCGGACTGGATCCGCAGCTGGTCCCACACCGAACAACGCTGGATCGAGGGGAAGTTCGGAACGGGCGAGTCGGCCACCGAAATGGCCGGCCTGCGGGCCGACGTCGACGCATTGCGGCAGCGTCTCACCGAGGCCGAGGAGCGGCTCGATTTCGCGGAGCGGCTGCTCGCCCGGACGCGGGATGCCGAGCGTCTGGGTCAGGGGCGCGGCTGATGGAAGACGTTCTCGCCATCATCTTCATTTTCGGCGGGGCGACACTCGTGGGGCTCGGCTTTTCCCCGATCGGCCGCGCCATCGCTGACAACATCCGCCGCAAAGGGCAGGTGCCGGTGGGGGACGATCTCCGCAACGAGTTGGTCGAGCAGCGGGAGGCCTTGAGAGAGGACCTGGACGCGGTGCGCCGGGAAGTGGCGGAGCTGGCGGAACGGCTTGATTTCGCGGAGCGCCTGCTGGCCAAGTCGCGCGAGACGGACCGCATCGGGCCGGGACGGTCGTGATGCCGGGCATACTCGCGATCATCTTCATTTTCGGCGGCGGCACCCTGGCGTTGCTGGGGTTCACCCTGGGTCCCATCGGTCGGGCGGTCGGCGACAAGATCCGCCGTGGTGCGAGCGGTTCGGGGCTCAGCGACGAGGCGCGGGCGGAGCTGGCGGCGTTCCGCGAGGCATTGAGCGAAGAGCTCGAAGCGACGCGGCACGAGCTGGCCGAGCTGGCCGAGCGGTTGGACTTTGCCGAGCGCCTGCTGGCCAAGACGCGCGAGCCGCAGCGTCTGGTGCCCCCGTAACTACCGTGGAGATCGGCATGCCGCCCGAAGCCTTACTGTTGAGCATTCTGATCGTTGGTGGCGGGTTCCTGTTGTTGCGCCCGATTGTGGCCGCGCTGTCCGACCGGATCCGCCACAAGAATCTGCCGGCGGACGAGGCGGGCGCCGGCGGCTATGCCGCCCTGGCGGACGACCTGCGGGCGGTCAGACAGGATCTGGCCGACCTCGCCGAGCGTGTGGATTTCACAGAACGCATGCTGGCCAAGCAGCGGGAGAACGAACGGCTCGCCGCACCGAAGGGAGAAGCGCGTGAACGGTGAGGAGTTCATGAAGTTCGCGATGGTTTTCTTCGTGTTCGGCGGCGGGTTCTGGGTGCTGCGGCCCCTCGCGATCGCCGCGGCGAGGCGTCTCTCGGGAGAAGCGAGGCCGCACCGGGATGAGACCGCTGAGAATGCGGTGCTCGACGCGGTCGAGCAGCTGCGGCTGGAAGTGCACGATCTGGCCGAGCGCGTCGATTTCACCGAACGGATGCTCGCCCAGCAGCGGGAGGCGAGCCGCCTCCCGCCCGGGGTCTGAGGGGTCATGGAGGGCGTGCTGGCCCTGTTGATCCCGATCGTGTCGGTGGGTGGCTTTTTCGTCTGGATGATCGCGCTGTCGCCCGTCGGCAAGGCGTACGCCGAGCGGCTGCGATCCCGCAATCAGGAGGCGGGCACCCCGGCGGGACAGGAAGAGATCCTTCAGTCGCTGGATGATCTGCGGCGTCAGGTGGCGGAACTGGCGGAACGGGTGGATTTTGCCGAGCGGATGCTGGCCAAACGTCCCGAGGCCACGCAACTCCCGCCTCGGGCGGGTTCCTGAATGAAACACCGGGGGAAGGAGCGGCGTACATGATGGTCATGAGCCAGGTCCTGGCGCCGGTGCCACCGTCCCAGATCCCGTTCGACCCGAACTTTCTGACGTCCCAGATCATGAGCTCGCTCGAGGGATTGATCACGGCCGTCGCGGTGGTGTTCGTGGCGCGGTGGTTCTTTCGCTCGCCGATCGCCGAGGCGATCGCCGAGGGGATCCGGTTGCGGCGGCGGCGTCGTTGGGGAGCCGCCGGGGAGCTGACGGGCGAGAGCGAATCGCACGTGGCGGCGCTGGAAGAGCGGGTGGGCGTGCTCTCCGAGCAGGTCTCGGAGCTGGGAGAGCGGTTAGATTTTGCCGAGCGGATGCTGGCCGGCCGCGGCGAGCGGCGGTTGGGCGCGGGGCAGTAGCGCCCCGATCCACACAGCGAGGATTGCCATGGGAGTCTTTGACCGCCTGTCGACGCTGATCCGATCGAACATCAACGATCTGATCTCGCGTGCGGAAAACCCGGAAAAGATGCTGAACCAGCTGATCACCGACATGCGGGGACAGCTGGCCAAGGCCAAACAGCAGGTCGCGTCCGCAATCGCCGACGAGAAGCGCCTGGCCGCCCAGGCGGAGCAGGAGAAGAAGCTGGCCGGGGAGTGGGAGAAGCGGGCCGAGCTGGCGGTGCGCGAGGGGCGCGACGATCTCGCCAAGCAGGCGCTGCTCCGCTACAACGAGCACGTCCAGAACGCGGTCCAGCTGCACGACACCTGGGTCAAGCACCGCGAGGAGACCGAAAAGCTCAAGCTCTCGCTGCGCCAGCTCAACGACAAGATCGAGGAAGCCAAGCGCAAGAAGAACATCCTGATCGCCCGCGCCAAACGGGCCGAGGCGCACAAGCGGATTCAGGAGACGATGTCGTCGATCTCCGACAAGAGCGCGTTCGAGACTTTCGAGCGCATGGCGGAGCAGATCGAGCACGAGGAACGGCGGCTCATCGCCGCCGCCGAGGTCAACGAGGACCTCTCGGGGGACAGCCTGATCGATCAGTTCAAGTCGCTCGAAAAAGCCGACGCCGACCAGCAGCTGCTGGCGTTGAAGCAGAAGATGGGGTTGCTCGGCGCCGGGGCGGCGCCCGAAGCCAAGCAGCTCGGCAAGGGCGCGGCCGAGGCGGAGCTCGTCGAAGACGACGAAGGCGGCACAGGGCCCGGCCACTGAACGGCGCCGCCACGCCGACCCGGGTTTCGAGCGCCACGTTCGTGGCGCTCTTTGTTGCGGCCCTCGCGATCTGGCTCGTCATCCGGGTCGTGCCGGTGCTGCTGCTCGTCTTCCTCTCAGTACTGCTCGCGGTCTATTTCTCCGCGATTACCGATGCGCTGGAGCGGCGGCTCCGGGTCCCCCGGCCCCTCGGGTTGACCGCGGCGCTGCTCGGGACGCTGGCGGCGGTCGTGGGGCTCGGGGCGCTGCTCGTGCCGCCTGTGCGTGATCAGACGCGCGCGCTGCTCGCGGCCACCCCGCAGATCCTCACCGACGTGCAGAACGTCGTGGCGCGCTGGGCCAGTCACTCGCCTCTGCTGCGCGACACCGAGCTCGCCGACCCGCAGTCCGGTCTCGTCGGACAGATGATCAGTGACGCGGCCGACTATCTCCGCTCTTCGCTCGTGCCCTATCTGACCGCTGGTGGCAAGGTGTTCATCGAGGCGGCCAGCGTGCTCGTCATGGCGCTGTACTTCGCCCGCCAGCCCGCGGTGTACGCGGGCGGGCTCGTCGCCCTCGTCCCGCCGCGGCACCGCGACGTGGCGACGCGCGTGCTCACCGACGCCGGCGCCGGGCTGCGCGACTGGCTCGGCGGCCAGCTGCTGGCGATGGCGGTCCTGGCGCTGCTCACCGCCCTTGGTCTCTGGATCCTCGGCGTGCCCTACTGGCTGGCGTTCGGTCTGTTCACCGGCCTCGTGGCGATCGTCCCGTTCTTCGGGACGCTCGTCTCGACGCTGCTGCCCGCGATCATCGTGCTGGGGAGCGGCGACGCCGTGCGCGCGATGCTCGTGCTCGTGCTTGGGGTTGTGGTGCATATCCTCGAAGCGAACTTCGTCGCGCCGCTCATCATGCACCGGTCGGTTGCGATCCCCCCCGGTCTCACGATCGCCTGCGTGCTCGTGATGGGGGTGCTGCTCGGCGCCATCGGCCTCGTCGTGGCGGTCCCGCTGCTGGTCGTGACCTTCGTCGTGGTCCGCCAGGTGCTCCAGGCCGAGATCTATGGCGAGCCGGCCGCGCCCGGCCGCTCCGCGCGGTAGATTTTTCGCTCATGACCGGATCTCCCCCCCCCAAACATCGCTTCCTGATCCTGGCCGACGGCCAGTTCGGGCCCCTGACCTCCAAGACGGCAAACTCCTGTATCCGCTACTTCCCCGAGCGCATCGTAGGCGTGTTCGACCGCGAGGCCGCGGGCAAGACCGTTCAGGAAGTACTGGGATTCGGCGGGGCGATTCCAGTGGTGGGCGATTTCGCGCGGGGCCTCTCGCTGGGCGGCGGCGCGACCGCGGTTCTAGTCGGCATCGCCCCGGCGGGCGGGCGGCTGCCCGACGAGTGGAAGGACTGGCTGCGGTTGGCCATCGAGCGCGGGCTCGAAATCTGGAGCGGCCTGCACACCTTCATCGGGGACGATCCGGTGCTCGGTCCCCTCGCGCGCGCGCGAGGTGTGCGCATCTTCGACGCGCGCAAGCCTCCCGCCAATCTCCCGATCGCCGACGGCCGCGCCGCCGAGGTCGCCGCCTACGTCGTGCACGCGGTCGGGTCCGACTGCAACGTCGGCAAGATGACGGCCATGCTCGAGGTCCGCGACGATCTCGTGCGGCGATCCTGCCGCGCCCGGTTCGTCGCCACCGGGCAGACCGGGATGTTCATCGAAGGGTGGGGGATCGCGGTCGACGCCGTCGTCGCGGATTTCATCGCGGGCGCGGCGGAGCAGCTCGTGCTCCAGGCCGCGAAGGACGCCGACGTGATCCTGGTCGAAGGCCAGGGCAGCCTGATCCACCCCGGGTACTCGGGGGTGACCCTCGGGCTGTTGCACGGGAGCTGTCCCGACGCGCTGATCCTCTGCCACCAGGTCACCCGCGACTTCATCGGTGACTACCACGGCCGGGAGCCGTGGGTGAAGATCCCCTCCTACCGGGAGCTGATCGACATCTACGAACGGGCCGCTCGCCCGGTGCATCCCACGCGCGTGATCGGAATCTGTCTCAATACCTACGACATGCCGGAGGCGGAGGCCCGCGCGGCGGTGACCCGTGCCACGGCCGAGACGGGACTCCCGGCCGCGGATCCAGTGCGTTTCGGGGCCGTTCCCCTGACCGAGGCCGTGCTGCGGGCGGCCGCGGCGGGGAAGCCTAGCCATCCCCAGGTTCCCGGGGCATCTTCCCGCTAGGATCCCCAGGGAGCCGATCGCATGACCGCGCCCGTTCCGCGCACGGAGCCGCCCCCCTCGGTCGTCGCCGGTCGCAAGCCGCGCGACGACGAAATCGACGTTTTCGGATTGACCCACCCAGGCAAGGTGCGCAAGGCCAACCAGGATCATTTCCTGCTCGGATCGCTGCGCAAGCGCCTGGACGTCCTGCTGACGAGCCTGCCCAGCGACAGCCGGCTGCTGATCGAGGATGAGCGCCTGGCGTTCCTCGCCATGGTGGCGGACGGCGTGGGCGGCAGCGCCAAAGGCGGCGAGGCCAGCCGACTCGCGCTGGAGCAGGTGACGCAGTACGTGGCGCAGAGCACGCGGGTCTATTACGGGGGGGATGCCAGCGAGAGCACGTTCATCACCGCGCTGGAGGAAGCCGCCCTCCAGATCCATGCCGACCTCCTGGAGCGGGGGACCCAGAACCCCGAGCTGCGCGGCATGGCGACCACGCTCACGGTGTTCCTCGCCGTCTGGCCCTGGATCTACCTGTTACAGGTCGGTGACTCCCGCCACTATGTGTACCGCGAGGGCAAGCTCACGCAGATCACGCGGGACCAGACCATGGCCCAGGACCTGATGGAGCAGGGCGTGCTGACGCGCTCCGACGCCATGAACTCCCGTTGGGCGCATGTGCTGTCCAGCGCGATCGGGGGTCCGCAGGCGGCCCCGGTCGTGACCCGCATTCGCAGTGATTGGCACATCGTGCACCTGCTCTGCAGTGACGGTCTGACGAAGGAAGTCTCCGACGACCAGATCCGGGAGAAACTCGCGACGATGACGTCGGCGAAACAGGTCAGCGAGGATCTCCTGCAGATGGCGCTCGAGGCCGGCGGGAGCGACAACATCACCATCGTCGTGGGGCGAGCCGTGCCCAAAGCGGCGGTCTAGGGTCGCAGCCGGCGCTCCTCGGCGTAGGGATAGATGTCCACCATGTCACCGGCTGCCTGCCGCGTCTGGAGATCGCGCCAGTATTCCGGCTGGTAGATGCAGCCGTGCGCGGCGAGAAACGCCTCGCGCAGCCGGCCGGTGAACGGGGCGAAGCGCGCCAGTTCCTCGGGGAAAATGTCCTCCGGCCCGACGTAATACCACGGCTCATCGGCCAGCTCCTCCTCCGGCGTGCGTGAGGCCGGCACGTCCCGGAACCGGCATTCGCCGAGCAGCCGCAGCTCGTCGTAGTCGTAGAACACCACCCGCCCGTGGCGGGTCACGCCGAAGTTCTTGAGTAACAAGTCGCCCGGGAAGATCCCCGTCGCCGCGAGATCCCGGATCGTCTGTCCGCAATCGAGCGCGGCGTCCAGCGCGGCCGCGTCGCTCGCTTCCTCGATGTAGAGATCGAGGGGGCGCACCCGCCGCTCGGCGTACAGATGCCCGATCACGATCTGCCCGTCCGCGACGCGGACGGTGTGCGTCGCGCTCTCCTGCAGTTCGGCCTGCAGGCGGCGGGAAAACCGCGCGGCCGGAAACGACAGCCCGGCGAACGCCTGGGCGTCCACGAGCCGGCCGGCGCGGTCGTGCGCGAACACGAGATCGTAGCGCCGCTTCACGGCCGCGGGGGTCGTCGGCTTGTTGGGGGGGAACGTGTCCCGGATGACCTTGAAGACCGCGTCGAAGGTCGGCAGAGTGAACACTTCCATCACCATGCCGCGGGCGCCCGGCGCGCGCTCGAACTGGTCCGTGGTGCGGGCGAGGTGGCGCTGCAGGTCGCGATAGAACTCGGTCTTGCCGTGCTTGTGGTATCCGAGGGCGGTGTACAGCTCGGACACCGGTTTCAGCGGCATCAACGTGCGCAGGAAACCGATGGTCTCCCCGGGGCGGGACAGCGCGACCTGAAAATGGGAGCGGGTGAAGCTGAACACCTTGGAGAGCTCCGCTTCGGTCCACAACACGGCGTCGATCGCGATGCCGCGGTCGCCATGGACCAGCGCCAGGACGAGCGGCATCACGCGGTCGCCGCCACGCACCCGCCCCACCAGATAGGCGCCCTTGCGCCGGAAGAAGACGGCATCCAGGACGTCGATCGCCTCGAGCGGGAGGGGGGCGCCACCGGCGGCCCAGGCACGCTCGATGGCACGGCCGGCCAGTCGACAGTCGTCCGCGAGGTTGGCCGTTGGGGTGGAGAACCCGCACGTTTCGAATACCGTCCGTACGGCGAGCGCCGCGTCGCGCGGAACCGGCGTCGTGCGGTACGGCACCGGCGCCAGCACGCCGCCGCCCGAGACGCGCTCGAACTGGAAATCGAGGTACTCGATCGCGGGGTTGATGCCGACGGTGTGGAACACCCGGCGCGTTACCGAGTTGAAGAAGGTCTCGCCGATTTCCGCCGCGGGATGACCCACGATCAGGGCGGAATGCGCCGAGCGCATCGCCGCCCACAGGGCCGGATCCTCCGTGACGGCCCCGAGGAGCCGCACCACGTCGGTGACGACCTCACGAATGACGATCTCATACAGGTCGAGGCGCTCCCGGGCATCGGCCTGGCCCCCCTGCCAGTCGCGCTGCTCGAACCGGTGCTGGGCCCGGCGCGTGATGTCCAGAAACTCCTCCTGATACCGCTGGAAACCCTGGTGCACCAGCTCCGCCGCGCGGCGGGCGAGGAGGGAGGAAGCCATGCCTGAAAAGTAGCCCGCGACGCGCGAATTCGACCCCCACGGCAATGATCCGATGACGCCGCCGTGCCGCTCACGTGATAGGATCGCGGCGTGCGATTTCTCCGCTCCGCCGCCGCCGACTGGGGACTGCTTCGGGCCCGCCTGTGTCGCTCCTCACTCGGCGCCTGGCTGGCGCTGCTGGTCGGCGGGTGCTGGGCGGTCAGTCGCCTGGGCGGGTCGTGGGATGTGGTGACGCTCGCGGTGCGGGTGGGCATGCTCGCGGCCATCGCGTGCGCGGCGGGCCTCGCGGGCGCGCCCGAAGACCGGGCGGGCGTGGCCATGGCGTTGTGCCACCCGACGAGCCCCCGGGCCATCGTGATTGGGCGCTGGTTCGCGGCGTGGTCCGGGGCGGTGCTGGCGCTCCTGGCAGTGGCCGCCCTGGACCTGTGGCTGGGCGGCGCCACAAGGCCCTCCGTGCCGGCGCTGGCCGCGGGCGTCGCGGGAGCGAGCGCGGCTGCCGCGTGCGCGCTGTGCCTCGTGTGGCTCGGGGGCACGCCGCTCGCCCTCGCCTTCTTCCTTTTCCTGGTCCTGTGCGGCGGCGCGCCGCCTGAAGGTCTGGTCAACCTGGAGCGTCCCGGGGCGCTCCGGTTCGCCGCGGCGGTGGGGCTCGAGGTGCTGCCAAGCCTGTGGCGCTACCGCCTGATCGCCGGAGGCGACCTGGGCGCCTCGGTGCACGCGTGCGCTTGGACGGGCCTCGGCTTGCTCGGCGCGGGTGCGCTGGTGCGGCGCCTCGGCATCCGTGACGCATGACCGTCGATGCGGGCCTGCTCGTCTTCACGGGTGTGACTCGGCGGTTTGGTTCCCGGCCTCCGGGAGTCGAGCGCGGGATCTTCGAGATCAGTTTCAACGTCGCGGCGGGGGAAGTCGTGGGACTCGTGGGCGCGCCCGGATCGGGAAAGAGCACGATCCTGCGGCTCGCCGCCGGCCTCGAGTACCCCGACGCCGGCACGATCCGGGTCGCGGGTGATCGCGCCGATACGCCGGCGGCGCACGCTCGCATCGGCCTGGTGCCGGCCGCGCCGGTCTTTCCCTCGGGCCTTGGGGTCAGGGAGACCCTGTGCTATTTCGCCGCGCTGCATCCCGATCGGGCGGGGTCCCGCCGTACGGTCACCACCGCCCTCGAGGCGTGGGGCTTGACGGGACAGGAAAGCCGGCGCGTCGAGCGACTCGGCACTCCCGAACGGCGGCGGCTGGGCATGGCGCAGGCGGCGCTCGGGAATCGGCAGGTGCTGTTGCTCGACGAAACCCTGCAGGGGATCGATCCCGTCACCCGCCGCGATCTCGGCGACCGCCTGCAGCGGTTTGCCGGCGCGGGTGGGGCGGTGCTGCTCTCGGCCAGCGATCCGGTCGGCCTCGAGCGGGTGGTCGACCGATTCCTGATCCTGCATGCGGGGCGGATCGTCCACGAAGCGCCTGCGCCGGCGTTCCTCGGACAACGCGTGCTCGAGGTCACGCTGGACGCGCCGCCGCGCGAGCCGCCTCCCGGATTCCGCCTTACCGCGTCGGGTTTGGAAGCCGACCTCGGCACCCGTAGCGCCGAGGCCGCGCTCGCCTTGTGCCGGGCGCACCGCTTGGCGGTGCGCGGTTCGCGGGTGCGCCTGAAATCGCTGGAGGAGGTGGCCTTCGATGTCCTGACTCGCTGAGCGGAACAGGCCCGGCTAGATTCGCCCGCACCTTCAATCTCGCCTCCGTCATGACCCTGCGCCTGTACAACACGCTGACGCGGCGGCTCGAGGAGTTTCAGCCCCTCGTGCCGCCCCGGGTCACGCTCTATACCTGCGGCCCGACCGTCTGGAACTACGCGCATATCGGCAACTTCCGGACGTTTCTCTTCGAGGATCTGCTGCGGCGGCACCTCGAGCAGTCGGGATATGATGTCTTTCACATCATGAACCTGACCGACGTCGACGATCGCACCATCAAGGCCGCCGCCGCGACGGGGAAGCGGCTCGTCGACCATACCGATCCGTTCGTCCAGGCGTTCTTCGAGGACCGCGACTTTCTGCGGATCACCCCGGCGCACGTGTATCCGCGGGCCACAGGGTCGATCGACGGCATGGTGCGTCTCGTCGAGGCGCTGCTCGCCAAAGGCGTGGCCTACAAGGGCGAGGACGGCTCCGTCTACTTCGCCATCGACCGGTTTCCTTCATACGGTCGTCTGTCGCACCTGGACACGCGCGAGATCAAGGTCGGCGCCCGGGTGGCGAGCGACGAATATGCCAAAGACGACCCCCGGGACTTCGCGCTCTGGAAGGCGGCGGAGCCGATCGACGAGCAGGTGGGCGCGGCCTGGGACGCCCCCTTCGGGCGGGGCCGTCCCGGGTGGCACCTGGAATGCTCCGCGATGTCACTCGACGAAATCGGCCGGCGCTTCGGGGTGCAGACCCTGGACATCCATGCGGGGGGAATCGACCTGATCTTCCCCCACCACGAGGATGAAATCGCCCAGTCCGAGGCGGTGACGGGGCAGCCATTCGCGCGGTTCTGGCTCCACGGCGCCTTCTTGAACGTCAAAGGCACCAAGATGTCGAAGCGGTTCGGCAACTTTCTCACCGCCCGCGACATGAAGGAGCACGGCGTCGACGCCGCCACGTTCCGCTATCTCGTGTTTTCGACGCACTACCGTGCTCCCCTCGACTACTCGGACGAAGCGCTGGATGCGGCGCGGGCGGGTGTCGCCCGGGTGGGGGAGCTCTACCACCGCCTGGAGCAGGAAGGGCAGGGGGGGACCGCCGGGGGGCTGACGGCCTTGGCCGGGCAGCTCGACGCGCAGGTGCGCGCCGCCCTGGACGACGATCTCAACGCGCCGCAGGCGCTCGCGGCGCTGTTCGAGTTCATCCGGGGCGCGAACCGCGAGCTCGACCGCGGGTCGAGCGATGCCACCGCCGCGCGCGCCGCCCTCGACCGGGTCATGGCAGTGTTGGACCTGCGCCCCGCGCCGCCGGCGGTGGCGGCGGATCTGGCCACCTGGGTGGAGGAGCGGATCACCGCCCGGGCGGCCGCGCGGAAGTCGAAGGACTTCGCTTTGGCCGACCGCATCCGCGCAGAACTCACCGCCCGCGGCGTCCTGCTCGAGGACACCGCGACCGGGACGAAGTGGAAGCTGACGGCTGATAGCTGACGGCTACTTCGTCATCCGGTACAGCAGCAGCCGGTAGGACTTGTACTTCTTGAAGCTCGCCCCGTTGCGCCGCCCGCTGAAATGGTGGTCTTCGTAGTACGTCATCTTCTTCTTCATCTTCCAGCGCACGATCTTCATGATCCAGGGATGGCTCGCGGTGATCCGAGCCAGCAGCATGCGGTACGCCGGCTCGATGAGCTCGCGGTAGGTCTGATCGAGCAGATCGAACGTCGGCGCGATGCCGTCCGTCATGTCGAAGTCTTCGACCGCCTGGAGCGGGAACCGGGCGACCGCCTCGCGGAATTTGTCGAGGTTGTGCCCACCGCCGATCGGACTCTCCCCTTCGGCCGGAATCCGGAAGATGTCCGTGATCAGGACATAGCCCCCCGGGTTCAATAACTGCACCGCCTGTGCGAACGCCGCATCCAAGGGAATGAACAGGAGACTCTCGCTGAACAGGATCAGGTCGTAGCGCCGATCCGTCTCCAGGTTCTGGAACTGCGTCTCGAAGATCTGGGCGCGATCCCCCAGCTGCCGCTTGGCGATGTCGGTGAGCACGCCGTTGGGTGAGACGCCGTCGACCCGAAAGCCGCGCTCGAGCAACTTGCGGGCGGTGGTGCCCACGCCCATCCCGACATCGAGGACCGATCGCACGGTGGGGGGGATGTGCGAGATCAGGAGCTCGGTGTAATTGGCCTGCGCTTGGGGAAGATTCTGCGGCGAGACCGGGAGACCGGCGGGCCAGTAACCATAGTGCAGATCCTGCATGCCCAGGAGATGCCGCCCGACGATGAACCCCATGGCCAGGCCGAACTCACTGGAGGGCAGCTTCACACCCGGTGCGATACCAATCCCGGCGACACTGACGGGCTGGGCAGCGGATTGCGACGGAACGACGGCCGTGGGGCCTCCTCGTGGTGAGGGCGTCCCGGCGGTGGTGGTGAGGACGCCGCTCGGTGAGAATACCCTGGTGGCCGAACCCGCCGCCAGTCGGCGCCATAGATTAGCAGCATGAGTGACGCCCTCAACCCTGCGCGGGCCTACCGGATCCTGGGCCTGGCGCCCAGTGCCACGAAGGAAGACGTGAAGGCCGCCTACCGCGACCTCGTCCAGGTCTGGCATCCTGATCGCTTCCCGGCGGATTCGCGTCTGCGGGTGAAGGCGGAGCGGAACCTGCAGCGGATCAACGCGGCCTACGAGGTTGTGAAGCAGCTGCCACCGGCCGCAGGAGCGCCGCCGCCACGGCCTGGCCTGCGGGAATCGATGATCGCCGTCCTCGGGCTCGGCGACCTGCGCGACTCGGCGGTCCTCGAAGTGCCCGTTCGCGCGCTGCGCCGCTCCCTGGTGATTCTGGGGCTGGACCGCGCGCCGGATCGCTCCAGACGAGGGGCCGTCTGGCTCCTCGGAGGCGTGCTGGTGGTGGTGCTCGCGGCGGTCGCGGTCCTGCTACTGCGCCGTCGCTGAACGCTCAGGGCGCGCCGGGTGGTCCCGGGGGAGGCAAGTCCTTGAGGGTGACCGCCCGGCCGCAGTTCGAGCAGCGAATCAATACGACGGTATCCATCGTCATGCCCAGTACGGCGTCTTGCACCAGGGGTCCGGAGCAATGCGGGCAGACCATCTTGCCCCCGCCGGCGACCAACATCCGCGCGATCCGCGCCGCCTCGTCATCGTTGAACCGCTCATACCGGTCAGAAGGGTTACCGGGCTGCCGCATCTCGTCCTCCGGTCAGGCCGCATCCAATCTAGGGGTCCCAAGGCGCGCCGGGGGAAGGTGTTATAGTGTTGTGCCAGTGCTCCTGTAGCTCAGTGGCCAGAGCAGCCGCCTTGTAAGCGGCAGGTCGTGGGTTCGACTCCCACCGGGAGCTCCTCACTCGAAACCGCTCTTCTTCCCGGGAGGTGGCATGCCCCGCTGGTCCTCCGCTCCGGCCGTCCTCGGTCTCCTGGCCATCGGCACGGCCGGCCCCGCGTCGAGCCAGCGTTCCTATGCGGTGATTCCGTTCGTGGGGTACCGCGTGGGCGGCGGTTTCACCGACTCCCAACAGTTTCAGTGGGACATCAAGGACAACCTTTCCTACGGCGGGATGCTCGAGTTCGGGCTGGCCCCGAATGCCGGCGTGGATCTGCTCTACAGTCATCAGGCGAGCGAGGTGAAGACCCCGGCGGTCTATGCGCAGCTCGCCAGCTCCTACGACCTCAAGGTTGACAACTGGCTCTTCGGCGCCTACCGCGGGCTCAACAACAATCGCGGCGGCTCGCCAAGCGCGATGGACGCGATCGGGGAGGGGTACCTCGGCCTGACCCATTTCGCGAGCTCGGCGGGCACGACCGCCTCGGCCGACCGGTTCTCGGCCGGCCTGGGCCTGGGCCTGCGGGCCCAGAGTCCGACGGGCCGTATCGGACTGCGCCTCGATGCGCGAGGACTGTGGACGTTCTCGAGTGGGGACGGGGGCTGGTTCTGCAGCCTCCCCGGGGCCTGCGTCGTGACCTACACCGGCACGACGATGTTCCAGGCCGATTTCACCGCCGGCGTGGTCATCACACTCGGCCGCTCGCAGGCGCGCTGAGCTTGCCCGACTCGGGCGCCCGCGGCTTCGTCTGCCTTGTGGCGCTGAGCACTCTCTGGAGCGCCGCGCTTGCGAGTCAGGCCGCGGATAGCACGCCGGCCGACAGTGCTCCCGCTCGCAAGACCCGCTTCAACGGATACCCCTACGCCTACTACACGCCGGAAACGCAGTTCGCATTCGGCGTCGGTGGCGTGGTGACCTTCTATACGAGCGACGACCGGCGGCTCCGTCCTTCCAAAGTGCTGCTCTCGGGCTACTGGGCCACGACCGGCCAGTCGAAGGTCAGCCTCAACCCCCAGCTCTATTTCGGCGCCAATCGCTGGTTCGCGTCGCTCAACCTCTGGTACGGTCATATCGTCGACAAGTACTGGGGAGTCGGCAACGAGACCCCGGAGACGGGGAACGAGTCCTACGTCTCCGATGTTCAGGACATTCAGCTCGAGGTGCAGGCCCCGCCGATTCTTCCCGGACTCACCCGCGAAGGCGTCGTGATCGCGGCCAACCGGACGGTCATCGTGGACCGCCGCAGCAACACGCTGCTTGAAGACCCGACGCTCACCGGATCCGGTGGCGGCTGGGTCTCGGGGGTCGGCGTCGTGGCGGCCTGGGACACCCGTGACCAGACGTTTTTTCCGAACCGGGGGCGTTACGATCAGGTCCGGGCGATCGGGTACTTCGAGGGGTTGGGGAGTGACTTCGCGTTCAGCACCTACGAAGTCGACCTGCGCCGGTACATGGCGCTCGCGCCCGACCGGGTCATCGCCGTCCAGATGTACGGCAACTTTGCGGCGGGCGACGCCCCGTTCTACAAGCTGCCGGCGCTCGGGGGTGGTAACCGGCTGCGGGGCTACTACCAGGGCCGCTATCGCGACCAGGACTACGTCGCGGCCCAGGTCGAGTATCGCACGTACTTCTGGGGCCGGTTGGGCGGGGTCCTCTTCGCCGGTGCGGGACAGGTCAGCCCGACGCTACGGCTCCTGACGCTGAGCGGTTTTCACGCGGCCGCCGGGGGGGGCCTGCGCTTCCTGTTCAACAAGGCGGAAAAGGTGAACCTGCGCGCGGATGTGGGGTTTGGCCGCGGAACCTCGGGGGTGTATTTCGGCTTGGAGGAGGCTTTCTAGGACAGACCGGCGCGCCTTGACTAAGGCGTTGGTGTCGCTTAGTCTACAAGGCTCGGGACCGAGTTTTCTTGGGGACGAGCGACATACATAATGAGGAGCAGGCCGCCCGTGCACGGCGGCAAGACGCACACACCCCGCGCGCAGCACCACGCGGGGTGCGTCGTCACTGTGGGGGACGTGGGTGGCCTGAACGTCTCGGCGTGCAGGCCTCGGGTCGGCCGGTGGGGTGCCCGAGCGGTCAAAGGGAGCAGACTGTAAATCTGCCGGCTTCGGCCTACGAAGGTTCGAATCCTTCCCCCACCACTGGGTGCGCGGGCGTAGCTCAGTTGGTAGAGCGTCAGCCTTCCAAGCTGAGGGTCGCGGGT
>Ga0335085_10006092_pt1 | contig 19155 bp, 21 predicted proteins | sample Lox_Sample_45_FD_206712 | JGI IMG/M metagenome (GOLD analysis project Ga0335085, IMG submission 206712) | Soil microbial communities from Loxahatchee National Wildlife Refuge, Florida, United States - Lox_Sample_4.5 | ecosystem: Environmental > Terrestrial > Soil > Wetlands | place: USA...
TCTTGGTCATCCTCGGGAGTGAGGCCCCGGAAGTGGTTGATTCCTCGGAGTAGGAAACGTTAGGCGCCGGACCGGCCGGAGCGGGCCTGTTCGCGCCGGTCTTTGCGCCGTTTGCGCCAGCACCATGTCAGCCATTCTGGAGCCGGAGGGGGACGGCGCCCGGCCATCGAAGACGTGTTCGTCCGAGGTCTGTTTGGTACCCAAACGCGGTACCCACACTCTCAACCGAGTTGGTCTGCCTCGTGCCGCAAACCCAAAAGACCCTGATTTGCAGGTCTTTCTATGATCGGGGCGGCGGGATTTGAACCCACGACCCCCTGCTCCCAAAGCAGGTGCGCTACCAGGCTGCGCCACGCCCCGTTGACGGAAAGGGTAGAGGCTCGGGTGGCACCCGGCGGAGGGCTGCGGGCGGCGGGACGCCGGGGCGGGGGCCGCCCGATCCGAGGCGGGGGCCGCGTGGCCCGAGCCGGGGGCGGCGCCCGGCCGCGGAGGGGGGGCGGCGCTGCTAGCCTCGCCACCGCCATGGCCGAGATCCAGCCGCTGCGGGCGCTTCACTACGACCAGGCGGTCGTGGGGGGACTCGCCGACGTCGTCGCTCCCCCCTATGACGTGATCGACGACTCCCAGCGGGCCGCCCTGCTCGAGCGCTCCCCCAACAACGTCGTCGCCGTGGACCTGCCCAAGGGTGACGGGGACGTGTATGGGCAGGCGGGGGAGCTGTTCGAGACCTGGCAGCGCGACGGGGTCGTGGTGCGGGACCCCGAGCCGGCGCTGTGGGCCCACACCCAGCAGTACACGGGCCCCGACGGTGTCGCGCGCACCCGCCGGGGGTTCTTCTGCCGGGTCCGCATCGAGCCCTACGGCCCCGGCCGGGTGCGTCCCCACGAGCGGACCCACCCCGGGCCGAAGGAGGACCGCCTGCGTCTGACCCGGGCTACCCAGGCCAACATCTCGCCGATCTTCTCCCTCTACTCCGACCCCCGGCAGGCCGCCTGGGCGGCGCTGGAGGGCGCGACCGCGAATACGCCATGGGCCGAGGTGACCGACGGCGACGGCACCATCCACTCGCTCTGGCGGGTGGCCGATCCAGCCGCGATCAAGGCGGTCCAGGCCGCCACCGCGGAGGCCGAGCTGCTGATCGCCGACGGCCACCACCGCTACGAGACGATGCAGGCCTACGCCGAGGAGCGCGACCGCGAAGGGGCTCCGGGGGAGGAGCACCGCTACATCCTCATGTGCCTCGTCGCCCTCGAGGACCCCGGCCTGACGATCTTCCCCACCCACCGGCTCGTGAGCGGGCTCGACGAGGCCCGCAGGAGCTCCCTGCTCCTGGAGCTCGAGCGCGACTTCCTGATCGAGGAGGTCTCAGTCGATCGGATCGCTCCCGACCCCGGCGATGGGGCGCTCCAGATGGGCTACTTCGACGACCGGGACGAAGTGCCCAGGCGCCTGAGACTCAAGGACCAGCAGATCGCCGAGCGGGCGCTGGCGTCACACGCGAGCCCCTACCGGGAACTCGACACCGGGGTGCTCGAGGCGCTCGTTCTGAAGGGAGCCCTCGGCCTGAGCGACGACGACATCTCCCACTTCAACGGGATGTTCTACGCCCGTGACACCGAGGAGGCCCTCGCGATGGTCCGCTCCGGGGCCTACGACGCGGCCTTCCTGATGCGTCCCACCCGTGTAGAGCAGGTGCGGGAGCTAGCCGCCGCCGGGGAGAACATGCCCCCGAAGTCGACGTTCTTCTTTCCGAAGCTGCTCACCGGGCTGCTCTTCAATCCGCTCCACTAGCCCTTCGATCCGCTCCACTGGTCCGCCCGGCGGATATCCTGTGCGGCAACGGAATAGGTCGCGACGGCAACGAAAGAGGGGTTGATATGGCTGAGGCTCGAGGTCATTCACGAATGCGGGCGACGGCACGGAGGGACGGGACGGGCCTCAGGCACACCGTCCAGGTGGGCGATCATCAGCTGGTCGTCGACGAGCCGGTGACGGTGGGCGGCGGGGACGCCGGCCCGGACCCCCAGGCGCTGCTGGCCGCGAGCCTCGCGTCGTGTACGGCGATCACGATGGAGATGTACGCCCAGCACAAGGGCTGGGACCTCGGCCACGTGGAGGTGACGGTCGAGTACAGCCCCCCCGAGCGCGGCTCCATGACGAAGTTCGAGCTGGTCCTGCGCCTACCGGATGATCTGCCCGACGAGCATGCCGAGCGCCTGCGGGTGGTCGCCGGCAAATGCCCCGTCCACCGGGCGCTCGAGGGCGACGTGATGTTCCAGGAGCGCATTGAGCGGGTTCACCTGGCCGCCTGACGGGGTTCCCGCCGCCGCCGGCGTGAGCGCCCGCGGCGAGACCCAGGCTGCCGTGCTCGTCCCGCTGTTCCTAAGCGAGGATTCAGAGCCCCATCTCGTGCTGACCCGCCGGCGCGCCGACCTGCGGCGCCACGCGGGCGAGATCTCGTTCCCCGGGGGACGCCGCGACGACGACGACGCGAGCCTCCAGGTGACCGCCCTCCGGGAGGCCGAAGAGGAGATCGGCCTGCCGCGCACGGACGCGAGCGTGATCGGGGAGCTCCCGGCGACCTCGACCTTCGCCACCGGCTACCTGATCCACCCGTTCGTGGCCACGATCCCCGGGGGCACCGCCTGGCGCCTGTCCCCGAGGGAGGTGGACGCGGTGCTCGAGCTGCCGCTGCGACACATCCGCGAGGGGCGCACGGTCACCACGCTGAACCGCCGCGGCATCACCTTCCAGACCGACGCCTACGTCGTGGACGAGCACCTCATCTGGGGCGCCACCGCCCGCATCATCGAGCACCTGCTGGAGCGCCTGCGCGACGGCGGACCGCCGGCGGCGCCGCTCACACTCGAATGAGCGAGGCCCCGTGGGCCGGCTCGAGGCTGACCCGGGGCCAGATCGGTCCCAGGACCATCATCAGCGAGCCGAGCAGGGACAGCCAGCTGCCCTCGCGCAGCGACAGCGCCACCAGGCCACCCGGCGGCACCGGCGGCTCGGCCATCCGGTAGATCACACACACGGCCGCCAGCACGCCCACCAGCGCGATCGTGCGGCCCGCTCCCGCGGACCCGGTGCCGCGAGCGAGCGTCATGAGCGCGTCCAGCAGGGCGATGCCGGCAAGCACCAACAGCACCACGTTGAGGTCGTGGAGCACCTGGTGCGCGCTCAGTGCGGCTACTTCATGGCCGCTCATCGCGGCCACGCTGCCGTGCACCCCGGCCGCCAGCTGTTGCATGGATTCGTTGCCGAACTGCCCCGCCAGCCCCTGGATCGCGTTGGCGGCAAAGGTCGCCCCGTCGGGGGTCAGGTTGACCGCATACCAGGGCAGGAACACCGAGATCGCCAGCAGCACCGCCCCCAGGGCGGACACCAGCAGCCCGTAGCGCGAGCGGTCGCTTGCCATGTTGCGCTTTTCGGCACAATCTCCTCAAAGCTTGAACGGCGGTGGGGGCCGGCGGCCGATCAGCAGCTCCTCGATCGCCGAGCGCGCCTGCTGCTGCCAGGCGTCGCCATCGCCGGCCTCGGCCCCGAGCACCGCCAGCGGGATCACGTTGCGCTCGCACAGCTCCCGTGCGATCTGCTCCCCCTCGGCCAGCGCGGAGGCCGCGGGCGTGTCCCCGCGGGCCTCGTACACGAACCCCCTCACGGTCGTGTCGATCATCTGCGTGAGGAAGAACTCCAGCCGCCGGGTGTGTAGCTCCTCCAGGTCCTGCTCGGGACCCCTCGCCCCCGCCAGCAGCCAGCAGGCGATCGCCACCCGGTCCAGCGCGCCCCGCAGCGTTGCCAGGCGCTCGGGGGTGCCGTGCCAGCACTCGGCGCCCACCCCCTCGATCTCCTCTCGGAGCTCGGGTGAGCGGGTCGTGATCCGCACCGCGTGGCCCTCCCCGGTCAGCCACCGCGCCAGCTCCCGTCCCCGGCAGCCGCCCCCGAGGACCAGAATCCGCGCCACGGCCGGGCATTATGATCGCTCGGCTCATGACCCCGGGCGATCAGACCACCCCAGAGGAGACCGTCACGATGGAGAAGATCGTGGCGCTGTGCAAGCGCCGCGGGTTCGTGTTCCCCTCCTCGGAGATCTACGGCGGCGTCGGCTCGACCTACGACTTCGGCCACTACGGGGTGCTGTTGAAGAACAACCTCAAGAACGAGTGGTGGCGGGCGATGCTGCAGGAGCGCGACGACATCGTGGCGATCGACTCCGCGATCCTCCAGCACCCCCGCGTGTGGGAGGCCTCGGGCCACCTCGAGGGCTTCACCGATCCGCTCGTCGACTGCCGCACCTGCAAGCAGCGCTTCCGGGCCGACCACCTGCAGGAGCTCCAGTGCGGGCGCAAACCCTCCCGCCATCCCGGCGAGACGGACGAGTGCGACTTGACACAGGCGCGCGACTTCAACCTCATGTTCGAAACCACGATCGGGCCGGTGAAGGAGTCCGGGTCGACCGCCTACCTGCGCCCCGAGACCGCCCAGGGGATCTTCATCAACTACAAGAACGTGCTCCAGTTCTCGCGCAAGAAACCCCCCTTCGGGATCGCCCAGGTGGGCAAGTCCTTCCGCAACGAGATCACCCCGGGGAACTTCATCTTCAGGACCCGCGAGTTCGAGCAGATGGAGATGGAGTTCTTCGTGCCCCCGGCCGAGGCCCCCCGCTGGTACGAGCACTGGCTCGCCGAGCGCGAGCGCTGGTACGTGGAGCTCGGCATCCGCCCCGAATACCTCCGCCTGCGGGCCCACGACCCCGACGAGCTGTCCCACTACTCCTCGGGCACCAGCGACGTCGAGTACCTGTTCCCCTCCAGCTCCAACCCCGAGGACCGGCGCTGGTCGGAGCTCGAGGGGATCGCCAACCGCGGCAACTTCGACCTCTCCCGCCACGCCGAGTTCTCGGGAGAGAAGCTCGAGTACTTCGACCAGGGCACCGGCGAGCGCTATGTCCCCCACGTGATCGAGCCCGCCGCCGGCGCCGACCGCGCGATGCTGGCCTTCATCGTGGACGCCTACGCGGAGGAATTCGTCGAACGTGAGGGCACCGGCGAGGGCGAGCAGCGCACCGTGCTGCGCCTGCACCCCCGGCTGGCGCCGGTGAAGGCGGCCGTGCTGCCACTGGTGAACAAGGACGGCCAGCCCGAGCTCGCCCGCGAGGTCTACTCCGCGGTGCGCGAGAAGGTGCAGGCCGAGTACGACGCCGGCGGGGCGATCGGGCGACGCTATCGCCGCCAGGACGAGATCGGCACCCCCTTCTGCCTTACGATCGACCACCAGAGCCTTCAGGACCGCACCGTGACGCTGCGTGACCGCGACTCGCTCGAGCAGCAGCGAATCGCCATCGACGGCATCGACGAGGAGATCGCACGGCGTGTTGCGGCGCCGTGGAGGACGCCAAAGCTATAGCCGAGAGGGGTTTCAGTTGGACTTCGAACTGACCGACGAGCAGCGCCTGATCAAAGAGACCGCCCGCGAATTCACCGACCGCGAGCTCGTCGAGCGCACCAAGCTAAACGCCCGTAACCACCACTTCGACCTCGACCTCGTAGCGAAGATCGCCGCCCAGGGCTACCTCGGGGCGATCGTCCCACAGGAGTACGGCGGGGCCGGGCTCGACTACCGCACCTACGGGCTGATCGTGGAGGAGATCGGCCGTGGCGACTCGGCGATCCGCACCGTGATCTCGGTGCAGACCTCGCTCGTGTGCTCGGCAATCCTCAAATGGGGCACCGAGGAGCAGCGCCACGCCTACCTCCCGAAGCTCTGCTCGGGCGAGTGGCTCGGGTGCTTCGGCCTGACCGAGCCCGACACGGGCTCCGACGCCGCCAACCAGAAGACCCGCGCCGTGCGCAAGGACGACGGCTGGGTGATCAACGGCGGCAAGATGTGGATCTCGATGGGCGACTACGCCAAGGTCGCACTGATCTTCGCCCAGACCGACCCCTCGCTCGGCCACAAGGGACTCGCCTGCTTCCTCGTGGACACCGAGCAGGAGGGCTTCAAACCGCAGCCGATCGAGCACAAGATGGGCCTCCACGCCTCCGACACCGCCTCGATCGCCCTCGAAGACGTGGAGGTCACCGACGAGCAGATGCTGGGTCAGATCGGCGACGGCTTCAAGGTCGCCATGTCGGCGCTGGACTCCGGGCGCTACTCGGTGGCGGCGGGCTGCGTGGGCATCTGCCAGGGATGCGTGGAGGAGTCGGTCCGCTACGCCAAGGAGCGCGAACAGTTCGGACGCCCGATCGCGAGCTTCCAGCTCGTCCAGGGGATGATCGCGGACATGGTCCTGAAGACCGACGCCTCGCGGATGCTCGTATGGCGGGCCGGCTGGCTGAAGGACAAGGGCATGCCCAACACCCTGGAGACCTCGGTCGCCAAGCTCCACGCCACCGAGGCCTCGCTGGAATGTGCCAACCTCGCGATCCAGGTCCACGGCGGAGCCGGCTACGTCGACGACCACCCCGTCGAGCGCTACTTCCGCGACGCCCGCGTCACCACCCTCTACGAGGGGACCTCCCAGGTCCAGAAACTGATCATCGGGCGCGCCATGACCGGCATCAGCGCCCTCGTGCCGGCGTGAGCTCAGCGTGAGCCCGCGCGAGCACCGCGGGACGCCAGCATGACCGCCGCCGACTCCGGCGGGGAGAACCTCGTGCCCACCGTGATCGGCGTTCTCGGCGCCGGCACGATGGGCGCCGGTATCGCCCAGCTGGCCGCCAAAGCGGGCGCGGAGACGCTGCTGTACGACCCGATCGAGGGGGCCCTGGACTCGGGGCTGGGCAAGGCTCGCGACGGTCACGCCAAGGAAGCTGCCCGCGGTCGCCTCAGCGCCGAGGAGGCCGCGGCGGCCTCCGAGCGCCTGCACCCGGTGAGCGAACTCGAGCGGCTCGGGGCCTGCGAGCTGGTGATCGAGGCGGTCCCCGAGCGCCTGGAGCTCAAGCACGAGCTGCTGGAGCGGCTCAGCTCGATCGTGGCCGAGGACTGCGTGCTCGCCACCAACACCTCCTCGATGCTCGTGACCGAGATCGCACGCGTGGCGAGCCGGCCCGAGCGCGTCGTGGGGATGCACTTCTTCAACCCCGCTCCCGTCATGCGGCTGCTGGAGGTGGTCGCGGGCGAGCGCTCCGGTGAGCAGGCCCTGCAGATCGCCGACGCCACCGGCCGGGCGATGGGCAAGGCCGTCATCCGCGCCGCCGACGGCCCCGGCTTCCTCGTGAACCGCTGCAACCGGCCCTTCGGCCTGGAGGCCCTGCGGCTGCTGCAGGAGCGCCTCGCCGAGCTCGAGGCGATCGACCGCGTCTGCCGCATGGCGGGGGGCTTCCGGATGGGCCCCTTCGAGCTGATGGACCTCGTCGGGGTGGACACCGGGTTGGAGGTCTCCAAGAGCTTCTACGCGCAGAGCTTCGGCGAGCCCCGCTGGAAACCGTCCCCGATCTCGGTGCGCTACGTGGCCGCGGGCCTCACGGGGCGCAAGACCGGCCACGGCTACTACGACTACTCCGCCACGGCCGAGGGCGGCAGCTACCGCAGCGAGGACCCCGGGCCGGCCGACGCGCAGGTGGAGGGGGGCGAGGGCGTGGTCGTGATCTCCGGCTCGGGCACGCTCGCCACGGAACTCCGCGAGGCGGCCACCGGGGCGGGCTATGAGGTGCGCTCACCCCACGCTCCCAGCGGCGGGGTGCTGCCATCGCTGGACATCGACTGCGCGAGCTCTGTCTCGGAAGCCACCGGCGAGCTCGAGCCGGGCTCGGGGGGAGCCCAGCTGGTGCTCTGCGCCCGCGCCTCGCTGGCCCGCCTGAACCCCGGGGGCAGCGCCGTCGGCTTCCACGCCCTGCCCCCGCTGGCAGACGCCCGCCTGGTGGAGCTCACCCGCACCGAGAGCTCCTCGCCCGTCGCCGCCGCCCGCGCAGAGCGCTTCTTCCACACCCTCGGCAAGCACGTGGAGTGGGTCGGAGACGCCCCCGGGCTGGTGCTCGGGCGGATCGTCTGCCAGGTCATCAACGAGGCCGCCTTCGCGCTCGGCGAGGGCGTCGGCAGCGCCGAGGACATCGACCTCGGGATGGTGCTCGGCCTGAGCCACCCCCGGGGACCGTTCGCATGGGCCGACACGATCGGGCTGGAGCACGTGCTGTCGGTGCTCGGAGCCCTCTGCGACGAGTACCGCGAGGAGCGCTACCGCCCCGCTCCGGCGCTGAGACGACTGGTCGCCGCCGGGCGCCTGGGCCGCGGTGGCGGCGGCGGTGGCGGGTTCCTGCCGAACCCCGGATGAGCTCGCCGGCCCGATCTCACATCCGGTGGGCGCCCCGGCGTTAACGGGGCAGATGAGCGAGCACCCTCCCCCCTTTCAGGTGTTCCTCGAGGACAACCGCGACGCCGTATGGCGCTTCCTGGTCTCCTCGGTCGGCCCGTCCGACGCCGAGGACTGCTTCCAGGACACGTTCATCTCGGCGCTGCGGGCCTACCCGCGCCTGCGTGCGGGGTCGAACACGAGGGCGTGGGTGCTGACTATCGCCCACCGCAAGGCCGTCGACTGCCACCGCGGCCGCGCCCGCAGGGCGCTGCCGGTGGCTGAGGTCCAGACGCTCGACACGCGCGCCGGCGACGGCTCGGAGCCGGTTGACGCCGAACTCTGGGGGGCCGTCCGCGAGCTGCCCCCACGGCAGCGCTCGGCGGTCGTGCTGCGCTTCCTCGCCGACCTCGCCCACCGCGACATCGCGGCCGCGATCGGCTGCTCGGAGGACGCCGCACGGCGCTCGCTCCACGAGGGCCTGCAAAAGCTCAGATCGGAGGTGACCGCATGACACCCCAAGCCAACGATGCAGTCAGCCGTGCCCTGCGAGCCGGCCCCGCGCCCCGCCGGGCTGAAGCCGCCGCTGCCGCCGCCGCCAGCGAGCGGCTGCTGGAGCGGATCGCCCGCGAGGAGCTCGCCGACGTCGCCTACGGACCCGTGGACTCGCCCTTCGGCACCCTCCACGCCGCCGTCACCCAGCGTGGGCTCGTGCGCCTGGCCTTCCCCGAGGAGCACGAGCCGGCGATGGTCGAACAGCTCGCCCGGCGCATCTCCCCGCGGGTCATCCGCAGCCCCCGGCCGCTGGACCAGGTCGAGCGTGAGCTCGATGAGTACTTCTGCGGGCGCCGCCGGGAGTTCTCGCTGAAGCTCGACTGGAGTCTGATCGGGCCGTTCGCCACCCGCGTGCTGACCCACACCTACGAGATCCCCTACGGCTCGTTCTCGAGCTACGGGGAGATCGCGGCCGAATCCGGCAGCCCCCGGGGGGCACGGGCGGCGGGCAACGCGCTGGGTTCCAACCCGATCCCGATCGTGATCCCCTGCCACCGCGTGCTGCACGCGGGCGGGGGTCTCGGGGGCTACGGCGGCGGCCTGGAGCGAAAGCGCTTCCTGCTCGAGCTCGAGGGAGCACTCGAAAGCTGACGCCGGACTGCCTAGGCCGCCTTCGCGCTCGGCGAAGGCGTCGGCAGCTGCCCGGCGACGGCCTCAGTCGGTCTCGGCCATCGCCGTCCACTCCGCCAGCGCGGGGTCGCCGACGGGCATCCCGGCGGGGGTGGGCACCTCGGGGGTGTCGCGCAGGTACCACTCCGCGTCCAGCGCCGCCTGACAGCCGGATCCGGCTGCCGTGATGGCCTGGCGGTAGGTGTGGTCGACGAGGTCGCCGGCGGCGAACACCCCAGGCAGGTTGGTGCGGGTGGAGCGGCCCTCGGTGATGACGTAGCCGTTCTCGTCCAGGTCCACCTGGCCGCGTACGAGCTCCGATTGGGGCTCGTGGCCGATCGCGATGAAGCTGCCCGAGACCATCAGGCGCTGCTCCTCGCCGGTCTCGGTGTTGACGAGCGTGGCGTGACCCAGGGCGCCGTTCTCCGCGGGCGCGAACTCGCTCACCCGGTAGGGCACCAGGAAGTCGATGTTCGGCTGCGAGCGGGCCCGCTCGAGCATGATCTTGGAGGCGCGGAACTCCGGTCGACGGTGCACGATCGTGACCTTGGAGGCGAACTTCGAGAGGAACACGGCCTCCTCCATGGCGGAGTCTCCCCCGCCCACGATCAGCGTCGGCGCGTCCTTGAAGAAGGCCGCGTCACAGGTGGCGCAGTAGCTGACCCCGCGGCCAGAGAGGTCGGCCTCGCCCTCGACGTCGAGCTTTTTGTGCTCGGCCCCCATGGCCAGCACGATCGTGCGGGCGGCGTACTCCTGGTCGCCCACCGATACCCGGTGAAGGCCACCGGGCTCCCGGGCCAGCTCCACGCGCTCGACCTCCTCGGTCTCCAGGCGCGCACCGAAGCGCTCGGCCTGGTCGCGGAACTTCTGCATCATCTCGGGCCCCATCACGCCTTCCGGGAAACCGGGGTAGTTCTCGACGTCGGTCGTCTGCTGGAGCAGTCCACCCCAGGCGAAGCCCTCGAACACGAGCGGCCGCAGGTTCGCGCGTGCGGTGTACAGCGCGGCGGTGTAACCCGCCGGGCCGCTTCCGATGATGATCACGTCCTCGACGTCGCTCATCCAGCCTCCTGATCCATGCTCGAGCGGCGGGCACCTCGGTGGTCGCCCCCACTCACTTTACTTTGTATAGTGTAGCATCGGCAAGACAGTGCCGGCCGTGATGCAGCCGCGCGGGGGCGGCTAGGAGCCCTGCAGGGCACCGGCCTGGCCCGCCACGCTGCGCACCGCACCGGGTGCCTGGGGCGACTGCTCGCTCTTCCACTGGGCGACCGTTTTGCGCAGCTGGAAGTAGGCGATGCCGCCGGGGATGGTGGGCAGCCAGAAGGAGATCGCACGGTAGGAGAGGACCGCCAGGACGGCCAGGTCGAAGGACACGCCGAAGGCGGCGAAGGCGCCGATCATGCCACCCTCGACACCGCCCAGGCCGCCGGGCAGGGGCAGCAGGTTGGCGAGCGTCCCGACGAAGTAACACATCCAGATCACCGACAGTGGGGGCGGGGTTCCGAAGGCGTGGAACATAGCCCACAGCACGAGGATGTCGAACGTCCACCACACGAGCGCCCCGAGCACCCCGGGGCGCCGTTCGCGGATCAGGTCCATGGCGGTGCGCACCCCGCTGGCCGCCAGTGCGGGCGCCGCCACGCTGCTGGTGAGCAGGTGGGCCATCCGGCTTGGGCCCGAGGCCCAGGTGTGCAGGCGTCGCTCGAGGTCTTTCGGCAGCAGCGCGATCGCACCCGTCACAACGAACAGCACGAAGCCCGCGATCGCCGGGACGACGGTGATCGCGAACGAGCCGCCCCCCGGGAAGAGCCCCGTGGCGAGCCCCACCCCGACGATCAGCAGCGAGCCGGCGTAGACCGCGTACAGGAGCACCATGAAGGCCACCATGCGGCAGGCCACCAGCCGCGGGGGCATGCCCGAGCGGCGCAGCGCCCACGCGGTCAGTGCGATGCCGCCCGCACCGGCGGCTGCGAACAGGCGCGTGGCCACGAGCCCGGCCATCGTGATCTGGTAGCTGACCCGCCAGGAGATGCGCGAGGGCCCGCGCGCGAACACGGTCCGGAACAGCACCACGTAGCCGCCGAACGACACCACCTCGAAGGCCACGCCGATGGCGACCCACCATTTGTCGCCCCTCTCGATCCGTTTGACGTCCTGGCCGACGCCCGCGAGCTTGGGCAGCACCAGGTACAGGAAGGCGACGATCGAGACCGCGAACAGACCGAAGGCGAGCAGCTGACGGCGCGTGAGCCGCACGCGCGGCATCTCGTCCTCGCCGATGTGCTCGACCTGCGGCTCGTCGCTCGCGGGGGCCATCTCCGGCGCCCGGGCAACGGCCGCGGTGCGTCCCGCCAGCCGATCCTCGGTCGGCTGCTCAGGGCCCTGGGCGGCGGGCTCCGCGTCGGCTTCGAGCGCGGCGATCCGGGCCTCCTCGGAGGAGGTCTCCGTGGCCTCGCGCTCGCGCCCCCCGCGATCCGCCCGCCGAACGGCGGCTCTCACCCGCACTCCGCTCAGGCCTCCCCGTGTGCCATCTCCTCCAGCCGCGAGACGATGCCCGCGGCACGCCTCAGCGGCTCCGTCGCATGTGGAGCGAGCCGTTTGACACCTGCCGTCAGGGCCACCCCCCCGAGCAGGTCGACGAGGTAGTGCTCGCCGAGGTAGACGAGCGCGAAGCCGAGCGTGACCAGGTACCCGTAGCCGACCATCGCGGCTCCATTACCCGTCTCAGCGAGCAACGACGCGGCCATCAGGGATGTGGCGAAGTGCAGAGAAGGCATCGCAGCCAGGGGGTTACCGCCGAACACACTGTAGAGGGAGCCCCACCCGTCTCCCCAGAAGAACTCCCCGTACTCCACCATCATTCGCCGGACCTCGACGGCCTCCTGCCCCACCTCCCCCCTCTCGGCCGCGTACCACGGCGGCGCCGTGGGAAGCACCCAGTAGAAGGCCGCGCCGATGTCGAACACCGCATAGGTGAGGGTCGCGGCCCTCACGAAGCGGCGCGGATGGCGGAACATGATGTAGAGGATCGCGCCGTGGGGCACCGCGAACCAGCTCCAGTGGGCCCACACCAGCACGCGGTCCAGCGCCGTCCAGCGTGGGCCGTCGGGCCCGGTGCGTGCGAGACCCCGCTGCAGCCTCACGCTCGGCAGGCGGCCGAGGCCGAGCACGCGGTCCGCCACGATCGGATAGCGGACGTGGACCCGCTGGGCCTGGGTGAGGCTGTCGTCGTGGGGGGTCTTGTAGGCCGCCACGTAGGCCCACATCTGCAGGCAGCAGACCGCGATGTCGCGCCGGCGGGAGCGCCGCACGGCTACACACAGCCCGACCGGCGCAGCGAACGCCACCGTCTGCGTGAGGAGCGGGGGCGCCGGGATCCGGCGACGCAGCACGGGCGCGGCGAAGCCGGCCACCACAACCCCCCAAGCGGCTGCTCGAAGCGCGCTCGACCGCGACACTGGGCCGGGAGTATATGGACGAGCTCTGCGCCGGCTAGCCCCGCGCGAGCGTCGCGCCGGCGTCGATCGCCGCCTGCACGAGCGCGCTCACGACAGGGCTTTCGGGGTCCGCCTCGGGGTGCCACTGCACGCCCAGCACAAAGCGCCGGCCTGGCAACTCGATCGCCTCGGGCAGCTCGTCCAGGTCGGAGATGCCGCTCACCACGAGGCCCTCGCCGAGTCTGTCCACGCCCTGGTGGTGGTGGGACTTGGTCACGTGCGCGAGCTCTCCCGCCGCGCTCGCCGCGAGCGAGCCCTCGGCCAGCATCACGTCGTGCTCGGCGCCTTCGAAGGACCCCAGCACGCGGCGGTGGTCCCCATGGCCCACCAGGTCGGGGAGGTGCTGGACCAGGGTCCCTCCGAGGGCGACGTTGATCAGCTGCATCCCGCGGCAGATGCCGAGCACCGGCATGTCCGCCTCGATCGCCGCCGCCGTGAGGGCGATCTCGAAGACGTCCCGCTCGGGGACCGTGTCGTGGGTCTCGGGGTGGGCCGGCTCCCCGTAGCTGGAGGGGTCGATGTCAGCCCCCCCGGCGAGCATCAGGCCGTCGATCAGCTCGAGCACCTCGGCCGGCTCGCGGGCGGCCTGCTCGTCCGGCACCAGGCCGAGCGGCAGACCGCCGGCGCGCTGGACGGCCGACACGTAGCCGATCGGCACCAGCACGGCGCGCTGGTCCCACACGCTCCACTGGGCGCGCTCGAGCGCGGCGCAGATTCCGATCACGGGCCTCTTCATGCCACAAACCATAGGATCCTCACGAGCCGGCAAGCGGCACGGGCCTTGCGGCGCGCGTCCCGGCCGGGTCCTTTTCGGCTTTGCGGAGGGAGACCATGAGCGAGACCACGACCGAGCTTGAGACCGTCAACCTGCATGTCCGCGACGGCGCGGCGACGGTGCAACTGAACCGCCCCGAGGTGCTCAACGCCTGGAACGGGCAGCTGGGCGAGGACCTGCGGGCGGCCTTCGATCAGATCGCCTCCGACGACGATGTCAGAGCCGTGCTGCTGACCGGCGCCGGACGCGCGTTCTCCTCGGGCGCCGATCTCAAGGACGTGGGCGGCGGCTTCACCACCGAGGACGGCCGTCCCGATGTCTACCGGACGCTCACCGAGCTCTACCACCCGATCATGACGGGGATCCGGGAGCTGCCCAAGCCGGTGGTGGCGGCCGTAAACGGCCCCGCCGTCGGCATCGGCTGCTCGCTGGCGCTGTGCTGCGATTTGATCCTCGCCGCCGAGAGCGCCTACTTCCTGCTGGCGTTCGTGAACATCGGCCTGGTCCCCGACGGAGGCTCCTCGCTGTTCGTGCCGACCCGCATCGGGATGGCCCGGGCCACCGAGCTGGCGATGCTGGGCGAGCGCCTGCCCGCCCAGAAGGCCCTCGAGTGGGGCCTCATCAACCGCGTCGTGGTCGACGAGCTGCTGGACGAGGAGGCGAGTGCACTGGTGGCGCGGATGGCCGGCGGCCCGACCCGCTCGTTCGCGGGCACCAAGCGGCAACTCAACAGCTGGCTGTACCAACGTATGGACGAGCAGCTCGAGCTCGAGGCCCAGATCCAGCGGGAGATGTCCCGCAGCAATGACTTCATGGAGGGCGCGCTGGCGTTCGTCGAGAAGCGCCCCCCGCGCTTCACGGGCGCCTGAGTCGGAAACGCCCCTGGGTCATCCTCGTGGCATTTGTTATCAAGCCGGGACCGCGAGGCTCCCAATAGAATCCTGCGCGCCTTGGGCCAGCTGAGCACTCTCCTCGCGTTCTTCACCCCCGAGTCCGGCGGCTCCCCGAACGCGAACGAAATCAACAGCCTCTACAAGGTCGAGCTGGTGATCGCGCTGATCATCTTCTTCGCGGTCGAGGGTGCGCTCGTCTACGCGCTGATCCGCTTCCGCAAGCGCAAGCACGCCGTCCCCGCCCAGATCCGGGGCAACACGCGCCTGGAGTACGGCTGGACGATCGCCGCCGCCCTGATCCTCGTGGCCCTGGCGGTGTTGACCTTCTCGAAACTGTCGTCGATCGAGAACCCGCCCAACTCGAGCGTGTCCGGCTACAGGGCCTCCGACGACGGGCAGCTCCTGTACGCGAGCTCCAAGCGCAAGCTGCCCCCGAACGGGAAAGCCCTCAACATCACCGTGATCGGCCGCCAGTACATCTGGCAGTACATCTATCCCGGCGCCACCGAACCCGACGGCCTCGGAGCCCCCTACTCCTACGAGGAAATGGTCGTCCCCACCGAAACCACCGTCTCGTTGGACATCGTCTCGGCCGACGTCGTGCACGCGTGGTGGATCCCCCAGCTCGGGGGCAAGTTCCAGGCGGTGCCGGGCTACCACAACTACACCTGGTTCAAGATCCCCAAGCCCGGCGTCTACAAGGGCCAGTGCGCGTTCCTGTGCGGACGCCTGCACGCGCGCATGCTGGCCACCGTCAGGGCCCTGCCGCCGGCGCAGTTCGAAGCCTGGCTGGCCAACCAGAAGCGGCTGATCTCGCAGGCCAACCAGGCAGCCAAGGTCGCACGTGAAAAACTCGGCGCCGCGAGCGGCGCAGGACAGGTCGAAAACCCCTAGCCCCCGCAGGAGAGCACCGACTCCAAGATGGCCACCTACGTAGCCCCCGCCCCCCACGTCAGCGCCCACGAGGTCAAGCCCAGGCCCACCGGCTGGACCCGCTGGCTGACCACGACCGATCACAAGGAGATCGGGATCATGTACATGGTCGCGACCTTCGTGTTCTTCGCGCTCGGGGGGGTCGAGGCGCTGATGATCCGTCTGCAGCTGGGCGCGCCGGAAAACACGGTCGTCAGCCCCACGACCTACAACCAGCTGTTCACGATGCACGGCACGACGATGGTGTTCCTGTTCGTCGTGCCGATGATGGCGGGGCTGGCCAACTACTTCGTGCCGCTGATGATCGGCGCCCGCGACATGGCCTTCCCGCGGCTGAACGCGCTCTCGTTCTGGCTGTTCCTGGCGGGTGGGGTCGTGTTCTACGCCTCGATCTTCTGGAGCCCGCCGGAAGCCGGCTGGGTCAGCGTCGTGCCCCTGGCCGAAAGCACCTTCTCCCCCTCCGGGGGACAGGACGCGTGGATCTACCTGGTGCACCTGACCGGGCTCTCCTCGCTGCTGGGCGCCGTCAACTTCTACGTCACGATCGCGAACATGCGCGCGCGGGGCATGAGCTGGGCGCGCCTGCCGCTGTTCGTGTGGACGATCCTCACCTACGCGGTGCTGCTGATCTTCGCGCTGCCGGTGATCGCCGCCGCGGCCACGATGCTGCTCGCCGACCGCCACTTCGGCACCCACTTCTTCGACCCCGCACAGGGCGGCTCCCCGCTGCTGTGGCAGCACCTGTTCTGGTTCTTCGGGCACCCCGAGGTGTACATCATGGTGCTGCCCGGGTTCGGGCTGATCTCAGAGATCCTGCCCGTGTTCGCACGCAAGCCGATCTTCGGCTACCGGGCGATCGCCGCCTCCACCGTGGCGATCGCGTTCCTCGGCTTCCTCACTTGGGCGCACCACATGTTCGCCGCCCCCGTCCCGGAGGCGATCTTGATCTTCGTGATGCTCAGCTCCTACCTGATCGCGGTGCCGACGGGGGTGAAGGTGCTCAACTGGGTGGCCACCCTGTGGCGGGGGACGGTCGAATTCACGACCGCCCTGCTGTTCGCCGCGGGCGGCGTCTCGATCTTCCTGATCGGTGGCATCTCGGGCATCTTCCTGGCCACGTTCCCGATCGACTGGCAGGTCAACGAAACGTACTTCGTGGTGGCCCACCTGCACTTCGTGCTGTGGGGCGGCGCGGTGATGCCGATCTTCGCCGCGATCTACTACTGGTTCCCGAAGATCACCGGGCGCAAGCTCGACGAGCGCGCGGGACGGCTGAGCTTCGCCCTGATCTACCTCGGCGTGCTGGTCACGTTCCTGATCCAGCACGTGATGGGCCTCGACGGGATGCCGCGGCGCATCTACGAGTACGACAACGTCGGCCACCTGCAGCTCTACAACCAGATCTCCACCGTGGGCTCGTTCATCCTCGCCGCCGGCGTGCTGGTGACGGTGATCAACGTCGCCCGCAGCCTCAAGCGCGGGGTCGTGGCGGGGCCCGACCCGTGGAACGCCAACACGCTCGAGTGGTTCACCACCTCCCCCCCGCCGGCCAACAACTTCGACGTGATCCCGCTGGTGCGCTCGGTCGAACCGATGAAGGACATCCGCCGCGAGGTCGAGCGCCGCAGCTCCGGGGCCCACGCCGCCGGCTCGGCCACCGTCCCCGCGGGGGCCCGCCAGGTGGGGGCCTAGGTGGCCGGCATACCCACCGCCCCCAGCGTCGTCGGCGCCCAGCCCGCGCTCTCCTCACGCAGCCGCCAGCTGGTCGCGGACCTGTTCGAGCTGACCAAGCCGAAGGTCCAGTCGCTGCTGCTGCTGACCACGGTGGCGAGCATGTACGTCGCCGGGGACCCGTCGTTGACGCTCGTGCTGCTCACCTGCCTCGGGGGTTACCTCTCGGCCGGAGGGGCGGGAGCCGTCAACCACTACTTCGACCGCGACATCGACGCGCAGATGAAGCGCACCGCCAACCGGCCGGTGCCGGCGGGCCGGATCGCGCCCCGGGTGGCGCTGCTGTTCGGGTGCGCGCTGGCGGCCTGCTCGGTGGTCTTGCTGTCGCTGGCCGTGAACCCACTGGCGGCCGCGCTCTCGTTCACCGGCTTCCTCGGCTACGTGTTCGTCTACACCGTCTGGCTCAAGCGCCGCAGCCCCCAGAACATCGTGATCGGCGGGGCCGCCGGCGCGATCCCGCCACTGGTGGGGTGGGCGGCCGTCACGGACTCCCTCAGCGGCACCGCGGTGCTGATGTTCTTCATCATCTTCTTCTGGACCCCGCCCCACTTCTGGTCGCTGTCGCTGCTGATGAAGGACGAGTACAGCAAGGTCGGGGTGCCGATGCTGCCCGTCGTGCGGGGCGAGGCCGAGACGCGCCGGCAGATCGCGCTGTACGCGGTGCTCCTGTACGTGGTGACCCAGCTGCCGTTCTGCGCCGGTGGCTTCGGCACGATCTACCTGGTCGCCTCGGTCGTGCTCGGCCTGGGCTTCATCTTCGGGGCCCAGCGCCTGGTCTCCCGCGCCGACCGTCCCACGGCCCTGCGCCTGTACCTCTTCTCGCTGGCCTATCTGGCGCTGCTGTTCTGCTCGATGGTCGCCGACAAGCACCTGTAGGATGAGCCGGCCTGCACCATGAACCGCCGCCTGGCTCGCAAGAACATCCGCACCGGCCTGATCGTCGCGGCGATCTGCTTCTTCATGTTCGGGATCACGTTCGTGGTCGCCGCCGCCTACGTCTCGTGAGCGAGCTGGACCACGACCCGCCCCCCGCGGGCGAGGAGATCCACCTTCCCGGACCCAGCGTGCTGCCGGCGCTCACGGCGGTCGGGATCACGCTTACGCTGATCGGGCTGACGACCTTCATCGAGCTGACCTTCATCGGTGCGGTGATGACGATCTGGTGCGTCGTGCGCTGGATCAAAGACACGCGCCGCGAAGTCGACGAGCTGCCGCTCGACGCTCCGTGAGTGGGGGGCGCGGTCCCCCGACCGCGCCCGGCCTTCTCGACCAACGGCGGCCCGCTCCCCAAAGCGGGCCAACCGCCCCTCTCACCCCACAGCCACCCTGTCCGGAACCGGGCAGATCGCCCCATCATCGGTCCAGCAGCGCACCACGTCGCGGACCGACAGGATGCCGACCGTGTCGGCCCCGTCCAGGACGATCAGGTGGCGGAAGCCCCCCCGCACCATCGCAGCGGCCGCCTCCTCGAGCGACCACTCCGGCGCGGCGTAGACGACGTCGTGGGTCAGGTGATCCGCAACCACCTCGCGGTCGGGGTCCTGCCCTGCGCCGATCGAGATCAGCAGGTCGCGCTCGGTGATGATCCCGGGGCCTGCGGCGTCAGGATCCATCACCACAGCCGCCCCCACGCCCCTCTCGGTCATCTGCCTCGCCACGGCACGAAGGTCGTGGCCCGGGCCCACCGTGAGAATCGTGTCAGTCATGCCCTCGCGTACTTGCATTCTCTCTCGCCTCCGATCGGAGTCTCGAGGCCCGTGGAGGCTGCGCACAACGGCCGTCGCCACCTACGGACAATTAGCAACTATTGCCTCAATCTAGAGCGTCGGGACCCGGTCGTCAAGCGTGACGGTCCGTTGGCCCAGG
>Ga0335085_10006093_pt1 | contig 19155 bp, 17 predicted proteins | sample Lox_Sample_45_FD_206712 | JGI IMG/M metagenome (GOLD analysis project Ga0335085, IMG submission 206712) | Soil microbial communities from Loxahatchee National Wildlife Refuge, Florida, United States - Lox_Sample_4.5 | ecosystem: Environmental > Terrestrial > Soil > Wetlands | place: USA...
GGACGGCATCGGCGTGCTCGGACCGGCGAGCGGCAGCCAGGCCTGCGGCGAGGTTGGCGACGGGCGCATGATCGAGCCGGAGGAAATTCTCGCCGCGCTCGTCGCGTGGGCGCAACCGAAGCTGCTCCTCGGCAAGCGCGTGCTCGTCACCGCGGGTCCCACGTTCGAGGCTATCGATCCCGTGCGCGGCATCACCAATCTGAGCTCGGGCAAGATGGGCTATGCGCTCGCGCAGGCGTGCGTGGAAGCGGGCGCGAAGGTGACGCTCGTGTCCGGGCCGACGTCCTTGCCTGCGCCTGCAGGGGCGCGACGCATCGATGCGAAAAGCGCGGCCGACATGGCCGCAGCGGTGGATGCTGCAGTCGACCGCGCCGACATCTTCATTGCGGTCGCTGCGGTAGCGGACTATGCCCCGGTGCGCTCGCACGCAAGCAAACTCAAGAAGGGCGCGGCTCTGCTCAAGCTGGAGCTCAAGCCGACCGTGGACATTCTCGCTCGTGTCGCGGGGCGACGGAAACCGCCCTTCTGCGTCGGTTTCGCTGCCGAGACCGACCATGTCCGTGGCAATGCCGAGGAAAAGCGCATCAGGAAAAAAGTGCCGCTGCTGATTGCCAATCGCGCCCAGGACGCTATCGGCGCGGACGAGAGCGAAGTGACACTGCTCGACGACGCCGGGGCCCATCCGCTGGCCAAGATGGGCAAGCTCACGCTCGCGCGTCGGCTCGTCGCCGAGATCGCGCGAAGGCTGCCGAAGCGGTAAGCCACCAATGGCTGTCGCTCCGGTGCGAGCTGGAGCCCGATTTTCGTCCTTCCATCTGCTGATCTAGTCAGGCTCGACAGTAAAGCCCTGCGGACGCTCTCCACGGCGGTGACGCTCGTACATCGCGATGTATGCAGATTCGATCTGCTTGCGAAAGCGATGTGTATCGAACAGCGGTGCCGTGCGTCGATTTTGCGCGACCTTCTCACGAACTCGTTGCAACAACACCCGATTCGCTGCGAGTTCAAGCGCACGGCGCTCGTATTCCTGAAGACTATCCGTCACGAGTTCTTCGAGATCCATCGCCCAGAGCAGGCTCGCCGCCACACGCGAGGCAAAGCTCCTGCCGGCGCAGGTCAGGATAGGAAGCCCCGCCCAAAGTGCATCACTCGCCGTCACGTGCGCATTGCAGGGGAAAGTGTCGACAAACAGATCGGCGGCGTGATGCCTTGCAAGGTGGTCCTCCGCGCCAATCCGGGGAGCAAAGATCAGCCGCGCTGATTCGACGCCCCGCAGTTGCGCCTCGCGCCGAAGATTCGCCTCGGCAGTCGTATTTCCGCTCAGGAGCCACAACACGCTCCCTTGTACATTTCGCAGCAAGCGCATCCACACGTCGAAAACCGCGGGCGTGATCTTGAAAGTGTTGTTGAAACTACAAAAGACGAATCCCTGTTCGGGCAGACCAAGGTCGGATCTGCTTGGCGTTCGCTCCGGGACGCGTCTCGTCGAATCATTGACCTGATAGCTCGTTGCGAGACGGACCACCTGCTCGGAATAGTAGTGCTCGGACCCGCGGGGGATGACAACCTCGTCGCCAACGATGTAATCGATGAAGGGTGCGCCCATCGTTCCCGGATAGCCCAGGAAGCTGACCTGAATGGGCGCTGCCCGAAGCGCGAAAATGTTCGTCCTGGCGTTCTCTCCGTAACCGACTAAATCGACGGCAATGTCGACGCCGCGCGCACGGAGCAGCTCGACGATATCACTGTCGCCGAGTGTGCGAACGTCCACGAATTCCGCAAAACAGGATTCAAGCCGTTCTCGCATGCTGTCGCCTGCGACTCTCGGTCCGAATGAAACTCCAAAAAGCTCGAAGCGTTCCCGATCGTGCAGTTCCAACAACTCGGCGATGAGGCGACCTCCGGCGTGGTGGTGAAGTTTTGCCGACAGGTATGCCAAGCGAATCTTACGCGGGCCGCTACGATGCGTAGCGCCGAACGGGACGGGCTGCAGCCAATGGTTGAGCTGCGCGTACCTTGTCGCACACTCGAGTTGCGCTTGCGGGTCGTCTGAAAGAGTAAGAAGAACGAACGGAACGGCGACCGGGCGGCTCTCCTTGATGCCATTCAGCATTCTCTGCAACGCCGATTCGTAGTCGGTCCAGTCGCCCAACTGCATTCGTGCATGGAGCGCATCGCCCATAGCATATTTCAGATAAGGATCGCGCCGTACCGCTTTGTCGTAGCTTGCGGCGGCCTCCTCGTCGCGCCTGAGTATCCGAAGCGCGTGCCCCCTGACCTGAAGCGCCTCGGCATGACTGGGATCCCGCGCCAGCACTGCCTCGAAATCCGCGATCGCCCCTTCGCACTGTTGCAGCGCGAATCGCGCCAGTCCCCGGTTGAAATAAGCCACCGAATTTTCAGGACGCATCGCGATGGCGGCGTCGTACGATGCGATCGCTTCGCGATGGAGGGCCACAGCGGACAAGGCATTGCCCCGGTTATTGAGGGCATCGAAGTGGTTCGGCCGGGTGGACAGCACACTGTCGTAGCAAGCCACTGCCTCGTCATAGCGCTGTGCGGCTGCCAAAGTATCGCCGAGGCTGCACAGCGTCTCGAGCGATTCGGGCTTCAGCACGAGCGCTTGCTCAAGCTCTGCTATCGCGTCTTGAACACGGCCCTGGCGCAGCCTGACTGTCCCGAGCATGGTTCGCGCTTCGAAGCAATGCGGATCGAGCCGCAACGCCTGCTCGCAGAGCGTTCCGGCGTCCTCGAGGTCGCCCTTTCGCTGACGCTCGCGCGCCTGCTGTGTCAACTCGACCGCTGAAAGCATAGCCCGCGCCACGATATCGCGTATGTTAATTCGTGGGTCGGCGCTGGCGCAAACGGTTCTGTCGCAGAATCCGATCGCCCGTCACTTGCTCGCGCTTCGTGCTCGGCGATGCAAATCTTATGAGGCTGATCGGCTTCGAGTTGGCACCTTCCTGACGCAAGGACAGGTGGGCGATCTGACTGCGGCGGTAGCAGCTTGACGTGTGTCACTTGCGATACAATAGGAGACTCAGTCTCTCTGTCGAAGGGTGAGATCGATGCGCTTCGAAAGGCAGCCGCCCGCTCCGGCCGCAGCATGGCCTCATCCGTGAAGCCATCCAGAAGGTGTGCTGAAAGCCCTCGACCGCCGGGCCGGTCGCAATCTGGGACGGCGAGCCGCGCCGGCCGTCGGATCGAGCATGATAGGGTCCACGACGAGCCCTGATGCGGCAAGGCGAAGCCGCTTTCGTCGACACCGGAGCGTGGATCGCACTGGCTCTCGCGCGCGACCTGCTCCATTCTCAGGCTCGTGAGCAGGGGCGTCCTCTTGGATGCCAGCGCCAGGCTGCACACGTCTATCCCCGTCGTCATCGAGACCTTCCCTTCACGTTCCTGGATCGCAACACGAACCGCAACGTCGCGCTGGCGTGGAAGGAATCGATCAACAAGCCTCGAACGCTAAGGATCCTTCCCTGCGATCTCCATGACCTCGACGCGTCCTGGCCGTACTTCCGGCGCCACGCCCTGCACAAGCTCTCCGCCGTCGACGCGACGACCTTCGCCATCATGAAGCGCGCCGGCATTCGCGTCGCGTTCGCCTTCGACCATCACTTCGCGGTCGCCGGGTTCCGGCTGGTAGCGTGACGCGCGCCACCATCGCCCTGAAGGTCCTCGACGACCGCATCCGGCCCTATCTGCCGGCCTACGCGACCCCGGGGTCCGCCGGGATGGACCTGCGCGCGTGCATCGACGCGCCGATCACGCTGCGGCCCGGCCAGGCCGAGTTGATCCCTACCGGTGTGGCTATACACATCGCGGACCCCGGGCTCGCCGCAATGATCCTGCCGCGGTCGGGACTGGGGCACAAGCACGGCATCGTGCTCGGCAATCTCGTCGGCCTGATCGATTCCGACTACCAGGGCCCGCTGCTGGTGAGCTGCTGGAACCGAGGCGAGGCAGCGTTCGAACTCAAGCCGATGGAGCGGCTGGCGCAACTTATGCTTGTGCCAGTGGTTCAGGCGAGCTTTCAAGTGGTGGAGGCGTTCGAAGCGACGGTGCGCGCGGAGGGCGGGTTCGGGAGTAGCGGCAAACATTGAATTCCTATCCGAGCCATGGCCTCGCTGGGACGTCGGTTCAAACTAGACTTCTGGGGAGCCCGCCCGAAGAGTCGAAATGCATAACCAGGGACAGGACAACTTCGACGACCACCGATTTCCCCCAGAAACCGGCACGCCATGTCTCTATTTGGCGTTTTCACGGAAAATGCCGATGGGTTCTATGCACGAGAGGCTTACTGGCCGATCAAACCTCGCGCGACTCATTCGATTTGGCTCGACTTGCTCGATCCCAGATATCGTTTCTTCTTAGACGACTACACGATCCATCATGAAGGGATGGTCCTGTATGCCAAGGTGGCGCTCAGTTAGATCTTTCGAGTAATCGTACGATGAGTATCCTAAGGCAGGTCTTGAGCGAAGCATGGTCGTCAGTGGTTCGAAAGTCCGCTTCGCAAGAACGGCCGGATCGGCTGCCTGCTTCCGCGCGAGCTACCGGCGAGATCATCCCGGTACGTCGCCCGATGCCGCAATCGGGCATGAAGGTCGTGATCCTGAATTGGAAGGCCGGCGAGAACGATCCGTTCACCGTCGTCAACAAAACCATGCAGCACCATTTCCGAGCTTGCGGCAAGAATGTCGAAATCATTGAAATTACCGAGGACGACTGGCCCGACCGCCTTGCCAAACTCGCTCCGGCGGGTATCGAGTTCGCGTTCACTTGGCAGGGGCTTGGCTCCAGCGCCAGGCTCCGAGAAAGCGATGAAAGCCTTTGGGACCATCTCAAGATCCCGCTGATCTGCATCCATGGCGATCATCCCTCGCACATGCCCCTGAACCACAAATTAGAGAGCCGGTATTGCTTTCATCTGTACGCCAATGCGGATTACGCGCGGTACTCGAATCGTCATTTCCGCCGAATTCGCGGCGCAAGCGTGATAGATATTCCACAGGTTCATCGGGAACCTAGGCTCGCACGGCGAGCCGGCGACTACTTCGTGGTCGCCAAGAACATCACCGATCCGCTTGTTACCGAGAAGCTATGGCAGCAGCGTCTGGATAAGAAGATGTTCGACGCGTACATGATCGCGGCGGAAACCCTGAAGTCCATGATCTCGCGCGAATCATACGTTGAAATGCACGATGTGCTTGACGATCTGATCGGTCAACACAACTTAGAGTGGCTTAGTTCGCCAGTCAATATAACCGCGTACCACCAATATCACAGCGACCTGGACCACTATCTGCGTAGTCATAAAACCGTAGCTGTCGTGACCGACCTTAGCGAATTCCCGCTACGCGTCTACGGACGCGGCTGGGACAGAGTTGCACAGAGTGCGCCGGCGTCTCACACTTTCGAGCCCGGTCGGAAAATGGCCGACAGTCAGGATCTCTATTACACGCGGTTTGGCCTAATCGACGTCAGCCCTTCTAAGGGGTTGCACGATAGGACTCGCCGAGCGATGGTCAACGGCGGAGGCTTTCTTTCCAGCGCGAATCTCGAGGACAGCTTTGCGGACATCGCGCGATTCGACTCGTTATTCTTCAGTTTCAAAGCACACGAGCTTCAGGAAAAATGCGCCACCGTTTTGCGGGATCCCGATGCGCATATCGCCCTGGCGCGGCAGTTCGCGCAAACTTATCACAACAGGTTTCACTTCAGAAACTTCGTGAATTCGCTCGGTCATCTCGCGAAGTTGGCAGGTCAGTTCTAACCGGCAATGGTGTCGCGCATCCGGATTCCGCGCCCCATGGGCTTGTAGCTTCCTCTTTTCGGCGGATGCCGTCCCGACATGACGTCGCCGCCTGACGGCTAATAAGCCCAACCGGCCGGCGCTGACCGTCCAATATCCGTTGCGTCGGGAGGAACGGACACGTGCTCAAGAGTTTTGCTGAAAAGATGTTGCGAACCTTTGGGGTAGAGATCGTCAGAATGCCAATAAGCCAAACCACTCACCCATCGCAGAACATTTCGAACTCGGCTGGTTGGGGCAATCGTGTGGAGACACTCGCCAAAGATCCGCTAAACGCAAGCCTCCATCTTCAGTATGCCATCGAGGCCTCAAACGCCGGCTCGCGCTATCTCGCATATGCGGAGCTCAGAACAGCGGAGTACCTCGGTGCAGATCGCAGAGAAACAAGAACACTTCTGGATGCATTCAGACGCGCTCTTCCTGATCCATTGACCATGGATCACAACCAATATTTTAGATTCATTTCGCTATCCTCTGAGATTCTTCACAGGGCGGGCAGAACTGACGTGTCGGTCCTGGATGTCGGCGGCGGCGATGGTCGCCTTGCTGCCTTCATTCCCAATGCCTCCTACTGCCTAGCGGAGCCCCGGGTAAATGGTATTTCAGGCATCGAGCTTCCATTTGCCGCGGATTCATTCGACTACGTTGTTTCTTGCCATGTTCTTGAACATATTCCTGCTGACAAGCGGACGCTCTTTTTGGATCAACTGCTGTCCAAGGCGAGGCGAGGGCTCATTCTTCTTAACCCATTCGAGGTGGAGGGCACGCATGTCGAAGAAAGGCTCAGGCTTTTCGTCGAAATCACGGGCGCCGAATGGGCCAAGGAACACTTGGACTGCGCTCTGCCAAGGATTGACGATGTTAAGAACTATGCCTTTGACAGAGGATTGGAGATATCCATAAAGCCGAACGGAACGTTGACGACCGCGGCGGCCTTTGTCTTCATCGACTATTTCGCCATGAAGTCCGGCTGTTATGAAGACTGGAAGAAGGTTAACGCCTTTTTCAATGAGAAGTACACAGACATTCTTGACTCTGCACAATACCCTAATGCTTATCTCATTTACCTCAGTTCGCCCGAGGGCGGCGGCACAGCCGAATAACGCAATTGAGTTAAGGGCGGTGGGTTCATCGCCGCGTGAGACGAGTGAATGGCCGTCAATGAGCGGCGACTGGGCTGTCTTGTCGTGAACGGGCAAGGGTTGAGGGTGCTGAAATGAAAGTTGGTATTATGCAGCCCTATTTCTTTCCGTACATCGGCTATTGGCAACTGATTCAAGCGACCGACACCTTCGTGCTGTTCGACGACGTTCAATACATCCGCCACGGCTGGATCAATCGGAACCGCATCATCAACCCAGCAGGGGGCTGGCAATACATCCAGATTCCAGTCACTAAGCATCACCACACTGAGTTGATCCGCAACATTACTGCGCGCGCGGGGGAGGACTGGCGAGCCAAGCTGCTCGGGCAACTCGATCATTACAAGCACCGTGGACTTCACTATCGCGAAACGGTCGAGATCGTTCGCACTATCCTGCTTGGACTCGACGACCCTCGCATCTGCCGGATCAATCTTGCGATTCTGAGGGGAATTTGCGCTGCCCTCGGCGTCGACCGCAAGATGTTGATCTCATCCGAGTGCGGATTCGATTACAGCGGAGTTACGGATGCCGGCGAGTGGGCACTGCGCATCGCCGAACAACTTCGTGCGGACACATATATCAATCCAATCTCGGGGGTTGAATTGTTCGATACGGCCAAGTTCGCGGCGAGTGGCATCGGGCTCAGCTTCTTGCAGCCGGACGACATTGTCTACCCGCGGCGCGGTGCTTTCGAGCCTTGGCTATCGATCATCGACGTGCTCATGTTCAACGGTGTCGAAGGTACCAAGTCCCTTCTGAACCGTTATTCGCTCCATCCTCACCCAAAAGGGTCATGATCCAGCGCAGCGCAACGGATGTTTCTCGCTATTCGCACCGTCTCGCGTTCACGCGTTCTGCGAGATGCGCCTTGCGGCTTGTCCTGGAACGTATGCGTTTCCCACCCGGGACATCCATGCTCGTTCCAGCCTATATCGGTGTAAGCGATCGGGAAGGTTCCGGGATTGGAGATCCGATAGCGCAGACGGCTACGCCATTCACTTTGTACACCCTCGACGATGAGCTACGCCCCGATCACAATGCGCTTGAGGCATTGTTGGCTACGCGTAAATATCCCCTCCTGCTCGTCGTGCACTATTTCGGGATTGTCCAAGTCGATCTGCCACGGCTGCGGACGGCTTGTCTGCGCCACGACACGTTGATGATAGAGGATTGCGCCCACGTAGCCGGACCGCTCTGTCACAACGGCGGGCCTGGTAGCGTCGGAGGATTTGCCTTTTACAGCCTACACAAGTTCATCGCTGTGTCGTCGGGTGGCATGCTGAGAGCCAACAAACCTGATTTGGACTTGCCGGACCCGTCGCCCGCAGATCGCTGTGATCCGGCTTGTTTGGAGCAGTTGCTGCGGACAGACCTTGATGCGGTCGCTGCCAAGCGCCGCGAAAACTACCGCTGGTTGAGCAATCGATTGGCCGGTTCCGATGGTCTCACGGTCCTGTATCCAGAACTCGGCGAGCTGGTTCCGCACGACTTTCCGGTCCGGATCCACGATGGCTGGCGAGAGAAACTTTACTTCGCGTTGATGGCCGAGAATCTGCCCACCGTCGCTCTCTATTATCGCCTGATCGACGCCATCACTGCCCAATCCTTTCCCCGAAGCCACGCGCTGTCTCGAAGTATCCTGAACCTGCCCGTGCATCAGGACACGGAGATCGCGGACCTGGAACACTTGACCCGCCGGCTGCTCGCCCTCCTGGCCGATCTGCGCGCGTGAAAGGCATTGGCGGATTCTTCGAGTTGGAACTGCCTCACGGTGGGGCGCGTCCCCACCCGCGTGCCCTGGCGCTGAGCACCGGGCGCGCCTGTCTGATGGTCATCCTTCGCAATCTCCGACCGAGACGCGTGCATGTCCCCTTCTATACCTGCGACGCAACGTTGGAGCCATTCGCACACCTCGACATCGAGACCCACAGCTATGCCTTGGAGGAAACCCTCTTCCCCAGCGAACTACCTGCGCTTGGAACCGACGACTATATGCTGTGGACTGACTACTTCGGTATTTGCGCCAGCCATACCCAACGTCTTAAAGAACTGCTCGGCGAGCATCTCTTGATTGACGACACTCACAATTTTTTCCGCGAAGGGCATCAGAGCTACTGGTCCTTTACCTCGGCCCGTAAGTATTTTGGTGTGCCCGACGGAGCTTTTCTTTATGCTCCCCGCCCCATTTCTTTCGATGCCACGCAATTTACTGATATTTCGCTCACACATGGGCTGCTGCGCCGGCTCGGCCGAGCAGAGGAAGCCTTCGTCGCCTACCAAGCTTATGAGCGCTCGCTCGACTGCACGGTCCATCGAATCTCGGAGGTTTCCGAGGGCTTCTTACGCGGCGTAGACATGGCGCGAGTAGCGGCGTCCCGGCGCGAGAATTTCGCCTTCCTTCACTCGGCGCTCGACCAGTACAACCAGCTGCGGGTGAATGACACGGAGCAGGTTCCATTTTGCTACCCTTATCTGCCACCCAGGCCCGTTGAACGCCGCGACCTTCACGCGCACGGTTTCTTCATTCCATGCCTATGGCCGGAGGTCGAGCGGCGAACGCAGACGGGTTTTGAGTTTGAGCGACGTTTCAGCGTTCAAATGCTCCCCCTACCGGTCGACCATCGCTACACGCCCGTCGACCTGAGTAGCTTGGTCGAGTATCTCTTGGAGCGGACGTGAGTACCGAGCGCTGGCTTGATTTTTGGCGTGCACATGGGCGCCAGGCCGCCGGTGACGACCCGCAAACTCAGGTGCTACGCACTTTCAACAAGCAGCCGATAGCCGAGGCGCGCTGGCACGACACGCTTGTTTATCTCGATCGGCTGTTTCCCATCGGCGCGGTTGACGATGTTCTCGATCTGTGTTGTGGCAATGGCCTCTTCAGCGCGCATTTCGCGCCGCGAGCTCGAAGGGTCACCGCAGTCGATATCTCTCCGGACCTGCTTAACAACCTTGCGCGGCGCTCCCTTCCCAACGTCGTGACGCTTTGCTCCGATGTCCGCGAAGCCGACTTTGTCGAAGGTGCTTTTTCGCGGATATTGCTATACGCGGGGATACAATACCTATCCGAAGGCGAGGTCGTACTGCTGTTCCAGAACATGCAGCGCTGGCTGCGGCCAGACGGCCTGCTGTTTATCGGTGACGTCCCCGACCGCGCCAGGCTCTGGCGCTTCTACAACACTCCGGAAAGACGCACCCGATACTTTGACAATTGCATCAGCGACCGAGATGTCGTGGGCACCTGGTTCGACTCATTGTGGCTGCAGTATCTCGCCGAAGAAACCGGCTTTCGAAAGGCGGAAGTTATTCCGCAACCATCTCAGCAGATCTATGCGCACTTCCGTTTCGACATGAAGGTGCAACGGTGAAGGCTCCGAACAGAGTTGTCTATATCGCCGGTGTTGCGCGTAGCGGCACGAGTTGGATCGGGCAGATAATCAATAGTTCCCCACGGGTGCGCTTCCGGTTCCAGCCGCTTTTTGCCTACGAGTTCAAGGGGCGCGTCGACGAAGACTCGGACCGGGCCACCTACGAGCAGCTCTTTCGAGACATATTCAATACCAGTTCGGCCTTCCTGACCCAGGAGGACAAACAAGCCTCGGGCGAATATCCGAAATTCAAAAAGAACGTCGATCCCGAGATCCTTGTGTTCAAGGAGAACCGCTACCAATCCGTGCTTGAACCGATGATGCGACGTGTTGAATTCCTTCAGGCAGTGGGCATCGTTCGGCATCCGTGCGCGGTCCTGAATTCTTGGCGCCATAACTCAAAGGAATTCCCGCTAGGCTCCGAGATTCTGAAGGAATGGCGCTTCGGAAACTGCAAGAACAAGGGCAACGAAGACTACTTCGGCTATTACAAGTGGAAAGAGATTGCCAACCTGTATTTGGATTTACGCGACAAGTACCCAGACCGGTTCGCGCTGCTGCGCTACGAGCGTGCGGTGCACACGCCGCAGAAAACCATTCCGGCGCTGTTCGAGTTCCTGAAAATTCCTTTCGAGGAAGCGACTCAAAACTTCTTGCTCGAGAGTGCCGTCCCACGTGATGAGAGTTACTACTCCGTATACAAGGACAAGAGCGTGGCAGAAAAATGGCGGAAGGAACTCGATGCCCACATCATCGATGAAATTTACAGTGACCTCGCCGGGACGCGGCTGGAGCAGTTTCTTGCCAATGATCGCTCTGGCGATTGATCTCGCGAGAGTCAACCCATAGGTGCGTTTCAGGCTGTTACTGGTTCATGGCAAGATCAGGGTTGGATATCACGCCCACAATTCTGTTCAAATCTATCTCGCGAAGCGTCGGATAGATTGGAAGGCACAGTATTTGGCCGGCGATGCGGTTTGCCACCGGCAGGTTGTCCCGGTGGGCCGAGGGAAGGCCCCTGTACATGGGAAAATCCGAAATCAGCGGATAGAAGTAGCGGCGTGGATGAATATTCTGGTCCTTTAGTTCCTGGTAGAGTTGATCGCGACCAATCGGGTACTCGCCTCCGACCAGGATCGGAAAATAGGCATAGTTGGACGACGCAGCTGCGGAAGGTCCAAGGCATCGGATGCCCTTCACATCTTTCAGCTGTTGACGATACATCGCGTCGATTTCTTTGCGTCGCGCGATCGCCTCATCGAAGTATTGCAATTGCAGAAGCCCAAGGGCGGCGCTGAATTCACTCATCTTGCCGTTGATGCCGGGAGCAACCACGGTGACCTCGTTCACGAAGCCGAAATTCTTCAGATGGTCGATACGCTGCTTTGTTTTCGCATCTGGGCAGACGATCGCTCCGCCTTCGAACGTCGTGAAGACCTTGGTGGCGTGGAAGCTCAGTACCGATAAGTCCCCGTAGGCGAGCAGGCTTCGAGCAGGATAACGCACGCCGAATGCGTGCGCCGCGTCGTAGATCACGCGGAGGTTATAGATGTCGGCGATTCGTTGAATTGCATCGACATCGCAGGGCCGGCCGTAGCAATGCACGGGCATGATCGCCGTCGTCTGCGGCGTGATCGCGGCCTCGATGCTGTTCGGGTCGAGGTTCAGGGTATCGGGATCGATGTCGACGAAGACCGGCTTGATTCCATTCCAGAGCAGGGAGTGGGCGGTCGCCACGAACGAGTAAGGCGTCGTTATGACCTCGCCCGTAACGCGCAGGGCTTGCAACGCGGTCACGAGCGCTACCGTGCCATTCGTGAAGAGCGCAACGTGTTTCACGTCGAGGAATTGGCACAGAGCCTGCTCGAGTTGCCGGTGAAAAGGGCCACTATTGGTGAGCTGCTTGCTCTCCCAAATCTTCTGCAGATAGGGAATGAACTCCTCGAGGGGAGGGAGATACGGCTGAGTTACGAAAATCGGCCGATCCGCCTCCACCTTCTGGTTGATTGCCGCGATTCCCCGACTTTGAACGGCTGCCATATCCACCTCGTGCCAAACTGCTGGCGAATGTTGGTAGTGGTGCAATTAATTAGCTCGTCTACTTGTTGCCAAAGTCCCACCAGTCGTCCTTGCCCTTTACTGCTATGAGCCTGGTGATTTCCTGCTTCGGCTCCGTCTGCACGCCCAAGACCATCTTGCAATAGATGACCTTGGGAGCCCAGGTGATTCACGCGATTTCCGAAGAAGTTGTCCTCGTCGAAAATCGGCGCGGGATGCCAATACAGTTGTAGCCTAGCCTATCGATCAAATATCCAGACAGTTCCGCGGATATCCCAGGGACATCGTTCTCCAGATATAGGATCGGTCGATATCGCTCGATCTGCATAGTTCCTTGCCATCGAGATCTATCTTGATCAGATCGCACGCGGCCAGCTCGATCGAGTCGAGTGCCAGATACTGCGGTGTCCATTTCTCGTTGACATATGCGAATTTTCCCCAGAACTTGCTGCCGGTCTCCGCTTCATCGCTGGTCGCGATAAACGCGTTTATCGGCTTGACGGTTTGCAGCGCGTTCACGACCAGTTTGCGCAAAGCGCGTTGAAGGCCTCGGTATGAGACTCGATTGCATATACCCTGTCCGTTGCCCCGACGGCTCGCGCCAGAGGCACCGCGAGTCGCCTATGTTCGCACCGACGTCGATGACCGTACTTCCTTCGCGCTCGAAGCCTCGCATCATCGAGACTTCCGACTCGCTGTATTGTCCGTACAGATCGAGGCACTTGCCGATGTACGGTCCGGAAAACAACATCCCGCCGCATCCGCAGTGCTTGAGCTTGAGTTTCCCGAACTGCATCGATTTCACCTCGCGGCGGCGAGGCGAGTGACGATCTCTTTCGTTGCGCGCTCGATGAATTCGTCGCTGTACCCGAGCTCCTTCAGCTTCCAGCGAAACACGTTGCCGAGCTTGGCTTTGCGGTAGATGCCAAGCTTGCGTTCCTGGCGATAGCGAACGGCGCGTGCCCCCAGTCCCTGCAGGATGACCTTGAGCTGGTGCTGCGCGCCGGGATCGGTTCGCGCCTCGGACGCCGGCGGGAACCGCCGTCCGAGGTCCTCCGCCAGACCGACCGCGAACGCTTCCAGCTCCCGCGTATTCAGAAAGTTGCCAATGGCCATTTTTCTTATCCGTCCCCTAAGCGAAGCGAACCGTCCCTCGAGCTGCGACGCCGGATGCGGTCGCAATCATAGCTCGGCGCACCCCGCGAGGGGAAAATCGGTTTCGAGTTCTTCCGCGATGGCGAACAGAGCGGACGTCTTTCTGCCGCTGAAGATGTCGCTCCCACGACGATTGAAATTGTCCGGATTGAACAGCGGCGTCTCCAGCTTCCAGCAGCGATAGCCTAAGTCCTTCGCGAGCGTCGTCAGCTCGCGCAGTTCCGCCGGGTCACTTGCCGCAATGCAGAGCGCCGGCCGCAGGCGCCAGAGCGTCTCCCTCGCTCCCGCGAGCACATCCGGAGCCGGGGCATCCTCGCCGATCTTCAGCAGATGCAGTTGCTTCAGATGCAGCTCATCCACTGTCTCGCGGCTGTAGTCCGCCCTCTCAGGAGTCGCCCCGAGTGTGCGCCGCATGAGAGTGGCATTGCCGACGCGATTGGCCGCGAGGTTCTGCCGCAGCACCCGCCGGTGCAGCGCCCGCGCCTCGTACAGAAACAGGTGCCCGGCCGGGCTGATCACGACTGCAAGGTGAAGGGCATGCATCCCCACTCCCGCACCGATCTCCATGACCGTCATCCCGGGCTTGATCAGGCGCCCCAGCAGATCAAGCTGAGGCTGCAGATACTCCCCGTACCAGCTGATCGAATCGCCCACGTCCGGCTCATCGGGAAAATACTGCACGATTCCAACCCGCATCTCCGCCACGGCGCTGAAGCCCGGCCGGTGCCCCGGCGCGAGCCTGGCCAGCGTCGACGCGACAGGCACTGGGATGCTCGCCGTCGGTTTGCCGGCGATCGGTTCCTGCTCGGGATCCTTGCGGAGCCGCTGCTCCAGCGCCGCCCGAACCCGTGCGACGACCCCTGGCCAATCGCCCGCCTTATGTTGCCGGAACAAGCGCATAGTCGGGTACCACGGCGTGTCCTCGCGCTCTTCCAGCCAGCGCCAGTCCGTCGGCTGTGACAGGAGCACCCACACCGGTTTGCCTAGCGCCCCCGCGAGATGTGCGACCGCTGTATCCACGCAGATTACCAAGTCCAGTTGACTGATCACCGCAGCCGTGTCCGCAAAATCCGCCAGCTCCCGCCCGAGATCGAGCAAGGGATGGGCCGTCGAGAACGCCTCCACCTGAGCCGTCTGTCCCTTCTGCAAAGACACGAACCGCACTCCCTGCACAGCCCACAGCGCAGCCAGGCCGTCGAGCGCCGTCGAGCGGTATCTGTCCCACGGGTGCGAAGGCCTTCCCGCCCAAGCGAGACCGACCTTGAAGCGCGTATCGCCCTCCAGCCGCTTTCGCCATCTCTCCGCGCGAGTCGGCTCGACGCGCAGGTAAGGCACGTTGGCGGGAATCGAAGCGACCTCGGTCCCGAAGACCCGCGGCAGGCTCATCACTGGGATGTACCAGTCGAAATCCTGCGATGGAGCATCTTCGGGGAGCACCCGATCCACACCCGGAAAATCGTGCGCCAGGTCGGAGAACCGGCGGAGCAGGACGGTTGCACCGAGCGCCTTCACGAAGGGGGCGTAGCGCAGGGCCATGATGACGTCTCCGAAGCCCTGTTCCGGGCGCAGCAGAATAGTCTTGCTCGCGAGGGGCTCGCCGCTCCACTGAGGGAAGGGCGTGTGCCAGCGGATCGATAGCAACGGCTCAGCAAGCCAACGAAACTCGTAGTGCTGCCAGCCCTCATTCAGCCGTCCGGTGGCAAGGAGCGCCTCGGCGTAGCAGCGGTGGCCCTCGATCGACGGCCGGTGCGGAAGATTGGCTTCCAGTACAGCCGCCGCCTCCTCGTTCTGCCCCGCGAGCTGATGTTCGGTCGCGACCTCCACGAAGGCGTCGCTGGCTTCGTCGACCTCGGAAGCGAGGCGCATGGCGTGCTCGAATGCTTCCAGCGCCTCGGTGCGTCGATCCTGCGAGCGCAGTGATAGGCCCAGGCTCAACCAGGCAGTCGGCTGCCCGGGCTCCAGGTCGACGACGCGACGGAACTGCGCTTCGGCTTCGGCCGCCATGCCTTCGCGCAGATGGCACTGCCCGAGACAGAGGAAAAACCGAGCGTCCTTCGGCCATCGCCTCGACGCCGCGCTGCTGAGCGCGATCGCCTCGGCGAGGCGCCCTTCGCGCAGTAACAGGCTTGCCAAGCCGTGCTGCGCTTCTGCCGTGCTCGGCTCCATAGCCGCGGCCTTGCGCATCCAGGCCACGGCTTCGCCGGGTTGGCCGACGAAACTGTGCAGCCAACCGAGCTGGATGCACGCCTGGAGCCCGAGCGCGCTCTGGGCGGCGATCGGCAGGTACGCCTCGCGCGCTTCGCGGAAGCGCCCCCAGCCGAAAAGGACGGAGGCCCTCGCCGCCAGCAAGTCGAAGTCGTGCGGATTTGCCGCCAGCGCTTGCTCGGTGATCGCGAGCGCTTCCCCGTAGCGTCCGGCGGCAGCACGCGCCTCGGCTTTGGCGATCGAGGTGCCCGGTGCCGTCTCGTCCGCAGCCACCGCCATCATGGAGCGCTCATGGATCGCCTGATGCCGGCGTTCATCTCAGCTCGGCATACTCGGCGAGCGACACGCTGAGCCCCGCTTCCTCCGGGATAGCCAACAGCGCCAAGGCAACCGCGCCCCCGAAGACGTCGCTCTCGCGGCGGTTGAAGTTGACCGCGTTGAACAGTGCGGTCTCCACGCGCCAGCAGCGATAGCCGAAGTCCTTGGCACGGTCCGCCGTTCGGACGAGCGCCGTGTCGTCGTTCGCTGCGATGAACAGGACAGGACGCAGCCGCCAAAGTGTCTGCACGGCGCCTTCGAGTATGGCGCCTGCCGCGTGGGAGTCGTTGATCTTGATCAGGTCCAGGCGCTCGAGGCCGAGGTCGTCCACCGTGTCGACGCCGCCACCGACGACAACCGAGTCGGTCCGTGAGTCAAGTGCAGAGGATGCCCCGGTGCTTGCGATGAGGCCCGCCAGATCGCGCGTCATGACGGTGACCAGACCACGGATGTCGTTGCTGCGCAGGTTTTGGTCGAGGATGCGCAGCAGAAGAGGATCAGCCTCGTAGGCGATGAGATGCCCGGTCGCCCCGATAATCCTCGCTAGCGCCAGCGCGTGCACACCGATCCCGCTACCCGCTTCGATCACGACGGCGCCGGGCCGCAGGAGCTTCGCAAGGAGCTCGAGCTGGAGCTGCAGCCACTCCCCATACCACTCCAGCGAGCGGGCGACGACCTCCTGACGAGGCAGGTACTGCACCAGGCCATAGAGCGTGTCGGCGAGTCGGCAGATCCGGCCAGCGAGGCCACTCTCCTCCGGGACCTCCTCCGGCCGTTCGCGCGTGCGCGGGACGGCCGGCGTGAGCGACGACAGTCCCTCGCCACACTCTCGTGCACGAGGCACGTCTGGCAGCTCTGCGCTCACGCGGCGGATGACTTCCTCCCAATCGCCTCCGTGCCGCTGTCTGAACAAGCGCATGGTCGGGTACCAGGGGGTTGTCTCGCCCTCCCTCAGCCAGCGGAAATCCGCGTTCGGCGGCAGCAGGAGCCAGCACGGCTTGCCGAGCGCACCTGCGAGGTGTGCCACCGCCGTGTCAACGGTGACGAGCAGATCGAGCGCGTTCACCGCGGCCGCGGTGTCGGAGAAGTCACCAAGATCGGGCGCCAAGTCGACCAGGGCTGTACCAAAAGGAAGGCAGGCTTCGTCGCCCTCGCGCTTCTCCTTCTGCAGCGAGAAGAACCGTACGCCTTCGACAGCCAAGAGCGCAGCGAGCGCCGACGAGGGGACTGATCGGTGGCGATCGTTCTCGTGGTTCGGATTACCCGCCCATGCCAGCCCGACTTTCAGCTTGGTATCCGAGCCCAGCCTCGCCTGCCAGCTCGCAACCCTGCCTGGATCAACGCTCAAGTAAGGTATTGGCGCCGGAATTGAATCGAGCGTAAGGCCAAGCGCGGCGGGGACGCTCATCGCCGCAAGCTGATAGTCGAACGTCTCCGGCAGCTCGTCGCCCGCGCGAATCACCTCGTCGACTCCCGGGAGGCCGCCAGCGAGCTGCCGGAGCGCTCTGGGCACCCGGAATACCACTCGCGCTCCCTTGTCCTTGAGCACCTGCGCGAAGCGCGCGAATTGTATTGCGTCGCCGTAGCCCTGCTCCGCCCAGAGGAGGAGCGTCTTGCCTCGAAGGTCCTGACCGTTCCAACGCGGCCGACGGAACTCAGGCCTCGTTGCCGAGAGGCGCCGGTCGAGCCAGCGGAATTCGTATTGCCGCCATCCCTCGAGAAAGCGGCCCGCCGTGAGGAGCGCGAATCCATAATGCGCTTGCCCCGTGGGATGCGGCTGCGACGGCAGCCGCCGCTCGTAGAGCGCGATCGCTTCGGCCACGCGGTCGCACTCGAGCAGGTAGTAGCCGTGCATGACGAACACTTCCGCCGCTCCGCCGGCGATTGCATCGAGCTCCTCGGCGCGATTGAACGCGGTCCGCGCCTCCTCCTCCCGGTCCTGGCGCCCAAGCGCGACCGCAAGCAGGTTCCAGGAGGCCGCCTGAGCGCCGCCATCCGCCGCGATGGCGCGGCGGGCCATGCGCTCGGCAGCAACATTGTCCCTCCGGTCCACCTCGCAAGCCGCGATATGCGCGAGGCAATAAGTACGCAATGGTGCAAGCTCGTAGGCGCGCTCGTAACTCGCGATCGCTTCATCGAAGCGCCTGCCAGCCTGGAGTGCCGAGGCGAGACACAGGTGAGCCTCGGCATGCTTGTCGTCGAGCGCGATCGCCTCGCGCGCGTGCCGTTCGGCATCCTCGACGAAGCCGAGCACGAGACAGGTCTGCGCGAGGTTCAGGTGCAGGCCGAAGCTCGACAGCCCCCGGACTTCCGCCGCCCGAAGATCGCGCAGCGATTCATGCACCCGACCCCAGTCGAACAGGGTCAGCGCTCGCGCGTACAGCAGCTCGCGATCGTCCGGGTGCTCCAGGAGTGACTCGGACAGCAGCGCAAGCGACCGCGCGAGACGCCCTGCCTTCGCCTCGGCGGCGGCCGCCGCGATCAGCTCGGCTTGGCTGCGGCGCGAGGCTCGAGCGCCGCCCTCGCGCACAACGCCCGCGCCGAGTGGACTTCCTCGGTCAGAATCGAGCGCCTGCCCTGCCGTCGTCGGGCTTAGCTGTCCCATTGGAGAAGAGGCTCAAATCGCAAGGGCCGTGCTGGATGCGGCCGTGCCAGCAATACAGCGCACCACCATTACCATTACAAATGAAAAGGCCGGTGAGCGTGCCCACCGGCCCGAGGATCAATGCGTACGGCTTAGCGGAACGTCGACGGCACGTATTTCGCTGCGCATGCGCCGAAGCTACCTTTCCAGGTGGCTATCGTCAGCGTATCGGTTGCATCGGGCGTCGGGTGCAGCGAGAGCTGGCACTCCGGGGTCGCGCCAGTGCCGCGTGAGGTTCCCGTGATGTCCGTGCCATTCCAAGAAGCACCGGCAACGGTGTACTGCGTCTGCGTCGTCGAGCACCCGGCCTGGGTATTGTTGGTCGGCAGGCCCGCGTGCGCCGATGTGTATTCGGCCACCGACGTCTTGCACGCCGCGATCGCCGCTTCCAGTTCCGACATCTTCGACCGCACCACATAGTCCTGATATGCCGGCAGCGCGATA
>Ga0335085_10006094_pt1 | contig 19154 bp, 19 predicted proteins | sample Lox_Sample_45_FD_206712 | JGI IMG/M metagenome (GOLD analysis project Ga0335085, IMG submission 206712) | Soil microbial communities from Loxahatchee National Wildlife Refuge, Florida, United States - Lox_Sample_4.5 | ecosystem: Environmental > Terrestrial > Soil > Wetlands | place: USA...
GCCATGAGCACCGACGACGTCGAGCGCGTCTGTGCCGAGGCCGCAACCGTCATTGCCGGGGCCGCGCGATGAACATGCCAATGCTTTCCGTCGTCATCCCGGTCTACAACGAAGAGCAGATGCTGCCATTGCTGTGCGCACGGCTCTATCCGGCGCTCGACGACCTCAGGGTGGGCTATGAAATCCTGTTCATCGACGACGGCAGCAGCGACCGCTCGGCGGCTCTGCTGCGCGAGCAGTTCGAGCGCCGGCCGGACGTCACGCGGGTGATTCTGCTGCACGGCAATTTTGGACAGCACATGGCGGTCATGGCCGGTTTCGAGCACAGCCGCGGCGCGCGCATCGTCACGCTCGATGCCGATCTGCAGAACCCGCCCGAAGAAATCCGCAACCTTCTCTCCGCAATGGAGCGCGGCCACGATTATGTCGGGACCATCCGCCGCCAGCGCCGCGACAATGCGTTCCGGCGCTGGGCGTCGCGTGCGATGAACTGGATGCGCGAGCGCATCACCCGTATCCACATGACCGACCAGGGCTGCATGCTGCGCGCCTATGACCGGCCTGTTATCGACGCAATCCTGCAAAGCCGCGAGGTCAATACTTTCATTCCGGCGCTCGCCTACACTTATGCATCGAATCCGACTGAAATCGAAGTCGCGCACGAGGAACGCGCGGCGGGAACATCGAAATATTCGCTTTATAAACTGATCCGGCTTAATTTCGACCTGGTGACGGGTTTCTCGGTCGTGCCGCTGCAGATGTTTTCGTTCGCCGGCATCGTGATCGCCATGGGCTCGCTGTTGTTCGTCGTATATCTCGCAATCCGCCGCCTGTTCCTGGTCGGCCCCGAAGCCCAGGGCGTGTTCACACTGTTCGGTATCGTGTTCTTTCTGATCGGCGTCGTGCTGTTCGGACTCGGCCTGCTCGGCGAGTATGTCGGCCGCATTTATCTGCAGGTGCGCGAACGGCCGCGTTATCTAGTCCGGGCCGTTCTCGAACGCCGGCAATGAAGGCGGTGGTATTCGCGTACCACAACGTCGGCGCGCATTGCCTGCCGGTATTGCTTTCGCATGGGATCGGAGTGCCGCTGGTCGTCACCCATCGCGACGACCCCGGAGAAAACATCTGGTTCGACAGCGTCGCCACCGTCGCGGCGCAGTACGGCATCCCCGCCGCAATACCGGACGATCCCAACACCGAGGAAATGGTGGCGCGCATCCGCGCGTTGAAACCCGATTTCCTGTTTTCCTTTTATTACCGGCAGATGTTGAGGCCGCCGCTGCTCGGCATCCCCCGGCATGGCGCACTCAACATGCACGGCTCGCTGCTGCCGAAGTATCGCGGCCGCGCGCCGGTCAACTGGGCCGTCATCAATGGCGAGACCGAGACCGGCGCGACGCTGCATTACATGGAGGAGAAGCCCGACGCCGGCGACATTGTCGCCCGGCAGGCGGTGCCGATCCTGCCCGATGACACCGCGCTCGATGTTTTCAACAAGGTCACGGCCGCCGCCGTGCAGGTACTCGACCGCAGCCTGCCGGGATTGCTGTCCGGAACTGCGCCGCGCGTCGCCCAGAATCTGTCCGAGGGCTCGTATTTTGGCGGACGCAAACCGGAAGACGGCCGCATCGACTGGCGCCAGCCCGCCGCGAAGATCCACAACCTCGTGCGCGGCGTCGCACCGCCGTATCCCGGCGCATTTGCCGAACTGGGCGGAAAAACGTTGCGCATCCTGCGCACCCGGATCGAACCCGGTCCGATGGCGGGCAAGCCGCCGGGAATATACGGTTCTGAGGATGCCTGCTTCGCGGTGTGCTCCGACGGCGGCGTTCTGCGTCTGCTGGAAATGGAATATGAAGGCAGGGCTTTCACTGCGCGGGACTTTCTGGCACGCTTCGGGGCCGAATCCATACCCTTGAAAACCGCACGACAATGAAAAAAATCCTGATTCTGGGCGTCAACGGCTTTATCGGCCACCACCTCTCCCAGCGCATCATCGATACCACCGAATGGGAGGTCTATGGCATGGACATGCAGACCGACCGGATTGCCGATCTGCTCGACCATCCCCGCTTCCATTTTTTCGAGGGCGACATCACGATCAACCGCGAATGGATCGAATACCACGTACGCAAATGCGATACGGTATTGCCGCTGGTCGCGATCGCCACGCCGGCGACCTACGTCAAGCAGCCGCTGCGGGTATTCGAACTCGACTTCGAGGCCAACCTGCCGATCGTGCGTTCGTGCGTCAAGCACCGCAAGCGCATCCTGTTTCCTTCGACCTCCGAGGTCTATGGCATGTGCCGCGACCGTCAGTTCGATCCCGAGAGTTCCGAACTCGTGCTCGGGCCGATTAACAAGCCGCGCTGGATATATTCGTGCGCCAAGCAGCTGATGGACCGCGTGATCTGGGCCTACGGCAGCGAGCACAAGCTCGATTTCACGCTGTTCCGGCCGTTCAACTGGATCGGCGCCGGACTCGACAGCATCCACACCCCGAAAGAGGGCAGCTCGCGCGTGATCACCCAGTTTCTCGGCCACATCGTGCGCGGCGAGAACATCAGGCTGGTCGACGGCGGCCGCCAGAAACGCGCGTTCACCTATGTCGGCGACGGCATCGACGCCCTGATGCAGATCATCGACAATCCCAATCGCGTCGCGAGCGGGAAAATCTACAACATCGGCAATCCCAGAAACAATTTTTCGATCCGGGACATTGCCCGGATGATGCTCGACCTGGCGCACCATTACCCCGAATATGCGCCGAGCGCAAACAAAGTCAGGCTCGTCAAGACCACCGCCGACGCTTATTACGGGCGTGGCTACCAGGACGTGCAAAATCGCGTGCCGAAAATCACCAACACCATGAAAGACCTGCGCTGGAAACCCAGGGTCGGGATGAAGCAGGCGCTCAAGCTGATTTTCGACGCCTACCGCGACCACGTCGCCGAAGCGCGACGGCTGGTGGATTGACCGCACTTCGCCCGCTTCGCTGGTTCCCCTGCGGCATCGATGAAGCTCGCGCTCAAGATCGACGTTGATACCTATCGCGGTACGCGCGAAGGCGTACCACGGCTGGTCGAAATCCTGAACCGCCACCACGCGCGGGCGACTTTTCTGTTCAGTCTCGGTCCCGATCACACCGGCCGCGCGATCCGGCGCGTGTTCCGCCGCGGTTTCCTTGGCAAAGTGACGCGCACCTCGGTGGTCGGACATTACGGCGTCAAGACGCTGCTCTATGGGACATTGTTGCCGGGCCCCGATATCGGACGGCAATGTGCCGATATTCTGCGCCGGGTACGCGACGCCGGTTTCGAGATCGGCATCCACACCTGGGACCACGTCAAATGGCAGGACGACGTGGCCGGCGCCGACGCTGCCTGGACTGCGCACCAGATGCAACTCGCGTGCGAGCGTTTCGAGGAAATTTTTGGCGAGTCGGCCAGAATCCATGGCGCTGCCGGGTGGCAGATGAACCGCGCCGCCTATCGGCTCACTCAAAAGTTCGGCTTTGATTACTGCTCGGACACCCGCGGCCGCGGCCCGTTTATTCCGGTCTACGAAGCCGAAATCATCGCCTGCCCGCAATTGCCGACCACCCTGCCGACACTCGATGAACTGATCGGCGTCAAGGGTATCACCGTCGACAATGTCGTTGCCCACCTGCTGCAATTGACGGCACAGCCACCGGCGACCGGGCATGTTTACACATTGCACGCCGAGCTCGAAGGCATGAAGCTGTCGCGCGTGTTCGAGCAATTGCTCGCCGGCTGGCGCGAACAAGGCCATGAACTCGTCGCCCTGCGCGATTATTTCAGCGTTTTGACGTCCAGAACGCTGCCGCGCTGCGCAGTCGGGACAGGCACCGTGGCGGGCCGCGCCGGCACATTGGCAATACAAGATGGGGAATTTCTGGCCGTTTAGACCACCGTCTTGCGCATGTAACATATTTACCCGACAATCGTCACACTTGATGGCGGATAAATCATTTCCCGATTTCGAATTGGCGGCCACCGGCGGTGCCGTTTTCAGGTTGTCGGCCGAACACGGCCATCCGCTGGTCATCTACTTTTACCCCAAGGACAACACGCCGGGCTGCACCAGCGAAGGCCAGCAGTTCCGCGACCTCTATCCGCGGTTCCGGAAACTCGAATGCGCGATCTATGGCGTATCTCGCGACAGCCTGAAGTCACACGAAAACTTCAAGGCCAAGATGAATTTCCCGTTCGAACTGCTGTCCGATGCCGACGAAACAGCATGCCGCCTGTTTAACGTGATCAAAATGAAGAACATGTACGGCAAACAGGTGCGCGGCATCGAACGCAGCACCTTCGTGTTCGACGCGCGTGGCAGACTCGCGCGCGAATGGCGCGGCGTCAAGGTGCCGGGCCACGCGCAGGAAATCCTCGACTTCGTTCAGACGCTGAAAAAATAGCCTTTCTTGTCCAACTTCTCCCCCAGGAGTCATATGACCCAGCGCAAGGCCGCCTCGGCCGCTTCCGTCGTTACGCGCCTGCCTTCCACCGTCAAACTGTTTGTGCTCGATACCAATGTGCTGATGCACGACCCGACCTGCCTGTTCCGCTTCCAGGAACACGATATCTATATCCCGATGGCGATTCTTGAAGAACTCGACGCCAACAAAAAAGGCATGTCGGAAGTTGCGCGCAACGCGCGGCAGGCCAGCCGGTTCCTTGATGAAATCGTCAGCGGCAGCAAGAATGAAATCGAGCATGGCATTGAACTGCGGGACCGCAACGGCGGCGAGGCGACCGGCCGTCTGTTCCTGCAAACACAGGCAATCAACGGCGAGCTGCCGGCACGGCTGGCAGGCGGCAAAGTCGACAACCAGATCATCGGCGTCGTCAAACATCTGCAGGAGACCCATCCGAGCCGCGAAGTGATCCTCGTCAGCAAGGACATCAACATGCGCATCAAGGCGCATGCGCTGGGGTTCGCGGCCGAGGACTATTTCAACGACAAGGTGCTGGAAGACACCGACCTGCTCTACGGCGGCACCCGCGAGTTGCCGTCCGATTTCTGGGACACGCACGGTACCGACATGGAATCATGGCAACAGACCGGCCATACCTACTATCGCGTGCGCGGTCCGCTGTGCCCCGGCCTGATTGTCAACGAATTCGTCTATCACGAACACGATCGTCCGTTCCATGCACAGGTCCAGGAAATTTCCGGCAAATCCGCGATCCTGAAAGTCACCCGGGATTATTCACACCAGCGCAATAACGTATGGGGCATCGTTGCGCGCAATCGCGAACAGAATTTCGCACTGAATATCCTGATGAATCCGGATATCGACTTCGTCACCCTGCTCGGCCAGGCCGGCACCGGCAAGACGCTGCTGGCGCTCGCGGCAGGACTCATGCAGACGCTCGAACACAAGGTCTATTCCGAAATCATCATGACGCGCGTCACCGTGCCGGTCGGCGAGGACATCGGCTTTCTGCCCGGCACCGAGGAGGAAAAGATGACGCCCTGGATGGGTGCGCTCGAAGATAATCTGGACGTGCTCGACAATACCGACGATGAAGCCGGCGAATGGGGCCGCGCCGCGACGCGCGATCTGATCCGGTCGCGCATCAAGGTCAAATCGCTCAACTTCATGCGCGGCCGTACCTTCATCAACAAGTATCTGATCATCGACGAGGCGCAGAACCTGACACCGAAGCAGATGAAAACACTGATCACGCGCGCCGGCCCCGGCACCAAGGTCGTGGTGCTCGGCAATATCTCGCAGATCGACACGCCGTATCTGACCGAAGGCAGCTCGGGGCTGACCTACGTCGTCGACCGCTTCAAGGGCTGGCCGCACAGCGGCCATGTGACGCTGATGCGCGGCGAGCGTTCGCGGCTCGCCGACCACGCAGCAGAAGTGCTATAGGGATCAGAACCGGTCGGGGTCGGCGTAGTTCTCGAAGCGGGTGATTTCGTTGAGGAAAGTAAGCTGGATGGTGCCGGTGGGGCCGTTGCGGTGTTTGGCGACGATCAGTTCCGCCTTGCGCCGCTCTGCCGGGTCGGTGCCGGACGGATCGCTGCGCGAAATCAGTAAAACAATGTCGGCGTCCTGCTCGACCGCTCCGGACTCGCGAATGTCTGACATCTGCGGTCGCCGGTCGTCGCGCTTCTCCGGATTGCGGTTCAATTGCGACAGCGCGATGATGGGAACGTTGAGTTCCTTGGCAAGCGCCTTCAACGAGCGTGAAATTTCCGCGACCTGCGTCGCGCGGTTTTCCTGGTTGCGGTTGTCGGCAACCGACATCAACTGCAGATAGTCCACCACGATCAGGCCCAGCCCCGGCCCGCCACACTCGCGAAAAATGCGGCGCGCGCGCGAACGCAGCTCAAGCGGATTGATCGCGGCGGTGTCATCGATGTAAACCGCGGCATCGTTGAGCCGCCGCAGGGCATCGTTGACGCGCAACCAGTCGTCGTCCTGCAGGCGCCCGGTGCGCAGTTTCGACTGATCAATGCGCGCCAGCGAACTGATCATTCGCAGCGCGAGTTCGGCGCCCGACATTTCGAGGCTGAACACCGCGACCGGCATGCGCACCTCGAGCGCGACGTGTTCGACGATGTTCATGCACAGCGAGGTCTTGCCGGTGCCCGGCCGTCCCGCCACCACGATCAGATTGCTGCCCTGCAGCCCGGAGGTCATGCGGTCGAGGTCGGCGAAACCGGTCGCAACACCGATGATGTCCTGCGCATTCTTGTCCTTGTACAGCGTGTCGATGCGCTGGACGACTTCGCCGAGCAGGTCGCGCACCGGCAGGTACGATTTGCGGCCCTTGGCCCCGGCCTCGGCGATTTCGAACACCTGCTGCTCGGCGTGGTCGAGCAAACCCTTGGCCGAACGGCCAAGCGGGTTATAGACCGATTCGGCGATGTCTTGGCCAACTTCGGCCAGGCGGCGCATGATCGCAAGATCGCGCACAATCTCGCCATAGCGGCGGATATTGACGGCGCCGGCCGCGCCAACGGCGAGTGAATCGATGTAAGGCTGCCCGCCAACCTCTTCCAGCTTGCCGGCACGCTGCAGGCTCTCCGCGACCGTCAACACGTCGGCCGGCTTGCTGTCGCCGATCAGCGATGCAATATGATGGTAAAGCTGGCGGTGGTCGGCACGGTAAAAATCGCTTTCACTGATGACGTCGCCGATCTTGTCCCACGCCGAATTGTCGAGCAGCAGGCCACCCAGCACCGCCTGCTCGGCCGGCACCGAATACGGCGGCAGTTTGAGCGCCTCGACCTGGGCATCGCGGGTCAGCGGAACGGCGGCTTGGGCCATGCTTGCGAATGTTCTTTTCTAAAGGATTTTTCCCTGGCTCGGCATTGGGCCGCAGCCATGCGGATGCCTGCAATTTACAGAAAAAGAAGGGCTGTCGCCAGCCCTTTTTCGGCGCCGCTAATTGCCTGAAACGGGCGCTTAGGATTGCTCTCCGAGGACCGACACGGTGATCGTGACCACGACGTCGGGATGCAACGCGATTTTGACCGGCTGGTCGCCGACCTGCTTGATCGGCCCCTCTGGCATGCGTACCGCCGACTTCGCCACGTCGAAGCCCTGCGCTTTCAGCGCTTCGGCGATGTCCACGTTGGTGACCGAACCGAAAAGTTTGCCGTCCACCCCCGCCTTCTGGGTAATCTGGATCATCAGGCCGTCGAGCCTGGTCGCGCGTTCCTGAGCGGCAACCAGTGCGTCGGCCTGCGCCTTTTCGAGTTCGGTGCGGCGGCGCTCGAATTCGGCGATATTGGCTTCCGTCGCGCGTTTGGCTTTGCCTTGCGGAATCAGATAATTGCGCGCAAAGCCGTCCTTGACTTTGACGACTTCACCGAGCTGGCCGAGATTGGCGATTTTCTCCAACAGAATGACTTGCATGGCAGCCTCTTCCGATCAGTGCAAATCGGTGTATGGCAATAGCGCCAGAAAGCGCGCGCGCTTGACCGCCACGTCCAATTGCCGCTGATAGTGTGCCTTGGTCCCGGTAATGCGCGCCGGGATGAGCTTGCCGTTCTCGGTGATGAAATCCTTGAGCAACTCGATGTCCTTATAGTCGATCTGCTTGATTTTTTCCGCCGTGAAACGACAGAATTTCTTGCGGCGGAACAACTGGCGCGGAGCGCGCTTTTCACGCTTGTCGCCTTTGCCGCCCTTGCCGCTCCTGCCGCCCGTCATGCCCCTTCTCATCGCCATTTGCCTACTCCTGATTTTCGTTGGCCCGGCGATCGGCAATCACCGTTATGCCGGTAATACGCATCATCAACCGTCCGTCATCTTTGCCGCGCCGCGCCAGGAACCCGGTCACCCGCAGCGGCTGGCTCGGCTGCAGCGCGCCGACGGTGGTCGCGGCCTCCCCCAGTGCGACGGCGGCGACCGCGCATTGCACCCGGCATTGCCGTCCGGCTTCGGTCTGCGTCGAATCGTGCGCGATGGTGAAATCGATCGCCGGAACGCCGGCAGGCGTATGACGCAATGCACCGCGCTTCGCCAGATAGCCGTCAAGCACGACCTGGTTTTCCACTTACGCCGTTGCGGGTGCTTCCGCCGCCGCGCCTTCGTCCTGCGCCGCCTGAGTCAGCGAGCGCGATTTTTCTTCTTTCATCATCGGCGACGGCGCAGTCACGGCCTCGGTCATCTTGACCGTCAGGTGCCGCAGCACCGCGTCGTTGAATTTGAACGCGTGTTCGAGTTCATCCAGCGCCGTGTTGTCGCACTCGATGTTCATCAACACATAGTGCGCCTTGTGCACCTTCTGGATCGGATAGGAAAGTTGGCGACGCCCCCAGTCCTCCAGGCGGTGTATCTTGCCGCCTTTCGACTGCACCAGCGCGCGATAACGCTCCACCATTCCCGGCACCTGCTCGCTCTGGTCGGGATGCACGATAAATACGATTTCGTAATGTCGCATCGGATCTCCTTGTGGCCTCTGTTTCAATCAATCGGCCTCCCGTCATGCGAAACGGTGAGGCAAGGAAAATAGCGCCTATGCGGCTGGCGCGAAGCGGCGGATTCTACAGAAATTTCGGTACGCCGGCAAACAGAAACGGGATCAGAATACGAGCAGCACCGCCGCCTGGACCATTTCGTCGCCTTTGGCCTGCTGGCCGGCGGCATCCACTACGTAGGCCCAGTCGGCGCGCAGATTGAAGTGTTTGCCGACCGCCAGACGCCAGCCAAGCCCTACGCTGGCGCCGGTCTGCCCCGAACTTTCGCCGGGTTGCGGATCATTGCGGGTAACGTTACCCATATCATAGAACACCAGCCCGCGCAGACGGACATCCTGCCAGGGCAGTTTTATCTGGCTGGAAAAATCCGGCGTATATACCTCGAGGTTGGTCACGAAACCGCGGTCATCGGAGACTTCGCGCAGATTGAATCCGCGTACCGAATCGGGACCGCCGAAACCGAACTGCTCGCCGAGCACCAGCGCATCCGAAGTCTGCTGACCGGTAAAGGCCGCGCGCAATTGCCAGTCTTTCGGCAACAAACGTATATAGGTGGCGCCGGCACGCCACAGACGGTAGTCGGCACGCGCACCAGCGCGTGAATTCTTGAAATCGGCGTCAGTGCCATCACTGCCGCCCGGAAACAGGTTCTGCACCAGGCTCGCGTAAAACTGCAACTGGGCCCGGTTCATGCGCCACAGCCCGCCGTAGGTCACGCTGGCCGGATGCACGGTGATATCGGGTACCAGTCCGACACCGTTGAACAGCACCTCGTTTTTGTAGGCGCGGTAATCGACTCCGACGGTGACTTTTTGCTCGTACTCGCCGAATTTCGGCAGGTACAGGTTGTAATGCGCGCCGAAAACGGTACCGCTGCCACTGACGTTGAACAGGTTCTGCAAGGTACCGGAATCAACGTCGGAGTAACCTGCCAGTAAATCCAGTGAGCTGTTGAGCGAGTAAAACGGAATCCGGTAGCCCGCCCCGAAAACCTTGACATCGCCTACCTGAGTCGGGGAAGTCTGATATTGGACCGTCAGAACCTGGTCGCGGTTGAACAGATTTGAATGCTGGAAACCGAGGCTGATGCGTTCGTCGCCGGTTTCCTTGGTACCATTGTTGTCGAGCGCAACAAAATATCTGAGCGGGTTTTCGTCCTTGATCTTGATCGCCGCATCGACTTCATTGTCCGCCGCGCTTGCCCGCAATAGTACCGCTGTTTGTTTGGTGGGGTGTTCCTCCAGCAACTGCAGATTGCGGGCGATGGCCTTCGAATTCGGTATCGCGCCTTCCTCGAGGGTCGGCAGGCTGGCGCGAACATTGGCGGCGTCGAAATGTTCGTTGCCCTCAATCGTGATTTTTCCGATATGTGTTTCAGCAACCTGCAGTTGAACTACGCCACGCGTGATGTCCTGTTCCGGCAGCATGACCTGAATCGAACCGTAGCCATGATTGTGATAGATCTGTTCGAGCGCTTCGAGCGCGCGCTGAATGTCGCCGAAATCCTTGCCATCGCCGGTATACGGAGCAACCGCTTTTTCAATTTCAGCCGCGCTAAGCAGGGTATTGCCTTCAACTTCGAAGCGCTCGATGCGGAACTTCACAGCCTCCCTCTCCGCCACGGCAGTTTGGGCCGCGGCTTCCGGAGCATGCGTCGGCAATACGACGACCAAGGCGGCACAGGCCGCACTGATCAAGCGTATACAGAATGAATGCGGTTTCTGAGCCATGGGAACAGGGGCGATTATATTGTGATCGTCAACGGGTTGGCAATTTGATTTTGCCATAATGTCCCTGTCATCCGTAACGCCGGTGACGGAGTGTTTCTGCCAAGCATATCCCGCCGGCAACCGATACATTCAGGCTTTCGACGCTGCCGATCATTGGAATCCGTACCAATTGATCGCAATGTTCGCGTGTAAGCCGGCGCATTCCTTCACCTTCCGCACCTAATACCCATGCCAAAGGCCCCGTAAGATTCATGTCATATAGCGTTTGATCGGCCTCTTGGTCGGCTCCGACAATCCATATGCCATTTTGCTTGAGTTCACGCAACGTACGCGCCAAATTGGTAACTGCAACATAGGGAATGTTCTCGGCGGCGCCGGAGGCGACTTTTGACACCGTCGGCGTTAAACCAACCGCGCGATCCTTGGGCGCGATTACCGCGTGCACTCCGAATGCCTCGGCAACACGCAAACATGCACCCAGATTGTGCGGGTCGCGCACGCCGTCGAGCACCAGCAGCAGGACCGGACCCGCGGCCTGCTCGAGTATCTCGTCAAGGCTGCGCAGCGGCGGATTCGACGCCACCTGCGCTGCGATTCCCTGGTGGCGCACCCGCCCGGTCAACCCGTCGAGCCGCGTTGCATCCACCATCAGCAACCGCACCCGGTGTTCGGCAGCCAGCCGGATCAGGTCCTTGGCGCGCGTGTCACGGCGTGCGGCGTCGAGATAGATTTCCTGAACGCCGGCGGCATGACGGCGCAGGTGTGCGGTCACTGCGTGAAAACCGTAAATGATGCGCGTCGCGGTCACCGTCCCTGTCCGGCCAGCGTGAAATCGATCTTGCTGCTCTCCAGATCGGCGCGCGCGACCCGCACCGTCACGCGATCGCCGAGCCCGAAATGGGCGCCGCTGCGCTCTCCGCGCAATTGATGGCGCCCGGCGTCGAAATGAAAATAATCGTTACCGAGATCGGATATATGCACCAAACCCTCGATATAAATGTCATCGAGCGCGACGAAAATGCCAAATGCAACCACCGCGCTGATACTGCCGCTAAAAATTTCACCGACGCGGTCGCGCATGTAATAGCACTTGAGCCAAGCCTCGACGTCGCGTGTTGCCTCATCGGCGCGTCGCTCGGTCTGCGAACAATGCACGCCGAGTTCATGCCAGTTGCCCGGTTCATAACGCCCGCCGCGCAGCGCGGCCTTGATCGCACGGTGCACCAGCAGATCGGGATAGCGCCGGATCGGCGAAGTAAAATGCGTGTATGCCTCGTAAGCAAGCCCGAAGTGCCCGACATTGTCGGGGCTGTACACCGCCTGCTGCAACGAACGCAGCATCACAGTTTGCAGCAATTGCGCGTCAGGGCGGGTTTTGATGCGTTCGATGACTTTTGCGTAATCGGCCGCATGCGGCTCGGTCCCGCCCCCCAGCTGCAGCCCGAATCCCTTCAGAAATTCTCGCAATGCATTCAATTTCTCCGGGGTCGGCCCTGCGTGGATCCGGTACAGCACTGGATGGCTGCGGCCACGCAAAAAATCGGAGGCACAGACGTTGGCCGCCAACATGCATTCTTCAATCATGCGGTGTGCGTCATTGCGCTCGACCTTCACGATGCGTTCGATTTTCCCGTGCGTGTTGAAAATCATCTGGGTCTCGACGGTTTCGAAGTCGATGGCGCCGCGTTTGGCGCGCGCCTTCGACAGTATTTTGTAAAGCCGGTGCAACAGCATGAGAGGCGGCACGAGTCCGGGCCGTCTGTGTGCCGCCGCTCCCTGCGGGTCGGCAATCAACGCGGCCACTTCGTTGTAGGTGCACCGCGCATGCGACCACATGACGGCCGGATAGAACCGGTAGTCGGTGACCTCGCCGTGCGCGTTCAACGTCATGTCGCAGGCAAGACACAGCCTATTCACTTCTGGATTAAGTGAGCACAGATCGTTTGACAACACTTCCGGCAGCATCGGTATCACACGGCGCGGGAAGTAAACGGAATTGCCGCGGCTGCGCGCCTCCACGTCAAGTGCGTCGCCGTGTTCCACATAATGGCCGACATCGGCAATCGCGACCACCAGCCGGAATCCCTTGCCATGCGGTTCGCAATAAACGGCGTCGTCGAAATCGCGGGCCGTCTCGCTGTCTATCGTCACTAGCGGCAGGCGGCGGATATCTTCGCGCCCCGCCATGTCGTCGGCAGTGACGCCGTCAGAAAACCGCAGGCATGCTTTTTCGACCGCGCGTGAAAATGCATGCGGCAGATCGTGCTTGCGCAGCGCAATTTCGATTTCCATGCCGGGATCGGCATAGTTGCCGAGCACTTCGACGACGCGCGCAATCGGCTGCGCCTGTTTGCCGGGCTGCTCGATAATCTCGGCAACCACCACCTGCCCCGGCTTGGCCTGCAACACGTCGCCGGGGGGGACCAGCAAATCCTGACTGAGGCGCCTGTTTTCAGGAACCACGAACAGCACCCCACGTTCGCGCTGCAGGCGTCCAACCACCTTGTGGTTGGCGCGTGCCAGCACTTCGACGATCTTGGCTTCCGGCCGACCGCGACGGTCAACGCCGACCTCCCGTGCCGCGACGCGGTCGCCATGCAGTACTTTGTGCATTTCATGCGGGCCGAGGAACATGTCGGGGCCATTATCGTCGCGAATCAGAAACCCAAAGCCGTCGGGATGGCCCTCTACGCGGCCGGCAATCAAATCCAGTTTGGCCATCACACAGATGGCGTCACGCCGGTTGCGAATGACCTGGCCGTCACGCTGCATCGCCGCGAGCCGGCGCCCAAACGTCTCGTGCTCATGCGGTTTGATCGCAAGCAGTTGTCGTAACTGCGCTTCGCTGACCGGTACGCCCTGCGCCTCGAGCGTACGCAGAATCAGTTCGCGGCTGGGCAACGGGTCGGCGTAATTTTCGCGTTCGCGATCGGAATAAGGGTCGTTGTCGCGCAGCGTTTGCGCGCCGCGTGTGACAGGACGTTTTCGAGAACGAAAAGGGTTAGGCGCGGACTTGGGTCGTTTCATTGACAAACCGATTTTTTGTGATTACATTCCCCGGCCTTCCAGGCCGAGATGGCGGAATTGGTAGACGCACCAGTTTCAGGTACTGGCGGGGCAACCCGTGGAGGTTCGAGTCCTCTTCTCGGCACCAGCTTTTGACATCGCGGACCTCCGGCTTTGGATATGCCCGTTGTTCAATCGAAAGGATGGCGCCGTACGATGGTCTGCCCGCGGTCGGGGCCGGTCGAAATCAGGTCCACCGGCACGTTGCAGATTTCCTCGATGCGCTGCAAATAGCGCCGTGCGGCCGGCGGGAGTTGTTGATCGCGCGTGAGACCGACGGTGCTCTCCTTCCACCCCGGGATTTCCTCATAGACCGGCTCGCATTCCGCAATATATTCGGCACCGAACGGCAAGATGTCTCGTGGTTCACCGTTCAATCGATATCCGGTGCCGATTCGCAGCGTTTCCATCCCGTCCAGCACATCGAGCTTGGTCACGCACAAGCCGGAAATGCCGTTGATCTGGATTGCACGCTTGAGCGCCGCGGCATCGAACCAGCCGCAACGGCGCGGCCGGCCGGTCACCGACCCGAATTCGTTGCCGCGTGCGGCAAGCTGCCGGCCGACGTCATCGTCGAGCTCGGTCGGGAACGGCCCTGAACCGACGCGCGTCGTATATGCCTTGGTAATGCCCAGCACATAGTGCAGCAGATGTGGCCCGACGCCGGCGCCGGCGGACGCCGCCCCCGCCACGCAATTGCTGGAGGTCACGTACGGATAAGTGCCGTGATCGATGTCAAGCAGCGTGCCCTGCGCGCCTTCAAACAACAGGTTTTTCCCGGCGCGGTGCGCGTCGTACAGCATGCGCGGAACGTCGGCGATCATCGGTGCGATGCGTTCGGCAAATTGCAGCGTACTGTCGTGCGTCTGCTGGAAATCCACCGCCGCGGCGCGGAAATACCTGGTCAGCACGAAATTGTGATAATCGAGCACCTCGCGAAGCTTCGCGGCAAAACGCGCCGGCACGAGCAGATCCTGCAGGCGGATCGCGCGGCGCGCGACTTTGTCTTCATAAGCGGGGCCGATCCCGCGACCAGTGGTACCGATCTTGGCAATGCCCTTGGCCGTTTCGCGCGCGCGATCGACTTCGACATGGTACGGCAGTATCAACGGACATGCTTCGCTGATATGCAATCGTCCTTCAACGATGATGCCAGCCTGCTTGAGTTCACCGATTTCCTCAAGCAGCGCGGCAGGCGACAACACGACGCCGTTGCCGATATAGCATGCGACCTGCTCGCGCAGTATCCCCGACGGGATCAGCCGCAAGATGGTTTTTTTCCCGCCGATGACCAGCGTATGCCCGGCGTTGTGCCCCCCCTGGAAGCGTACTACGCCCTGGGCGTGGTCGGTCAGCCAATCGACGACTTTGCCCTTGCCTTCGTCGCCCCACTGACTGCCGACGACTACGACGTTTTTCGACATGATGTATTAACGGCGGTAAAGGGATAAGCGGCCGACGGACACCGATCATGAACCTGGACAACGCCTGGTGATAATTTCATCGCACTTTCACCACCCGCCATTGGCCGGCGCGGCGCACAAGCCGGCGGTCGCAGCCAAGTTCGGCGCGCGCCATATCGTCATGCCCCGGCAACTCGACGATCACGGCGGTGCCGGCGCGGCGCAGTGCGGCGATGCGCCGTTGCAGCTTGATATCGCGCAGCAGATAAGGCGCCAGCACGCCGCGGCGCGGCCGGCTGCCGGGCACCGCGGCGGCGATCTCGCGCAGGTCGAGGCTGAACCCGGTCGCGGGACGCGCGCGCCCGAACGCCTTGCCGACCTCGTCGTAGCGTCCGCCGAGCGCGAGCGCATTCGGCCACTCCGGCATATAGGCGGCGATCACGACCCCGCTGTGATAGTGATAGCCGCGCAGTTCGCCGAGATCGATGCGCACGTCGGCACCCGCCTCCCGCAGCGCGATATCGACTGCCTGCAGCTGCGCCAGTGCTGTTCGGATTTCACGATCATCAGGCAATATGCGTTGTGCCCGGCGCAGCACCGCGGCATCGCCGCTCAACTCCGGCAATTGTTCAAAGGCGGCGCGCAGCTTGCTGCTGAAGCGCCGCACCCGCGTGCGCAATGCCGGCACATCCTTGATCTGTACCGCACGAAACAACTCGGCTTCGCTGTCGGCATCGGCGCCGGCCAGCCGCACCAACGACCGGAACACCGCGACGTGTCCGATATCGAGCTGCGGCCGCGTCACTCCCGCGAGTTGCAGCGCGGTGAGCAGCAATTTCTGGATTTCGACATCCGCTTCAACGCCGGCGTGTCCATAGATTTCAGCTCCCGCCTGCAGCGGCTCGCGCGTGCGGCCCAGTCCCGCCGGCAGGGTATGCAGCACGCTGCCAGCGTAGCATAACCGGCTCACGCCCCTGCGGTTAAGCAGGTGTGCGTCGATGCGCGCAACCTGCGGCGTAATATCCGCGCGCACGCCGAGCATGCGTCCCGACAGCTGGTCGACCAGTTTGAAGGTCTGCAAATCGAGGTCGCGGCCGGTGCCGGTCAGCAGCGAATCAATGTATTCGAGGAGCGGCGGCTGCACCAGCTGATAGCCGTGGACCTCGAACAAATCGAGCAACGCGCGCCGCAGTTCTTCGACGCGCCTCGCCTCATCGGGCAGGAGGTCCTCAATATATTCGGGCAGCAACCATTTGCGCATGGCAGATATCACCGTCTTTTGACAAGACGCGAAGGATACCCCGACTGCAGCAGTTTCGGGAATCAACGCAATATAAACAACAGCAACATGCCGATCAGCATCGACGTCAGTCCGATGAAACGGATTTGTCCGTCGTTCAATTCCACCAGACGGCGGAATGTATTGCGCCATAGCTGCGGCGCGAGGAACGGCAATATTCCTTCGATCACCAGCACCAACGCCAGAGCCGACCACAAAAGATCACTCATACCTGCCGCTGCGGCTTACCTGGGAGGCTTGCTGTTCTTGAAGTACTTGAGAAATTCCGAGTTGGGGTCGATGACCAGCACGTCGTTTTTATCCTTGAAACTCTGACGATAGGCCTCCAAGCTGCGGTAGAAAGCGAAGAACTCGGGATTCAATTCGTAGGCGCGCGCATAAATTGCGGCAGCCTTGGCGTCGCCTTCGCCCTTGACGCGCTGCGCTTCGTGATAAGCCTTGGCAAGAATGACCTCACGCTGCTTATCGGCGTCGGCGCGGATTTTTTCGGATTCGGCAGCGCCGGTGGCCCGCAATTCATTGGCGGCACGCTTGCGTTCCGCTTCCATGCGGCCGTAGACCGAGTTGCTGACCTCCTGCGGCAGATCGACCCGTTTCAATCGCACGTCAAGCACTTCGACGCCGATTTTCTGGGCATCCTCGTTGGCCTTTTTCCGCATCAATTCCATGATCTGGTCGCGTTCGCCAGACACCACGTCGTGCACGGTGCGATTGCCGAATTCGGCGCGCAGCCCGTCATTGATGGTTTGCAGCAGCCGCGTTTGCGCCCGCGCTTCGTCACCACCGACGCTGGTATAGTAATTGCCGACATCCGCAATACGCCACTTGATGTACAAATCGACCAGCACGTTCTTCTTTTCCGAAGTCAGGAATTGTTCCGGCTCGGAAGTTTCGATCGTCAGGACCCGGTTGTCGAAATAGCGGACATTTTCCAGCGCCGGCCATTTGAAATACAGCCCTGGCTGTTTCTTGACGGAAACGATTTCGCCGAATCTGAACACGATTGCATTTTGCCGTTGATCGACGACAAATATGCCCAAAGCCAGCACAAGCAGAACAACGCCCACGATGACGACAACCGTCAAATGACTCTGTCTCATCGCTCCTCCCGGTCGCGGTTGCGGAATTCATCGCGCGAGCGGGTCAGCGCGGGCGGATTGACGTCCGCGGCGCCGGAATCCGCCGGCTTGCCGGTGGCGTCGGCAGCAGCGGCGCCTGCTGCAGGAGGCGTCACGCTAGGCGCCGTCATTTGCAGCAGCTTGTCAAGCGGCAAATAGAGCAGGCTGTTGCCGCCTTTTTGATCGATCAACACCTTGCTGGTATTGCTCATGATCTCCTGGATCGCGTCGAGATAAAGGCGTTCGCGCGTCACGCCAGGCGCCTTGTTGTATTCGACGACGATCTGGCGGAACCGGCTCGCATCACCTTCGGCGCGTTCGATCACGCGCTGGTGGTAACCCTCGGCCTCCTGCACCAGCCGCGCCGCCGCGCCACGCGCCCGCGGAATCACGTCGTTCGCGTACGCCTGGCCTTCGTTCACCTGACGATCACGATCCTGTGCCGCTTTAACTACGTCGGCAAATGCGGCCTGCACCTGCTCCGGTGGCTGGGCATTCTGCATCGTGACCTTGCTGATGCTGATGCCGGTTTGATAACGATCGAGGATTTTCTGCATTACTGCCTGCGCATCCACTGTCACCTGCGCGCGCCCTTCATACAGCACGAAATCCATCGCGCTTTTGCCTACGATTTCGCGGATCGCGGTCTCCCCCGCCTGCAGCACGCTGTCGTCAGGATCACGGTTGTTGAACAGATAATCGCGCGCGTCCTTGACCACGTATTGCACCGCGAACTGGATATCGACGATATTGGCGTCGTCGGTCAGCATCAACGATTCCCGCGGCACTTCGTTGCGCACTGAATTACGATAGCCGATTTCGACCGTGCGCACCTGCGTCAAATTGACGATTTCGGCGGTCTCGATCGGGTACGGCAGATGCCAGCGCGGACCGGGCTGTGTTTCTTCGACGAACTTTCCAAAACGCAGCACGATGCCATGCTGACTCGCATCGACAATGTAAAACCCGCTCGCCAGCCACACCGCGACGATCAGCGCAACCAGCCACCCGAAATTGCCACCGAGGCCCGGCATGCCGCCGCGGCCGGCCGGCCGCTCGCCGTTGCCACCGCGCCCGCCGAACAATGTCTTCAGCCTGTTCTGAAAATTGCGCACCATCTCGTCAAGATCGGGAGGCTCGTTGCCGCCGCGGCGCCCCCATTGCGGATCGAGCGCCATCAATGCACCAAGCCCGCGACGGAATTTGTCGGCGATGAAAATGCGGCCGGTCCGCCAGTAGGTAAGCATAGTGAATGAATGGTTTGAATTATTCCGTATCAGGCCGCCGCAGAACAGGCGGCTGTCGGGTACAGCACTACGGCGTTCTCCGCGAGCGAGCGCATCAGAACGTCAAGCCCGGCGCCCGTCGCGGCGCTGACCCAAACGCCGCAAATTCTATCATATTCGTCGCGCTCGACCCGCGGCGTAAATCCGCTCAAATCGATTTTGTTGTAGACGCGCAGCTGCGGGATGTGATCGGCGCCGATCTCAGCCAGCACGGCGTTGACCGCCGCGACTTGGGCCTCACGCGCGGCGCTGGCGGAATCGACGACATGCAGCAGCAAATCCGC
>Ga0335085_10006095_pt1 | contig 19154 bp, 17 predicted proteins | sample Lox_Sample_45_FD_206712 | JGI IMG/M metagenome (GOLD analysis project Ga0335085, IMG submission 206712) | Soil microbial communities from Loxahatchee National Wildlife Refuge, Florida, United States - Lox_Sample_4.5 | ecosystem: Environmental > Terrestrial > Soil > Wetlands | place: USA...
GGGAAATACTGTTTCCAATCCCTCCCCACCCCGTCTTCCTATGAAGAGAATGTGCTGTCGCTTCTGAGGGATTTGGGTTATGAAAGAGAGGATTTTCTGTTCTTCCCGTAGTGCGTTTTTCACGCAAGAGTTGCAAGGCTTTGGAAGTGTTCCCGACGGGTCTACCGGATACAACCCTCAGTTCATACTGCCCGTTATTTAGCACGGGTGGTGCTGGTCATTGCTTCCAAAACTTTATCGATGTCCTCATCCGTATTGAAAGGACCCAGGCTGAAGCGTACTCCTCCCTTTGGACTGGTGCCCAGGTCGTCGTGGACCAACGGAGCGCAGTGAAGACCGGCCCGGGCAGCGATTCCAAAATCGCCGTCCAGGATGCTGGAGAGGTCTTCAGGGTCCATACCGTCAACGTTACAGAGCATGATGGGGACCCAAGGATCATGCAGAGTTGCGGGATACACCCGGACCCCTTTGATCGAATTCAGTCCGTCGCGCAAGCGCTTGGCGAGACCGAGTTCGTTTGCATAAATCCTCTCTATACCGTTCCTGGAAATGTAACGGAGGCCTGCCGACAAGCCGAAAATGCCGGCAACATTGACGGTGCCCGCCTCCAGCCGCTGCGGATAGACTTGAGTGTGAACGAGACTGAGAGAATCTCTCCCTGTCCCTCCGAAGCGCGTCGCCCTCACATCCAGATCCGGGCTTAACACCAATCCTCCGATACCGGTTGGTCCTAAGAGGCATTTGTGCCCTGTAAAGGCAACCGCGCTTACTCCCCAATCCTCCATGCGTATAGGAAGGAGTCCCGCGGTCTGGGTCACGTCGAGAAGGAGGGGGACGCCTCGCTTGCGACAGATTGCCCCTATCCGCTCCACGGGCTGAACGGTTCCCAAAACATTGGAGGCGTGCGTAAGGATGACAAAAGAGGTGTCCGGCTGGATGGCCTCAGCCACTGCCATTGGATCGATGAAGCCTTCCGACCCGAAGGGAATGAGATCAAGACGAATGATGCCCTGCTGGCTAAAATAATGGAGGGGCCTAAGGACGGAGTTGTGTTCGAGGCGTGAGCTGACAACACGGAAATCCGGACGGATCAATCCCTGGATCAATGTGTTCAACGCATCTGTTGCGTTGTAGGAGAAAATAACCCGCTCGGGATCGCTTCCCCCGAAGAATTGGCACACCTCGCGCCGGATGTCCATGATCCGCCCTTCGGCTTCCATGGACAGATCGTAGCTTCCCCTCCCGGGCGAGACGCCCAGGTTGGAGTATACTTCGATCATCTCATCAAGGACTTCACGCGGTTTGGGAAAAGTCGTGGCTGCGTTGTCGAGATAGATTGTTTTTCTGAGAGCGGCCATCGTTTTTCAGATGCAGTTTCTTGGATTCGGCAAACCAGCCAATCGACGGGCACCATACTTGATGCCGCCGGGGAAAAGCGCTTCCATCTCCATCAGGCTAATGCCCGTTCCCTCTTTGATCTGCCGGTTAAGAGGGGACCGACCATTCTGAAAGTAATATTCACGGAGAAATCGGAGGATGGTCCAATGAGTTTTACTCAAGTCCTTCAGCCCCGCTTCTCCTGCCAAGGCCACGGCTGCGTCTTCACTCCATTGATGAGGATCCCAAAGGAAACCCTCTCCATCGAAGGTGATCTCCCTGCCGGCAATATGACGTACTCTCTCGCCGAGTTCCTGCCTGGCCGGGGCAGTCTGAGCAGTCCTTTCCACAACCCCCTACCCTCTTGCGAGCGACAAGGCTGCCAGGACTTTGTCCGGCGTTGCAGGCAAATCGCGCACACGGGCGCCGCATGCATTTGCGATCGCATTCATCACGGCCGGGGCTGTGGGAACCATGGTCATCTCTCCTACTCCTGTTGCTCCCAGGGGGCCTTTGTTCCTGGGTGTTTCTCGGATAATCGTCTCCATTTCAAATGACTGGCCGATCGTCGGGAATTTAAAGCTGACCCAGTCTTTGGTTTGACCGTCAATATAGATTTCTCTCAGGGCGAAGCCAACTCCCATGTCCATGCCCCCTTCGAGCTGTCCTTCCAGATTTTTTGGATTGATGACACGACCCGCATCGACGGCTGTCGTCATCTTGATCACTCTCACCTCCCCAGTTTTGGTATGCACCTCGACCTCGACCAACTGGACGGCATGGACCTGCGATTCAAAGGAAGGGCCCTGACCGGTTTGGGGATCCAGAGGACCGGCATCCTCATTTTTCTTCGTGCCCAAGTAACGTGTGGGTTTCCCGGCCGCCCGCAGCTGCTCAGACGTTGCTGCATTCACTTCCGTCATGGCCGTCTTGAGCTTATGGATTGCGTCCACCAGCGCTCCCCCCAGCATGTAGGTGATACGGCTTCCGGCTGCCGGACCCGCAGCGGTTGTCCGATCCGTGGTCCGCGTCACCAGTCGGATTTTGTCCATGGGGAGATTCATCAAATGGGCTGCGATCTGGGTCAGCATGGAGTCATTCCCCTCTCCCGGATCAGCTACCGCGCCAAAAACGGTCAACCCTCCGTCCGGATCCAGCTCTACGGCAACCGTCGCCGTATCGCCGGGTCCTCCGATCCCGAAACTCCCTGTGCCTAAACCCACTCCGCGTTTGACAACCCCATCCTTCTGGTTAAATTCGGCCGCATCGGTTCGAGCGCGGTGGTAATGGGGTCGCATAGCCTCCATCAGTTCCGGAAGAGGCCATTGCTCCGCAACTCTTCCTGTCGATTTGGGCTGGCCCGGCTTAAGTATGTTCATCAACCGAAATTCCAGAGGGTCAATGCCCATTTTCTCCGCCAACATATCCACGGCGGATTCTAGCGCATAGTTGACTTGAGGAGGTCCGGCGCCCCGAGCGGCTGCTCCCCAAGTAGTGTTGGTATACACCAGCCGGCTCATCGCCTGGATGGCAGGGATATAGTAAGATCCTGAGAGCATCAACAAAGCCCGATTGACGATAACGGTCCCATTGGAGGAGTAAGCCCCGTTGTTAACGGTAAAATCAATAGCGTAAGCCGTCAGCTTACCCTGGGCGTCCGCTCCCAGCCGGACTTCCATGTGAAAGGCATGCCGTTTGGACGTGAGCCACATCGACTCCATCAGGCTGGGGACATAGCGAACAGGACGCTTGAAGTGAAGCGCTGCTGCTGCTGTTAGTCCCTCGGAGGTCACATCGATCTTAATGCCGAACTGCCCTCCAGAATAGGCCTCTTCATACCGCATATTCTCGTAACCGACAGCATCCTGAAGCATGCTCATGTGATAATGGATGTTGATGCTGCGCCCGATGACAACGAGGGTGGGCAGATCACCATTTTCTTCCTCCAAATAGGCGACGCACGTCTCGGGCTCAAGAGGCGCCTGATGATTGGTCTGAGTGGAAAAGTCCGTCTCGACCACAGCGGCGGATGCGGCCAGACCTGCTTCCGCATCTCCTCTGATCTGGGGCTGGGTGAAACAGAGGTTCGGGCGATCTGGGTCGATCTGAAGGACTCCTTCTGCAAGGGCTTCTTCAGGGGTCATCATGACAGACAAGGGCTCATATTCCACGTTAACGGCTTGAGCTGCGGCAACTGCTTGCTCTCTTGTCTCTGCAAGGACGGCAGCCACCGGGTCTCCTATGAATCGAACCTTTTTGTCACAGAGGATTGGCCGGTCGGGCACGATGTATTTCAACCGGTTCGTCCCTTTGACATCCTTGGCTGTCATGACACCGATCACGCCCGGCATCTTTTCCGCTGTCGATGTATCAATCGACTTGATCAAAGCATGCGCGTGAGGGCTGTGCACAGCAGCCAATTCTCCCGCTCCGGTTACTTGGATATCCGCCGCGAACTCTGCTGCGCCGCAGGCCTTGATCATTGCCGAGGGCCGGGGATGGCTGACCCCGATCACGCCATGTTTCGGATCAGGCCTCACTTGGCCCGGTGTAAGCTCGCCACGCAAAAAGCGGCCAGCCAATTGGACGGCCTCAATAATCTTCTTGTAGCCGGTGCAGCGGCAAAGGTTTCGGCGAAGCGCTTTCTTGATGTCATCCACGGTTGGGTTTGTGTCTTTATCGAGCAACGCCTTCGCTGCCAGGATCATCCCGGGAGTACAAAAGCCACATTGGATCGCCCCGGCCAGGACAAAGGCTTCCTGGATCAGGTGCGGATTTTTCGGTGTTCCTAAACCCTCAATCGTGATAACCTCGGCCCCATCCAGCTCTGCCACTTTTGTTAGGCAGGAACGAACTGCTTTTCCGTTTACGATCACGGTGCAAGCGCCGCACTGCCCCTTTCGATCACAAGACTGCTTCACTCCGGTCAGTCGAAGGTCCTTCCGAAGCAAATCAATTAGAACGTCATCCTTTTCGATGATGAACTGGTGGAGGCGTCCATTAATTTTAAATGCCACCTTCTTCATTTCGACACTCCTTCTTCTTAACTCGCAAACCTTGGATAATCTTCTTCTGTTCGATTAAAAGAGGATGATTCTTATTCCCGTTTTTTCAACAGAAGGGCCTCACAGAGCGGGTAAGAGAGACTGTTTCTGAGAAGATTCAATCGTAATCGATGAATCTTCTGATTGTCAACACGTAATTCGTACTTATAATTACTTTTTAATCCCCATAATTACAATATTTGAACTTGTGACGTCGGATTCAATCGGGTAGATAGTACTCTTAGGTACGTTTCCGATATCCATCAGAAATCGCCTCCGCGAAACAGAGAAATGGATTCTCTCTTGTTCAAGACGCGAAAATTGTTCATTATTTTGGACAGGCGAAGCACCCCTCCGCTCAGACTCAATGCTTTCCTGCTAAACCCTAAAATACTTTTCTCTTCATAATCAACCAATATCTGGAAACATCTGTGATAATCTGTAATAATCACTGATAAAAAGTAATAATTTTCTTGACATCTCAAGACACTTTGCCTACATTTAATGGTAATAAGAGCTCTACAAGGGACTCACTGAAGTTCATTATAGCGAACGGACATGTAATAAATCAAATCATTACCGCGCCGGATTTGTCGGTCTTTTTTTCAGCGGGAGCCCCTTCGAATGTCATCAGAGAAAACCTTCGATATCCATTCCCTGGGCTCCAAAGCTTTGATGAAGCTTTATCATCAAGCGAAATCGCTGATAAAAGAAATACGGATCGTGACCGTCCCCGGACGGGGAAGCGATCACATGAGAGTAGATTCTCCGGCCGCAACGATTGGCCTTCCCCTTGGAATTCCTACAATTCAGTTTGTTGATTCGTTAAGCAGAATGCAACGAATTGAAGCCATTGCCCACGAACTCGTTCATTTACTTCTGGTATACCGATATGGACTGGGGCTCACAATGGGTTTTAAAATCCCTTGGTGTGGACACAACGGCGATGCCTTTCATTATTTCATGAGCGTGGGTGAAAAGTGGGAATATTTACTCGGCCAGCTCAGCAATACAGCCCACCATTTGGTTTTAATCGATTATCTGAAGGAAAAATGCGGCATCGAGAGTCATCTCCATCTGGATCTTCTCCGCCATCATTCGAGTGTCCTCGAAAGAGGCAGTCCCAACGATAAAGAATCATTGTGCGCAAGAGGGGTTGTTGCCTTCGAGTATGAGAAACTTATCGGGAATGTCGGTCGATTGATCAATCTGGATGATCAAACAGAATGGTTCACGACCTCCTATCAATCGGCACAAAAACACTTTGGAAAATACTGCTTCAAGACGATCCCTATCCCGTCTTCCTATAAAGAAGATATCCTCTCTTTCTTAGAAGACCTCGGCTATCAGAAACAGGATTTTGTGTTTTTTTCTTAAGCCTTCTATGATTACAAATTTCCCCATTCCTTCAGCATTCATTCGGCATCCCACATATCCAACAACTCAGTGCTTAGCGAGACCTCATCCATCAAAGGGAAGTTCACTGTGCATTACTGCTTCCTCGCCTGTCTTTTCTTTAACGCCGCAAGTATTTTATGCGGTGTAATAGGAAGGTCTTTTATTCGTACTCCAATAGCATCGTAGACGGCGTTAGCAATTGCGGGAGCCGTGGGGATGAGGGGGAGATTTCCCATTGGCTTTGCCCCGTACGGGCCTCGTTCCGAATTTTCCTCCACCACCAATGCCTCCATTTCGGGGATGTCCATGGCTCCCGGTATCCCGTTGTCCAGGAATGCACGATTAAGCACTCTCCCATCCTTGAGTCCGTATCCCTCTATTAACGCCCATCCGAACCCCATCGCGATTCCGCCTAGCATCTGGCCTCTTGCTGCAAGAGGATTGATGGCAAAGCCGACGTCCTGCGACGCGGTTATTTTCAGAACCTCCACCTGCCCCGTCCTTTCATCTACTTCTACCTCCGCCACCTGCGTTGTATAATTCGGCGTGTTCAATGACACCTCCAAGGCGCCCTTCACGGCTCCCTCTTCATGCGGCGGCTCTTGAAAAAAGAACGTCCCTTTCCCCATAATCGGTCCCTCTCGGTTCACATAGTGCGCTTGCATCGACACTCCGATCAGCGGTATAGATTGCTCAGGCTTAGCCTTTAGAAACACCTTTCCGTTCTTCAGATCCAGCTCCTCTACTTTGCAATGGAATAGTTGTGCTACCCGTTCAAAAATCTGCCGTTTCGCGTCGCCAGCAGCAAGTCGCACCGCCTGTCCCACTGACATGGTTACCCGGTCACCGATGGTGAAAGCATCATACGGACACACTCCCGTATCCGCTGTCACCAGCGTAATCGCATCTACTGGCGCACCCAATTCCTCTGCCACTATCTGACAGATAATCGTTTCGGCTCCCTGGCCTATATCCGTCACCCCTGACAGAACGTTTATCGTTCCGTCTTCGTTGACCCGGACAAAGGCACACGCAGGCATGCCCGATGCCTGGAACTGCGCGCAGGCCATTCCTCTGCCCCGGCGTTTTCCCCCAGATTCGTTCTCCTTTCCCCAGTTCCCGCGCCCGGCCGCCTCACGAAGCGTCTGTTTAAGGCTTACGCATTCCATCACCTGGCCGGTGCAATTCACATCCCCCGTCACAAATCCGTTTTTCATTCGGAACTCCAGAGGATCTATTCGCAGTTTCTCTGCGATCATATCCATATGTGATTCAACCGCAAATACCGCCTGAGGAGATCCAAACCCTCGCATGGCACCCGTCTTGGGGTTGTTGGTGTAGATGCAGTAACCATCTGCCTTCACATTCGGTATCTTGTATGGCCCGAACACCTTGAGCGTGCCCACATTGATCACCAGGGTCCCAGACGCTGCATATCCTCCGGTATCGTACAGCAGCCTGGCCTGCCGGGCTACCAGCGTGCCGTCTTTCATGCACCCGGTTTTTATTTCAACAATGCTGGCGTGACGTGGGTTTGACGAGATAAACTCTTCTTCCCGCGTCATCACAATCTTTACCGGTCTTCCTGCCTTTTGACTCAACGCGATACAAGACGGTTCCAGAAGCACATCGCATAGCTTTCCTCCAAAGCCACCCCCCACCTTGGGGGCAATAACGCGGACCTTTGCAAAGGGAAGTCTAAAAATGTCCGCCAATAAATGACGCACTGTAAACACGCTCTGATTGGAGCTCCACACGGTTATGTTCCCGGATCGATCTACTTGAGCAACTGCCGCATGGGGTTCAATATAGCCATTGTGGACACTCGGCGTGGTGAATCTGTCCTCAAAAACGAAGTCTGCTTCTTTAAAAGCCCTTTCCACATCGCCACGATTTACCTTTACGTGGCAGGCAACATTACCGTACCTTATGATCTCGTAAACGCTGTGATAGGATTCAACACCTTCGTGAATGAGAGGAGCACCAGGCCTAAGCGCTTCTTCCATATCGAAGACCTCCGGCAGCGGTTCATAGTCCACTTTGATTAAATCTAGTGCCTTCTCCGCAGTCGCCTCGTCAATTGCCGCCACCGCTCCGATTGGCTCACCGATACAGCGAACCTTATCTGCTGCAAAAGCTCTCTGGTCGTGCAGAAACTCCCCATATCTGATGTCAGGCAGATCCTTTGCCGTCACCACTGCTTCCACCCCTGGAAGTTTCAAGGCCTCCGTGGCATCGATACGGAGGATATTTGCATGAGGATAGGCGCTTCGCAGTATCTTTCCGTGCAGCATTCGTGGCAGTTTGATATCTGCGGTGTAAACCGCTTCTCCCGTTGCCTTCGCCTTCCCATCCAATCTGGGAATCGATTTCCCTACTACCGATGGCTCTGTCATTTTCCCTCCTTCATTGCTGCCACGTCTTTCACCGCTTCGATGATCTGCACATACCCCGTACATCTGCACAGATTTCCGCTGATTGCCAGCTTTATCTCTCCATCGCTGGGATTTGGGTTCGATTCAAGCAAAGCTTTGGCCGTTAGGATCATCCCCGGCGTACAGAAACCACACTGGATTGCACCATGCTTTATAAAGGCATCCTGGAGGGGGTCCAGTTCTTTCCCCTTTCCCAGGCCTTCTATGGTTACTATCTCAGACCCGTGCGCGTTTATGGCCAGAACGAGGCACGAGTTGACTGCCTTCCCGTCCATGATGACAGTGCAGGCTCCGCAATCCCCCTCTCCGCATCCTTCCTTGGTCCCTGTCAATTCCAGCTTATCCCTAATCAGATCCAGCAAGGTCATCGTCGGCTCTACTTCCACCGCATAGATTTTGCCGTTTACAATGAGTTCTATTTTAGTCTTCAAGCAGATCCCTCCCGTTCCTCATACCTGCTTAGATTCCTCTTATAAAGCTCCCCGCGCTGAAGTGCGGGGCTTTCCGGCAAGGTATGTGATTATGTTGTGCCCCTTGACCCTGCCCTAAAGGGGCGGGGCTTGCGGGGCACTCTCCGGTCAAAGGCGACAAAGGCGATTTCCACTCCCGTTTATTCATCAAATTACCGGACCCTTGACAGGGCCTCTTTCGCGGCCTGTATCATCATGATGCGGGCCATTTCTTTTCTGTATGAAGGCGGAACATTCACGATGTTGGCAACCGGCTTCGCATCTTTATAAGCAAACTCCGCCGCTTCCTCGATGACATCGTCCGTCATCTTCTTGCCTCTAAGCATATCCTCTGCCTTCCCAACCCTGATCGGGCAAGTTCCAACTGAACCTAAAACGATCCGGACATCCTCACATAGTCCGTTCCTCAATTTCAGATTGACCGATGCGGCCACGAGGGCAAAATCACCAGACTTCCGGGTGCGAAGCTTCTGGTAAGACCCTCCGGTACCGACTCCCGAGTTCGGAATTTGGATTTCGCTGACGATCTCTCCAACCTTAAGTTTCAAATAATCCTTTCCGTCATCACGGTAGAAATCCTCTATTGGAATAGTCTTCTCTCCATCCGAGCTCTCTACCTTTAACGTCGCTGCCAGTGCAATAAGAGCCGGGACCATATCCGCCTGGAAAATGGCCAAACATTTCTTTCCCTTTTTCACAACATGACAGACATCTCCGTTGAACTTTAGGCAAGGGCCCATCGGCTTCCTAAAGGCGTCGGACTTGTTGTAGTAACAGCATCGGGTATCCAGACAGATATTCCCCCCGAGGGTGCCCAAATTCCTCAAATTCGGAGATGCTAAACATCGTGCCGCCTGAGCCAAAATTGGAAAATGCTCTCGAACGTCAATTGACCGCTCCAGGTCACTGATGAGTGTCATGGCCCCAATCTTCATCTCCTTTTCGTTCTGCTTGATATAACTTAGATCCGGAATCCCTTTGAGGCTGATCACCTGTTCGGGGGTTTTTACCCTTTGCTTCATCGATACTAAAAGGTCGGTTCCCCCCGCCATCACCTTCGCATGCCCCTCATATTCTTTAAGGAAAGAACAAACCTCAGAAATGGTTTTGGGTGCAAGGTAATTGAATTTCCGCAAACGCATAATGGCTTCCTCCTGTCACTTGAACCTCTAGCTTTTTCTGAAAAACTCCCCAAAACACAAAACCCACTTGCGAGAATCTTCCTCCTCGTTACAGTTTTTGGGCTCGGTTGAAGTAGGCTGGTAAATTTCCTGTTTGTTCTCTCTGTCGGGGACTGATTTGGCTGATAAAAAGAGGAAAATGATTGTGTAAAAAGCCACCGCCATTTTCGAAATCAATGATCTCGGTCGCTTGAAGATTCTTGCAACCGGTTCCTTATTTCTTCCCTCGCAATCTCTCTTGCAGAATTTGTCAAAAGCCACTTATCCAAATTTCGAGTAGCCAGTTCGAGCGCTTCTTTTTGAGTTATGGTAAATCTTCCGGAATCTATCCGTAACCCTTCTTTTGAATATCTGTATAGCTTATCAGCGTCTCTCACAATTCTATCGTTTAAAGAATGGGCTTCTTTCCTCGAATCATGGCCGTCTATGATTTCCAAAATTTCCTTCGTTTTGTCTTTATCGTAATTCAGTTTTTCAAGAAGCTCCTTTGCAATCTTCGCTCCTTCCACTTCATGCATTTTATTCAACTCTGGCGATTTAATCTTCGGTCCATAGGCCAGCGCTTGAAGTTCTTCCGGAACCTTTTTCCAGCCGACATCATGCAAAATGAGAGCGGGGATCACGATCTCCTTATCCCCGCCTTCTTTTTCCAGCAATTTGACACCAAATTCAACAGCGATATCCGTATGGATATCATTGTTTCTTGTAGAAAGATATGGAGCCGCCAGCTTCCGGATTTTTTCGAAAGTCTCTTCCATATTTACATCCAAATTAGATATTTCTCCCTGCCTTCCAAGCCGGCCTGAAAGGCAGAGCTCATTCCAGACCAGGTGTTCCCCGGCATCCTCCTTGTCCTATCTAAATGACAATCCTGCTCTCCACGAAGAAGTTCTGCCCCGAAACGTTTTGCATCTTACTTAGAAAAACGATGAACTTGCTAAACTCCTCAGCAGTCTGGAAACGTTTCAAAAGGGTTGAGTCGGCAACTTTTTGATTGAATTCCCAGTCACGACCCGGATGGGCAATGTAGCCAGGATTTACAATGTTAACTTTTATGTTGTGTTTCCCTAACTCCCTGGCGGCGCTTCGGCTCAAGGCGATAAGCCCGCCCTTTGCTGCGTTGAAAGGTGCCCATCCTTCCCTGCCTATGATCGCCGGAGCTGCCCCGATACTGATAATATGGCCCTCTTTCTGCTTTATCATTTGTGGGGCAATGGCTTTAATGCAGTTGAATACATTTTTTAGTGTTGCATCGACAATCCAGTCCCAGTCCTTCTCTTCTGTCTCAACGATAGGGACGCCCGAGAAGTCGTTCACTGTGCGAAAGGGGGTATTGATAGGCCCTCCTGTGGCAGAGTTTATAAGGACATGGATTTGGCCCCATTTACTCAGCGTCTTCTGGACCATGGCTTCCACCTCCTGGTATTTGGAGAGGTCAGCCTTACAGGCAAACGCCATATCCGGGCTTTTGCCATTAATCTCTCGCACAAGCTCTTCGGCAGCTTTCTCAGATGTAAAGTAATTTAAAACTACCTTGGTTCCCTCAGCCGCAAACTGACGTGCTACCTCTTTTCCGATACCTCCGCTTGCCCCGGTGATCACAGCAACTCGACTCATTGTCCGCCTCCTTAATATATTTGTTCCAGCCTAATTTTGAAAAACTCGATCCTCAGCTTCAAATCGACGATTTTTCAACCCCTCCTGCCCTCCTCCCCAATCTCTGCTTCTCGGCAGATAGTCGGATTTCGAGCAGCAGCCGACGAACTGTTGACGCCTCGCTCAAGTTTCGACTCCTGCCCACTCACTAGGTTCGGCTCTGACCGCAAGCCTTCCTTTCCTCTTCATAGCGGATGAAAGGAGACCTTACGGGCTAGGGTTGTGCAATACGCTTCGTCAAGTCCAACATGCTCTCTATGACTTTATTGGTAGGGCTCTTCCACTCGGGGATGATGGTGATCGGGCGTGTCTGGAGGATGAATAGGTTTTCAGGGGGCCGCAAATCGCGATCCACTGCCCACTCGATGTCTTGGGGAGCACCGTAATGGGCTTCAACGGCCTTGGCCTGTTCGGCAATCCTTTTAACCTCCTCATTCGTCAGACAGGGCTCATTTTGTTTATTCAGTGGCACCTCCTCCTGCCGGGTTCCCATTTCTGCGGGTATAATCCAAACCCCCTTCTCGCTGATGCTTGCTCTCTCCAGATTCAATGTGTCTTTGTTTACAATGTACCTGTCTGGAGTGACTATTCCCTGGACCACGCTTTCACCCATGCCCCAATTTCCCTCAATAACCATGTTTGACGGGTTTCCGGTAACCGGGTCAACCGTAAAGCATATGCCTGCAGAGCGCGCATTGACCATCTTTTGCACGCAAACGCTTATTCCGCCGCCGTCGGCTGGCAACCCTTTTCCCATCCGGTAACTGATGGCTTGAGCCGTAAAAAGGCTTGCCCAACACTTTTTAACGTTGTCCAGCAACTCCGTCTTGCCCTTCACATTAAGGTAGGTTTCAAACTGCCCCGCGAAACTTGCAGTGGCTGCATCCTCTGCTACACCGCTGGATCTCACTGCCACCGCAAGGTCCGTTTTTTTGTAACGTTGGGATAATCTCTCATACGATTGAGTTATCGTATCCTTCATGTCCCTTGCCATGTCCTTTGTTTCGATAATGTTACGAATAGCCCTGGATATCTCCTCGTATCGCTGCTCGCGTTCCTCAGGGAGTTTTGTTAAATAAGGTAGTATATCGCTGGCAGCGCCTGTTTCAACCATGAAGCGCTCATAAGTCCCCGTCAAAATTGAAAACCCTGAGGGAACAGGGATTCCGGCCCTAATCATTTCCCCCAGATTTGCCCCTTTTCCACCTGCCAGATTGACAGCATCTCGGCCAAGATCTTCAAACCAAGCTATTAGCTTGTCAGACATTTTGAAGCATCTCCTTCATTTAAGGATATGGACCGTCCCCTCGTTACCATCTACCCTTATCCTCTGCCCCGTTTTGATTTTGGTTGTGGCCGTCCGAGCATTGATCACAGCAGGTATACGATATTCCCTGCTCACGATTGCTGTATGTGATGCAATCCCTCCTGAATCAGCAACGGCGCCACCGATCAGCGAAAAGGCCCACGTCCAAGATGGGAAAGTGGCAGCACAAACCAAGATCTCGCCTTTCCGAATCTCCTTTAACTCCTCCGGTCGGATGACCACTCGAGCAGGACCTTCGACCACGCCTCGGGATGCGGGAACACCGTAGATGTCCGCCTTTAGCTCCGGCTTCACCTTCGGTATGGTGCCCACAACAATCTTCATCACCTGATAATCCGCAGCTTTAAACGCCCGCCCGAATGCCTCTTCCGGCGTAGCCCCGCCCAATACCGGTAATCTCGGTTGTTCCGCTTGATACGTTTTTTGTAACTGCTTGCGCTTGGCAACCAATCCGCGAAAATCCTGACGGGACAGGAAATAGAACGATATTTCCGCGCCCGTGAGGTAGAATATGTCACCAGGTTCATTCAGCATACCGTAGTTCACACATCGTCTACCGAACTCCATGCCCAGGTGGCGGCCAATCGCCCAAACCATCATATCGAAGAAAAACTCGTGCTCGCTGGCAATGACGTTGCAAGCTTGGGTGCTTCGCATTAGCGCTTCGAACTCCGTCCTCCTTGCTTCAGGGACTCTGGACAAGGCTTCCTCTTCAGCTCTCTTCCTGTCTGCCTCCGCTGATGTTCGTGCCCCCTGGAGTGTCGCTTCTCTCCCGCCTATCACATAATTATGGATCGCCAGCAAAGCCCCGGTAGGGTCTTCAATCCAGGTTGGTTCTGTGAATTCTGAGGCCTTAGGCACTCTCCAGCCAGCATGGTCTATAAATTCTCTGAATTCCTTCAGCCAGTTCCTGCCGTCCATACTGGCCTCAAGCTTGGGCACAATCTCGGATGCCTTTGGAGGTTTCAGAAAGAATTCCCTTACTCCTAACTCGGTGGCACGCACAGCAAGTCTTTCCATCTCAGCATCGGAGTCCAAAAACTTGTTCGGAAAGCCTTGCATCAGCCTTAGAAACAGAGGGGAGGTTTCATCGATATCCAGCAATTCCCGGCACATGTCTACAAACAGAGTCAGAATCACGGCCAGGGGATGAAGAATTACAAAATGTCGCCGCCATGTCTCCGCATGCAAGTACAACCATTCGTCAAAGAGGGTGTAGAGTTGATCGTCGCTGAGTTTGTTTAAACCCTGGCGCACAGCCTGCTTAAGTGGGTCTTGAAGCCTTGCCAATGCATTGCATTGTTCACGATAAACTTTATGAAAGTCTTCAATGTAGGGCCTCATAACCTCTCTGAATTTGGCCTCGCGTTGTTTAATTTCCCCCTCATCCTCTACAAGGAGCTCAGTGATATACAAACCACCCCGTAATGTCCTGGCACCGTTGCCCCTGCAGCGGGGATATGATGTGTAATTTGCTCCATAGGAAAAGTGGTTCAACCCACCCAGAGTCGTCTCCCATAGACCGAAAGGGGAAAGCCCGCTCCATAACGGAACATATATCCACCCGTTGCTCACTTTGAAGTCTCTCTCCGGATCAAACTCCCACAGTCCCTGTCCATATTCATTCAAATCGTATTTCGGCCAATTCTTCGGATCATAATATGCCCTTGCCATTTTTTATCTCCCCTTTCTCCTGTGAGAAAAATGTCCCTAAACAACAGATATATCAACACGGGACCGTTTGCTGGGATATTTGTCAACTCCAACCTTCTATTGGCCTGTCTATTACCTACCCATTCCTAATTTCCTTTACCGACCGGTTGGTTAATAAGAATACTAAACAACAAAATACATTGTCAAGTTTTTTTTTACAAATACTTACAAATAAAGATAAATTCTTACTAATAACTACCTTATGATACGATGTTATCCCTCCCCTAATTCCAATAACCAATTAACTTCACCAAAGGTCTTTGGAAAAGCTGAGCCTTATTGCGCGCTTGAGAAAGGGATGGAAAATCGACAAATTATCTGAAGAAGTCCTCAGAAGAGCTCTCGCAAGATCTCACCAGGTGCGGACTTTGGACGGCTTTCTCGATCGGCAAAAATCAAAGGGGGGATGATCTTATATTTCGACGAATTTTCATAATAAAAATCACAAATTATGGGGGGTTCTTTTTGTTCATGCTCACTTGTAGATTCTGCAGAGTGTCCCCTTGATGGGCACAGATCCACAGATTTCTTCCCTCGGAGGGTCCGCTGACAAGACCACGTTAATATTCGACTCAAAGGAACCATGGTCTGGCCCGGGTTTTTCCGGAAACCACCACCCGTAGTCCGCATGAACGACGCGGGGATCAATGTCCTTCGTCAGCCTTGCCTTGAATTTGACCCTTTCACCTTTTCCCCTTGGTGTCTCTATCCACACCCAGTTCCCGTTTTCAATACCCATCTCTTTGGCTTTGTCGGGATGGATCTCGAGCAAGGGATCGGGAGACTGTTCTCTGAGTTGCGGAATCTGACGTCCTTCCGAGCAGAAATATCCGATACGCCTTGACCCGTTTATGAGAATGAGAGGGTAATCTTTTGCAAGTTCAGGAGTGCTTGTCGGACTCTCCGGCGGTTCTCGAAAACTGGGCAGAGCATCGTATCCATATTTTGGGAAGATCGTTGAACAGAGCTCGACCTTCCCGGTGGGAGTATTGAACCCATTTCGTTCGTACTTCCTGTAGATGGGCGCCACGGAAAGGTACCCTTTCTTCTTAAATTCCTCAAAGCTAAGTCCTGTTCCTTTAAGTAGCCATTCAAAACATTCGTGTGCATTTTGCCATGGGACCAGGTCTCTGTTGGCCCAGGGAATTCTACGGATGAGTGACAGCATGATGTCCAAATCATCCCGGCATTCATAGCATGGTTTAATCGCCTTTTGCCTGGCACTGGAGCAGTTCATATGTTGGAGATCGCAACATTCCTCCCTCTCAAGCCAAGTCGTCGCTGGCAATACGTAATCGGCCAATTCTGCTGTCGGCGTCATGAAGAAATCGGCAACTACCAGTAAATCCAGTTTCTTGAGCGTATTGTAAACCCACTTGCTCTTTTGTACATTGACCACCGGATTTGCCCCTGCACAGTACAAAGCCTTCACCGGATAGGGTTTACCCGTTGCCATCGCCTCAAAAGCCAGAAAGGATGCGACAAACGGAAAGAAGGCTTCGGCTCCCGAGATCAGGGGATACTCTTTCTTACCGATTCTCTTTTGCAGGATTTCTGGGGCCGGTTGGATCCATTTTCCTTTCCCCGTAAGAGCCACATACGGAATGTAGCCTTCCAAAGGAGTTGGCAATAAATTTCCACCCTTGACATCGATGTTCCCGGTAATCGCAACCAGGCTGATCAGTGCCCGCGCGGTCTGGGTGGAATTGATATTCTGGTCAATAGCAACGCGTCGATGAAGGGCTGCTGGTTTCAGGGTCGAATATAGGATGGCCGCTTCCCTGATTTTGTACGGCGGCAGCCAGGTGATCTCAGCGACCTTATCAAGCGGATAGTCCCTCACGCAATCCCTCAGCTTCTCGAAACCATGACACCACTTTTCAACAAACTCCCTGTCATAGAGCTCTTCCGTGATAATCGTATTCAACATACCCAGAACAAGGGCCCCATCCGTACCGGGTCTGATTTGAAGCCACAGGTCGGCCTGGGAGGCCAGTTGGGTTTTGCGGGGATCAACCACGATGAGCTTCGCCCCACCTTTCTGTTTCGCCTCAAGAATCTCCATTCCTTTAGGAGGATGAGACACCACAGGATTTCCCCCGATGATGAAAATGCATTTGGCATTTCGGTAATCAGGACCATTATCCATCATAATAGAATGCCCGATTGTGGCATGCTCAGCGACCATGGAGGGAGCAAAGCAGATGTGCATATCCACACTAATGCAGTTTGGAGTGCCCAAGGCGAAGGTGAGCAGGGGCAAGCAGAGGGTGGGCCGCGGACCCGTCCCGTGGATCGCAGCAATGGATTCCGGTCCGTATAGCTGTCTAATTTCTGTTAGTCTTTGTCCAATCTCATCGAGAGCGATCTCCCAGGAAATTCTTTCCCAACTCCCTTCTCCTCTCCCCTTTACCCGGCGCACTGGAAACCTCAAGCGGTCAGGATGATAGGTTCGCTCAACTTCCGCCCTTCCCTTGACGCAAATAAATCCTCTGCTCATCGGATGATGGGGATCCCCGTCAATCCTAAACGCCTTTCCGTCTCTGACATGAACGTTCACACCACATTCGCAGTGGCATGATTGGCAGACCGTTCTCACAACCTCTTCCATAAGATCTTTCTTCACGTACACAAATAAATATAGACCCTTCGCATAACGTCCGCAGTACGGACGAAGTGTATCCGCATTTTCAATTTGGGGTTGTAATATACATCTTTTTTCAAAATCTGTAAACAATCTACTGCAGCCGAATTATTGCTTATTATTATTGATAATTACGAATGCAAACGCATTAGATAAATTTTCTTTGTGAGGTATAAAATGACGAATCGATTCCGTGTTCACCTCTCACCCTTCCCCTCTTCCTCTGCGCACTGGCAGACACTGGGGGGAGGGCGAGGCGAGGCGGAATCAAGCCCAATGTCAAAATTGTATCTGCGTTCGGATGGGGATTTTGTGCTCTGGATTTGATCAGGTAGATAATCTTCGGCGCTAGGTTTTCAAGAGGTCTTAGACCTTATTGCCGCTAACGAGGTAGATCTTGGCAACTGCCGCAAATCTCATGGCATACGCTAACATCCTTCATGTCCTTTTTGAGTTCCGACTCTAGCGTATAACCTGAACCCAAAGTGGAGTGAGTATAATTGATGCGAATAGGTTTTACCCTTTCAAAAAGTGTTTTCTTGATGAGAAACGTCACACCTCTCTCCGTGAAAACCTCATCATCTTTCTTTTGTTGATCCAGAGCCATGACGAGATATGGCCCCTTCCACCCGCCTTCGGTCATCAAGATTCTGATAGACTGAAGCCCTTCGCGTCCTTTCAGGAACTGTTTGATCTGTTCGGATGCCTCTTCGCTTACTTCAAACATGTGCAACTCCTTTCAGTAAATTTGCCATGGTATTTGGCCAGACGACAGCATGGCAAGGTTTTATGCATTGGTCGCTCCTCGTCAAGGGCAGTAACAGGGAAACGATTCCCTTCATATTTCTCTCCGGCGTGTCACGAGACCTGATTCTCCTCTTTTCTGTTTCTTATGTAAGGCCGAACAATTACTAGACTGGAATCTGTTATTCGCAAGAATCCTACCTGTTCAACTATTCTTTGTCAACGGCAATTCGAGGCTGAGGATTTCCATTTGAAACATTACATAAATAAGGTTTATACAGGTCTGTGGGATAGAGGAAGGAATATTCGGGAGGGTGGGGGGAAGGCAAACCGCGGTTACTTAACAAACTTAGGTACGCCCTTGGGACATATCCCGAGGGCCCGGTGTTTCAAAAATAGGACGAAGTTGTCAACCCCGATTTTTCATTGTAGCGGCGGGAGATAATTTGGGGCCAAAATTGAGATAATTCACTTCCAGGGGACTCTTGATGGGTTCAAAGCAGGTTTGATTTTGGCGGGCCGCTCAACCGATTTTCACAGCTTACTCAAAAATGGCTGCCGTCAGTTTTCCACAATTCCCCCGTCGAACGACAAGGGTGAGGAAGCGGGCACTCACCTTGAAGTGAGGCAAAGCTATTCGCGCTCGCCTCGACCCACTTGATTATGCCACTGCCTTTATTTCTGCTGGTAGTTTCCGGAGGCTTAACTCTTTGAGGTGAACTTTTGTGCTGGCATTGTCAATATCAATACCTACCAGATTACCCTCAGCATCATAGTCAAGAACAACGCCCTCGGAAATCTCGCGACTTTCCGCGCTGGGTTTTTCTGATAGGTCGATGTAGAGGGAATCCGTTTCGGGATAGTAGTTTAGTTTCATGATTTGAACCCCCTATCGGGAAATGCGTTGTGAATGGCTTTTTATCGCTCAGCGTGACAACACGAAGTATACGACCCTGAAGTTCCGGAATCACGCCCCAGAACCGGAAGCGGTTATGTTCTTGAGGTTCCACCTTGATGGGCCTCTCTATCACGCTAACACACCACTCCTTTTTCAGGTACGGCCGCTTTCTGAGAACTTCCTTCTCGAAATATTCGGTGTACTTATATTCAGTCATATCCACTTTTTTTCATTATACCTTATCCTGGGTATTAATTGAATATATTC
>Ga0335085_10006096_pt1 | contig 19142 bp, 25 predicted proteins | sample Lox_Sample_45_FD_206712 | JGI IMG/M metagenome (GOLD analysis project Ga0335085, IMG submission 206712) | Soil microbial communities from Loxahatchee National Wildlife Refuge, Florida, United States - Lox_Sample_4.5 | ecosystem: Environmental > Terrestrial > Soil > Wetlands | place: USA...
CTCCCATCGAATTTTCTGGATCGGACGGCCTCACCTAGGTCAAGGAGGAATTGCGTCTGATTCTCATCGGGACCCTGCTCGTTCTCCAGGGGTCCGTCCTTTTCGCCCCAGGGGAAGGCAAACCGTACGAAGCCGAGGGGATCGGCGTAATAGCGGGCGAGTTGTTCGGCAAGCTGAGCGTCGATATTCATGGATCAACTCTTTCCGCGTGCGCGATGGTTCCGTTCCCGACCGCGATGCAAGTGGAGGCGGATGATTGCATCCAAGGTCATGCCGCCAAAAGTTTCCGTCGGCAACGACGGCAGAGGCTGGTTCTCTTCCGAGGGAAATTGCTGCATGCGCCGGCATGCCGCCGTGAGCCGGGCTCGCAGCTTCAAGGAGGCTTCGGTCTCCCGCGCCGGCGCCGCCTTTCGCTCAAGCTTTTCGATGCGCTTCTTGAACATGATCGTCATAAAGGTCCTCGGACCGCCAGCATCACGGTCCTATCCAATAGACGAGGCAAAATCCGGATAAGTATCTGAAAATAAAGGGAAATAAGCTATACGTTCTTATTTCCCTTTTGTAGGAGGGCGAGGCGGGATTAGGATTGTTTCCCTTTTGTAGGCCAGCCAGCCCGTTTCAATACCTCCTTGGCGGCCTTCTTCACTTGATCCACTTGAAAGGATTGCGCTGCGATCTCCCTCGACGGCTCTCCCATCAACCGACGGGCAGCCCATTCGAAGCGCTGATCCATGGGCGCGTTCCGGCCTTTGCGGCCGCGGCCACGGGTATTTTTCGTAGGAGGAGTTCCTCATCGACGCCAAGTTCGATAAACGATTGACACTGTTGCAAAAAGTCGTCGCGGTGCTGGCGCCAACCGGCGTCGGCTCTCTTTTTCCATTCTGCTGAGGATTCGGTCAAACGCTCAAAATCAGGAGGCTGAAATGGAGGGGGACTGATCGACTCCTGAAATAGGGCCTGCGCCCGTGGGCTTGCGTGGAACTTTTGAACGAAATCAGGCCATTCGCGATAGGGGACTCCTAAACGCTGTAGGGCTGCGACGATCTGAAGCCGAACACTAACCTTGCGGTTCTTTACGGCTGCCGCGGCTTCCCCAGTATCCGGTCCTTCTGGATTGTTTGTAGTGCGCGGAGTTAGGGATTTTCCCATGGCAACTCCTCCTTTATAAAATTGTCGAAGGTGTGTCCATCCAGCCGCAACCACCTTCTGTTCTAGAGTGAACCCCCCCGCGACGCTCGGCAGCTATTGCTTCGGACGCCGGCCCTGTCTAAATCGCGTAACAGATCTTTGCAGTCGGAGTTGATCTTCGTGAATGCCCCTTATCGCAGCCGCGGTTACCACAAGATCCCACGCAGCCTCGAAAATCTTGCTCGGGCCAAGAGCCTGCCAGAAGGCAATATCGAATTCGCGTCCCGGCGCTCGGCCACGCAGCAAACGAGTCATAATCACACGATCAGGCATCCCATCCATTATCCGATGTCTATGGGTCTGCAACGGTAGGCGTCTTCAAAATACTATATGACGGCGTCCGCCCTCTCCTCTTCGGAGAATTGCTTGATGCGTACGGAGCCTTCCGGGAAGCAGGCGCGGATTTCGAGCGTGCCGCCCATGGCCTCGATAAACTTGGTTAAGGTGCTGATATACATGTCTGTGCGCCGTTCCATTTTGGAGATGCTGGCTTGTTTGATTCCCAGCAGAACAGCCATGCTCTCCTGCGTCAACTGACGGGCTGCGCGGAGCTCATCGAGAGGCATTTCCCGCAGCATTCGCTCGGCGGCGGCCGCGTTGGCCATCTGGCGCTCGGGGGACATCCGGGCCTGTAGTTCTCTGAAGTTTCGTGCTTTGGCCATTTCTAGTTTTCCTCCAGTTCTTTCAGGTGCTCTTCATACAGCCGGTCCGCGATGGGAACGAAGATTTCGTACCAACGGGCATTGCCGGTTTTATCGCCGCCGATGAGCAGCACGGCATCGCGGTTCGGATCGAAGGCATACAGGACACGATATGGGTGCCCAGAGTGTTGGATTCGCAATTCGCGCATATGGGAATGGACACTGCCCTCGATCCCAGAGCTGTACGGGAACCGCAGCGTTGGTCCATCGGTCATCAGCATCCGCACCACGCGGTCATCGAGTCCTGCTCACCAAATTTCGAATTCGTTGGTGTAAAGCACGTCGGCCATATACTTTTAATATAACCTGAAAGGAATATAGCGTCCAGGGAATAATTCTGGGTTATTATCGCCGCCGAAACGGATTTCAATCACGCTGCAATAGCTGAGTTCGACCGTTGGTTGGGTGGGGTGGCCTGAACGAGTTGAGCCATAATACGTGATCCCCTTATTATGGGCATGTATGAACGTAACCCTCGCCCGCGCCTCCACCGAGCCCGCCCCTGTTGATGCCGGTAACTTGCCAGGGTCGCCAGGTAGTGGCCGTGATCGATCAGATTCGGGCGGTCGCGAAGGAACGTTTGCAGAGGCCGATCGGCATGCTCCCAGAGGAGTAGATGGCAGCGGTCGAGCAAGCACTTTTGCGAGATTCTGGAACTGGTATGAATCTCGCACCAGCCCCGAGACGCCGCGGGAAGTTCCACGTGTGCTGATTCCGTGATGTTCCAAGAGCGGTTCTGTGGCTTGCCGGTCTCGCCGGCAGACGATGCATAAAGGCCACCAGCACCGGAACCTTTAATGGTAGCCAGTAATCTCGGCGGTGAAGGCATTCCCATCGGTCCAGCCGAAGCTGATACGGTCCTGATCGTTAATTCGGATGCTGTATTGCCCTTTGCGACTTCCTTTCGAGCGCTTCCAACCGGGTCCGAGATGCAAGGCCAAGCCCCGGAGCATGGCTCCTGTCACGGCGCGCATATTTTCTGTTGCAGGCCGGTCGGGGCTAACTGCCTGAAGTCCCCGAGATTGAATGTGTAAATACGTTCTACCGGACATCTTGCCGCGCAGCGCAGCAGCAGAGCGTCGTAAATTTTCGCGCCGAGCCATCCACCGCTTGCCATCTCATGGAGTGCCACTAGATAATCCTCTTTGTCGAGGGACACGATCTCAAAATGGGACAGGATGTTCTCGGTGACGATGCGGGCCGCTTCGATCGGGTGGATGCGTGGCCGGACCGGAAGGCGAGTGAGCGCTGCGAACACCTCGGCAATTGAGTGTAAGCCCATAAATCCCTTGTCCTGCCCCGTGGCAACGCGCAGGAGTGCAGGCCGGGCTTGCGCGTAGTGCGGATGGCTTTGCTCGGAAGCGGCAACGAGCACTGTGGTATCGAAAAAGATATCCACCGGGCTATGCTTTCAAAACGGACTCAATCCGATCCTCGCGTACGGCTTCCAGGATGTGCTCCCAGTTTGCGCCTGGTTCCGGGCTGCCTTGATGGACCCACAGACCGTCGACCTTGCGCATGGAGGGTTGTTGATCGACCCGCTTGAAAAGTACGCCTTCCGGTTGCTCAATAGCCTCGAGTTCCGTGTCCGGCCTAAAGCCCAGGCGGTCCCGGAGAGGTTTGGGGACGACAATCCGACCGACTTTATCGATCCTGAACTTCATGCCATTTATAATGCCATATACCATTTTTAATGGCAATCTTCAATTCGGTTGAGAGGTACATTATAATTGGGGTCTGCGGCCGAGAACCGAGACGGAACTGCCGAAGTCCGTCGGAAATTTCATCTGAAGGAAGGGGAGAGCCAGATTCTTTGACCGTGGAGGGCACGGAAGTGAAGCTGACCACCCGACGTCAGGCTCCGCTGCACATCCGTGCAGTGAGGCGGCACTATTGTCCCTGAAGGTACCGACCTGGCAGGAGAGTTGTTGGCCGAACGGCGCCACGAGGCCGTGCAAGAGGACGGGAAATGAGCAGCGCTCGGCATTTGCTGGATTGCCTCGGCGTTGCTGGCTAGGTCAACGCCGGTTGAATTCCCCAGTTTGCGCCGATTGAATATTGCCCACTTTCGCGGTTGAACTTACATCGGTGTGGGCCGAAGCCTCCGACGGGGCCCTGGGGACGAAGTCTGAAGGCGGTGGAAAGTCCCTCGCCGGCATTCTGGAGTCTCCGTAGCCGTACCGGAAGAATTACTTTAGACGAATTGCTGTCGGCCCGCGATGAGGGTCGAAATCCCTAATGGCCCCTGATAAGGGATGCAAAAGCGGGTTCAAACCCACTTTTTCGAATGAAATCGTTAGCACGGCTTTCCTAACCATCTGCAACTTGCTTCGACCAGCCCGGCGTCTCCATAATATAGTACTAGAGATACCAAAAGGCGATCTCTGTAGGTTTACTTCACATATGCGGCGGTTCTTCTTTCAAATTGGCCTTTTGGCCGTTCTGCCTGTGCTCGCTTGGTCACAGATAGCTTTGGTTAACGTCACAACTTGCGGAGCTGAAGCCTTCCCTGGAACGTGCACCATTCCTGCTACAGGTAGTGGACATTTGATCGTTGTGGGGCTCCAGTTGGGAGGAGGGGTCAGCACGTCGACCACGTTCAGCTCCATAACAGATAATGCAGGTAATATTTATGCAGAAGCTGGCCCTGCCCGGTCCATAGACACAGGAGCAAGCACGGTTATCGACATTTGGTACGCCAAAAACAGTGTCGCAGGGGCTACATCGCTGACCATCAGCCCCAGCGGGGGATTCTCAAATGCCGGTGCTGTGATCTGGGAATTCTCCGGCGTCGATACCTCATCTCCGTTGGATCGGACGGCGGTGCTCAATAGTCAGAGCGCTACAACTACACCGTCTGGCGCGCCAGTTTCGACTACGTCACCAGGTGAGGTTATTATCTCCATTGCCGAAGTTGCCAACGCCGCGACCGGAATTGTATCCGGAAACGCGTTTACAAACGATTCGACACTCATGTCGAACGGTTGGGCACATCTCATCACGTCCTCCACTGGCACTTATTCAGCACAGTGGACCCAAGACCAATCTGGTACCTATGACAGCAGCACAGCCTCCTTCAAAGCGGCAGCGTCCGGCACAGGCTCCTCGAGTGCCTGCGATCTGGCTGCTCCGTATGGAACCATTGATAGCAGTGACGTTCAGGCTGCCATCAATATGACCATCGGCATAACGCCGTGCACTGCCAATATTGGTGGTGCAGGCATTTGCAACGCCGCGGTAGTACAGCGGGTAATCAACGCATCGTTGCCAGGCGGAACCTGTGTGACTGGCGCCGGGATTGTTCCTCATTACGTAACCTTGAATTGGGTGGCCAGCACGACTCCGAATGTGACCTATAACGTCTATCGGAGCACAACATCGGGTGTGTACCCACCCACTCCGCTTGCGTCTTCTGGTACCGCGACCACCTTCACAGACATGACTGTTACTCCGGGCGTGACCTACTATTACGTGGTCACTGCGGTGAGCGGTAGCAGCGAAAGTGGACACTCAAACGAGACTCCCGCAACCATTCCGACTCCGTAGAGAGCTCTCCTCCTGAAGTGCTGGAACGAAGGTTGTCACGTCTGCCTGGGGGGGTGCCACGAAAGCAATTCTCGATAACAGCTTATTGCTTCCTTCGAGCGAGTCTCTTGACGTCTCGCCGATCGCGAAGTCTGCCGGCGGCGATCTTAGATTTCAGTACGTCTTCACGACAGAGCACGGGCGCGGACTCTCCGCCGAAGTCGACAATGATCTTGCGGTCCCAGGCTGGAACAAAATCGATCCCTGGGATCGACGTCATGATATCGATACGAACCGGTTCGATGCCGATTTGGAAGAATACGTCCGGTTCGGTAAAATCGCCGGGGCACAGATCTTTGGTGGGTGCACCAAACTGAGCCAGGGCAAGAAATAGCTTCTGCGCATTCGGCTGGGTCGGTTCAATCCACAGGTCCAGGTCCTTCGTGTAGCGCGGTTCCGTGTACACCATCACCGCGTAGCCTCCGACGATCAGGTAGCGGACCCCGGCCTCGTTTAAACTTCGTAACAGATCTTTGAAGTCGGAGTTGATCTTCATGAATGCCCCTTACGGCAGCCGCAGTCACAACTAGATCCCACGCAGCCTCGAAAATTCGATTCGGGCCTAGCGCCTGCCAGAAGGCAATATCGAACTCGCGTCCTGGCGCTCGTCCGCGAAGCAAACGAGTCATGATCACACGGTCAGGCATATAACACCCATTATCCGCCGTCCTCGAGGACTGCGGGGTCTGTAGCACATATTATTTTTTGGCTGGCTCACGCGTAATGGGTTTCTGTGCTACCGCACCATAGTCTTCGTCACCAAGAGGGCCGGGAAGACAGCGGTGAAGGTCCCGCCGCGCTTGACGGGACACGCACCGAAGACGAGCTCGGGCGGCCACGATATACTCGGAAATCATCTTGGCTTCGGCGATGGGCTCCTGGTCCTCTCGCTTCCCGGCCACATGGAGGCTAATTCCCCGGCGCTCATGTCTCAGACCTTCCCGGCTACGTGACGGCGGGATCGACGTTCGCTGAAACTTCAGAGCTGATCGTTTCAGAACACTAATTTTGCGTCTTCGGGTCGAGGTCCAGCGATCGCTCCTGTGCCATCTGGCGCTATAATGGACGCCAGAATGGCAGAAGATCTGCAGGCCGTGATCACGGAATTGGGTGGCGAGAAGGTTCTGGGCCGTGCTCTGCGGACTGACAACGACCTTCGATCGGCGATTCGCGAGGGCTTCCCGCAAAAGGTCGTAGGAAGCGTGATGAATTCCGCCGGCTTGACTCTCAAGGAACTCTCGGTAGCTCTCGATCTTTCGCCGCGCAGCTTGCAGCGGCGCCGGCACCAAGGGCGCTTGGCCCGCTACGAGTCCGACCGCCTGTATCGCCTGGCACGCATTGTTTCGCTCGCGAAGCGGTACATCGGAGATGAGGCAACCGCAACCCGTTGGCTGAAGCGTCCCAACCGGGCGCTCGGCGGCTACGTCCCGCTCGAACTGATTGACACCGAACTAGGGGCGCGGGCGGTAGAGAACGTTCTGGGCAGAATCGCATTCGGCGGCGTGAGTTGATCCGGGTGTACAGGATCGTTCGGGAGGCTTACTCAAAGACGCCGTTCGATGGTGAGGGTTCCTTTCTATTTGGGGGACGCTGGTCGAGTCCGGGCACGCGCATCGCGTACACCGCAGAACATCTTTCGCTTGCGATGATTGAGTATTTTGTTCATGTCGATGCGAACGATCCTCCGAAGGACCTGGTCGTGGTTGCCGCCGACATTCCGGACAATGTTTCCCGCGTTGTGCTGGATCCGCACAAACTGCCTTCCAACTGGCGGCAGGTTCCCGCTCCGCCGGGGCTAGCCGAGATTGGGGATTCCTTTGCCGAGCCACGTAAGAGCGCTGTCCTCGTGCTTCCCTCGGCGTTGGTGCCATCCGAGTCGAACTGGCTCATCAACCCACTCCATCCGGAATCCGCAAAAATCAAGAGGCGTCCGGCGGAGCCGTTCCAGTACGATGCACGGTTCTTCGCGTGACTTGCCACGCACACTTGTATCTCCACTCCCGATTGAGTCGCGCCACGATGTCCGCGAACGATAGCCTTTGCTCCCGCTCGAAGACTCGCTTGCCCACGCGGTGGTAAGCACCCGGCGCTTGCGTGTGACATCCGGAGCACAAAGGGACGCACGAATAATCCGAGGCCTTCATGCTCATCCCGCCGTCTGTCCCGGTGTGAGCGGCTTCACTGCGGCCTTCGACCCCGCAGCCGATGCAGGGCATTTCGCGAATCCACTCCAGGTATGCCTCGTCGCGCGGTGGTCCCCTGCGGGTGGATGAAGTGGCCCGGCGCGGCTGTTTGCGGCCATGGACCGCCCAGGCGAGGTACGAGCGGAGCTGTTGTTCGGTAAACATGATTTGTCAGGGAGTTGGCAGCGGGCCGGAACCCGCTGCCATGGCGAGAGTCGGACTACGCGACGGAGGAGAACTGGCGGCGCTGGATGTAGGCCGTTACGAAGAGCGTCTTGACCTCGTCGGGCTTGATGCGTCCCTGGTACCGAGTCAAGCTCCGTTCCAGGACTTGGGCGAAGCTGTCTACCAGGGCATTGGCTTCGTCCGCCAGGGTATTAGCGGACGGCTTGCGTGGGGTGGCGCCACCGGAAGTGGCGGCGGTTGTGGGTGGCTTCGGTGACGGCGTGTCAAATGCCGGAACCAAGAGTGTCCCGTTGGGTTGCTCGCCGGCGATGCGCGCGACCCCCTAGGTGACGGGCCCGCCGTTCTGGCCGGGGCGTTTGGTGATGGTGAACAACTCCTGGACGTTGATGGCCAGTTGCTCGATCTGCGAAGCGGTCGCCAGGTCGAGGAACATCACGCGGCCGTCGACGAGCGAGTACATGACGCGCTCGCCGTATTGGCTGCTGACGGTTTTGCCTTGCCCGTATTTGAGCGAGACGGTGACGGGTACGTTGGACGCGAATTCTACAACTTCGCGGGGGGTGCGTGGTTGGGCGGTTGCCATATTGTTGGATTCCTCCGAGCGGCGAAGACCGCTTTCGGACCGGGACCAGCGGTCCATCGTCAGGGAGGCTTCGTCTTCGCGCTCGTCTTCGCCCGCCTCTTCCCGCTGGAGGGCCCGCTGTTCCGCTGCTTCATTCCAGCAGCGGGTGTGCCAGGTGACGCGGCCGGAGCCGGTCTTCGCGTCAAAGAACAGAACCGCTTCCCGGCACCATTCGCAAAGAGTTGGAGTGCAGGCGGCGAGCATGTTACGCCACCTCCCGTTTCGTCAGGGTGCCGTTCCTGGTCTCGGATTGAGGCGGAAATGGCAGTGGAAGTACTTCGCATTCCGAGGCGCAGGTTGGGCAGCAGTGCAGCGGGGTTTCCGTGCCGTCTTCTACCGACACCAGGTGATCGGCGCAGAAGGTGTCGCCGCAGCCGTCGCAGGCGAATTGATCGCAGCACGGGCATAGGAGCTTGCCGCAGGAACCGGCGCAGGGTTTGATTTCCAGCAGGGCATAGCCCGTTCCGTCTTCGTTGTAGTCGATCGGGAGACGTTCAAAGAGGGTGTCGCAGGTGGGGCAGGAAGCGCTGGTGAATTGTTGTCTCATGACCACATAATATGCTTATCTTATCGCTATGTCAAGCATAAATTAAACTCGAATGCCCCGTCCCCACTTTCTGACAAGGTGTGTGTTATGCTTTTGGCGATGTCGGTTCGAAAAAATCCGCACGCTGTCGCCTTGGGTCGCAGAGGTGGCAAGGCATCGATGGGGCGGCGGACGGCAGATGAGCGTGAGGAGTTTGCGCGACAAGGCGGCCTGGCTGGAGGCGCAGCTCGTGCGAAGGCCCTAACTAAAGCCGAGAGGGCCGAGATTGCGCGGAAAGCGGCCGCGGCGCGATGGGGTAAGAAAAACTGACGTGCCACCGGCACAGGCCACGCCTCATCCACATTGTTAGCCTCCCGCCGGGCTTGACCTTTTGCAGCAACCCAATCTGAATCTTGAATAACGACGGCATAGGAACGATCGGGCGTAAGACCACCTGTACTGCCCAACAGCGGCTTACCAGTGCCACCGGCATTCCTTCGGAGAAATTGACGGGCACAGTACTACAAAGACTACCGGATGCATCCTGAGTGAGCGATAATTGGGCTGCTTACGTCGTGCCGATTGTCTACAAAATCGATCCCTTGCAGGACGTTCGTTGGGCGGAATTTCTAAAACAGCATCAAATGGCCTCTTTGTTTCACAGCAAGGAATGGCTTGATGCGTTACAACGAACCTATGGGTACCAGTCCCGCGTGCTGACAACCAGCGGGCCTGGGGAGCGTTTGACCAATGGTTTGGTATTTTGTCGAATTCAAAGCTGGCTAACGGGCCGGCGGCTGGTCTCGCTGCCGTTCTCCGACCACTGTATGCCATTGACCGAGAACGAAGAGGAGGTCGGCTGGCTGCTTTCCGAACTTCGGCAGGAAGCCGACCGGGAGAGGGAAAAGTACCTGGAAATCCGGTCGCTTTCGGGGGTTGCCGGCGTGCCAGACGACTTGCCGGTTTCAGCGACATTCTGTCTTCACCGGCTGGATCTACAGCCGAGCCTGGATGAACTGTTTCATGGCTTCCATTGCAGTTGCATTCGCCGGAAAATCGCCAGGGCGGAGCGAAAGGGAGTCACTTACCAGAGCGGAACGTCGGAAGATTTATTGCGGACATTTTACCGGCTGGCCGTACTGACCCGCCGGCGGCATCGGATTCCCCCTCAACCTCTGGCGTGGTTTCGAAATCTCATCGCATGCTTTGGAGAAAAGGCAGCAATTCGCGTGGCTTTCCACGAAGGCCAGCCTGCAGCCGCCATCCTTACGATTCAATATAAAGGCTGCATGACCTACAAATATGGCGGCTCCGATCCACGGTTCCACCGATTGGGGCCCATGCAACTCCTCATGTGGAAGGCCATCCAGGAAGCCAAGGCGAGAGGCCTAATGGAGTTTGATATGGGCCGTACCGATTGGAGCAACACGGGGCTGCTCGCTTTTAAAGACCGCTGGGGAGGAGCGCGCTCGACACTCCTGTACCTTCGACATCCGATGCCGGCGCCGAACCATCGTACCGAAGATATTCCGACTTGGATCACCAGGCGGATTTTCGCCTGGGCGCCCGCCAGCTTGTTGAGTACTGCCGGCAATCTCCTGTATCGTCATATGGCGTGACGGACCTTTCAGACGGCCGCTTTTGGCCTTTTGGAGGGCGGGGGAGGGAAGGGCCACCACGCAAAGAGCCGGAGCAGGATTGGTGTTGAAACATTGTAGAGCGCCACGCCAGCCCAGGTGCCCATCGTATTCGTGATGATATCGGTGGTGCCGGAATCCCGCGTCGGAAGGAATGCCTGAAGGATTTCGATGGTCAAGCTGACTGCGGTTCCCAGGCAGACCGTGAGGAGTGCGGCTCGTTTGCGGGAAACCAGCACTGTCAGGTAGGCGTAAAACCAGAAACCCAAAGGGATGAACCCGACGACGTTTTTGATCGCCGCAGACCAATAACTTCGCGTCATCTCGAACTCGGTCCAGAACGGCTCCAGAGCAATCTTTTCCATAACCTGATACTTCTTCGGGATATACAGATCCACCCCAGGCCGTACTTGATTCCGGACCACACGGCCACTACGTTCCTGAAAGAGATAGAGGGCAACAATCTGTTCGCCCCCGGTTGTTTCAGGCCGGCCGGTATGTACTGAGGTGGAATAGTGGTCAAAGGCCTGTTCTGGTGTGAGTGCATAGTTGTAGATTGCGAGGCTGCGGATCTCGCCGCCCCAGCTATCGCTCTGCCCCGGGGAATCACCGAGAACCAGATAGCCGCTCAGGTCCTGAGCGGAGAGTGGAAATCCCGGATCGGCCTTGGCGAGGCGGCCATTCAGGTAGACGCGGGTTCCCTGGCGACCGGCGGTGATCGACAGGAAGACCGGGCTGTTGGCGCGGTTAAGAGCCCCGACGACGGAGAGAACCGCCGCTTCGGTACGATGCCGATCATCCGCCCTGGCTTTCAGTAGAACCGTAGTTTCCGATTGTCGCAAGGAAAACTGGAACAGATTGCGACGGTTGTAACATGCCAGGAAGGTGCCGGATTCCCAAATACGTTTAGGCCGGAACCAGATCTCCAAACTCACTTCTGAGCTGCCGTCCGGACCCATGATCTGAAAGGTACCGGAACTTATAGCCGATCCGTAATGGCCGAAATGTAGGCCATCCTGATTTATCAACCAGACTACAGCATTGTTAGGTGCGTGGAAAGGCCAGAGGCCCAACGCTAGGGTAACGCATAAGACCGCGACACAGATGAGTGTCAACACATTTTTCATTTTGGTCTATTCGAGATGCTTATTTGCGGTCCGATTCGCAAACATTAAAGCTTCAGCCTATTGTAGGCCACAACGTCTGGATCAGACTTCCTCCGAGTTGGGAGACAGAAGATCCACTACTCGTGATGATTTGGTTGTATTACATCAACATTGCGTTACGAGCCTGCACAGTTTGTCTCACAAAGTGGGAGCAAGTCCAAATCGTCCTCACATTACGGATCTCCCGACCACTGGCAGTCTAACCACCACCCTTCGTAACCCATTGAAAACAAGAGTCGGAATGAAAAGCTCCTAATGGCAGTCGAACTGCGTTTAACCGGCTCAAAGTTTAAACCGTAGCGGGTCTGAGGGAAAAATCAATCCTGGGACTCAAAGGGCGGTAGTTTGCCCTAAATCACCTTGAAGTACTCCTTAACCAACGAAATTTCCCGCGGTATCCCGGAGCAGTGGTTTGCTGTACGGGTGAAGTCGCGCTGCGAAAAGGTAGTCGCCAATATTGCACAAAATAAGGGGTTTGAGTGGTTTTTGCCGCTCTACAAAAGCCATCACCGATGGACTGATCGTCTGAAAGTGGTAGAACTTCCCTTGTTCCCGGGTTATGTATTCTGTCGATTAAATCCGCAGTACCGCCTCCCGCTCCTGACCATCCCTGGAGTTCTGCACTTTACGGGGAACGGCAAGGTCCCTGTCCCGATTGAGGACGCAGAGATTGCCGCAATCCGAGCGGCCGTCCATTCCGGCCTTGCAACCGAGCCGTGTGCATTCCTGGAAGTAGGGCAAAGGGTTCGCCTCGAAGGCGGACCTTTGACGGGGATGGAAGGGATTTTGGTTGAAACCTGCAATCAACAACGCCTTGTCGTTTCGGTGACTCTCCTGAAGCGGTCGGTTGCAGTGGCCATCGAGCGGCACTGGGCGAAGCCCATTCAATGGGAGTCCTGCGGCAGTGGTGGCGCGTCTCTAAATCGCTCGCTCTGCCAATAGGTAGCCCACGTCGGGTTGGAAAATAAAGAGACTGAGTGAATTTGTGCTGAACAATATGCTAGGCCTAAAGCCACGGGTAGCGAATCAAGTGTCTAGTATGCGGGAGGAATCTATAGCCTTTGGGATTCTCCCGCAAGAGCTATTTCTGAAGTTGTTGTGCTTGGAACGAAAGCGGACGGAGCGTTCCGGGCGGCGCTTTGTGTTGATGCTTTTGGATGCCGGTAGCCTGCTAAAAACGCCAAAGACACCCTTCCTGGCAAATCTGATGTCTGCTCTAACGCTATCCACTCGCGACACGGACCTCAAAGGTTGGTACAAGGCAGGGTCTGTCATAGGCGTAATTTTCACGGAGGTTGGAACCGGGGCAGACAAATCGATTGTGCAGGCACTCTCGGCCAAACTGACCGAGGCGTTATACGACGTTCTGAGCATCAGAGAAATTAACGAGATTCGGTTATCATTTCACATCTTTCCGGAAGATTGGGACGAGGATAGCCCGAATGCGCCAGTAACAGCGACCCTGCAAATGGAAATGGCGCGGGAAATTAACCGCAAGAAGGTTTCCCTTAGCATTAAGCGCCTGATCGACATAGTCGGCAGCCTGGCCGGGTTGATTCTGTGTCTGCCGGTGTTCGTGGTTATAGCGGTCGCCATCAAGTTGACATCCAGAGGGCCGATCCTATTCCGACAGATGAGGCTGGGGCAGTACGGTAGGAAGTTTACTTTCCTGAAATTCCGTTCGATGTATACCAACAACGACCCGCGCATCCATCAGGAATTTGTGACGCGCTTCATCGTAGGATCGTCCGCCACCGAGGGCGGCGAACCCCATCAAAAAATCTACAAACTGACGGCCGATCCCAGAATCACGCCAGTCGGGCGCTTTCTCCGTAATACGAGCCTGGATGAGCTTCCCCAGTTTCTGAATGTGCTAAGAGGGGAAATGTCGTTGGTAGGCCCTAGGCCCCCGGTCATCTACGAATACGAGCGTTATGACCTGTGGCACAGGCGGCGATTGTTGGCAGTAAAGCCGGGAATAACAGGATTATGGCAAGTGGACGGGCGGAGCAGGGTTAAATTTGACGACATGGTCCGCCTCGACCTCCGATACGCAAGGTCCTGGTCACTCTGGCTCGACATCAACATCCTTCTGCGAACTCCGCGTGCCGTTCTGTCTGGGAACGGGGCGTGCTAGCGTCATCCTCAGTGCCCGCAATCCAACGGTTCCGTTGAGGGCCGCTCATTTCTCATCGGTAGTTTGCCTTTTTCACCCAGAGACTTTCAAGAGGTATAGCATGGTTAGAGCTGGTGTCATCGGCTACGGTTATTGGGGACCCGTGGTAGCCCGGAATTTTCACGGCGCCGAAGGGTGTGAACTTGCTGCTATTTGCGACAAAAGCGTCGGCTCCCTGGCGCGCGCGACGAAGGCATTTCCAGGGGTACGTGTTACGTGTGACGCCAATGCCATAATTACCGCGCCTGATATTGACATCGTAGCGGTGATCACTCCCGTGTGGACGCACTTCGAATTTGCAAAAGCCGCACTGGAAAACGGCAAGCATGTATTTGTGGAAAAGCCATTCACATCGAATGTTGCTCAGGCTGAGGAGTTGATCGAACTTGCCGCCCGCAAGAACCTGCAGATCATGGTTGATCACACCTTCCTTTTTACGGGCGCCGTCAGGAAGATTCGGCAACTGATCGACGATGACGCGCTCGGCAAACTGTACTACTACGACTCCACGCGAGTCAATTTAGGACTATTCCAGCACGACGTCAATGTCATATGGGATCTTGCACCCCATGACCTGTCGATCATGGACTACCTCATGGGCGCCACTGCGGAGACCGTCACTGCCACCGGCCAAAGTCACCTGAACGGACTGGAAGACCTCGCCTACATCACCGTATATTTCAAAAGCAAGATGCTTGCTCACATCAACGTCAACTGGCTGTCTCCCGTCAAGGTGAGGACCACACTAATCGGCGGGGAAAAGAAGATGGTTGTGTGGAACGATCTGGAAGTGGACGAAAAAATCAAAGTCTACGACAAGGGCGTGGATATCACGAGCGGCCAAGGTGTCTATGACCTGTTGGTCAGCTATCGTTCGGGAGACATGTGGGCACCGAAGGTAGAACAGACCGAGGCATTAAGGCGCGAGGTGAACTACTTCGTGGAATGCATTGCACGAGATGAAGCACCATTTAACGACGGGGCATCCGGGTTGCGTGTTGTGCGCCTCCTGGAAGCCGCGTCGCAGTCTCTAAAGGATCGAGGAAGGCCGGTGAATTTGTGAACGATCATCTCTGTGTAGACCCAAACGTCAAACTTGGTAAAGACGTCAAGCTGGCGAAGTTCATCAACCTATACGGATGCGAGATTGGCGATAACACGAAAGTCGGTGCGTTCGTCGAGATTCAAAAGAACGCGAGAATCGGTAAGAACTGCAAGATCTCCAGTCACACCTTTGTGTCCGAGGGCGTCACGATCGAGGACGGGGTCTTTGTGGGCCACGGAGTAACGTTCATCAACGATACGTATCCGAGGGCCACCACCGCTAGTGGGGGGCTGCAAACTGAGAAGGACTGGAAAGTCGAACCGACATTAGTGAAGATGGGCGCCTCGATTGGGTCCGGAGCGACGATCCTGTCGAATGTGACAATCGGAGAGCGTGCTATGGTCGGCGCCGGAAGTGTCGTAACCAAGAGCGTACCGCCTAATACAGTCGTGGCGGGGAATCCGGCCCGTGTTTTGCGAAAGATCGAATAGACCTTGAGGAGTCGTGAGATGGACGAGACAAATCCAATCCCTTTTTTGGACCTCCTAGCACCACACAGGGAATTGCGGCAGGAGTTGATAGACGTCTTCAATTCCGCTTTAGATACCGCGGCGTTCATCGGTGGTTCGTCTGTCGAAGCATTCGAGCGGCAGTTCGCGGAGTTCTGCGGCGTAACGGAGTGTGTCGGAGTAGGCAGCGGAACTGATGCCTTACGGTTTGCCCTGGTAGCTGCGGGAATAGGCGCGGAGGATATAGTAGTTACTGTCCCCAATACATTCATCGCGACGACCGAGGCGATTTCTCAAGCAGGCGGACGGCCGGTCTTCGTGGACGTTGACGAGCGGACCTATAACCTGGACCCGAGAAAGCTTCAGGAGTATTTTGAAAAGGCGTGTCGGTTTGACGTCGGAAAAGGAAGTTTGATAGATCGCAGACTTGGGCTGAAGGTTACCGCAGTGGTTCCGGTACACCTTTACGGCCAGCCGGCGGACATGGACCCGATTCTGGCTCTGGCCGAGCGGTACAATGTCGCTGTCATCGAAGACGCCTGCCAGGCACATGGATCCGAGTACTTATCCCGTAAGGACGGATGTTGGAAGAAGGCCGGGTCGATGGGAGTGGCGGCCGCATTCAGCTTTTATCCCGGCAAGAATTTGGGCGCTTGCGGAGAAGGCGGTGCTGTGACGACAAACAACGCCGCGTTGGCTCAGAAGATCCGCATGTTGCGCGACCACGGACAGAGCCAGAAGTATTATCACGAGATTGAGGGCTATAACGGTAGGTTGGACGCTATTCAGGCGGCGATTCTGAGAGTCAAGTTAGGCCACCTGAGCGCATGGAACGAGCAACGGCGGTGGAGCGCAGCAGAATATACGAAGCAGCTTGCAGGAGAGGCGGGAGTAGTGCTTCCCTATGAGCCTTCTTGGGCGAGGGCGGTGTATCACCTGTATGTGGTTCGCGTTGCGAACCGATCGGAAGTACAGCGATGTCTAGCGAAAGCTGACATCGGAACGGGAATTCACTACCCGGTACCGTTGCATTTGCAGAGGGCGTACGCGCGGTTAGGATACAATGTCGGGGACTTTCCGATAGCGGAGGCGGTTGCACCGGAAATCGTTTCCTTACCAATGTATCCGGGACTGAAGTTGGCCCAGATTCGGCGGATTGCAGGCCGGCTTATTGCTTCGGTCTCACCTGGCTCCGACAAAAAGTCTGCTGTTGCTGCTGGAGCGAAATAGCCGTTGAAGATCTTATCCATTGTCGGCGCCCGCCCTCAGTTCATCAAGGCGGCTGCGATAAGCAGATTGTTACGAGCCCAACATCGGGAAGTGCTAGTTCATACTGGGCAGCACTACGATTATGAGATGTCGGGGGTATTTTTCGATGGGCTAGAATTGCCTCGCCCCGATCTGAATCTCGAGGTTGGGTCAGGCTCGCATGGCGCTCAGACCGGCGCAATGTTGAAAAAACTCGAGGAGGTCATACTCAACGAGGGTCCTGATTACGTCCTGGTCTATGGCGATACAAACTCGACACTCGCGGGGGTCCTGGCAGCGTCGAAACTATCGGTGCCGGTGGCCCACGTGGAGGCGGGGTTGCGCAGTTTCAACCGCAGGATGCCAGAGGAAATCAACCGCGTAGTTGCCGACCACCTGGCGGATCTACTGCTCTGCCCGAGCGACACTGCGGTTCGGAATCTGGCGGTGGAAGGAATTACGCGCAACACTCATCTCGTGGGCGACGTAATGCTCGACGTCCTGAACTGGGCGCGACAGCGTCTCGCCGCGAAACCGTCTAATATTCTAAGTCGTTTGAGCTTGACGAAACAGATGTACTTACTGGTGACTGTCCACCGGGGTGAGAATACCGATGACCCAGCGCGGCTCGCGGCGATCATGCATGCCCTAAACTCCCTTGGGGAACCTGTCGTATTTCCGGCGCATCCGCGGACACGGAAGGCGCTGGCGGCTGCCGGGCTCCAAAGCCACCGTCATGTACGGTTGATCGAACCCGTGGGGTACCTGGATATGATAGCGCTGACGGGGTCGGCACGGATGGTTCTGACGGACTCCGGAGGGCTACAAAAAGAAGCGTGCTGGCTCGGCATCCCCTGCCTGACGATGAGGGAGGAGACCGAGTGGGTCGAAACGGTCACGTCTGGCTGGAACAGACTGGTAGGATCCGACCCGGAAGAAATCATAACGGCCGTCCGGGTTTTCGCTCCGGATGGCTGCCCCCCACGTTTGTACGGCAACGGTCTAGCAGCTAAATGCTGTGTCGACCTGCTGAACTGAATACCCGATGAGTTCAGTTCATTCAGTCGTGCGAAATCCCAAGAGGAGAGCAGTATGGAAAACGGAATGGCTAATAAGGTGAAACGCAATGTTGCAGTAGTTGGTGTCGGATACTGGGGCAAGAACCTGGTCCGGAATTTTTATGATCTAGGGGCTCTTGCGGCTCTCTGTGACGCGGCGAAAGCCGTTGAAACAGAATATGGTCAGAGGTATGAGGGCGTCAAGTTCTATACCGAGTTCGGCGCCGTGCTATCCGACCCCGCCATCACGGCCGTAGCGCTCGCGACACCTGCGGTGACCCATTACCAAATGGCAAAAGCCGCGTTGGAGTCAGGGAAGGACGTGCTGGTCGAGAAGCCGCTTTCTATTGACGTGAAGCACGGGGAGGAACTTGTCCGCATTGCCGGGGCGCGTGGACGAGTTCTGATGGTGGGTCATATCCTGCAGTACCACCCCGCGGTTCTGAAGTTGCAGCAACTCATTCGCGATGGCGCACTGGGAAAGATTAACTATCTGTACTCCAATCGCTTGAATATTGGAAAAATACGGGCCGAGGAAAACATCCTGTGGAGCTTTGCTCCGCATGACATTTCGGTGATGCTCTCGCTTCTCAATGAAATGCCGAGCCGTGTCTCTTGCAAGGGCGGCGCCTACCTTAATCAGGATGTAGCTGACGTCACGCTGAGCCATTTTGACTTCCCCAGCGGTGTACAAGCTCACATCTTTGTGAGTTGGCTGCATCCAGTGAAAGAGCAACGCCTGGTAGTGGTTGGGTCGGAGAAAATGGCGGTATTTGATGACACGGCGGCAAACAAGCTGGTGCTATACCCTCACAGGGTCACCTGGCAAAATCGGTTGCCGACAGCAGTAAAGGCCGACGGTGAAGGCGTGGCACTTGATAACATGGAGCCGCTTCTCTCCGAGTGCCAACATTTCCTCGATTGCGTCGAAACCAGGACCCCGCCGATAAGCAGCGGCGCCGAGGGATTGCGGGTCCTGCGGGTTCTAGATGCGTGTCAGCGCGCGCTTGCGAACGGGACGATCGATCTGCAGGTATCGGCCCCAGACATCAGGGACGTACGACGGCCCTATTTTTCGCACGAGTCGGCTTTCGTGGACACAGGGGCGGAAGTCGGTGCCGGTACGAAAATCTGGCACTTCTCGCACATCATGAAAGACGCGCGAATCGGGCAACGTTGCATCATTGGTCAGAACGTGAACATCGATGGGGGGACAACCATAGGAAACAACGTCAAGATCCAAAATAACGTGTCTATCTATACTGGCGCACTGATTGAGGACGATGTCTTTCTCGGACCTTCCTGTGTACTG
>Ga0335085_10006097_pt1 | contig 19141 bp, 15 predicted proteins | sample Lox_Sample_45_FD_206712 | JGI IMG/M metagenome (GOLD analysis project Ga0335085, IMG submission 206712) | Soil microbial communities from Loxahatchee National Wildlife Refuge, Florida, United States - Lox_Sample_4.5 | ecosystem: Environmental > Terrestrial > Soil > Wetlands | place: USA...
ATGAGGAGGTTGATGGCGAGCCGGGCGGCCGTGCCCACCAGCGAGAAGGCGCGGGAGCCGACCCACGACGCCACCTGCTGCCCGAGGCTCGCGAGCTGCGGCCCCAGATCGGTGTCACCCACGTGGAGGTGCGACAGCTCGGTGAGCAGGGGGCCCGGGAGCCCGCCGGCCACCTGTTGGGCCTGGCTCACCACGAGCGAGACGAACGACACGCCGGGCACGACCACCAGGAAGAGCGCGAGGAGCACCACGATCACCGCGGCGGGCACGGGGCGGACGTGGCGGGCCAGGCGGTCGTGCGCGGGCTGCAGGATGACGTACAGCACGGGCACGCCGATCAGGCCCGTGGCGAACGGGGTCAGGGCGATCGCCAGCCCGACTCCGAGCAGGAGGATCAGGACGGCGGCGCGGGTGTGATTCGAGTCAATCGAGGTCATGACGCTCCGGCGCGTTTCCGCGGAGCGCCGCCAGGCGCGTCCGCGCCGCGGCGAGGCGCGAGGCGAAGGCGGGATCGGCCCGCGACCAGGCCCGCACCACCTGCGCGTACTGGGGGGCGGCGCTGTCCGGCTCCCCGGCCGCGTCGAAGGCCCGCGCCGCCAGCTCGTGGAGCTCGGTGCGGGTGACGTAATACGACGAGCCGTCGATCGGCCCGGCCAGCCCGGCCCGCGCCACCGCCGCGGCCTCGGCGGGGCGGCCGGCGGCGAGCAGCGCCGCGCCGAGGGCGAGGTTGGTCCGCGAGTAGCCGTTCGTGGGGGAGAAGACCGCGGCGGACAGGTGGGCGAGCGCGGAATCGGGCCGGTGCCGGGCCAGCCACACCAGTCCCCGGAAATGGTCGGGGAGGTGCCGATCGCGCCCGTACAGGCTGTGCACCGCCGTTCGCTCGATGGAGTCCGCGAGCGCCAGGACCCGAGCGGTGTCGCCGGCCGCGGCCCACGCTTCCGCCTCGTGGGCCCAGGCCCAGCAGCGCGCCCGGGGACCGGGGGTGTTCGGGGCCGGGGGGTGGGCGATCGAATCGAACAGTGCCGCCGCGCGCGCATATTGGCCGAGCTCGAACCGCACCTGCGCCTCGGGCACCGCCTCGAGGCCCGGCGTCAGCGAGTCCGGGTCCTGCCGGCGGTAGGCCCGTGCCGCGGCCAGTGCTTCGCGCAGCCGGCCCTGGCTCCGGAGACTGATCACGAGCATCCACAACGCGTCGTTCCGGCCCGCGGCGGTGCCGACCTCGTAAGCGCCCCGAATCAGGCGGTCCGCGGTCACGAAGTCTCCGCCGCGGAGGCTCAGCTCCGCCGGCCCGAACGGATCTCCAGGCTGGGCGGCGTCCAGATCGGCGGCACGCCGCCGAGCGGCGCGGGCGTCCCCGTACCGACCGCGGGCGCTTTCGATCGTGGCCAGGGTCTTCCAGGCCGCCGGAGACCGGGGCGCCAGCCGGACGTCCTCGCGGGCCACCCCCTCGGCGGCGTCGAGCGAGTCGAGGAAGTGCAGGGTCACCGCGATGCCGTCCAGCGCCTGGCAGGATGCGCAACCCGGGGTCCGGCGTCCGGACGTCAGGGCGAGCTCGCGCCGGAAGGCCCGCGCGGCTCCGGCGAAGTCGCCCGACCAGAGCAGCGTCGCCCCGAGCATGTGGTGGCCCAGCGGATCGCGCGGGAACCGGCTGGCGAGGGACTCCGCCGTCGCGACCGCGCCAGGATCGTCCGCGCGAAAAAGGAGCGACGTCTCGATCACCAGCCGGTCGTGTTCACCGGCCCCGGGGGCGAGCGCCGCCGCGCGGGCGAACCAGCGATCCGCCGCGCCGTTGTCGAATCCGGACGCACTCACCCCCGCGTAGTAGGCCGCCATCGCGTACCGCGGTGAAGCCTCGAACGCCGCTTCGAACCATCCCAGGGCGGTCCGGCTGTCCGGCCGCTCCTCGAGCGCGTCGAGCCCGCGCCCATACAGGGAATCGGCGAGCGCCGAATGGGCGGCGGACCGTTCCGGCGCCACCTCCGGGCTGACGGCGGCCCCGGCCAGCGCGAGCGCCAGGGCGAGGGCGCCCACCCGGTGCCAGCGCCGGGGCGGGCGCGAAGGCGCGGATGCGGGGGCCGACCGTACGGGCACCGGACGTGGTGCGGGCGCGGGGCTCCGCAGGCGGTCCATCAAGGCGCGGGTAGGGGGAGCGGGATCGACCTCGAGATCGTCGCGGAGCCGGCTCGCCAGCGCGTCGAGCTCGCGCCGGGCGTCGTCGGGACGCCCCGCCTCGTCCAGGAGCTCGGCCAGGCGGCGGGCGGCGCCTTCGTCGAGGGGCGCGATGGCGGTCGCGCGCCGCGCCCAGGACAGCGCCTCGCCCCGGTCCTCGGCGTCACGCCGGCGGCTCACCCGCTCACACGCATCGAGCGCCCGGATGCGGAGCGCCGATCGCCGCTGGTCCACCCAGCGGTCGAACTCGGGCGCCGCGTCCCGGACGAAGAAGCCGCACAGGAAGTCGCCGCGATACAGCTCGAGGGCTTCTCCCGGGTCTCCCCCCGCGTCGAACGCGGCCGCGTCGCACCACAGATCGGGACCCGCCGCCACGTCCTCCGACCCCCGGCTCCGGATGACGCCCTCTCCCAGTCGGAGGCGGAGAAAGTGGAGCGCCTGCCGCAGGGCGTGCCGGCCCCGGTTCTGGTCCAGGTCGGGCCAGAAGAGCGCGAGGAGGGTGTCCCGGCGCTGCCAAGTCTCCGCCTGCGCGAGCGCGAGGTAGACCAGGATGGCGAAGCGCTTCGATTGGGAGACCACCCCGTCCACGGCGCGGCCGTGGTCGTCCGTGAGGCCGATGCTTCCGAGGGTCTGCAGCCGGATCATGCCTGTTCCCCCGTCCCGAGTCCGGGCCGGCGGTGACGTCCTGGTGACGGCCCGCCGGCGCCATTTCCGGGACTAGCCTACCGCGCTCTCCTGCGGGTGGCAACTCACCGGTGCGGTTCGAAGGCCGATCCTGTCCGCGCTTGCGCGGGGGCGGCTTCCGGCAATCTTCATAGGGTCCCGTCCGGAGCCTTCGCTTGCGCGCCTGGGAACAATCCGCCGCCACCGTTCTCCGCCTCATCGGTCTCGAAAGCATCCAGCGCAAAATCCTCGTCTTCGGCGTGATCGCCACGCTGGTTCCGTCCCTGGGGATCGCGTGGGTCTCGTACGTCCAGAACAAGCGTGCCCTCACCGACAAGATCGCTCAGGAGCTCGGGCTCCTGGCCGCGCCGGGCGCCACCGGGATCGAGCTCTGGCGCCGCCAGCACCTTCTCGATCTCCGGGTCTTCGCGAGCTCCGACATCCTGGGCGGCGCCGCGCGGACCGGCGCGGCCGGAGAGCGCCGCCGCGCCGACTACCTCGCGTCGGTCCGCGCCCACTTTCCGGACTACGACGCGCTGGCCGTGCTCGACCTCCAGGGCCGGGTGGTGGCGGTGTCCTCCCGTTCCGGACGGTCGGTGCAGCTCCCCCCTGACTGGCAATCCCAGCTCCGCACCGTGGGGGAGGTCGTCGGCCCGCCGTTCCGCGGTGCGGATGGTGGAACGCCGATGCTGGTGCTGGCGGTGCCGATCCGCTCGGCTTCGGGCCGGGGTCTGGCCCTCGGCACCCTCGCCGCCGTGGTGGACCTGCACGCGCTGTCCGACGACATCCGCCGGTATGTGCCGCGGGACTCCGGGCGCTTTTTCGTGACGACCGAGGACGGGCTCCTGGTCGCGGGGATCAGCGCCGACAGCCTGAAGCTTCGTACCGAGGCCCGGCCGCTCGAGGCCCGCCTCGCCGCGGGGACGATGCGCAGCCTGACCGCCCACCCCGGCCAGGCCCTGGAGTACGGATCGTTCGGCGGCCGGCACGTCGTCGGGACGCTCGAGCCGGTGGACCGCCTGCATTGGGCGGTGCTCGCGGAGGTGCCGTCCAGCGCGGCGTTTCGGCAGATCGCGCACCTGCGGAACGTCACCGCGGCCCTGGTCGGCGGGATGTTCGTCGGCGTCGGCCTGCTCGCGTACGTCCTCGGCCTGCTCGTCATCCATCCCCTCAACCGGCTGGCACAGGGTGCCGCCACCGTGGCCGAGGGAGACCTCGCGGTGGACATCCCGGTGATCGGGGGCGGGGAGGTCGGGCGGCTCACCACGATCTTCAATCACATGGTGGCCCGCCTCCGTGAGGGCCGCGAGGCGCTCGAGCGCCTGACCGTGACCGACGGCCTGACCGGGCTCTACAATCGCCGCAGGCTCATGGAGATGCTGGGTGCCGAGGCCGAGCGGGCCCAGCGGGGGGCGGGGCCGTTCACGGTCCTGATGATCGACGTGGACCACTTCAAGCAGTACAACGACACGCACGGGCATCAGGCCGGTGACAAGGTGCTGGCGCGGGTGGGAGAGGTGCTGCGTGACGTGATCCGTCAGATCGATACCGCCGCGCGCTACGGCGGCGAGGAGTTTCTCCTGCTGCTGCCGCAGACCGGCGCGGAGGCCGCGGCGGACGTCGCGGAACGCCTGCGAAAGCAGGTCAGCTCGGCGGCGCTGGACGGGGAAGCCGTGACGGTGAGCGTCGGCGTCGCCGAATTCCCGGGGAACGGCGGGACGGTCGAGGCCGTGATCGCCGCCGCGGACGCCGCGCTCTACCGGGCGAAGGCGGACGGGCGCGACCGGGTGGTGCGCTCCTCCGTGAAGTCCCGCCCGTCGACTACCGCGCGCCGGCGGCGCGACGGCTGATCAGGGTGCGGTGAATCCAGCCCGACCGGTCCGCCGCGTCGGTGATCCGCACCCATTCATCCAGATAGGAAAACGCGGTGACGTCGGCGCCGGTCTCCAGGGTGTAGGCCACCTTGAAGCCGGTGCCCGGCCCATCCCGCACGTTGGCGCGGCCCGTGGTGTGCAGCGAGATCGGGACCGCGAACGGCACCTCGCCGGGCCGGAGGGTGGTCCGGTCCACGCTCGAGAGCCGGGCCTGTCCCGCGGCGGCCAGATTCTTCGCCTGCGTGCTGAGGTAGACCACCCCGCCGTAATTGCCCTTGTCGAATTCCGCGGAGGCCAGGCGGAGCAGGCTGTTGGCCCCGGCCACCTCCGGGGCGGGCGTCGTGCCCGCCTGGGACTTGAGGGACTGGACCGCCACCTGGGCCTCCGCCATGCCCGAGGCGGCCTCGGCCCGGCTGGCGAGGGTCTGCACCTTGGCCATGGCGTGGACCACTTCGAGGCGCGCGTCGTCGAGCTGGCCCTGCAGGGCTTCCACTTCCGCGTCCCGCTCCATCACCTGCAGCTCGAGCTGGGCGATCCGGCGGTCCTGCTCCGCGTCGCGGGCCGGCGCGGGGGGCGCGTGGACCGCCGCGTCCGGAGCGGGGCGCGGCGCGGGCGCCGGCGCGGCCGTCGGGTGCGAGCAGGCCGCCGCGCCCAGGAGTGCCAACGGGATCCAGTCGTTCCGAAGTCTCATACGCCGCTAATATGCCCGCCGGAACCGTCCGGTGCTACCTTGTGAGGCGTGAACACCCGGTGGCCGCTCTCGGCCTTCGCGCTGATCGCGGCCAACGCCGTGCCCGTGGTGGGCGTGCTCTTCTACCACTGGACGGTGTTCTCCGTCATCCTGCTCTACTGGTGCGAGAACGTCGTGGTCGGCGCCTTCAACATCCTGCGGATGCTCACCGCCGAGCCGCGGGACGCCGGGGTCTGGGTGGGGAAGGGGTGCTTGATTCCGTTTTTCTGCGTCCACTATGGGTTCTTCACGTTCGTGCACGGCGAGCTGGTCCTGGATCTCTTCGGCGGCAATCTGGGGCACGGGGGGCTCAACCCGGCCGGTCTCATCACCGCGGTGCGCCGCGCGGGCATCTGGTACGGCGTGCTGTTCCTGGTCCTGAGCCACGCGTTCTCGTTCGTGCACAACTACCTGATGAGTGGTGAGTACCGGCGGATCGGACTCAATCAGCTGATGTCGCAGCCCTACGCGCGCGTGATCGTCCTCCACGTCACCATTCTCGTCGGGGGCTTCCTGGTCCAGCTGGCCGGCGCGCCGCTCCCCGCGCTCCTGCTGCTGGTCGCGCTCAAGACGGCCATCGACCTGCGGGCCCATCTCGCCGAACGGGCCAAGCTCGCCCCGGCGCCGGCGGCCTGAAGAGGAAGGAGTCGCGTGCATCCAGCGGCGGAGCGGCGGTACGAGACGATGACGTATCAGCGGTGCGGCCGGAGCGGCCTTCTCCTCCCCGCCATCTCGCTCGGCCTCTGGCACAACTTCGGCGGTGTGGACCGGTTCCCGGAGGCGCGCGGGATGCTGCTCCACGCGTTCGACCGCGGCATCACGCACTTCGATCTGGCCAACAACTACGGACCTCCCCCCGGGTCGGCCGAAGAGACCTTCGGCCGGGTCCTGCGCGAAGACCTGGCCCCCTACCGCGACGAGCTGGTCGTTTCCACCAAAGCCGGATACCGGATGTGGCCGGGCCCGTACGGGGAGTGGGGCTCACGGAAGTACCTGCTGTCCAGCCTGGATCAGAGCCTGGATCGGATGGGGCTCGAGTACGTCGACATCTTCTATCATCACCGGCCCGACCCGGACACACCCCTGGAGGAGACGATGGGTGCGCTGGCGCAGGCGGTGCGGAGCGGCCGCGCCCTGTACGCCGGGGTTTCCTCCTACTCTCCGGAGCAGACCCGGACCGCCGCCGCGCTGCTTCGGGAGTTCGGCGTGCCCTGCCTGATTCACCAGCCCAAGTACAGCCTCTTCGTCCGGAACATCGAGAACGGCCTCTTCCCCGTTCTGCACGAGGAGGGAATCGGCTGTATCCCGTTTTCCCCGCTGGCGCAGGGCCTGCTCACCGACCGGTACCTGCACGGTATTCCCGCGGACTCGCGGGCCGCGAAGAGCCACGGTTTCCTGCGGCAGGAAGAGGTGACGGAGGTCCGGGTAGGACAGGCGCGGCGGCTGAACGAGGTGGCGCGGGCCCGCGGCCAGACGCTCGCCCAGATGGCTCTCGCCTGGGTGCTCCGTCAGCCCCAGGTCACCTCGGCGCTCATCGGCGCCAGTCGCGTCGCGCAGATCGACGACGCCATCGGCGCCCTCGCCAACCGGCGCTTCACCGCGGAAGAGCTCAAGACGATCGACCGGATCGCGGCCTGAATCAGGGCGCCAGCAGGTCGTAGACCAGACGGAAGTCGAGCGACCGTCCGGCTCCGCCGTCGAAGTGCGTGATCACGGTGATCTGCAGGCCGTCGGAGCTCCGCAGGTAGTCCTGGGTCACGCGCCCGCCTCCCACCACCTGGCGGGTCACGAGAAAGGCGTTCCCCAGCCACCGCGCCGAGACCCGGACCTCCGCCGCCGAATCGAGCGGGGGAATGACGAGCGTGCGGCCGTCGCCGTGCAGGATCAGGCTCGCGGTGTCGCCGCCGAAGGCGACGGTGGAATCGGTCTGCGCCACCTCCAGCCGGCTGGGCGGTTCGAGGGCGTAGCGAAGAGCCTGGCGGAATCCCCGGCGCTGGGAGTCGCTCAGGGGCGGAGGCGCGTCGCCGCGCGGCTGGCCCCCACCCCCGCGCCGGCCGCCGCCCATCCCGCCCATTCCCCGGCCGCCGAACCCGCTGCCGCCGCCCCCGGTCCCGCGTCCGCCGCCTCCTTCGGAGCGGGCGGCCGCGCCCGTCGTATCGAACGTGAGCATCGTCTGGGGGTCGTCGCTCTTGGAGAGGTTGAGCCGCCAACGCCCCGAGAGATCGGGGTGGGTGGGCGCCGCCTGCTGCGCGGCTGCGGCCGGGAAATGCGCCAGAAAGAGGGCCGCCGCGAGACGGGCGGCCGCTCGTGTGATCCGGGTCATGCCCAGATACGCACCGGGGCGGGGAACGGCTGACGGGGACCCGGCGTATGGGGTATATAGGGACACCGGGAGGCCTCCATGATCATCCCCATTTTGCTCGCCCTCCAGACTTCGGCCGCACCGGCCGTGGATCAGCGCCCCATCCGAATCTGGATGGACGCGTCCGGCCCCGTAACGCGGGGACGCGGGGTTCGCGTGTACGTCCAGGCGGGGGAGGCCGGTAATCTGGTGGTCCTGCACTCCCGGAGCGATGGCCGCATCGAGGTCCTGTTCCCGGCCCGGCCGACCGACGATCCCCACATCACGGCCGGCACCTACGAGGTGCGGGGGCAGGGGGACGGGCCGGTCTGGACCGTCTCCGAGCCGGACGGCGACGGCCTCATCCTGGCCGCGCTGTCGCCCGATCCGATCTGGTTCAACGAATTCTCGCACGACGCGTCCTGGAACCCGGGCGCCCTGACGCCGTCCTGGAGCGGAGCCGACCCGACCGGCGGTATGGCCGACATCGTGCAGCGGATGCTGGGCGACGGCGGCTTCACCTACGACGTGCTGCGCTACACCGTGGTCGCGCCGACCCTCGCGCAGTCGCAGGACTCCGTGGTCCCCGATTCCACCGCCGTCGTGGCGGTCCAGCCCTGCGAGGCCCCGAGCCCGGTGGCGTGCCAGCCGATGCTCCAGCCCCGTGCCCTCCGCGGCTTCGGTCGCGGGGTCGGGCGCGGGGGACTCCGTCATCCGGGTGCGCTGGCCTCCGCGTCCGCGCCGACCCCCGCCGTTGCGGCGCCTCTCGTACTCCCGATCGTCAGGACGCCGTTCGCGTCGGTGCCGATCCGGCCCCTGCGTCCGCGGCCGGTGGCGGGCGCCGTGCCTCATCAGCTCGCCGGCGCGTCGCCGGGTGCCCGGTCGGCGCTCGCCCTCCGGTACGTCCGCCCCGCGGCGGCGTCCGTGGCCGTCGCCGTAGCCCCAAGGGTCGCCACCGTTTCCGCGCGCCAGACGTCCGGTCTGCGGGTGTCGGCGGCCCAGGCGGTGCGCGCCCCGGCCGTGGCGCTGATGTCGCGGCCCGTGCGGGAATCCGGCGCGACTCCCTTCCGGATCGGGGCCGTCCCCGCGCCTCGCGCCGCCGCACGGGCGGCGCCCGCGACATCCGGGACTCAGAGCCACGGGACCCGCGCGGGATGGCTGGTGCTGGGGGGCCGGGGGCGGGGCCGGTAGGCGTCAGTCCACGCGGAGCCGGTACCCCACGCCGATCTCCGTGGTGATGTGGCGGGGCCGGGCCGGGTCCTTCTCCAGCTTGTGCCGCAGCTCGTTCACGTGCACCCGCAGACTCGGCGTCTGATCCCCGGTGTGAGTGCCCCACACCTCGTTCACCAGCTGGCGGTGGGTCAGCACCCGTCCCGCGTGCCGCACCAGCGTGGCCAGGATCCGGTATTCGGTCGGCGTCAGATGCACCGGCTCGCGGTTTCCCCCCCGCCGGACCTCCCGGCGCTCGAGATCGACCTGCACGTCCCCGAAGGCGCATACGGCGTCGGTTGATCCGCCGGTACCCGCGGCGTGGCGGAGGGCCACGCGCAGGCGAGCCAGGAGCTCCTCCACCCCGAAGGGTTTGGTCAGATAGTCGTCCGCGCCGGCGTCCAGCGCGCCGACCTTGTCCGACTCGCGGCCGCGCGCCGAGAGCACGATGATGGGAGTCTGCGCCCGGGCCCGGATCTTCCGCGCCACGTCGATGCCGTCCGCGTCGGGCAGGCCCAGGTCCAGGAGGATCACGTCGGGGTTACGGCCGGAGGCCTGCATCAGGCCCTCGCGCGCGGTGGCGGCTTCGACGGGGCGATAGCCGTGCTGCTCCAGGGCGGTCCGGAGGAACCGGCGCATCTGGGGCTCGTCTTCCACTACGAGAACCACCGGCAGGGGTTCCGCCATCGGAGAACAGGACTCGACGGGAGCGGGAGCGGGAAGCTACTCCACGACCGGGGGCGGGGGAATGTCGGGCCCCGCGAGGGGCAGGGTGAACTGGAACACCGCGCCGCCCTCCGGGGCATTCTCGGCCCAGATGCGGCCGCCGTGCGCGGTGATGATTCCGCGGCAGATCGTGAGGCCCAGCCCCACGCCGCCTCCGGGTGGGGCGCCCGCCGACCGGTAGAATTTCTCGAACACCCGCTCCGCGTCGCCCGGAGGAATGCCGGGGCCGCGGTCGGCCACCCGGACCCGCACCGTGTTCCCGTCCGCCGTCGCCGATACCCGGATCGGAGTTCCCGGCGGCGTGTACTTGACCGCGTTCTCGAGGAGATTGACGAAGACCTGCTCCAGCAGGACGGCGTCCACGGGTACCAGCGGGAGATCGGGTGGGAGCTCCACCCGCACGCTCCGATCCTTCAGGCGGTCCCCGAGGCGGATGAGCGCGACGCCCAGCGGCTCCTCGAGCGGCTGCCACTCCCGTTGCGGGCGGAGGGCGCCGCTCTCGACCCGGATCATGTCGAGCAGGTTCCCGATGAGCCGGTTCATCCGCTGGGCCTCTTCGAGGATGGTGCGCAGCAGGTCGCGGCCCGGGCCGGGTGCGAGGGGGGCCTGCTCGTCGAGGAGGGCCCCGGCCGCTCCCGTGATGCTGGCCAGCGGGGTGCGCAGATCGTGGGACAGCGAAGACAGGAGGGACGTTCGCAGCCGCTCCGCCTCCACCTCCACCTGTTCGCGCTGGGCCCGCTCCGCCAGGAGGGCGCGCTCGAGGGCGAGGGCCGCCTGGCCGGCGAAGGCCTCGAGCAGCCGCACCGTCATCGGATCGTCCAGCGGAGCCGTATCGGCGGGCCGCACGCCCAGGACGCCGACCGTCCCCCCGACGGCGCGGAGGGGCAGGTAGAGACCCTGGGCGGCGGGCAGTGTGTCCGTGGACCGGCCGGCGGGGCGGCCCCGGTCGAACACCCACTGGGCCACGCTGCGTTCCTTCTCGTCCAGGGCGAATCCGGCCGCCGCGTCGGTCGAGGCGACCCGGCCGTCGGCGTCGGGGATGAGGACCAGGGTGTCCGCGCCGAAGCTCGACCGGAGGTGCCGGGCGACGATGACCAGGACGTCGCCCTGCGTGCGCGCGGCGGCGAGCTCCCGGCTCATCGCGTACAGGGCCCCGGTGCGCCGTTCCCGCTGACGGGCCGCCTCCGCCTGATCCCGCACGCGGAGCGTGAGCCCCGAGATCACCAGCGCGATGGCGAGCATCACGGCGAAGGTCAGGAGGTACCGGAGATCCGTGACCGCGAAGGTCAGGTAGGGGGGCACGAAGAAGAAATCGAAGCAGGCGATCGACAGCAGGACGGCGAGGAGCGAGGGCCCGCGGCCGTAGCGGGACGCCACGAGCCCGGCGCCGAGGAGGTACACCATCGCCACGTCGGTGACGGACAGCTGGCGGAAGACGACGGCGCCGAGCGCGGTACAGAGGGCCACGACCAGCGTTGCGCTGCGGTATTCGGCCGCGGGGGAACGGCGTCCCGCGGGGCGACCGGGGAGCCGCGGGGCGGGTTCGTCCCCGGAGATGACGTAGACCTCGAGGTCGCCGGATCCGCGCACCAGGGCGTCCAGCGTGGAGCCGAAGATCTTGTCCCGCCAGCGCGGGTGCGTCGGCTTGCCGACGACGATCTTGGTGGCGTTCTGGTCGCGCGCGTACGCGAGGATCTCGGCCGCGGCGTCGTGTCCCGCCAGCGTCGCCGTCTGCGCCCCCAGCTCCTGGGCCAGGTGAAGGTTCTGGGCCAGCGCGGCCCGGTCCGCGTCCGAGATCGCCTGCCCCGGCAGGTCGACCGAGGCCACGAGCCAGTCGCACTGCAGGCTGGTCGCCATCCGCTTTCCGGCGCGGACCAGCCGCGCTCCCGCGGGGTTGGGGCCGATGCAGACGAGCAGGCGCTCCGCCGCGGGCCAGATGTCCCGGATGCCGTGCTCGTCCCGGTAGCCCCGCATCTGCGCGTCCACCCGTTGGGCGGTTCGCCGCAGGGCCAGCTCGCGCAGGGCGATGAGGTTGCCCTTGCGGAAGAACTGATCGAGGGCCCGGGCCGCCTGCTCGGGCACGTAGACTTTCCCCTCCCGCAGCCGGTTGAGCAGGTCTTCGGCCGAGAGGTCGGCCAGCTCGACGTCGTCCGCCTCGTCGAGGATGGCGTCGGGAACCGTCTCGCGCACCTGGACGCCGGTGATCTGCGCGACCACGTCGTTCAGGCTCTCGAGGTGCTGGACGTTCAGGGTGGTGTAGACGCTGACGCCGGCGGCGAGGAGCTCTTCGACGTCCTGGAACCGCCGGGCGTGCCGTGATCCGGGCGCATTGGTGTGCGCCAGCTCGTCCACCAGGATCAGGCCGGGACGGCGCGCCAGCGCCCCGTCGAGGTCGAGCTCCTCGAGGCGGACGCCGCGGTACTCGGTGGTCCGGCGGGGGAGGGTCTCGAGGCCGTCCAGGAGGGCGGCGGTTTCGCGCCGGCCGTGGGTCTCGACCAGCCCGACCACGACGTCGACGCCTTCCCGTCGCTTGGCGCGGGCCTCTTCGAGCATCGCGTACGTTTTGCCGACGCCGGGGGAAGCGCCGAAGAAGACCTTCAGGCGGCCGCGGCCCGCCCGGCGTTCTTCCGCGCGGGCCCGGGCCAGCAGGGATTCGGGGTCGGGACGGCGGTCGGTCATGTTCCCAAGCTACGCCGTGCGCGCCTCAGAGCGAGAGCGCGAACGAGGTGACGAGAAACCCGTCACCGCGGCCGAGGGCGCCCGAGGCTTCGGGAAAGAGCGCCCGGTCGCCGTGGAAGAGGCGCGCTTCCGTGCGCCAGAGCACGTCGCCCGCCGTCCGCACGTCGAGGCCGAGGGACGCCCCCGTGGCGGCGAATCCGCCGGCGCCCAGACTGGTGACGATCACCTGGTGCAGGTCCTGGTAGCGCTCCACGCGGGCGTTCACGGCTACGCGACGCGATAGGGGGCGCCGCGCCACGAGCGCCACGCCGTACCAGTCGTCCCAGCCTCCGCCGGGTGCCCGTTGCGCGCCGTAGTCGGCGGTGAGCCACGCCGCGGCCCCGTCGGCGCGGCCCAGGCGGGTGAACACCTCATTGAACACGCGGACCCGTGAGGGCAGGGAGTCGGGCTGCTGGTTGCCGATGAAATCGCTGTACCCCACGAGGAGATCGGGCCTGGGTGCATATTCGATCCGGAGCCCTGCCGCCTTGCCGCGATTCGGCGCGGAGATCGTCTGCCAGCCGTTCATCAGGTCCAGGCGGAGAGCGAGTGCCGGTGTCGCCTGCCAGAGCGCGCGGACGCCCGCCGAGTAGTAGGGCGAGTAGTCGGCGATCAGCGACCGCGTATAGGTGGGATTGTCGGCGGACCCCCAGGACTCCTGCCCGATGTTCGAGTAGAACACGCCCGCGTCGATCCAGAGCGCCGGCGCCGCGCGCACGCCCACGTACGCTTCCTGGAGCAGCCGGGCCAGATCGGGCCCGCTCACCGACCCCACCCGCGGCTCCCCCGCGTAGTTCGACTGCACGGACGTGCCCGCTTGCAAGGCGAGGCGGGCGTGAACCGTGGGCCGGGCCAGCGCGAGCGCGACGTCCGCGAGATTGACGTTGAACTCGTCGTGACGGGCGGGCTGGGTGGTGTAGGCCCGGTCGAGCGACGGGGGACGGTTGAAATCCCAGGCGTAATACACGTCCACGAATCCCGTGACCCGCGTGGTGTCCGCCGGAGCCTGCGCGCCGAGCGCGCCGACTCCCCCAAGGGTGAGGAGGGCGAGAAGAACGACCTTCATCGCGCCGCTCCCGAGAGGCTGTCGAGCGCCAGGTTGAGGCGGAGAACGTTGACGCGGGGGTCGCCGAGGAAGCCGAACTGGCGGCCTTCGGTGAACCGGGCCACGATGCCGGCCACCGCGGCGGAGTCGAGGTGCCGGGCCCGGGCCACCCGCGCGATCTGGATGGCGGCGGCCGCGGGCGAGATGTCCGGATCGAGGCCCGACCCCGAGGCGGTCGCCAGGTCGGCCGGCACGTCGCCGCCCGGCGGCGCGTCCAGCTTCCGCTCGCTGTCCACCGCGGCCATCACGAGTGTGTCGAGCCGGGCGCTGGTGGGCCCGAGGTTCCGGCCCGCCGACAGCGTGTCGTCGTAGCCGGCCCCGGCCGCCGAGGGCCGGGAATGAAAGTAGCCGGCGCCCGCGAACGACTGGCCGATGAGCGCGCTGCCCACCACTTCGCCGTGCGCGGTGATCAGCGAGCCGTTGGCCCGGCGCGGGAACAGCAGCTGCGCGACCCCGGTGACCGCCGCCGGATAGGCGAGGCCGGTGATCACCATGAGGACGAGCGTGGCGACGATCGCGGGGCGGAGCTGGTTCTTGAGCATGGTCACACCAACCGGGTGAAGACGAGGATCATGTCGACGAGCTTGATGCCGGCGAACGGGACCAGAATCCCGCCCACGCCGTAGATCCAGAGGTTCCGCCGCAGAATCGAAGCCGCGGGGGCGGGCTTCCACCGGACGCCGCGGAGCGCCAGCGGGATCAGGGCGATGATGATGAGGGCGTTGAAGATCACGCTGGCCAGCACCGCCGACTCCGCCGAGTGGAGGCGCATGATGTTCAGGGCCTGGAGGGCTGGATAGGTGGCCACGAACATCGCCGGGATGATGGCGAAGTACTTGGCCACGTCGTTGGCGATCGAGAAGGTGGTGAGCGAACCGCGGGTGATGAGCAGCTGCTTCCCGATCTCCACCACCTCGATGAGCTTGGTGGGGTTGGAGTCGAGGTCGATCAGGTTGCCCGCCTCCTTCGCGGCCTGCGTCCCGGTGTGCATCGCCACCGCCACGTCGGCCTGGGCGAGGGCCGGCGCGTCGTTGGTCCCGTCCCCGGTCATCGCGACCAACCGGCCGCCCTCCTGCTCCCGCTTGATCAGCGCCATCTTGTCTTCCGGCCTCGCCTCGGCCAGGAAGTCGTCCACACCGGCCTCGGCGGCGATGGCGGCCGCGGTCAGCGGATTGTCCCCGGTGATCATCACGGTCCGGATGCCCATGGCGCGGAGCTGCTCGAAGCGCTCCCGGATGCCGCCCTTCACGACGTCCTTCAGATAGACGGCGCCGAGGGCGCGCGCGGTCCCGCCGCTCCGCTCGGCCACGACCAGCGGTGTGCCGCCTTCCTTGGCGATGCGCTCGACCGTCGTCGTGAGGGCCGCCGGCACCTCGCCGCCGTGCTCCCGCACCCAGCGGCCTACCGCGTCCCCGGCGCCCTTGCGGACCTCGAGGTCGCCCGAGTCCACGCCGCTCATCCGTGTCACCGCCGAGAAGGGCACCAGGGTGCCCTCGGACAGCGTGCGCGCCCGGAGGCCGAACTGCTTGGCGAGGACGACGATGCTCCGGCCTTCCGGAGTCTCGTCCGGCAAGGACGCCAGCTGCGCCCGGTCGGCCAGGAGCTCGGCGCTGACGCCGGGAGCGGGCAGGAACTCCACCGCCTGACGGTTTCCGAGCGTGATGGTGCCGGTCTTGTCGAGCAGCAGCGTGTTCACGTCCCCCGCCGCCTCCACCGCCCGGCCGCTCATCGCGATCACGTTGTGCTGGATCATCCGGTCCATCCCCGCGATCCCGATGGCCGACAGCAGGCCGCCGATGGTGGTGGGAATGAGGCAGACCAGGAGTGACACCAGGATCGGGATCGACACCGGGCTCCCCGAGTAGATCGCGAAGGGCTGGAGCGTTGCCACCGCCAGGAGGAACACGATGGTGAGCCCCGACAGCAGGATGATCAGGGCGATCTCGTTGGGAGTCTTCTGCCGGCTGGCGCCTTCGACCAGCGAGATCATCCGGTCGACGAAGGTTTCGCCCGGATTGGCGGTGATGCGAATGATCAGGTAGTCCGACAGCACCCTGGTGCCGCCGGTGACCGCCGAGCGGTCCCCACCCGACTCCCGAATCACGGGGGCGGATTCCCCGGTGATGGCGGACTCATCCACCGACGCCACGCCCTCGACCACCTCGCCGTCGCCCGGGACCAGGTCGTCGGGCAGGCAGATCACGACGTCGCCGCGCCGGAGCTGATCGGCCCGCACCGATTCCGTGGAGTTCCGGTCGGCGGGGTCGGCGAGGCGCTTGGCGGGCACGAGCGTGCGGGTCTTGCGCAGCGAGTCGGCCTGGGCCTTGCCGCGTCCCTCCGCCATGGCTTCGGCGAAATTGGCGAAGATCACGGTGAACCAGAGCCAGAGCGTGATCTGGAGCGTGAACCCGACGCCCCCCGATCCGGAGACGATGTCGCGGATCAGGACCAGGGTGGTCAGGGCGCTCCCCACCATCACCACGAACATCACGGGGTTCCGCACCAGGTGCCGGGGATCGAGCTTCGCGAAGGCGTCCCGGACCGCCCGGCGGACGATGGGAGGATCGAAGAGGGGGCGCGGGGTCGCGGCCACGGTCAGAACACCTTTCCGAGGCCCATCAGGAGGTGCTCCACGATGGGGCCGAGCGACAGGGCGGGGAAGAAGGTGAGCGCGCCCACGATCAGGATGACGCCGAGCAGGAGCACGACGAAGAGCGGGGTCGTGACCGGAAAAGTCCCGGCCGACTCCGGAACGGTCTTGCGTTCCGACAGAAAGCCGGCGAGCGCGAGCATCGGGACCATCATCGCGAACCGGCCGAACAGGGTTCCGAGGCCGAGCAGCGTGTTGTAGTAGGTCGTGCTTCCGGTGAGCCCGGCGAAGGCACTGCCGTTGTTCCCGGTGACCGACGAGAAGGCGTAGAGGATCTCGGAGAGTCCGTGGGGCCCCGCGTTGTTCAGGCCCGCGAGCCCCTGGGGCAGCAGCGCCGACGCCGCCGTGAAGAGCAGGATGACGGCCGGGAAGATGAGTACGTACAGCATGGCCATCTGGACTTCCCGGCTCTGGATCTTCTTGCCCAGGTACTCCGGGGTCCGGCCCACCATGAGCCCGGCGATGAACACCGTCAGCACGGCCATCACGATCATGCCGTAGAGCCCCGACCCCACCCCGCCGAAGATCAGCTCGCCCAGCTGGATGTTCACCAGCGGCACCAGACCGCCGAGGGGAGTGAAGGAATCGTGCATCGAGTTGACGGCGCCGCAGGAGGCGTCGGTGGTCACGGTCGCGTAGAGCGCCGAGTTGGCGATCCCGAACCGGACTTCCTTGCCTTCCATGTTGCCGCCGGGATTCGTGGCCGTGGGGACCACGTCCACCCCGCGCGCGGCGTGGATCGGGTTGCCCCGGGCCTCGGCCCAGTACGCCGTGGTGACCCCGCCGGCGAAGAGCGCGAACATCGCGGTCCAGAGCGCCCAGCCGTGCCGCTGGTTCTTGACCATGCGGCCGAACGTGTACGTCAGGCCGGCGGGAATCACGAAGATCGCCGCCATGGAGAGGAAATCGGTCCAGGGCGTGGGGTTCTCGAAGGGGTGCGCCGCATTGGCGTTGAAGAACCCGCCGCCGTTCGTCCCGAGTTGCTTGATCGCTTCCTGGCTCGCCACCGGCCCCAGCGCGAGGACCTGGCGCGCGCCTTCCAGGGTGTGGGCGGTGACGTACGGGGCGAAGTTCTGGATCACGCCCTGCTGGACCAAGAGCAGCGCCAGGACGAACGACCCGGGCAGGAAGACGTACAGCGTGCCCCGGATCAAGTCGGTCCAGAAGTTCCCGATCCGGCCGCCGGAGCGGCGGGCGATTCCGCGCGCCAGGGCGATGGCCGCCGCCACCCCGCAGGCGGCCGAGGTGAAGTTGTGGAACGCCAGCTGCATCATCTGCGAGAGGTACGACATCGTCGTCTCGCCCGAATACGATTGCCAGTTGGTGTTGGTCGTGAACGACGCCGCCGTCTCGAACGCCTGCCGGTCGGGCACCGCCGCCCGGTGGAACGGGTTCAGCGGCAGGGAGCCCTGGAGGCGGAGCGCCGCGTACGTCACGAGCATCGAGACGGCGCTGAAGAGGAGCAACGCCGCCGCGTACCGGGTCCAGTGCTGATCGTCCTCGGGATCGATCCCGCAGAGCCGGTAGATGACCCGCTCCACCGGGGCCAGCCAGCGGAGGGAGCCGTCGTACACCCGCTCCAGGTAGATGCCGGCGGGCTTGGTGACCGCCAGGACGGCGGCGGCGAACGCCAGGATCTGCAGCCAGCCGTTGGCCGTCATCAGAACTTCTCCGGGCGGAGCAGGGTGTAGATGAGATAGGCGAGCAGCAGCAGCGCGACCGCCGCGCCGATCACGGTGTCCACGGTCACGGCCGCTCGCCGCCTTCCCCGCCGCTCCGGCCCAGGCGCTCGCAGCCCCGGACGTAGGCGATCATCAGCCAGAAGAAGACGATGGTCACGACAACGTACGCGGTGTCCCGCATGTCTCTCCCTCCCCTGAACGACGCTGGCGCGGTCGCGGTGAAGCGATGGTGAAGAGAAGCGGAGCCTCTTCCTCGGTCAGGCGCCTGGCCTCGCTCCTCAGGACCCACCGTTGCCAGGCCGGCCGGATCACGCACCAGCCCAGCAGCCCCCAGGCTGCGGCGCAGGCCCACTCCGCCCCGGACATGGGCGGAGATGCTAGCGGAATCGGTCTTAAGGTGGGGTTAAGGAACGGGGGGGCGGCGGAGGCTCAGGCGGGCGGCGCGAATTCGCCCTCCCACCGCGCCGTGACCACGGTGGCGAGGCAGTTGCCGACCACGTTGACCGAGGTGCGGGCCATGTCCATCAACACGTCCACGCCGAAGATGGTCGTCACGGCCTCCACGGGGAGGTGGAAGGTCCCGAGGGTGCCCGCGAGGATCACGAGCGACGCCCGGGGGACGCCCGCGACGCCCTTACTGGTCAACATCAGCGTCAGCATCATGAACAGCTGCTGGCCGAGCGAGAGGTGGATGCCCGCGGCCTGAGCGGCGAAGAGCGACGCCACGGCGAGGTACAGCGTGGACCCGTCGAGGTTGAACGAGTAGCCCGTGGGAATCACGAACGCCACGATCTTCTTCGGGACGCCGAGCTCCTCCATGCGCTCCATCGCGAGTGGGAGCGCCGCTTCGGACGACGCCGACGAGAACGCGATCATCCACGGCTCGCCTACGGCTCCGAGAAAGCGGCGGACGGGCACGCGGGCGATCAGCGCGGCCGGGAGGAGCACGAGGAGGCCGAACGCCACGAGCGCCAGATAGAGGGTGCCGACGAGAGCGGCGAGGGGCCCGAGCGCCTTGAGTCCGCCCCGGCCCACCGTGGCCGCGAGGGCGGCCCCGACCCCGACGGGGGCGTACCACATCACGACGTTGGTGAACTTGAACATCACGTCGGACAGGTCCTGGCAGAGCTCGACCACGCGGGCCTTGGCGGCGGGCTTCACCTGGGTGAGCGCCACCGCGAAGATCAGGGTCCAGACCACGATCTGGAGCACTTCGTTCCCCGCGGCGGCCTCGAAGAAGCTCTGGGGAACCGTGTGCTCCAGCAGGCCCGACG